>Ga0068864_100000268_pt1 | contig 46373 bp, 41 predicted proteins | sample KBSSwiS72_FD_66586 | JGI IMG/M metagenome (GOLD analysis project Ga0068864, IMG submission 66586) | Switchgrass rhizosphere microbial communities from Kellogg Biological Station, Michigan, USA - KBS Switchgrass S7-2 | ecosystem: Host-associated > Plants > Roots > Rhizosphere > Soil ...
TGCACCTGAAGTTCTCGCGCATTCAGTTCACTCCGGACCTGATGCCCGCAGACATCACCGGCACCAACATCGTCCGGGAAGGCGACAAGGGCGAGAAGATCCTCGAGTTTCAGACAGGCCCGATATTCGCGAACATTGTGCTTGCAGATGAAGTGAATCGCGCCACGCCGAAAACTCAGTCGGCACTCCTCGAAGCCATGGAAGAACAGACCGTGTCGGTTGGAAAGACGACTTACAAACTCGAGCAGCCGTTCTTCGTGCTCGCGACGCAGAATCCACTCGAAATGGAAGGCACCTATCCACTGCCGGAAGCGCAACTGGACCGGTTCTTCATGAAATTGAAAGTGGACTACCCCACCGCGGGCAACATGAGCACGATCCTCAACCGTACGACGCGTCTGGAGGAACCTCGGGTGACGCGGGTGCTGGACGGACCGCAGATCCTGGACATGCGCAAGACAGTACGCTCGGTGCCCATTGCTCGTCCGATCCAGGATTACGCGGTACGTATCATGATGGCGACACATCCGAACACGCCGCTCTCGAATCCGCTCGCCACGCGATATGCGCGGTGCGGCTCCAGTCCTCGAGGGGCACAGGCTCTCGTTGTTGGAGGGAAAATCCGCGCGCTTTTAAATAATCGAGTCTACGTGTCGTGCGACGATATTCGGGCGGTGGCATATGGTGCCCTGCGGCATCGCCTGCTGCTGAATTTTGAAGGCGAAGCTGAACGGGTCGACACCGATACCATCATCAAGGGGATTCTGGAAGCCACGCCGGAAACATTATAGATTGCCGTTATTTGATGACGAGTTTCGGAAGAAACTCGAATACCTCAGCATTATATCCAAGCGAGTCTTCGCCGGACATTTCCGTGCCGAACGTCGAGCCACGCGCCGCGGCACCGGAGTGGAATTCGCCGACTACCGCCAGTATGTTCCAGGAGACGATTTCAGGCACCTCGACTGGAAGGCATACCTTCGCCTCAACAAACTGATTCTCCGTCTCTTTGAAGAAGAGGAAGATCTGCCGATTTATTTCTTCATCGATGCCAGCCAGTCCATGACCTATGGAAATCCGGTGAAGCTGGACTATGCACGACGTGTCGCGGCTGCATTGGCATATATCGGGCTGGCGAATCTGGATCGCGCTTACATGACCGCATATGCGGAAAAAATTCGCGCAGAACTTCCGCCACAACGCGGCAAAGGACGCATCTTCAAAGTATTCCGCTTCCTGGAAGAGCTCGTTCCCGGTGGGGAGACCAACGCCCGCGAATCTTTCAAAACTTATTGCACGGAAGCCAGGCGCCGTGGTCTCGCCGTCGTGATATCGGACTTCATGGACCCTGCAGGATTTCAATCCGGCCTCGACATCCTGCGTCACTTCCGCCACGACATTTTCGTGATTCATGTCGCCAGCCACGAAGAGATCGAACCCGTATTAAAAGGCGAACTGGTGCTTGTCGATTCGGAAAGCAACGTCAGCCGTGAGATTACGGTAACACCTGCGCTGTTGTCGGATTATCGAACCGAGTTCAAGCACTTCTGTGATGAGTTTGAAGAGTATTGTTCCAAATACCAGCTCGGCTATATCCGCACTGCCACCGACTATCCGTTTGAGGATCTCGTCCTGAAGGTCTTCCGACAGGGCCGATTCCTGAAATGAAATTCTTCGCCCTCAGTTCCTTCACCGCCATTCTGCTGGCGGTCCTGACGACGCTCGCTCTTGTAGCAATGTATTTCCTCAAACTGCGCCATCGACGAATGATGATTGCGTCTTCGATGCTGTGGAGCAGAGTCCTGGCCCGTCAAGAAGAACGCTCGCTGTGGGAAAAGCTGCGTCGCATTCTTTCCATCATTTTTGTGGTCATTATCGGATTGCTGATGGTGTTTGCCATTGCCCGCCCTGAAATCGACGGCCTCACCGGATCGACTGGGCGAACACTGATCGTCCTGGATAGCTCGCCTTCGATGTCGACCCGCATGAGCGACGGCAGGACCCGCTGGCAACACGCCGTCGACACGGCCAGTACGATTGTGGATTCCAGCGGCTTCGGTTCGGAATTCCGGATCGCCGACACATCCGGCCAGTACGATTCGCCATACATGAATGGCAAGGACGAGGCGAAGCAGGCGATCCGCACATTGCGGCCGATAGCCGCAACGCCGCGCTTTCCCGAAACCGACGATTCGGATACCCACATCTATTTCATTTCCGACGGTGTGGCGATTCCGCAAGTGCCGGAGTCGGCCAGAAAATTTATTACCTACGACGCTGCGCGCAATTTCGCGATCACTGCATTTGAAGTTCGCCCGATCGTATCCGCGCCGCTCCAGTACGAGGCATATCTGGAAGTCACCAACTTCGGGAATGATGCTCGCAGAACCACGATCAATATCAGTGAAGGTGGCCAGGGGCATATCCGGCGCGAAGTCGAGATCCAGCCGCGGCAGAGCTACCGGGAAACTCTTGATCTGTCACCGTTCGAAGGCGGCGGGATCCGAGCCACAATTCAAACCGACGGGGACGCGCTGGCAACAGACGATGTTGCCTACTCCTACCTGCCAGTGAAGAAAAAGACGAAAGTAATGCTTGTGACGAAAGGCAATGCATACCTCCAGACGGCTCTGAAGCTGGACTCGTTCGTTGACGTTTCCATCGTCGACCCGAAGGATTACCGCGAGGATCCAATAACAGACGCTTACGTCTTTGATGATTTTGCGCCAGCCGCACAGCCATCCAAACCGGCGTTAATTGTAGGAATCGGGAACGGCACGCAAAGCGTATCGTGGCTGCCGCGCCCAACCGGAATCGTAGAGAAGCCCTCCTTCACGGCCTGGCAGGACGACCATCCGGTGATGAAGTACCTTTCGCTTCACGATGTGTCGATTGCAAAAGCAACCACAATCGCCCCGACCAGCATGACGGTACTCGCCACTTCCGGCGAGACGCCGTTGATTGTCGCGTCGCCCGCATCCGCTGCTGCGGCACGGTGGGTTCTGGTGACGTTCAGTCTTCAGTCGTCGGACTTCCCCGTTCACGAGAGCTTTCCACTATTTGTGGATAATGCTCTCGCATGGTTTGGGCGCGAGCATCCGGCGCTGCGGCGGACCACGGGAATCGTGGAGGTCCCGATCATCAATGCTCAAATTACGGGGCCGGACGGGAAGGCCCTCGCATCACGCGGGTATCTGGATCGAACGGTATTTGAGGCTCGCGAGCCGGGGCTGTATGTCGCAACGAAGGATGGGCTGCGGCAATACGTTGCCGTGAATCTCATGAGCCGGCAGTATTCCAATGTCAATCATCCCGCGTTGAATTGGGGAAGCGAGATCAAACCCGCTGCCCGAATCCTGAAACATGAAGTGTGGTTCTATCTTTTGTTCCTCGCTGTGATACTGCTGGGAGTCGAGTGGTTTACGTATCATCGAAGAATCACGCTGTGAGGGACTTGGAAGAACGTGAAGCCTGATAAGCGTTCCCTTTCCCGACGGGAGAGGGCGGCGCGAAACGCCGCGTGAGGGGTACAGTTATTACAATCTTTATGAGGCGATCCAAATCATGATCTGGAGATTATTCAGAATATGTACCTCTCACCCTTCTACTTCGAGTCACTCTTTCCCGTCGGTAGAGGGATTCACTTTCAAATCTCATGCGCCTGACGTTTGAAACATACTGGCCGCTGCTGCTGGCGCTGATTATTCCATTTCTCTGGTGGACACGGCGTGGCACCGTTGCCGGTCTGAGCCCGAAGCATCTTTCACTTTCTACGGCCATCCGCGTTCTCATTGTCGGCGTGCTGGTGCTGGCCATGATGCAGCCCGTACTCCATTGGCCGGGCGCTGCCGTGTCGGCGATCTACCTGGTGGATGTGAGTCAAAGCGTTGCACCTTCAGCGATTCAAAATGCCCTTCAATGGGTTCGACAAACCAACGATGCCGGCAAACCTTCCAACTCCATGTTTATCGCATTCGGTGGCAATGCGAAGGGATTCGATCGGCTGGAAGATCTGACGCATGTCGCCGTCTCATCTGAAGCAAATCGAAACGCGATCGACCAGAGTCAAACCGATATTGCCGCTGCAATCGAGCGCGCCCTCAGAAGCTTTGCCCCCAATCACCTGAAGCGTCTCGTCCTTATTTCCGACGGCAATGAAAACTCCGGAGACCTCGCTGCGGTCATTCCCCGGCTGAAGAAGGAGAAGGTTGAAGTTTTTACTGTGCCACAGCCCGTGCGATCCGATCAGGACGTCTGGATTGAAACTTTGATGGCACCGCCCCAGGTCAATGCAGAAGAGCAGTTCCCACTCGAGGTCCACATTTATAGTCCGTCCGATATCGCGAGTACGGTTGAAATACGGAATGGGACAAAGGTTCTTGCCAGCCGATCTGTCCCTCTGAAGAAGGGACTGAATCGCGTCGCGTTCGAAACCAGCGTCGCGGAAAAAGCGGAGCCTGTTGTCCTTGAATCCTCCGTTCGAGTCAGTGGGGATCCATTTCCCGACAACAATGTGTTTCGCCAACCGCTGCTCGTCACGGGCCGGCCTCACGTTCTTTACGTCGAAGGTCACCCGCAAAGCTCCCATTATTTGAAGGATGCGTTGACCGCTGAAGGATTCATCGTCAATGTTTCCGACCCAATGATGCTGCCGGTGACCGCGGCCGATTTTGGGGTCTATGATGCGGTTATTCTCAGTGATGTCGATGCCAAGGTTATTTCCGCACTTCAAATGGAAGCGTTGTCGACATATGTCCGAGACCTCGGTGGCGGTTTCATACTTGCCGGCGGCGACAACGTCTATGGAGAGGCCGGCTATTCAAAAACGCCGATCGAAGAATTGCTGCCTGTCACATTTGAAATCAAGAAACCGCGGCGGTCCGTCGGCATGATCGTCATACTCGACCGATCCGGAAGCATGGCAGGCGATAAGATCCGTTATGCAAAGGAAGCCACGAAAGCTCCTGTCTCACTACTCAAGGACACAGATCACTTCGGGGTGCTGACTTTCAACTTCAACGCAACCTGGGCATTGCATCTCCAGGCCGTGGAAAATCGGCCTCTGATTCTCAGTACGATCGATGAAATCGGAGTCGGTGGGGAGACCAATCTATATCCTGCCATGAAGGAAGCATTCGCCGAGCTACAGAAGGCAACCGATGAGATCAAGCATGTCATCATTCTTTCCGATGGGCGGACTCTGACAGACGATTTCGAAGGAATGACGAAGCAAATGGCGGCAGCCCAGATCACCGTCTCGACCGTATCCGTGGGTCAGGAAGCCGACCAGGACTTGATGACCAAAATCGCGGCGTGGGGAAAAGGCAAAACTTATTACGCGGAAGATCCAGCGGGTGTGCCTCAGATCTTTAATCAGGACGTGGAGTCCGCCGCCGGAGAGTCGCTTCAGGAAGGATCTTTCAAATTGATCGTGACGAAAAGCGTGGAGGCCTTCAAGGGTATCGACTGGAATTCGGCGCCGAAGCTGCAGGGCTATGTACAGGTAAAACCCAGGCCAATGGCTGAAGTATTGCTGGAAGCTTATAAAGACCGTCCTCTGCTGGCCCGGTGGCAGTTTGGCCTCGGAAAATCCGTAGCATTCACCTCCGATGTGAAAGACCGCTGGGCTGTGGATTGGCTTAAATGGAATGGCTATCCCAAATTCTGGTCACAGCTTGTTCGCGATAGCATGCGGCGTAAGGATGACCCGGATTTCGACATGCATGTCGAACGTTCGAGCGGCTTCGCAACGATTTCAGTGGAAGCACTTGGGAAAGATGGGAGCTACCGCGATCAACTTCACATGCAGGCGCATGTCGTCGCACCGGATCAGAGTTCCACAGTGATCGAACTACCTCAAACCGGACCTGGTGCATACGAAGCGCGAGTGCCCCTGAAACAACAGGGGACATATCTGTTTCGCGCCACCAGCAACGGATCGGATGGCGCGTCCCGCGTGCTGGCGTACTCCTATCCCGAGGAATATCATTTCTACCCGCCCGATGTGGCGAAGTTGCGGACGCTCAGTGTCGAGACCGGCGGAGTATTTCAGCCGTCGGGGCCCGAGATTTTTGACGCACGGGGAGATCGGACATTCATCCCGATTTTGCTGTGGCCGTGGCTTTCCACAGCTGCGCTGATGCTCTACCTGCTGGACGTTCTGCTGCGACGTTTTCGGTTGTTCGAGGCGAGTTGGTATGCATCTGACCGTTGAAACTTACTGGCCGGTGCTCCTTGCTGCGATTATTCCCGTTGTGTGGTGGATGCGGCAATCGACAGTGGTGGATTTGAGTTCGAAGCATCTCCAGTTATCGACCATCCTCCGCACTGCAATTATTGTTCTTCTGATTCTTGGCTTGATGCAACCCACGTTTTATCGATACGGCTCGGCAATTTCGACGGTCTATCTTCTTGATATCTCGGAAAGCGTTTCGTCCGCTTCCATTCAGAACGCAATACAATGGATTCGAAAGAACACCGATGCCGGCCATCCTGAGGCCCGATATATCGCATTCGCGGCCAATTCCATTTCGTTTGACTCGCTCGATGCTCTTACCCAGGTTTCCGTCTCCAATCGTGCGGGCCGCGGTGGACGCGATACCATCGATCAGAGCGAAACCAATATTGCGTCTGCAGTCGATGGCGCCCTGCATCACTTCGCCGCGGATCATCTCAAACGTCTCGTTCTGATTTCCGATGGAAACGAAACATCCGGTGATGTAGCGGAAATGTTGCCTCGCCTCAAACAAGAACACGTTCCGGTATTTACTGTGCCGCTCGAATCCAGGTCCGATCAGGATTCCTGGATCGAAACGGTCACGACTCCGTCGAAAGTCACCGCCGACGAACAGTTTCCCGTGGAAGTTCAAATCTTCAGCTCATCCAACACGATTGGAGAAGTTGAAATACGGAATGGCCGTACGGAATTGGCGAGACGGTCAGCGCTGCTGGAAAAAGGACTCAATCGAATCGCGTTTGAAACCAACATCGCTTCAAGTACCGGAACGGTGATGCTTGAAGCAAAAGTCACTATCGCCGGAGATGCACGGGCGGAAAACAACGTGTTCCGCCAGCCCATTGTTCTGTCCGGACGGCCGCGAGTTCTCTACGTGGAGGGTCATCCGGAAAGTGCGCGCTACCTTCAATCCGCTTTGGCGGCTGAGGGTTTCACAGTGGATGTTCTCGATGTCGCGTCAATTCCCTTGGGTGTAGAACAACTGGACCATTGGGACGAAATCATACTGAGCGATGTGGATCCCCGAACTCTATCGATGTCCCAGATGCAATCGATGGCAACTTATGTCCGAGATCTCGGTGGCGGGTTTGTACTTGCTGGCGGCGAGCATACCTATGGCGAGGGCGGCTACTCGGGAACTCCAGTCGAAGCACTACTGCCCATCACATTTGAATCCGATCGGAGACGTCCGTCCGTCAGCATGATTGTCGTGCTGGATCGGTCCAGCAGCATGGCCGAGCAACAGAAAATTCAGCTGGCTCGGGAAGCTACAAAGGCTCCGATCGACTTCCTGCAGCGAACCGACCACTTCGGAGTACTGGTGTTCGACTTCAACTACAAGTGGTACGTCAACCCCCAGACGACAGTCGACGATCGTGATGCCATTATCCAATCCATTTCCATGATTGGCGTCGGAGGCGACACCAATATATATCCCGCGCTGCGAGAAGCCGGCATTCAAATGGCGAAGTCCGGCGATGAGATCAAGCACATCATTCTCCTCTCGGACGGCCATACGCGCCCCGATGACTTTCAGGGACTGACGACGCGTCTTGCCAACGCCGGGATTACAGTTTCGACCGTCGCGGTGGGTACAGATTCGGATCGGCGATTAATGGAGAACATTGCGGCGTGGGGAAAGGGCACAGCGTACTATGTTCAGGATCCTTCAAACGTTCCCCTGATTTTCATCGAAGATACAGTGGCGACCAGAGGACAAACGCTCCACGAAGATTCCTTTCGTCCTATCGTGAAAAAGACAGTCGATATTTTCAAGGGGATCGATTTCAGCACTTCCCCTCTGCTGCAGGGCTATGTTTCTTCGAAAGCAAAAGCAACGTCCGAAGTGCTCCTCGAAGCATTCAAGAACAGGCCTCTTTTGACGCGCTGGCAGTACGGGCTGGGAAAATCAGCGGCATTCATGTCGGATGTGAAGGACCGCTGGGCCGTCGATTGGCTCAAATGGAAAGGGTATCCGAAATTCTGGTCGCAACTTGTTCGCGAAACGATGAGGCGGCGAGACGATGACGCGTTTGATTTCCGCGTTCGGCGAGAAGGCAAGTCGGCGGTCTTATCCATCGACACAGTGGAGAAAGACGGAAGCTTTCTCGACCATGTTCGGTCCGAGGTCCGCATTGTCGACCCCGCCCAGCAGGTTTCGGTCGTCGATGTTCCCCAAATCGGTCCTGGTTTTTATGAAGTGCGTGTTCCCCTGACACTACGTGGAACATATGTGTTTCACGCGAGCAGCGAAAGATTAAGCGGGGCGTCCGGCATGCTTGCGTATTCCTACCCGGATGAATTGCATTTTTATCCCGCCGACGTTGTAAAGCTTCGAACGATCAGCGCGGAAACCGGCGGAGTTTTTCGTCCAAAAGGTCCGGAGATTTTCGATTCGGGGGGAGAGACGACCCTGGTCGCAATCATACTGTGGCCCTGGCTCGCGGCCCTGGGATTGGGGCTGTATTTTCTCGACGTGCTTCTCCGCCGCGTCCGGTTGTTTGAGTGAGATTTTTCGCAAAGGTTGCCTCCTGAGTGAGGAGGCAGCGTCATCGCGTTCTTTGCGATGACACGAGGGGTGGTTCCACAAACGAAATTTTTATACCTCATTTCTAAGGAGTGGGCTCTGGTACCACCCCCGCACGATCTCGACTGCTGTCTCAATCGTGCTGCCCTCCGGACTCAGGAGGGCAGCAACTCTATCAATCTGGCGTAATCAATTTCGACAGCTCTGGTCTGTGACCGCACCACTCTTCCCCCAGCACCTTCGTGAGGAAGGCCATCACGTCGACCACTTCCCCGATCTGCATGGAGATCGGTTTTCCGACTCCGTGTCCGGCGCGAACGTCCACACGAATCAGAATTGGAGCCGGACCGCCCTGAGCCGCCTGGAGTGCCGCTGCAAACTTGTAACTGTGGGAGGGAACGACGCGGTCATCATGATCCCCTGTGGTGATCAGCGTCGGCGGATATGCCGTTCCGTTCTGAATGTTGTGGTATGGCGAATACGCAAACAGAATTTTGAATTCCTCTGGATCATCCGGCGAACCGTAGTCGGATGTCCATGCGCTGCCGATGGTGAACTTGTGAAAACGCAACATGTCCATGACTCCAACGGTGGGAACCACAGCTCCGAACAGTTCCGGACGTTGAATCATGCAAGCCGCAACAAGCAGTCCGCCGTTACTTCCTCCCATGATCGCCAGTTTGGATCGCGATGTATATCGATTGGCAATCAGCCATTCTCCGGCGGCGATGAAATCATCAAAAACATTCTGCTTTCGTTCCTTCGTCCCCGCCAGATGCCATTGCTCGCCGTACTCCCCGCCACCCCGGAGATTCGGAACTGCAAAGACCCCTCCATTCTCCATCCACGCGATGCGAGCTGGTGAAAACGAAGGAGTGATTGAGATGCCGAAACCGCCATAGCCATAAAGTTGCGTGGGATGGCTGCCATCCATGACGAGTCCGCATTTATGTGCAATGAACATCGACACTCGCGTCCCATCCTTGCTCGAATAGAACACCTGATGTGTTTCGAAACGATCAGAATCAAACTTCATTGCAGGCTTGAAGAGTTCCGTGATGACACCGGTAGACACGTCGTACCGATGCACCGTTGTCGGGTGGGTGAACCCGGTGAAATCGAAGAACGTCTCCGGGTTGACGGGGCGTCCTGCAAATCCCGACGCTGTGCCGATTCCAGGTAACTCGACATCGCGTACAAACCCACCGTCTCGTGCAAACACTTTCACCATCGTGTGTGCATTTGCCAGAAAGCTTGCCAGGAAGTAGTCGCCGACTGCCGTCACCTGACTAAGAGTATGTCCGGTTTCTGGAATGAGCGTCCGAAACACGGGAGTTCCCGGCTCTGCGGTATCGACGGCGACGACTCTGCCCAGGGGCGCTTCCCAGTCTGTGAGAAGCCAGAACGTCGGCCCATCATTTCCAATGAACTGATAGTTGGCTTCAAACCTCGAAATCAATTCGACCACAGGGCCAGAGTTATGAAGGTCCTTGTAAAAAATCAGATTGTGATTCGTCGCCGCCCAAACGTGGATGATCAGATAGTGGCCGTCCTCCGTCACTTGCGTATTGAAATTCCATTCCTTGTGATCGGGTCTGTCGTAGATCCGTTCATCCTGATCCTGCGGTAATCCGATGCGATGATAGTGGAGTTTGTGAAAAACGTTCTGCCCTTCGAATTCCTCGCCGGCCTTTGGCGCATCGTATCGGCAATAGAAGAAGCCCGAACCATCCGGTGTCCAGGATATGGTGGAGAACTTGACCCATTCGATGTGATCTGCAAGATCAGCGCCGGACTCCACGTCGCGAACGCGCCATTCGGACCAGTCGGAACCGGAGCGAGACAATCCGTAGGCGAGCAGACTGCCGTCGCGACATGCTTCAGTTCCAACGAGTGCAACCGTTCCGTCGGATGAAAGCGTGTTGGGATCGAGAAGAACGCGAGAGGCGCCCTCAAGGCCCTCGCGAACGAACAATACCCACTGGTTCTGCAATCCGTCATTTCGGAGATCAAAATACCGGCGACCTTCCTTGAACGGCACGCTGCGCCGCGAGTAATTCCATAACTCCGTAATCCGCTGTCGAATTTCTTCGCGCTGCGGAATTACTTCGAGAAATGCGGATGTGCGTTGATTCTGAACTTCCACCCAGGCGCGGGTTTCCGCAGAATCGAGGTCTTCGAGCCAGAACCATGGATCGGAGATTGAAATTCCATGCAACGTATATTCCATACACCTTGATTTAATACCGATTCCTGCCATAGCCTTCAAGGCGCAATGCTAAATCGAATCGTTTCAACCCTGCTTGCTGTCGTGTTTTTCACGCCTTTCATTCAATCAAGTGCTCTGGCTCAGGATCTCGAAATTTCCACGAGTCCGGAAGGAATTTACGTGGAACGAATGGAAGGGAACATGATTCCAATGGATCGCGTATTCTTCCATATCATCCTTCACGACATTTCAAAGGACATGCTTACCATGGACTGGGTTCGTTTTGACCTGACGAATTCGACGGGCGTGGTTCTCTCCGTTCAGTATTCCGGAACGGCGCTGATGACTCTGTTCGACAGCGCAATTGATCGGCACCGCATCGAACCAACACCGAAGAAGACGCTCGAAATCTACCCCGATCAGAGGAAGTCGATATCGGATGTGTTCTTCGATTGTCCAGTTGGATTTATCGGTGAAGTTCTTATTATCGAAGCTCAGTATAGGGTCGGCACCAGGGTTCAATCCGGCAAGTCTTCCACTCTTTTGAAACGTAGTCCCGACTTCATGGGACGGCTTCCATTCGACGGAATATGGTACGTCTTAAATGAACACGGGTATCAGGACCTGCACAAGCGATATCTGGCCGAGGCCTTTGCGTACGACTTCAATCAGGTCGGTACAAACGGTAAGAGCTATCGACAGGATGGAAAGCACAACTCCGATTACTATGCCTATGGAAAGAATGTACTCGCGGCAAAAGACGGAACGGTTGTGTTTGTGCGAACCGATGTTTATGAGAATGATCCCGGGAGGACGAACCTGAATACACCGGGCGGCAATGTCGTTGTGATCGATCATGGCGACAACCAGTTCGGATATTATGCCCACCTTCGACCAAACAGCACCACTCTAACGACCGGCATGAAAGTTAAGGCGGGTGATCCAATTGGGGAGGTGGGAAACAGCGGAGAATCCTTCGAGCCAGGCTTGCATTTCCATGTCATGAACAGGCCCGATTCCAATATAGGCGATGGGATTCCGGTTGTTTTTGATCATTGGAAAGCCCAGTCGTTTAGTGCATTCCCAACGGACCGGGAGCAGGGACTGTTGCCGAGGGGCGAGTTCGTTCAGCCTTAGTTCAGCCGAAACGCTCTTCCTCCTGATCCCTCGAATTTGAAGATTTCCGATTACGGCGAAACAGGTAATCGAATCCACGGCCCAATCCCTTTACCACTGCCGCCGCTTCACGGACGGGACGAAGCACGGTGTTCTGCACCACATCGGCTGTCGAGTTGATTCGGCCGGTAACGTCCTTCGTCAGGTCTTCGAGTCGGTTGAGCTGGGCGTGGAGAGCTTCATTGGTATCGGTAATCATGCCTTCGACGCGACGGAACTGCTCACGGGCCGAAATACCGAGTTCCATGATGTTGGTGGAAGCGACCTGCAGGTTTTCAGTGATGGCCTTGACGGGAACCATCATTTCTCGAGTCTCGGACATGAATCGGTCAATCTGATTGGATAGGCGCTTGGACATCAAATAAATTGCAACAAGGACACATGCCTGAGCCAGGACAGCCAGAGCAGTCAGCGCCACAAAAAATGTCAGCAACCGGTCCATAGCGCCTCCAATCCTTCCAACTCCACTAGTCTGTCATTCCTTTTTCTTCGCGGTATGCCGCTTTACCCGCTTCAAAAGCGGCGGTCAGCTGTTCTTTCTGCCGCTGAAGCGCTTCTTTGCTCTTATCGACAAAGCTGCTGAAATCGTCGCCAACTTTTCGCCCGGTTTCATTAACGTACTGTCGACCCTCGGAAACTTTATTAGTGAGAAAGTCCCGGCCGTCGGTTGCCGTTCTCGCAATTAACTCGCGTGTTTCGCGCCCGGATTTCGGAGCAAATAACAACGCCAGTACGGCACCAATGCCAGCGCCCGCCACCAGCCACAGGAACTTATCGCCTCCACTTGATTCACTCATGATGAGAACTCTCCCTTCTTGTGATCTAGTGGGATAGTAGCACACGGACCGGCGGGAATAAGGAGGCAGACCCGTCAAACCCCTTTTTCCTGCGTGAAATGTTTTTGAAGGGCCTCGGCCTGCCGCTTCGTTATTACGCTCAGCAGTTCCTCGAATGATGCAACGCGAACCTTCTCGAGCGAGCCGAAATGGGAAAGAAGCTTCTGCACCGATTTCGGCCCAATGCCGGCAATCTCGGTCAATTCCGATTTCAAATGCCGGCGATTCCGGCGTTCACGATGAAACGTAATTGCGAATCGATGACTCTCATCGCGGATTTGTTGAATCAGACGAAGAACCGGCGATCGCTTTTCCAAAATGATGGGATCGTCTTCGCGGCCGGCAATGTAAATGATCTCTTCGCGCTTTGCGATGCTTGCCAGAGGCTGATCGACAATATTGAGGTCATCCAGGGCGGACTGTGCTGCATGCAACTGACCCAGACCGCCGTCGATTAGAATGAGGTCCGGCATGCCGAGTCCTTCATCCTGCACTCGCTTGTAACGACGCCCCACGACTTCGCGCATGCTTTGAAAGTCGTCGGGCTCGCCCGTCACCGTTCGGATAATGAATCGCCGATAGCTGGACTTTTTCATTCGTCCATCTTCACAAACCACCATGGATGCCACGATATCGGTTCCCTGCAGGTTTGAAATATCAAAGCACTCGATGCACCGAGGGGGTTTTTCCAGGTCCAGTGCCACTTCAACTTCTTTCACAAGCGCAGGGCCGGACGTCGGCGCTGCGCGAAATCGCTGGAGGAAGGCAAGCTGGGCATTGCGATGCACCAGATCCATCATCTCGCGTTTGATTCCCCTTTGAGGCGATCGGATCTCGACATGATGACTTCGGCGTTCGCTCAACCATTCCTGCAGAATTTCTCGATCTTCAAATTCCACCGGCACGTGAATCTCAACTGGAATGAATGGGGCATCCAGGTAATATTGCTTTACGACAGAGCCGATGAATTCACCAGGATCAAAGTGCTCCTGGTCCTCCCAGAACATTTCTCTTCTGTCGACGACGCGGCCTCCACGCATGTGAAATACGGAGACGGCCACCATCGAATCTTCGCGGTGGTAACCGAAGATGTCGATGTCGTCATAGCCAGCCGACGCCATCTTCTGACGCTCGGCCAATTGCGTCATCGTCTGTATTGCGTCTCGGTAATGCCCGGCCATCTCGAACTGTTCACCAGCGGCTGCTTCTTCCATCCGGGCCTGGAGCCGTTCAATCAGACCGCTAAGATCGGTCTTGCGCCCTTCCAGAAAGAACTTCACATCCCGTGCCGCCTCCTGATAGGCGTTCGACGTTGTCAGCCCCTCCACGCACGGGCCGAGGCATCGGTGGATATAGTACTGGAGACAGGGACGAGGCCGTTTGCCGTCAATTGGAATCGTACAGTTGCGGATCATAAAATAGCGCTCGATCAGCTTCAGCGTTTTCCGCGCCAGCCCGCCTGGAAAGAACGGTCCCGCATAGTAGGCACCATCCTTTCGAACGCGGCGAGTGATCATCGCTCTTGGATACGTTTCGTTTATCGTCAGCTTGATGTAGGGATATGTCTTGTCATCGCGCAGCAAGACGTTGTACCTGGGCTTGAAACGCTTAATGAGGTTATTTTCCAATGCAAGCGCTTCCCCTTCCGTATCCGTAATGATGAAATCGGCATCGGAAATAGCCTCCATCATATGGTCCAGGCGAACACCGGGATTTCGAGAATCCTGAAAGTAGGTTCTTACCCGATTCCGGAGGGATTTCGATTTTCCAACGTAAATCGCTGCACCGGCAGAATCCTTGTAAATGTAAACGCCGGGTCCGGGTGGAATACTTTTGAGTTTGGCTTCAAGTGCGGGATTCATGTCGGATGGCGCGGACTTTTGACACATGCGGGTTTCCGCGTTCATAAAACCGCCATGGCTTGTCCTTATATTCGCCGGCGTAATCCACTCCAATACGCGGGCCGGTATCAATCGCGCAGACTTCCAGGCTGCGGTCTTCAATCCATAACGTTCGTGCGGCCAGATCCACTGCATTGAGATTCTTGTCGATGGACAATGCCATGCAAAGCTTGCCGGGCCCGCTGGCGATGTTTGTGTCGTGCGGAGGATTGGAACGAAGAGTTCGCATTGTCCGAATATTTTCCAAAGGTTCCAGCGCACGGATCAACACGGCAGCGGGATGCCCTTCCGATTCTGTGACGGCATTTAGACAAAAGTAGAACCCGTAGATCATGTAGACATAGGAAACACCGGGAGGACCGTACATCACGGCAGTGCGGGGAGTTTTTCCTCGAGACGCATGGCAAGCCAGATCGGAGGGACCGATATACGCTTCGGTTTCAACGATCTTACCGGCCAGGTTCCGTCCGTTCAGTCTACGGACGAGAACCTTGCCAATGAGATCGACAGCGACTTTCAGTGTGGGTCGATCATAGAAGGAGCGATCGAGTTTCACCATCACCGGAATTCCGCCGGAATTTACGCAGCCTCGGTTTTGCCCCGGGTCTGTCTTTTGATCTTCCAGTGGGAGAACAGATACTTGTGGTTGCAGCGGGGGCACTGCCAGGATCCCCGAACCGGATCCGCACCACGCTCGTGAAACATTTCAACGATCAGGTGGCAATGGAGACACATAGTTGGATGACTGAATACAACCTCATCCTTGTTAACTGCCTTAGTGACTAAGGCTTTAGCGGCGATTGTCTTCGCGGCCATTCTTTTTGCGGTGACAGCCTTTGCTGCGATTATTTTTGTAGCCATATTTGTTTATGAAACCTCCCAGTATCTTCTTTTGACGGGTTCCCTCCCAAAGAGACGCTTCAACTTCCCTGATAAAGCTCATCCGACACAGTTTGATATGACTGGGAACAGACGTATGAGATAACAAGATGTTGGGTGGGATGCCCAAGTAAGACCCAACGCATTATAGCCGATTCAGGCCGGAATGCGAACAGTTGCTTTCAGGCTGTAGTAAGATTCCACAGAAAATGAAGGTACCCATCCTCCCTTTGACCATTGCGGCCGTCATTCTCGGGGTTCTTGTCTACGTCCTAAGCACCGCAAAAGGCCGTCCGAGAGCTCATTTTGGCGCCCCAACACTGACGCGAATCGGTGAGTTCGAAGGGACCGAATCCGAAGTGTCCATCGCCCCGGATGGCAAACAGTATGCCGCCATTGTCTCCGGAGATGTTTGGCTGCTCAACATCGGTGACGGCTCGCGAAAACAGATCACGACGCTGACCGAACCGGTAAGTTTTCCCTCATGGACACCGGATAGCCGGAGGGTTACATTCACGCGTGGAAACGATACGTGGGCGGTCAACGTCGATAAGCTTCAACCCACTCCATCCATGCTTAAAGCAAATGCAACTTCTCTCAACTGGTCTCCATCCGGTCGAATGGCGTTTGTGCGTGATCGAGAACTGTGGCTTGCAAATTCCAACGGTCTCAATGAAACCAGAATCATCCACGCGGATCCGGACCCGGACATCATCATTCATTCTCCGAGGTTTTCTCCGGATTCCACTCAAATCTCATTCATCAAGAGCCTTCAGGATCTCAAAGGGGAAGTTTGGATTGTCGATGTCCTGACCGGCGAAAAGCGCGCACTGGTGGCCGATCGGCCATCGGAAAATCCGATGGATACGGGCTGGATCATGGACGGCAAACAGTTGGTATATCTGACAGATCGCTCCGGATCCTATGCACTTTGGACCATCAATTTCACTGAAAACACTCTTTTGACTCTGACTGTGACACTGGACGCGAAGCCGCTCGGCCGGATTGGAATGTCCGTATGGAAGGATCGCATCGTTCTGCCACGGCATTTCGTGCATTCCGACATTGTATTGTCCGATGGCACGCCGGTGCTTCATTCCGATGATCTGAACTTCGAACCGGCAGTATCGCCTGACGGTACGCAACTGGCCTATACGGTTCAATCCGACAATAAGTTCTCCGTCTGGACCTGTGGAATTCATGGAGAGAACCCTACAATTCGCACCACGGGTCGTGAACCGCGTTGGGCTGCCAATGGGTATCAGCTCGTTTTCACACACACGGACCTCAATGGAAATCCGGATATTTGGAAGCTCGATCTTCGAAACAACGAAGTCGAAAGTGTCACCGACGCCGATGAGATCGATATCCAGGCCGATTGGCAGCCCAAAGGCAAAATGATCGCATTCGCATCGAATCATGGCGCGCCGATGGCGATATGGAACGTCGCTGCCAGCGGCGGCCGCCGGATCCCCTTGAACAGAAGTGGATATTTTCCGCGCTACTCGAATGACGGACAGTCAATCGTCTATTGGAGTGCACAGGCGATTTGGAAAATGGATGCAAATGGTGATGATCCGAGACTGCTTCGTGGAGGAATTCCTGAACCCGTACCGGCAGTTCTTATAAAAGGAGGGCCAAAGCTTCACACCGACGCCGAAGTGAACCGGGGAAAACAGATTTGGCCGAAATTTGATGTTCTTCCGGATGGACGGTATGTGGTCGCTCCCATCGAAACTCGCGAGACTGCGCTTTGGGCAGTTGATTTGACGTTTGCGGACAAGTAAATCGCGCGCACGGCGGAGGTACAGACCATATATGCCCATGTCCGAACACCTTCAACACATCCGGAAGAAAGTGGGTCATGACCTGCTTGTTCTTCCGTCCGCTGCCGTCGCAATCCACGATAAAGAAGACCGCGTTTTACTGGGACTCCACGCCGAAAAGAGACTATGGGTTTTGCCAGGAGGACTCATTGAAGCCGGCGAGTTGCCCGCAGACGGAGCGATGCGCGAGGTGTGGGAAGAAATGGGATTGCTCGTTGAGTTGACAGGAATCCTTGGGGTCTACGGCGGGGAACCATTGATGATTCAATACTCCAACGGAGATCGGGCTTCGTATGTGAATGTGCTCTTTTCCGGCCGCATAACCAATGGAAAGCTCTCAGCGGACGGTCAGGAAATACTGGAGGCACGATATTTCAGTCGGGCAGAATTGAATTCAATCCCTCATGCCCGCTGGATGGATTTCGCACTGCCTGCGATTTTTTCGCAAGGCGGACCGGGACACTTTCAGCAAGGGACCTGGAGTCCACGGTAGGCCAACTATGAATTTTTATTCGCAGCGGATTTTCCCGCGCATCATGGACATGGTGCTCTCGACCAGTGAATTCTCAGTATTGAGAAGGTCACTGCTGGGGGACGTATCTGGGGATGTATTCGAAGTCGGATTTGGCACCGGATTGAATCTCCCCCATTACCCGCCACATGTGAGGCGGATCACCGCCGCCGATCCTAATCCCGGAGCACACCGGATTGCTGAACGCCGGATCGCACAGTCTCCAATCGAAGTCGTGCATGTCCCGGTCAGCAGCGAACATCTTGATCTACCCGATGAGTCGTTTAACTCCGTGGTTTGCACATTTACCTTGTGCAGCATTGGAGACGTGGATTCGGCCGTGGCGGAAATGCGGCGAATTCTACGAATCGGTGGACGTATGTTTTTCATCGAGCACGGACTCTCCGACGATCCACGCATTCAATGGTGGCAACACAAGTTGAACCCCGTGAACAAAATCATCGGAGACGGCTGCCATCTCAATCGCGTTCCCACCACAACAATTTTAAATAGCGGTCTGCGAATGGAGCGTCTGGATACTTTCTATCTAAAGAAAGCCCCGAAATACGGCGGATTCATCTACCGGGGCGTCGCTGTTAAATAATGGATTTTCTCGCGCACGGACTCTGGGGTGGAGCAACATTTGGCACGAAGAACAAGTCCTCGTGGAGGTGGGCGTTTTTCTGGGGTATGGCGCCGGACTTATTTGCTTTTGGGCCTGCCATCCTCGCAGGTATTGTCACGGGCAATTATTTTGCATGGGCGAGCTATCCTCTGGATGGAATTCCTCGATCGGCAATCAGCGCTTACTCCTACAATGCGTATCACGTCACGCACAGTCTCATCGTCTGGGCCTGTATTGCTGCAGCGATTTGGCTTTGGAGGAAAAGTTTCTCGTGGGTATATGCCGCATCGATGCTTCACATTCTTTGCGACATTCCGTTTCACGCGCTGCGATATTTTCCCACTCCCTATCTCTGGCCATTGCAAACGCCCCTGCATGACGGAATTCCGTGGGCAAATCCACTTTTCATGCTGGCCAATTACAGTTTGATCGCTGCTATGTATGGCATTCAACGATACCGCCGCGCCCGCTGAATTATGCGGACATTCAGTCCACGATGGATTTCGAGTTGCTGATGATGTGTTCCGCTGTGCGCCAGGTGACGGCCTGAAGCGCGAGTGTTGGATTGCGCGGGCCGCTGGGTGTCCCTCAGCGAACCACCGGCGATCGCGAAATTCGGCACTTGGTTAGGCATGCCTCATTCGGTCAGACCATTATTTTTCGGTTTCTCGACCATCCGCATACCGAGACAGGAATTTCTCATTGCCGCTCGTCGCGGCATCAGGAGAGGGATTGAATTGTGTGGCCCTGTTGGATGGCGAGATCATGCGCAGTTTGGCCGGCACCCGTTCTGAGACTCCGATCGGCGCCTGAACGAAGAAGGAATTCGACCAGCTCCACATTGCCGTTGTTGGCCGCGAGGTGCAACGCCGTAAACCCCTGATCGGAGGCTCTCGCATCGGGAGGACATCCGCGCTCCACAAGCAATCGCACGACATCATTTCGCCGGCCCGCGGCAGCAGCGTTGATCGGCAGGTTGGATTCGTTGTTTTTTGAGATTGCCAGCATTGGCGCGCCCGCTTCCAATAGTATTTTTACCAGCTCGAGGCGTCCGAAGAAGGCCGCCAGATGTAGAGGGGTCCAGCCGTCATGAGACCGCTCATTCACCAGCTTTGGATCTTCCTTCACCAGCCGTGCCACATCCCCCGCGAGTCCAGCAGCACATGCTTCGAAAACATTGGGTCGCACGCCGTGATCAAGGATCATGCGTACCATTGCATTGCGGCCGAAGTACGCGGACATCAAAAGTGGCGAATTTCCGTTTTCGTCGCGTTCGCTGGCGAGTGCAGGCTGACTTGTGAATATCTCTTTCAGGGTATCGATGTCATCAGACTGGATCGCCTTCATCACGTCTGCAATATTCATGAATTCGTTCCTCACCCTCTCGTTGGTAAAACCACAACCCGCCGCCAGGGAACATCGCCGCGACTCTGGGAACCCAGTCCATGCTGCTCGATGAGCATGTGCTGAAGACGCCGCACATTCGCCGGACGCGGCGCCAGTTCCACCGGAGATCCATGGGACATCACGCGATCCAGTGCTTCTTCGGCTTCGTGAATGGCCTCTTCTTCCTCGTTCTTCTGATCCTCTATACCAAATTCGCGCTGTAGAAACACTTTCATCTGGCTGACAGTGTTGCTTCGGATCACGGAGATTTTGATTCCCTGGTCTTCAAGGTCCTTCAGTGTTCCCGGCTGTCGCTTCTCCTGTGCCTTCAGCGTCAGCACCACATCTGCACCCGCTGGGGTCCGTGCAAGCATTACCTGAACATGAAGGTCATTCGCGGCCCGCAGAAGCCGGTCCCGGCTGACTCCGTACGGGTAAATGCGAATCGATTTTCGGCCAGATGAATCTGGAGCACGGTCGGATTCGGGTAGCCGAGGCACTCTCTCATGCTCCCGGCGTCCATTCGAGCGGCCGCGACGTTCGTGTTCGCCGGATATGATTTCAGCCTCGACGACTTCATACCCGACTTCCTTGCGAACCCGCACTTCCGGTCGAACCGTTCGCCCACGCAAAAATGCGTCAACAACCGATGCCGTATCGTGAAAAAGGGAAAACTCATCACGTGTTCGTATTTCCACAAGCGTATCGAATGTCGGAGGAGCCTTGCGCTCCAGCACCGTCTTCTGCGTTCCGCGACGGCGCGCCTCTTCATCACCGAGAGTTACGGAATGTATGCCTCCCAGAAGATCCGCCAGCGTGGGATTCATTAACAGGTTGTCGAGAGAATTGCCGTGCGCTGTAGCGATCAGCTGAACTCCACGTTCCGCAATCGTCCGCGCGGCAAGCGCTTCCGCTTCTGTTCCGATTTCATCGATTACGATCACTTCGGGCATGTGATTCTCGACGGCTTCGATCATCACGGCATGTTGAAGATCCGGACGTGGTACCTGCATCCGGCGGCTGGTTCCGATACCCGGATGTGGAATATCGCCATCACCGGCGATTTCATTTGAGGTATCGACTACAATCACCCGCTTGTGAAGTTCGGTGGAAAGGACACGAGCGCTTTCTCGGAGCAGCGTTGTTTTGCCGATGCCTGGCCGTCCCAGCAACAGAAGACTCTTTCCAGAATCAATCATGTCGCGAAGAACGTCGACGGTGCCGTAGACAGCGCGGCCGACCCGGCACGTCAACCCGATGATCTGATTTCGCCGATTGCGAAGTGCGGAAATGCGGTGAAGTGTTCGTTCGATACCAGCACGATTGTCTTCGGTAAAAGCTCCCACGCGATGTGTCACATAATCGAGATCTTCGCCTGTGATTGCCGTATCGGTAAGGTAAATGGCACGGTCTGGAAAACGCGCTTCGGGACGGCGTCCCAGGTCCAGAACGATTTCAATTAGATCTTTGAAATCCTGCTGTTGCCGGAGCGCAGCAGTCAAGTGAGGAGGCATCACTTGAAGGAGGAGATCGAGGTCATCCGTGATTTCTTTACCGGGCATCTGGTAACCTGAACTCATGATCATTGAATTGCGCGAAAAACAGGATCTTGAGAAACTTCTAAAGCAGTCCCAACATGAGCCTGTTTTGCTTTTCAAGCATAGCACGCAGTGTTCGCGTAGCGCGGGGGTGATTGAAGACTTTGAGGCCTTTGAGCAGGACAATCCCGCGGTTCCCTGCGGATTGATCCTGGTGATCGAAGACCGAGACGTTTCCGACGAAGTCGAGGAACGCTTTGGCATTCGACACGAATCTCCACAGGCGATGCTGATCGTCAATGAAAAGCCCACGTGGCATGCGTCCCACTGGAAGGTCACAAAGGATTCCATCGAAGCGGCTTTCGCCGGTCAGGGCACCGCAAGAGACATATAGACGCAATTGAGTTGGAACCGGGCAAAGCGGTCATAAACCGCGCCTACAGGAAACAACGGATTCTGCCCACATTTCTTCCAATTGAAAGGCATATATGCCCAACCGATTGATTCGTGAGACCAGCCCGTATCTGCTACAGCACGCCAATAATCCGGTGGACTGGCATGCCTGGGGAGAAGAAGCCCTGAACCTTTCTCGAACCTCCGATAAGCCGATTCTGCTCAGCATCGGTTACTCGGCGTGTCACTGGTGTCACGTTATGGAACACGAATCGTTTGAGAATGAGGCCATCGCAAAACTGATGAACGAAAACTTCATCAACATCAAGGTGGATCGGGAGGAACGGCCAGACCTCGATCAGGTTTACATGAACGCGGTTCAACTCATGACCGGCTCCGGCGGCTGGCCCATGACCGTGTTTCTGCTTCCCAGCGGAGAGCCATTCTACGGCGGCACTTATTTTCCCCCGGACGATCGTTATGGCCGGCCTGGCTTCCGGCGGCTTCTCGAAACCATCGCCCAGTCGTACAAATCGAAGAAGCAGGAAATCGTCAACAGCGCTCAATCGCTGCGACAACATCTCAACCAGAAAGTCCAGGGCGACACGAATGCAGATGTCGTTCACCTGCCCCTGCTCGACCAGGCCGCTCGCGGACTGAGTTCGCGATTCGATCCCCGTCACGGTGGATTCGGCGCCGCGCCAAAGTTTCCGCCGAGCATGACGATTGAATTCCTTCTCCGCTACTACCATCGCACCGGTAACAGAGAAGCTCTTCAAATGTCGACCTTCACGCTCGACAAAATGGCGTACGGAGGTCTCTACGATCAAATCGGCGGAGGCTTCCACCGTTATTCCACGGACGAGCGTTGGCTCGTGCCGCACTTTGAAAAAATGCTCTACGACAATGCTCTTCTCGCGCGCGTCTACCTGGACGCGTGGCGCGTCACGGGAAACCCGCTCTACCGCCGCATTACAGAGGAAGTGCTGGATTTCATCGTGCGGGAAATGCGGGATCCCAACGGCGGCTTTTATTCGACACAGGACGCCGACAGCGAAGGAGTCGAAGGCAAGTTCTATGTCTGGCAGTTCGAAGAGTTCAAAGCCACTGCCGGGCCAGATGGAGAATTGCTCGCGCGCTACCTCGATGTCACAAGTCACGGCAACTGGGAAGAACACAATATTCTCAATGTCCCCCGGCCACCGGATGTCTTCTGTAAAATCGAAAAGATTTCCGAGGACGAATTAAAGGCAAAGTTCGATGCCGCCCGACCTAAACTTTACGCCGCGCGTGAAAAGCGAATTCACCCCGGACGTGACGAGAAGATTCTTACGGATTGGAATGGACTTGCGCTTCGCGCATTTGCCGACGCGGCCGCGTACCTGGGTCGAGACGACTACCGGCAAATTGCGGTATCCAATGCGGAATTCATTTTCAGAACGCTTTGGGACGGCACCCGCCTCCTTCATAGCTTCAAGGATGGCCGTGCGCGATTTAACGCTTATCTCGACGACTATGCCAACGTTGCCGATGGGTTGTTATCGCTTTACCAGCTGACTTTTGAGGAAGGATGGTTGAAACGAGCCGAATCTCTCGCCGACCTCATCATCGATACATTTTGGGACTCCGATAACGGCGGCTTCTATTTTACCGACATCGGACACGAGGCGCTGATCACGCGCACAAAGGACTACTTCGACAATGCGACACCTTCCGGAAATTCCGTTGCCGCCGATGTGCTGGTCCGGTTGGGCGCCCAGCTGGGAAGGAACGATCTCACGGAAAAGGCGAAGCGACTCTTCGAGTCAACCGGAGCGCTGCTGGCTCAATATCCCTCCGGATTCGGCCGGTTGCTCGAAGCCATCGACTTTTATCTGGGCCCTTCGAAGGAAGTCGCCGTCGTCGTCGCTGGAAAGGACGCGGACTTGTTCATTACGGCGTATCGGAAACGATATCTGCCGAGAACTGTAATCGCCGCAGGCGGAACAGGAACTGTCGCTCTCCTCCGCGATCGACCGGCCATAGGCGGGAAGTCGACGGCATATGTTTGCGAGAACATGACCTGCCAGCGCCCCGTTACCGACATTGGAGAATTTGAGAATCAGATTGCATGATCTGGTACGACGTCATGACACGGATGAAAGAGTCCGGGCTGAATCCCGTCGAAGAAACCTACATGGAGAATTACGGGAAGATTCTCTCGGCTCAACGGCCGGAGTTTCAAGATCGCACCTTTCGATGCGCTTATGGTGTCGTGCACATCGAAGGTATTGACGTGGAGTTTTACCTGTTCCCGGATGAAATTCACCGGGAAGAATTCATGGACGTCGTTGGCAATAATCCCTGGTGGCTCGCTCGCGAAAACGTCGTCCTTCACTTCCCCGATAGCGATCCCGCCATCGTGACGAAAATTCTGGATGCCATTACATAAGGCCGACGCGCACCACAAAGCTGGTGATGTCATCGAATTGTCGGGCCGTGCCAACGAATACATTCACCTCGTTCATGACGCGGCTCAATGTTGCGTTTGCACTCTCAAAAGGCGTGGCCTGAATGCAACGAAGCAATCGGGCTTCGCCGTATTCCTCATCCGCATCATTGACGGCTTCAACGACGCCGTCTGTAAAAATGAAAAGGGTGTCCCCTGCCTGAAGCTGGACACGCCCTGACGGATAGCGAGCCTCAGATTGTGAAAAGATTGGGATCCCAAATGGCGGCCCGCCGATGGAGAGCCGCTCCACTGCACCTGATGCGCGCCGCAGGATGGGTTCGTTATGACCGGCGTTGACGTACCACATCTCATGTGTGTCGATATCGATCTCGGCAAGAAACGCGGTGGTGAATCGCCGGCCGTCGAGACTGTGAGCACGGCAGTAGCGATCCAGTCCGACAATGATTTCATCAAGAGTTCCGGAGGTCGCGCTAAGCGCCTGCAAGCTGGCTTGAAACGTCGCCATCAATAAGGCAGCGGGCACGCTCTTCCCGGCAACGTCTGCGACTGCCAACAGTAAAGGCTTCTTGCCTGTATCGTGCACGGGAACCGGCCGGATAAACGCATCGTAATAGTCCCCTGCCACGGTATTCTGGGGCCGCGTTGCAAATGCGATATCCAGGCCTGGTACAGTCGGCGGATGGTCGGGGACAAGCCATTCCTGGATCTCGCGCGCAATCACCAGATCCCGCTTCATCGTGACGCGATCGGCCAACTCCAGCGCGAGGAGTACAAAGAGTATGGCAATACTCCAGCCTCGGAAGTGGATCTGAAAACTGAAGTAAGGCATGCGATTCAGACGAATGGACTCCGGCATCACCAGAAGAACGATCGCCACCAGAAGCAGCACACGCCGCGACGGAGTCAACATCATCAGCAAGGCCTTGAACAAAGCCCAGATCGTACGGACAAAGCGTTTGGGTCCACGCGACTGACTGTCGATTTCCTTCCAGTCGACGTCTGCGGAATAGAGGCGGTAACTCGCCCTTGCCTCGGATACGAACTGTCCCCAGAGCTGATGGAGCTCAAAACCTTCGGTGACGCTCTGCCAGAAAGCTTGTACGCGCCCGGATCGGTGCCTGGTATTGGGCGATGGATTGGATGCCGTACTCATGAAGTCCGACGATTATACGGAAGAAAAAGGGGCCAGACGTGTCATTCCCTTTTTCCAGCTGGAAAAACGGGAATGACACGTCTGGCCCCTTTTTCTGTTCCCCGATTACGTAGCGTGGGTGCCGCGGCGTATTTCGCTTTCGCGGACCATATCGGTCATGTCGACGGCGGGTCGGATTTCAAACGGTCCGGCCTTGACACCCGGATGTTTCGACATGATTTCGATGGCATGCTGCCTGTCGCGCGCCTCGAGAATCAGGATGCCGCCGATCTGCTCTTTGGTTTCCGCATACGGGCCGTCGGTCACGACGACTTTTCCGTTTTTAAAGCGGAGTGTCGCTGCGGCCGATGGAGCGTCCATTGCCTCACCACCGGCGAAATGGCCTTTGCGCCGCAGTTCGTCATCGTAACTGAGACACTCGTCGACCATCGCGGTCTGCTCCTGGGGAGACATCGATTCAAACTTCCCATCTTCTATATAGCCAAGACAAATAAACTTCATAAGCCTCCTTTCATCCATGAGTCGTCTGGAGCGGTGCAAATTCGACAGCGGGGAAATAATATTTTTACTTTGCGATGACGCCGCAGGCGATGCGGTCGCCGGCATTGCCGGCGGGATCGCTTTTCAGGTCGTCGGCTTTGGCGTGAATAACCAGGGCCGTGCCGCCGCCGGCAAACACGGAATTGGCGCCATCAGCGAGCGTTACCGAAGCGTTGTCGATGGATATCTTTGCCGTGCCGTTCGCCTTCACCATAAAATTCGGCATGTCTCCGGCATGCGGCTTTGGACTTTCAGTATTATTCGTGCCGTGATGCGCGTTGGTCGGATTGAAATGTCCGCCAGCCGTTGTAAATGCCGGTGCTTCGCATTTGCCGGTCATATGAATGTGGACTGCATGCTCTCCAGCGGGCAGATTCTTCAGATTGAGATCGATCTTTACGCCCTTGCCACCGGGGCCGTCCGAAAGCTTTGCGGTGCCAACTTCCTTGCCCATCGCATCCTTAAGCGAGACAGTAACAGGCTTATTGGCGGCAACCAGGCAGCTTCCGAATGCACCAATTGCGATCAAAGTGAGTATTCCGCTTTTCATGGGGTCCTCCTGAAAGTAAAAAGAGTTTGAAGCAAACATTGTAGACCGAAATGATGCCCGCGGTGCAGTTAGCGACGACGGCAGGCGCGGTCATGTTTTCGCCAGATTCGTGGAACCAGGGATTGGCGCGAGTCTCAGACAATGCGAACTGCCCTCCTGACTCAGGAGGGCAATTTCGCCTGCATTCATAGTTACCGATATCGGCTGCGGAAGATCTATTACGGAATGAATCAGCCTGCCGACAACGGATTGTGGACTATTCGAATTTCGCGATTATCGGAAGTAGTTGCGACTTCGACGGGTATCGTAAACAAGGTTTCCTTGAAAAAGCAGAGTGCATTGTCGCGGGCATGACAGTAGTAGAGCTGGACCATGACATTGAGCGTTGTGTTCTCAGCGATACCGGCTTTCCATTGGATGGGAAACGACTGAGGCCGATCCACAAGCTGTCGACTCTCGCCATCGTTAACGGAAAACAGAATTCTCGTGGGCGAATCGGGAAGCGTCTTGTAGTCATCCGGCATCGCCACATCAAAAACAATTACGGTATCCCCGGGATGGATCACAATCGGCTTCGTGATTTGAATCGTGTCGCCGCTCCAACCTCCTCCAGATGAACGCAATTTCTCGAGACCGCTCAACATCAGAGACTGGATGGCATTCGTTTCCAAGTCGACAACTTTGATGGTGTGGCTGTTTGTGTCCGCAATATAGAGCTTGTCTCCAGCCGACGATATGCCTCCGGGCTCTTCAAAGCCGCCGGCGTGCGCAGCCACCTCACGGGTGACGGGATTTACCTTCCGGATCTTTCCATTGTAGGTATCTGCAACATAGAGAATGCCGCGGGCATAAACAACGCCAAGCGGATGTTGCATACGGGCTTCATCGCCCGGCCCGTCGACATCTCCAAACTCGAACAATCCCATCCCCACGAGCGTTTGTACTTCACCGCCACTTCCCACAGAAATGCTCCGAATCGCACTGGTCTCGCTGTCTGCAATATATAATTTTTGACCATCCGTTGTGATTCCGCTGGGCTGAGCCATGGCGGCTTCGGACAGCTTTCCATCAATGAGTGCCTCTCGTCCGCTGCCAGCAAACGGTCCGATGGAATTACTATTGAGATCCAGCTTCCAGATCTGGTGCGCGCCCGCCATGGCAATGTAGATGGCATTGCCCAGTACAACCAGATCCCAGGGAGAGTTCAATTTCGAAATACCCGGCGGGAAAGTTCGGACCTGGCGCGATTGGAGATCCAGGATTCGAATGGAATGATTCTCCGTATCCGCGACGAACAGTGCGCTACCGACCAGGCACATTCCCTGAGGATGGTGAAACGTTGCGGCTTCAAATGCTCCGTCACCAGTTCCAATTGAGCCTGTGCCCGCGCAATCCTGTATCGCTCCACCGAGATCGCAGATCACAATTCGATTGTGATTCGAATCGGCGATGAACAAACGGTTCGATGCGGCATCCGCCAGCACTTTACCCGGGAACGAAAGCACAGGATTCGGCATTCGCCTGGCAATGGGATCCATGACGAATTTCCGTCGATCCAGCTGACCCGCCGCTCCGAATTCCGCAACCATCGATGCAAGAATCGGATCGAGCGATTGAAACACTCCTTCGCCCGCGGCGGCTCCAATCACTTTTCCCAGCGGATCCACGACAACTACGGTAGGCCAGGAACGAATCCCATATTGCTGCCAGACAATCATGGACGCATCGTTGACGACAGGATGCTCGATCTCATGGCGCATGACGGCTTGAAGAATGCTTGCCGTGTTTTTTTCATTCTGGAATTTGGCCGAATGAACGCCAATCACCACGATCTCATTGGCATACTTTTCTTCCAGCCTCTTCAGGTCCGGAATGATATGCATGCAATTGATGCAACAGTACGTCCAAAAATCGAGAAGTACGATTTTGCCTCGCAGATCCTGAATCCGGATGGGAGAGTCGGTATTCATCCAATCCAGACCGGGAGGAAATTCCGGCGCATTTGTTTTCCCGGGGTATCGCGACAACTTTTTACTTTGAAGCGGTCTGCGTACTGGCGCTGAGCGTCTGCTGCCACTCGGCGATGTGCGACATGAACTGAGGTTTAAGATTCCCATCCATGGGTATCGGAGGTTCGGCTTTCATCGAAGACGGATTGATGGGTTTTCCGCCACGCGTCATGATGTAGTGCAGGTGAGGGCCGGTCGCAAGCCCAGTATGTCCGACGTATCCCACCACGTCGTCCTGTTTGATGGCTCGTCCTGGAGCAACGCCTGCAGCAATTCGCGATAGATGTCCGTAACCAGTCGTCATTCCGTTGGCGTGACGTATTTCCACAAAATTTCCCAGGTCACCTTTCGGCCCGGCATAGATCACCATACCATTGGCAACCGCAAAAGCGGAGGTTCCTTCCGGAGCGCCGTAATCGATGGCGAGATGTGCTCGCCCAACACCCAGAATCGGGTGCATCCGCATGGAGGTGAATCCCGAAGTGATGTGCAGGACTTTCAAAGGCGAAGTCAGGAACGCCCGCTTTACGGCATTTCCCTTCTCATCGTAGTAGGCATCGATATATCGAAATGCACGATAGGTCTTGCCGCCATTTACGAGTTGCGCCGCCTGAATTCGTCCGTACTTGACGAATGTTCCGTCATGATACTGCTCGTCAACGATCAACCGAATCTGCGCACCCTTGTGGATGTCCACATTGAAGTCCACGTCCCAGGCGAAAATCCCGGCGACGGAGTCCGCGAGCAGTTCCCCTTTCGGGAAGTTATTTAGCGCACTGAAAAGGCTCGTCTGGATATTCACGTCCACGACATTGGTTCGAGTATCAAATGGGATGGTTTCAACTTTCGCGTCGTACTCGAAATCACTGCCATTCGGCGAAACGGTCTTCGAAACCTTAAGCGTTCGTTCATCATCAATGGTGTATTCGAAGCCCGTCAACTCGCCGTCCATCTGTTTCTCAATGCGGTAGTGATTTCCAACGTGAATTCTGCGCAAATCAAAAACCGGTCGAATCCGGGTGGCGATATCGTTGGCAAGAGCGGAGGGAATTTCAGAATCGACCAGTGTTGAAACCAACGTCGCGTTTTTCAGGATCGAACCTTCCAGAATCTGAATGGCGGGCACGGTGGGTACAGGGAATGTGGGAATACTCGAACTGGCGCTGGCAACCGATTCTCTCTGCAGTTCCTGAAGCTGTGGAATCACAACCAGGATGACCGCAAAAGCGGCGGACCAGACGAGACCGATTCGGTATCCCGAAAAAATCATTCAGGCACTATAAGTCAGTGTCACACCGAACCAAAAGCCGAATCTGACCGTCAAACCAATTCGAGTCAGCCAGTCACCCTCTCCAATTCATCGAATTCGGATGTGAAATCCCCCAACAGTTTCACACTCGGATGCAGAAATACTTCTTGAATTCAGCTGGGCTCGAAGGTATTCCATATTGGGAGAACTTGAGAATGAAACGCACCATTACAATCCTGTTGGTTGTGACTGCGCTGGTCGCAGTTTCCGCCAGCATGTACTCTCAAACAAAAGATTTGGCGCAAAAGCCACAGAAGGCGATTGATCCTGTGTGCGGATTGACTGTCGACAAGCTTCCGGAACTCTCATATGCCTACAAAGGCGAAACCTATTACTTCTGCTCAAAGGCGGACCTCAACAAGTTCAAGGAAACTCCGGACAAGTACGTCAAGAAACCGGCCTCCGGCCGATAACGAATAAAGGGAATTCATTTGAAAATACTCCAGGGCCATTCCCGGTCACGTGTTAACCTGTGACCGGTATGAAGGCTGGTTCAACTGCTAAGATCCGTTTCGAACGAAGCTCGGAATTCAAAAAAGTCCTCAGCGAACGTATCGAACAATATTTTTCGACAAAGAACATTTCCAAGTCGGCCGACTTAAGGATGTATCGAAAGACAGCGACCATGCTGGGCTGGCTGGCTGCATCCTATATCCTGCTGGTGTTCTTTTCCCATGGCCCCATCACGGGCCTGATTTTTGCGACGTCGCTCGGACTCGCGGCTGCGGGAGTGGGCTTCAATATCCCTCATGATGGCGGCCATCGGGCATACAGCCGGTTCTCACTGGTGAACAAACTTGCGGCAAGCACGTTCGATCTGCTTGGCGCCAGTTCCTACATCTGGCACTGGAAGCACAACGTGCTCCATCACGGGTATACGAATCTCGCCGGCATCGATGACGATATTGATCTGGGGAGTCTCGGCCGTCTGGCGCCGGAGCAGCCGCATCTCTGGATGCACCGGTTTCAGCAGTTCTATCTCTGGCCGCTTTATGGATTCCTTCCGGTGAAATGGCATTTTGTCGACGACTTCAAATGCCTCCTCCGAGGACGAATTGGGAAACACCGGTTTCCGCGGCCGAAGGGGTTGGATCTCGGAATTCTGTTTGGGGGCAAGGTTCAGTTCTTCCTGCTCGCGTTCGTGGTTCCGCTTTTCTTTCACAGCATCTGGAGCGTCCTCCTGTTTTACGGAATCGCTTCCGCCGTTCTTGGAGTGACCCTGAGCACCGTTTTCCAACTCGCTCATTGCGTCCAGGAAGCCGACTTTCCGGCGGTCGCCTCAAAGGACATTGCCAATGAGTGGGCCGCCCACCAGGTCGAAACGACTGTGGATTTCTGCAGAGACAGTCGGATCGTCGGCTGGTACCTCGGCGGATTGAATATGCAGATTGAACACCACCTCTTTCCAAAGGTGTGTCACGTTCACTATCCCGCGCTATCGAGGATCGTTGAAGGCGTGTGCAAGGATTTTGGAGTTCGTTACACCTGTCACCGTAACGCGTTTGCGGCGCTGGCTTCGCATTACCGCTGGCTTCGCGAAATGGGTCGCTTCAACGACGTCGCCGCGTAGTAGTGGGCGAGTATTCGGTCATAGAGCCAGCCCCGGCTGGCCATGACCGCCGCACCGATCTGGCAGAGTCCTACACCGTGGCCCCATCCGGTTCCCTTTAAGACAAAATTTTCACCGGATCGTTCGACATCGAAGGCCGAACTGTACAAGTGACTCGTGGATAAAGCGCGTCGAATCTCCAACTCCTTGCCGACGATCAGGGACTTTCGTTCTCCGGTAATTTTCAGTCGAATAATTCGTGCGCCCGGTCCGCGAGACAATGGCTCCATTGTGACGATGGGTCCGAGATCTTCATCGAGGCGCGCTTTCACCAGCTGACGAATCTCTTCCGGCGAATAGGTGACGGTCCATCGATAGAAATCCTGAGTCTCCAGATCAAAACCCGGCAGGATCTGCGATAGAAGCTCACGATCGCGCGTGTCGCAATAAACCAGACCAGGTTCGCCGTCGTAAAGAGATATCAGATAGGGAACTTCCCGATCCTCCCACGCCGAACGATACTCTTCCGTGATTCCTCCGCAGCATTTTGAAAATCGCGCATCGCAGATTTCATCCCCGTACATCAGCATTTCGCCCGATGTCGCTGAAACCGCGGCAGCAACCGTCGGGGCATACGCTTTCGTGATTCCCTGATAACGCTGACAATGGTCGTCTGCGCAGACATCGAAGTCGCGGTGCGCTTCCCTGCCATACCAGCGAATAATTTCGTCGCCAATTCGCATCGACACGTTTGCCGCGGATCCCGTTTGCGGCGCACAAAGCCAGCTGCGGGAGATCACCGCATGGGCCTTGAGAAGCTCGATTGGACAGCCCGCGCTCATCTCCGACGAAATCACGCTGGATACATATTCTTCGAGAGGAACATCGTTGACCACCGTGAGACCGTCGCGCTTGAGGATGCGCAGTGCGCCGCGGAACACCTGGCGCTCCTTTCGTTCCCAGTGAAATCCAATGCCGATCGTGACGTCATTCAGTGCGAAGGAGCCCGCGGCGGGATTGGTCGGCTTGAGCGCGACTTCCGACGTGAAACGGTGCAGTCCTGGATCCACCCGTCGGCCCGCTGCATCGATAAAACTGCCGTGCAGTTCCACTTCAACAGCATCGCGATGTTCCATCAAACCGACCGACAAATCGCCAACAGTCTTCACGATGTCTTCCCCGCTTTCATAGACGAACGAATCCCTCCCCCGACGACGGGAGAGGGTGGCCCTCGCCAGCGAGCCGGGTGAGGGGTACCATATTCAATTTGTCCCCCTAACCCGTCCCATTCGTGCCAAAGCACGTTCAAATTCCTTTTCCGGCAACGTCACTTCTTCAAAGATGCTTTCAATTTCCGCTCCACGAATCTGCACAAAATCCTTTTCAACCGGAACAACCAACACCCCGCAGAGATCAATTGTCGCAGGACTGACCGTCCTCTCTCCGGTCTCATATGCGCGCGGACGATGCTTGCCCCGCGGAAACACAAATGACGTCCATTGTCCGTCGTCATAATATGCGGCAATGTTCACCAGGGGTTCTCCATCACTGCGCGTCACGTCCTCAAGAATATCCATCAACGCCTGAAGGCGATCCGCCAGCTGCGAAATCGAACTATCGCGAAGAATGAAAACGCGGCGACCATAATCTGGAAACGAAGGGCCAGGCACTCCGCTCGCATCCTGTTCGATGGGAAACAGTTCCCGTGAGCAGGCCTGGAAATGCATATGATCGGGAGCGGAAGCCCCACATCGCGGACCGTTGTAGAGGACAAAAGAGTCCGGCAGGGCTTCGGCCAGGTGCAGCATGGATTGAAATGATCCCTTGATGCGCTGGGGACGATGCTCCACGTGAACAATGGTCAGGTGGCGTTCGAGTATCGGAAACGGATTGCAATAGATCGCGAATTCGGAATCGAAGGGAATGCCGTGTTCTTCCTTCGGCAGATTTGAAGGACACAGAAAGCACGGACGCTTCGCAATCGACACGGCATCGACGGACGCTGTCGTGCTGACAATCCGATGAGGAATGTGACGGACAAACAAATCATAGCCTGCGACGCGTTCCACGCGCGTCTGACTGGCGCGAAGTCCCGCGATGCCCCGCGTGAGAAGCGGCCACCGGACGATCTGGTCGGCGAGCAGGTGATCAACGTCGCTGACGAGCCCGGATTTCATTCGTGCGTAACCAGTCCTTGTAGGAGTCGTATCGATTGGCAGTTTCAATCGGGAGTGCGCTGTCGGAATTCCCTCCCCAGCGGCGACACAGGTAGACGGAATCATAGATCCGGCCGATGGCATATTCTCGCGAGATTCTCAATCCAACGGCGTAGTCTTCCCCGTAGCTCACATTCGGAAACCAGATCTTCCGCAGAATGGCCGAATCGAATCCCCGGGGAGCTCCAAGTCCATTGATGCGCAGGGCATTGTTCGGACCGTTGTCATCGGTCCATTCTCGATGGTCGATCAGGCCGGGCGGAAGCGGCTGAAGGTCGAAGTTCACCATCGAATACGCTCCGACCACCATCGCAAACGGCCCCCGGCGAAGTTCTTCAACCATTCGAGCGAGGCTCATGTCGGACTGATAGAGATCATCGGAATCCAGCTGCACTACGTAACGTCCGCAGGCCGGAGACTGGACGGCCAGATTCCAACAGCCCCCAATTCCAAGATCCGTGCGCTCCGGAATGATGTGAATCAGACGCGGATCCTCGATGGCGCGAAGAATTTCGGATGTGCGGTCTGTGGAATGATTGTCCACAACGATGACGTTGAATTCGAATTCGGCCTTCTGGCTGAGCGCGCTCCACACGGCTTCAAAAATGGTGAGCTCCCGATTACGAACGGGAATGACGATGGTCGCCTCCACAGCAAACGAGTCGGTGGACGGTTCCGCCTTGCGAAACGTCGGGGAAAGTGCGGCGCCGATTCGCTGCAGGTGCCGCGTGGCAATCTGCTCCATTTCAATCTGATAGTTGCGATTGCGCGGATCCACGTAATCGAATTGAGCTTCGGCTTCGGGACGGTCTTCTTCGAAAAAAGAGTCGTAGAGCATCTCCGGAATTCGAATGATCGGGCGGATCTCGGAAAGCCGTAATCGAAGATCGTACAGCCCCCCCCATTGATACTGTGGCGCGCCGACTGCCGACTTTACCGCTTCACGCGCGGCCGGAACCGAAATTGCCAGTACTGCACCGCAGTCAAAGTTGTCTCGAATGCTTCCAAGTTGATAGTCGATCCGCGGGTGGCCGACGCTGTCGGAGTAGGCCATGCCGGCCCCAGTGTCGCGCACAATCTGAGTCATGCGCTCGTACATGCCATTGGCGGGTTCGAGCTGCAGCCGGGAATCGCCGATTACCATCACATCGGAGGGCGCGTTTGCGACCATCTCGGCAACCGTTTGCGAGGAATAGTTCCAGACGTCGTTATGGCTCATTGGGCTTGTTCAACGGGCCGGGCCAGGATTACCCCCGCCATGCGGTTGGCTTTAAGAAAGCTCGACAGATCCTGTTCCACAACGCCTCCCTGACTGCGCGCCGCGTGCCGCATCAGAAGCCGTTCGCCATCGCGAATCACGATGCCGCAGTGATACACGTCCAGGTGTGGCCGCGTCGAAGCGAAAAAAATCAGGTCGCCGGATTGGATATCGCGCGCAATTCTCCCAAGCCGGCGTTTGGGCACACAGGAGAAGCGCTGTTTCTGCGGAGGAAGGCCGGGAACCATATTCAGTTCACGCTGCTTTGATATTGAGGTTCTCCCGAAATTCAATTGCTGGACGAGACCGGCCGCGGCATTGTTTCGAATCCAGTTTGTCATGTAGTGATTTCGTCGCTTCCAGTCGACGCGGCCGGATTCATAACGAATGCGGCGCAGAAACGAAGCATAGTTTTTCGTATTGCGGGCATAGGAACGAGCAATGACGGTCTCCACATAAGTGACACAATCAAATCCCCCGCGTATGCCATTGATGCCTGCAATGAAGACTTCGGGGGTATTGGCAGACCCGATCAATGGATTTGTAACATACGGGCGGCCCAGAAACTGGCGGGAAATCGTTTCGACTCGGGCTGCCACGGGTTGCGCACGCTTCATCTTGCCCGATTCTAGCATGCGCAATTCCGGGCGGTTCCGACGGAAGTCACTTCTTCAGGAGCGGCGTAATGTCTGTCAGGAGTTTCTCCGTGGGGATCAGTGAATTGTTCGTACTTTTCCAGAGAATCTTGCCTGTCTGATCGATAAGGAAGTAATACCGCTTCGCGCTTTCCGGATTGTTCGCATCGTACTTTGTCGCGATCGACAGGTCCCGGTCGCTGACAAATGTGTTTTTGGCGCCAACCGATGTTTTGAATGCAGCCTGAGCGCCCGCGAGATCCGCGGAGATGCCCAGAATCTCAATGTTCAACGCCGTAAATTTGTCGTATTGTGCGCCCGCTTCAGTGAATTCGGTCGTGCAACCCGGGGTGAAGGCGCCTGGGAAAAACATCAGAAGCACGTTCTTCTTTCCCTGAAAATCCTTCAGGTTTGATGCGGGGCCGCCACGGCCACCACGCGAAACCGCAAAATCCGGCGCCATGTCGCCAACCTTTGGCGAATTATCCGGACCGGCGGGTCCTCTCAGTTGTCCAAACACCGGAATCGCCAGCGCCGCTATCAGCGCCATCATCAATGGAAAATTTCTCCGCATCTCTTCCCCTCCTTAAATGAAAACCCATGCCACCGCAGTTTATGCCACACGGTACGCGCACGCTGCAACATTTCACGAATCCCCGACGAAACCGATCGACGGGTCGGTCGATGACCGCCCACAATCTCAAATCCGAAAAATCCTGGCGATTATAGACCGACTCTGAGGAAGATAACCGCTTGACCCCGTGTTCGGCAGCACTGCATAATTATTCGTCTGGGGGCATAAGTATGCAGACGGCATCGGTATCAACATCGTCGGTTCGGAAGCTGCTGGTGGGAAATCTTCCGGAGAGTACGCGCATATCGGCAGTGAAGGAGATCTTCACACAGGTTGGACAAGTGCTGGCAGTTTCCATGCTGGGCCACGGCTTTGCATTTGTCGAAATGATCGCAGCCGATGCGGACCGCGCACTGACCCAGCTGAGAGGTACTCAGATCGAAGGCAGGGTCATGCTTCTGGATGAAGCACATCCGCGAACCCCATCGAGGTACTAGTGCCCGATTTTTTCCCCCTCGGTTTCAAAACAACTGCCGTTGCATCGGGTATCAAGAAAATCGGCCAGGATCTTGGCCTGATTGTTTCAGACCGGCCGGCCACCGCCGCTGCGGTGTTCACGAAGAACACGTTTCCTGCTGCCCCGGTTCTCGTGTCCAGGGAAAACCTTTTGAAGTCCGGAAATACGCTGCGCGCTGTTCTTGTCAATTCCGGCAACGCCAATGCCTGTAATGGCGCCGATGGCATCGCCGTCGCTCGATTGTGCGTTGCGCAACTGGCGAGCAAACTCGGATGCGCTCCAGAAGAAATCTTTGTATCGTCGACCGGGGTGATCGGCCGGCCGCTTTCCGCGGAGCGGATTTGCGGCGCGCTTTCCGGATTGATCTCCGCACCGTGCGATATTGCGGAATTCTCACAGGCCATCATGACGACGGACACATTTCCAAAAGTCGCGTCTTCCGAAGTGGATGGCGTCCGAATCTTCGGATTTGCGAAGGGCTCTGGAATGATTCATCCAAATATGGCGACGATGCTGTCCTTCATCGTCACGGACGCGAAGATCGATTTCCCCGATCTCGATCGGGCTCTGCGCTACGCCGTCGATCGATCCTTCCACTCGATCACCGTGGATGGAGACACTTCGACGAACGATACTGTTGCCGTTCTCGCCAATGGCGCTTCGGGCGTCGCGCCGAAACCGGAGGCTTTCACGGCTCAGTTGATGGATGTGTGCCAGCAGTTGGCAAAATCGATTGCGCGTGACGGAGAAGGCGCATCCAAGTTTGTGGAACTCTCGGTGGAAGGCGCGCCCAGCGACGAGGCCGCCCGTGAAATCGCACGATGCGTGGCGCGATCCCCGCTGGTAAAAACAGCGATATATGGTTCGGATCCAAATTGGGGCCGGCTGGTTGCCGCAGTTGGGAACTCCGGCGTGCCGCTCGCATCGGACCAGATTGAAATCTACATCGACAATGTATCCATGATCCACGGAGACCTGGAAGCGGCGCAGAAGCGCATGAGAGAGAAGGAAATCAAATTGAGGATAGTGCTTCATTCCGGGACAGGACGGGCCACGGTGTGGACCTGCGACTTCACGGAAGGCTATATCCGGATCAACGCCGACTACACGTCGTAACGGCCTACTTCTTGAAACGTTTCGTCATTCCGAAAACAATCCCGTAATCCGGGTCGAATTTCGTCAGGCCGGCAAGCAGCCCCACATCCCAGCGGATCCCTGAAGCTTCTAACTGGAATCCCGAGCGAACCTGGCTTCGCGATTCGCTTCCGAGAGCTGGGCTTTCGCGAGGATTTTTAAATCCATTGATTTCAGAAACCCAGTTCACTTTGGGTGTGATCCAAATCATCGTGGCGAATCCATACGTCAATGGGTCGTTCTGAGCCTCAGCCACCGTCGGATCGTCAATGATTCCGAATCCGAAATTTCCAAACACGTACAATCTTCCAATGGTCTTGCCCAGCAGAACGTTCGCGAAGAATCGCATGGTGTTCAGTCCGAGCCCGCTATTCTGACTTGCATTGGGCAGAATGACCGTCGGCCGGAACGAAATACTCGGAACCGCGTGAGACTCCCCGGCGACTTTCATTTTCGTCGACAGGGAGACATCTCCGAAATCGCTGTGCCAGACATCGTCCGCTGTATGCAGGTAATCGTGCACGGTCCAGTTCATCTGAAACTCTGCGTTGTCGCCAAGACCAAAGTTCAGGCCCAGGGGAAACAGCGCCACATGGTTGCCCTCGAGATTGGACACCGTATAGACCGCATTCTTCTCGAACCCAAATCCCGCCTCGACGTCCAGGGAACCGGAAGGAATCAGGCGTGGATCCTCCGTTAAAAGAGGTCTCTGTTGCGCATGAACAGACGTTGCACAAAGAAGAAAGCTTATGAAAGAAAAGCTCAAAAGGAGACGTTTATAGAGAAACATTCTTAAATACATGGGCAGAGAGAATACACCGCGGTTTCCGCTTCGAAGTTAGAATTTGAACCCAATGAGCCCCAGCGTATACTCGCTTCAATGCGGCGAATCCTGTATCTTCGGCTCGAATGGTTGAGGACACGATGAAGAAACTATTTGCAGTCGTTGTGTTTCTGATGGTTCTGGCCGCGCCAGGAACTTCCCAGGAACCGCCGAAGTCCTCCGAATTCAAGTTTGCCCGGGTCCAGTTTACTCAGCGCCGGTGGACACAGTACTGGCGAGAAATAGCCGAGGATCCAGAGTCCCCTGGTCCTCCCTGGTGGCATGACTGGCCGTTTTCAGACGAATTCGTTACCGCGCTGCTGAAGGAAACAACCGGCGTTAATACCACCCGCGACTCGCATCAGAATGTTGATCTCGCAGATCCGGAGATTTTCAACTATCCATTTCTCTATTTTTCCGAGCCGGGATTCATGCAACTCACCGATAACGAAATCAAAAACCTTGGCGAATACATCCGGCGGGGCGGCTTTATCATGGCGGACGATTTCCGGGAGCCCGGCATGCTTCCCGGCGACCCCGATGAACTGGAAATCTTTCGCCACTATCTGGGGCGGGCAGTTCCGGAGTACAAATTTGTGCGACTGGATGTCAGCCATCCGGTATTCCATCAGTTCTTCGATATCGACAGTCTCGATTACGATCCGCCGTACAATGCCACGTTCCGACCTCAATTCTGGGGACTTGAAGACGAACACGGAAGGCTGTGCGTGATTGCGAACTACAACAATGACCTTGGCGATTACTGGGAAGACCTGGATAAAGGAGACGCCCCTTTAAAACCGGCCGTCTGGGCAACGCAGCTCGGCGTCAATTATGTCATCTACGCGATGTCCCACTAGTCCACGGCATCGATGTACCGAATCCGCTTGTGAATGTCCGTGTTGATCGAGTGATACGGCTGCACGAGATTGCCGGGATCGAAAAGAGTTTGACGCATGTATTCCGCGTCGTCGTTCCCAATGGCATCAGTGAAGATCGGTAGCAGATAATCGATTCCCATCTTGGAAGGCTTCATCAATTTCGGATCATAGAGCGAACGATGCATTTCACGCGCATGGATCAAACCCCAGCGGTCGCGGAATCGATTTCCGTCGTAGCCTTCCACGTGAAAGCCTTTGCTCGATTGGTATTGCAAAACGGAAACCGCGTTATTGCGGCCTTCCACCAGGAGATCCACCGCTTTCGAACCCAACTGCGCCGCATAGAACCGGTCGAATTGAATCGGACGACCGCCGCGCTGCGTGTGCCCCACTTTTCTGGTAAAAATCGCTTCCTTCGCAGAACTGCCGCGTCGATAGCGTTGAAAGTAGCTGTCTCCCATGAGGTAAATCAAGCGTTCGCGCAAGGCGTCGGCGGCGCCGGTAAACACGACATTGCCCCCGGGATCGGTCGATCGGGACTCGGCCAGTTCATTTCCCCGGTCGTCGACGATCCCTTCGCCGCACACGATCACGACGTTCTTCTGTAGATCGTAAAGATACTTCACGCGATCGACGACGCGTTCGATATCCACCGCATGCTCGGGGACCAGGATGATATCGGGTTGACCGTAAGCTGTTCCGAGTGCGATATAGCCGGAATGCCGTCCCATCACTTCGATGATTGCGATGCGCCGGTGACTCTCTGCGGTCGTGCGGATGCGCTCCACGCCCTGTGCAGACACCATCACAGCGGTGGCGTAACCCGGCGTGGCGTAGTTCACGATCTGGTCAAGATCGAAGACGGCGCTCGACGGCGTCCGCTTGTAGATAAAGCCGGCCCGGGAATCATCCACGGCGCGCACCCATTCATCGGGCTCGCTGGGAAAATTTAAACCCAGATCATTGTCGATCGTTTTTGGAGCCAGCACGGTGGGCAGGCGCTCGGCAAGCGGCTGAAGGCCATTAAGTGTGCCGTCGCCGCCAATACAGATCAGCCCATCGATGCCGAGGTGTGCCAGACGAGACGCAACGAGGTCCAGTTCGTCCTTTTTGCTGGGATCGACATAGTCGCGGGACGAACCGATCAACGTGCCACCCTTTGTCGGATCGAGTTCGGGGATTTCCTGGAACAACGGGTTCAGATGAACGTGAGGAACGCGGGGATTGAAGAGGCAATTGAAGCCCTTGATGAATCCGTAGATTTCCAGCTTTAGCTGATTGGCTCGCACCACCGCGCCGTGGATGGTTGCGTTGAGAGCGGGGGTGTCGCCGCCTGCCGTGAGGATTCCGATGCGTTTCATCTATGTACTGTAAAAGGAAAGCACTGATTTTTCCAACACGGAGTGAATTGTAGCGACCAATTCACGAATGCCGGATGAGCATGAGCCAAATAGACTGCCCTGTAAACGCGTGCCTGCCTCGCGTCGAAGTCCTCTTCGATATTCTTCGATCGGAAGACACGGTACTTTGTACTTTGAGTCAGCGGATACGGGCATTATCCGGCGAAGCGCCACCTTTAATCAGGCGAGCAGTTCTTCTGGAAGAAAAGGCTTCGTAAGAAAGTCATCTGCACCGGCATCGATCGCGTGCAGTTTGTGCCATTCATCGACTGGGGAGGATTTGCAAGAAATGGGGCTTCCATTCCGTGTTCGCCCAGATCCAGTCCCTCGATTTCTTCCTTATCTCTGGAGACGCGCAACTCATCGTGGCTTTGACCGCGTCCAGAAGATGAAAGAAAGAACCAGAGTGAAGGGAATGACGGATACGGATCCGATGACCTGCGTCGACAACAGCGTGAATCCTCCGCCGAAGAACAAACCATGCCCCGTCGGCACCCCGGTAAATTTGTCTTCTGCGAAAAATCCCACGCAGATCGTTCCGAATACTCCGTTCGCGAGATGGACCGCCAGAGCACTGACGCGATCATCGATCTTCCGTTTGTCGAAAAACCCGCGATGCGCCACGCTGGCGTCTGAGCCTGCAGTCTTATGCGGTTTGAACGCCGTCAGAAACACAGCGGCTACCCAATGATCCGAGCCGGTTGTGCCCTTTGGCGGTTTTGTCGAGCGACGTCCTCTCGCAAATACTTCTTACGCGTGTGAGAAATGTATCAACGATTCGTGAGGCTCCACTCTTCCTCCGCATCTCCTCGAGGCCCATTTACCTTGGCAGCCGATAGCCCACGAGCAACGAGATCTGTTCGATGCCGAGGTTCGGTGGTTTCGCGCCGTCGTTCGACAGATGGTAGAAGCGGGTTTCCAGCGATAAGGCGGAACCGTTGGCACGCACCCTCGCGAAGCCCGCTCCAAGTTGCGTGATATAGTTCTGGCGCTGCTCCAGGCCATGGATTCCGGCCAACCCCGACCACACCACGCCCACGCCGCCTGAGAGATGAACCTGGTTCCGTCCCCCGGTGTGCAATCGAAAGGCGATAGGGACGATGCCGAATTCGTTCGCGGTGGTCGGAGTCACGTGGCGAGCGAAGTGGCCTTCGACGGCATAGTCGAACCACGAGGCCACCCTGAGAGTCAGTGACGGGACGCCAAGCACGGCGCGCTGCGGCGCACGACCGCCGGCGACGGAGGTTTCGAATGCGGGTCCCGCCGCCACCTCGAAGCCGACGCGGCCCCGCGATGGCGGGGTTTCCGCAGCAGGCGCCGGCGGCAGCGTCTGAGCGTTGAGTGTCAGGCAGGAAATGAAGGACGCGGAGAGAAGCAGGGTCAGCATTGTAGAAATTCTTACGATCATCCGATCATCGGGTCGCGCGGGCTGCAAATAGGACCTGCTTCCTGTGACTGAGTATTTATTGGAGTGTTCTTGTCATTCATAGAGTGGGCCGCCCATTGGTTAGCCCGCACAATCGCGGTCGAAGCACCAGTGGATCTAACTATGGATCGGGTCTGTAATGAAAGAAAAAATCTTTGTGGCAGCGCTCGCCAAATCCTGCACCTGCAGTGGTACAAAATCCCACTCCTCTGCCGACACAGGCAGATTAACTGCGGCAGGCCCAGGAAATGCTGCAGCGGCTGCGAAACACGCCGAACATGCCGGAGACTGGCCCGGGGAATGCACTTCGCGAGCTGGTGCGGCTGATGGCCAATCTTCAGCGTGCGCAGGAAACGCTGCCGGGGCTCGCGGTTGCTGCTCCTGCTGGAGTTCGCGGTCTTCTGTTAAACGCCGGCACGCCGATTAACCCCGATCTTGTCGGAGAGATAGGATGATCCCTGCACCGGTCGATGACGCCAACCCTGGCCGTATTCTGGTTCGTAATGACGCGACGGCATGGTGGACGAATACGACGTTGCTGACGCGGCTTGGGAGCAGCGACGACCAGAAGGCAAAAATCGACCGCACCTTCGAGTCGCACAAGCAGAATCTCACCGCGAGCATGGACCAGCTCGAGAAGGATGAAGCCCAACTTGACAAGCTGCCTGCCGCCGACACTCGGGATCACGCCCGACATCGACGAGCAGTGACAAGTATTGTTCGAGGATAACCAGAGGTCGCTGCCGGCTTCCCGCCACACTCTGCTTATCCTTCTTATGCTTTCGATTCGGCCGAGGTGAGGAGAAGAACCATCGACAAATAGTCAAGTCAATCTTAATATCCCGAGCTGGTCCGGGGCAGGTTCGACGTGACGGTCCATTTTGTGTCGATATGAAACAAATCCAAACAGCTTGCAAAGTATTCGTTCTGCTTCTCTTTCTGACATTTCCCCTTTCGGGACAAACTCTGAAAAAGGATCGCTTTCAGGGACGCGATGTCGTTGCCGGAGAAGTTATCGTTCGATTCCGAGCGGCAACGCCGGGGCAGCGTCGCAATGTTGCGGATGCAGTAATGGCACAGGACGCTGAAATCGAGGCATCGGACCCTGTGGGAGTCACAGGAGCCGTTCGTCTTCGCTCCCGAGGCAGGAGTGTCGAAGATTTGATGCGGGCCCTCGCTGCCCGCCCGGATGTAGAGTTTGTAGAGCCAAACTTTATCTGGCATGCCTCCGATTTTCCCAATGATCTTCTTTACGGCAATCAATGGGGACTCACAAATTCCGGTCAGGCCGTTCATAAAAATGCGCCAGGAATTTCGGGCGCTGACATCAAGGCTAAAGAGGCGTGGAATATTACGACCGGGTCCCGGTCGTTCGTGATCGGTGTGATCGATTCAGGGATCCAGTGGGGTCATACGGATCTGGCGGCCAATATGTGGAGTGCGCCTGCAGCGTTCAGCGTCACGATTTCGGGTCAGACCATTAATTGCGCCGCCGGGACTCGGGGGTTCAACGCAATAAGCAGGGACTGCGTGCCGGACGATCGGAACGGACACGGAACGGCCGTGGCTGGAATTATCGGAGCAACTGGAAATAATGGTTTTGGTGTTTCAGGAGTCAGTCCCGTCGCGCAAATGATGTCCCTCCGATTTCTCAATGTTGAAGGCGAAGGAACTACAGAAAATGCCATTGCGGCCATCGATTTTGCGATTCAGGCCAAGGCTCAGTTTGGAACTGCAGCCAATATTCGAATTCTGAATGCCAGTTGGGGAAGCTTGAGTTTTAGCCAGGCTCTTCTGGACGAAATCAACCTCGCCGGAAACTCCATCAACAACATGTTATTTGTAACGGCCGCAGGAAATGAAGGCTTGAACACGGACAGTACTCCGTCATACCCGTCGTCCTTCGACGCGCCGAGTCTGATATCTGTTGCAGCAACGGATAACACAGACACTCTCGCTTCATTTTCAAATTTCGGTGCTGTGAGTATCGATATTGCTGCACCGGGCGTGGATATCTATTCGACGTTGAACGCTGACCTTCTCAGCAGTGGGTTCGATTTCTTCAGCGGAACGTCCATGTCTGCACCTATGGTGACCGGTGCGGCAGCGCTCGTGCTTTCTGCCTGCCCAGGAATGCCTACGGCGCAGTTGAAATCCACATTGCTGGCGCCTTCATCTGTAGATTCACTGGCTTCCCTTGCGGGGAAGGTCGCCACTGGAGGTCGACTGAATGTGGTCAAGGCTCTGAACACCTGCGGAGCTTTTCCGACATCGGACTTCCGTCTGGGTGCGTCAATGGGATTTCCGGTGGTCGTGAAAGGTGCGACCACTTCGGCAATTGTCGCACTGTCTACCATTGGTTCGTTTACGTCCGATGTGACTCTCACGGTAAATGCGCCATCCGGGTTTGCAACTTCGCTGACATCACCCTTTCTGGGGTCAGGGAATCCCACGACATCGCTTTCCATCACGCCTGGGAGCACTGTAAACCCCGGTATCTATGTAATCGGGATTACAGGCACAGCCAATGGAGTTTCCCAGACCACCGGAATCGAAGTGATCGTTACTCAATTTCAAAACTTCAATTCATTTTCCAATGACTTCTCAAAGGGTAGTTACCAGGACCCCAATTCTCTGGGACGATATGTGGCTTTCTACCCATTTACGACCAATGCGAGAACGGTAACGATCAATCTGACGTCCAACGTTTTTGATACATGGTTGTATTTGCTGGATATCAACGGAACGGTTCTGGCTTCAGATCAGGGTGGGGCTGGTGGAAACAATTCGAGGATAACGGCGGCGTTGCCCACAGGCACCTACTACATAAAGGTCACCAGTCGAAATCAGGAAGTTACCGGAACTTACAATATCCAAAGTGACCTCCTCATTCTTGCGACCCTCTCTCCAACGTCTGTTCGTCAGAATGGTGCGCAAACAATATTCTTTACGGGAGATGGATTTTTCCCGGGCATATCGTTCGGCGCCATGACCGATATCACCGTATCCAACCTTGTCATCACCAGCCAGACGAATGCACGGGCAACGTTTACTGTCGCTGCCAACGCCACTCTGGGTGAACGAAGCATTATGCTGATCGATGCTCTGGGTGGAAGCAATTCCACGAAGCTTTTCGTCATATCAGACGTTCCGACGATAACTGGCCTTTCTCCCACATCCGGCCTGGCAGGAACGACGGTGTCCCTGACCTTGACTGGAGGAAACTTCACCGCTCCCCTGACGATCTTTGCGAACAGTAATTCTCAGATTGTCCCGGTATCCAATGTTGTGATCAATAGTTCGACCAGCCTGACAGCCACGTTGACGCTGCCTGTTCCTTCATATATTTCTGCCTTGCCGTATCGTCCAGATGTGGGAATCACGGTTCAAACACCGTCGGGACAAAGCAATTTTGTAACTATCGCCGTCACTCCCCTTCCTCCGGCCTTGACGTCCGTCCTCCCAATTCCACTGGAGCTCTTTCGTGGTAAGACGAGCAATTTTTTCATTGAAGGAACCAATCTCTTTCCTCCCATCACCATGAACGTGGGGTCGAATGTTGGGGTCGCATATATCGATTTGTCGACGGACAAGCGACTCACCACAGGACTCACTGCTGCACCAGATGCCGTTCTCGGTCCCCGAACCTTTTCCATTACAGGTCACGGAGGAACCAGCAATGCGGTGACTCTCAATGTTCGGGAGGCATTGGCTCCTCCGACACTGACTTCTATAACGCCGAACTTTGGACGTGTGGGGGAACTCACCCAGGTCACGCTGAAAGGCACAAACTTTGGGGGGCCGATCTCCTTTTCGGGATCCGGTCTTTCTCAATATGGTTTGTTAACTGTGGTCGATGAGAACACGATCATCGGGACCATCCAGATTTTACCGAATGCGACGTT
>Ga0068864_100000273_pt1 | contig 45943 bp, 38 predicted proteins | sample KBSSwiS72_FD_66586 | JGI IMG/M metagenome (GOLD analysis project Ga0068864, IMG submission 66586) | Switchgrass rhizosphere microbial communities from Kellogg Biological Station, Michigan, USA - KBS Switchgrass S7-2 | ecosystem: Host-associated > Plants > Roots > Rhizosphere > Soil ...
GGGCCGCCCCAAGGGCGATGAGCGCCCCCCGCGGGGGCAGCGAACGCAGTGAGCGTGGGGGTCGTTCATCTCATCGCCCGCCGGGCCGCCCCAAGGGCGATGAGCGCCCCACGCGGGGCAGCGAACGCAGTGAACATGGTGAACCATCCTGGCCTCTAGCTGCTTTTCTGCCGGCGATAGCGCCGGATCAGCGCGTTGGTCGAGCTGTCGTGCCCGAGCTTCGCTTCGGTCGCGCTTTCGAGCTCGGGAATGATGCGCTGCGCGAGCACCTTGCCCAATTCGACCCCCCATTGATCGAACGAATCGATCTGCCAAACCGCACCTTGCGTGAATACGCTGTGCTCGTACAGCGCCACGAGCTTGCCGAGCGCCGCGGGGGTCAACTGTTCGAGGAGGATCGTGTTCGACGGCCGGTTGCCGTCGAAGACCCGGTGGGGCACCAGCCAGTCGGGCGTGCCCTCCGCCTTGACCTCCTCCGGCGTCTTGCCGAATGCCAGCGCTTCCGTTTGCGCGAACACGTTCGCCACTAGGATATCGTGGTGGCGGCCCAGCGGATTCAGCGCTTTCGCGAACGTGATGAAGTCGCATGGAATGAGCCGCGTGCCCTGATGGATCAGCTGGTAGAACGAGTGCTGGCCGTTGGTGCCGGGCTCGCCCCAGTAGACAGGCCCGGTATCGTAGTCGACGCGCGTCCCGTCCAGCGTGACGTGCTTGCCGTTGCTCTCCATCGTGAGCTGCTGCAGATAGGCGGGAAAGCGCTTCAGATACTGGTCGTAGGGCAGCACCGCGACCGTCTGCGCGCCGAAGAAATCGTTGTACCAGACACTGATCAGCCCGAGCAGCACCGGCAGATTGCGTTCGAAAGGCGCCGTGCGGAAGTGCTCGTCGATTTCATGGAAGCCATCGAGCATTGCGCGGAAGTTCTCGGGACCGATGGCCAGCATCGTGGAAAGACCGATCGCCGAGTCCATCGAGTAACGGCCGCCAACCCAGTCCCAGAAGCCGAACATGTTCGCGGTATCGATGCCGAACTCGGAAACCTTCGCCTCGTTGGTCGACACCGCGACGAAATGCCTGGCGACGGCTTTGGCGTCGCCGCCCAATCCGCGCAATGCCCAATCGCGCGCCGAATGCGCATTGGTCATCGTCTCGAGCGTCGTGAACGTCTTCGACGAGATGATGAACAGCGTCTCCGCCGCGTCGAGGTCGCGCGTCGCCTCGACGAAGTCGGTGCCGTCGACGTTCGACACGAAGCGGAACGTCATCGCGCGATCGCTGTAGAACCTGAGCGCTTCGTAGGCCATCACCGGGCCAAGGTCGGACCCGCCGATGCCGATGTTGATCACGTTGCGGATGCGCTTGCCCGTGTGGCCCTTCCATTCGCCGCTGCGGATGCGGTTGGCGAATGCCGTCATCTTGTCGAGCACCGCGTGAACGTCGGGAACGACGTCATGGCCATCGACGACGATGGAAGCGTCGCGCGGCGCGCGCAACGCGACGTGCAGCACCGCGCGATTCTCGGAGACGTTGATCTTGTCGCCGCGGAACATCGCGGCGATCCGGTCGCGCAGCCCGGACTCCTCGGCGAGCTGCAGCAGCAGGCGGATCGTCTCGTCGGTCACCCGGTTTTTCGAGTAGTCGAGGAAGACGCCCGCGGCCTCGGCGGTGAGGCGCTGGCCACGCGCCGGGTCGTCGGCGAAGAGCTTGCGCAGCTTCAAGTCGCGCAACGCAGCCTGGTGCGCGGCAAGTGCTTTCCACGCGGGGCGCGCAGTCGCAGGGGCAATGGCAGCTGCCATGGTCATCGTCCTTTGGCTTTGCGCGAGGGCGCGGGCTTGCGGCGCGCGGTCTTGGGTGCGGTCGCTTGTTCCCACAGGCGAAAGCCGCCGGGAAACGCATCGGCATTGTTGCCCAGCCTGCTGCGAGGCGGCAAATCCGCAAGGTTCCGCGAATTGCCTCCGCCCAGCACCACTTCATCCGGCTCGAACGCGGCGACCAGCCGCGCCACCACGTCGGCCACGTGCTTGCGCCACTTCTTCTTGCCGTCGCGCTCGAGCGCACGCTCGCCGACATAGTCTTCGAACGTGGCCTTCCTGTAGGGCAGGTGCGCAAGCTCCATCGGCACGATGACGCCGTCGACGATCAACGTGCTCCCAAGACCGGTTCCGAGGCCCAGGAACAGCATCTTGCCGCCCTGGTAGCTGCCCAACGCTTGCATCGCCGCGTCGTTGACGATCTTGACGGGAGCGCCAAGTGCCTTCTCGTAGTTGAAATCGACCCACCCTTTGCCCAGGTTGTAGGGTTCCTTGACCGGCCGGTTGCGCACGACGGGCCCTGGATAGCCGATCGACACTGCATCGTACTTCCAGCCTTTTGCCAGCGCGCGCGCCCCCGTCGCCATCTGTTCCGCCGACATCGTCGGACCGGAGTCCATCCGCCGCTCGACCTTCTGGCCCGTGGCGCGGATCTTCACATGCGACCCGCCGACATCGATCACCAGCACGTTCATTGGCGATCTCCGTTCGCAATCCGGACGATGGGAGTATCCGTCGTCTCAGCGACGGGGCGCGCGCGTTCGCGCGCGTCCCGGCGGCTTTTGTACGAACATCGCTGGATTCCCGCCTTCGCGGGAATGACGGTGGCGTGCGTCGAGACGTCGCTCATGCCCTGGGCCTCGCTGGCGGACGCTGCAAACCGATGCGTCGGCGCGTCGGCCTCCCGGCAATCGCGCGCGGACGCGCCCTTCGGGCCTGGGCTTCGCCCCGCTCGCTCATGCCGCCTTCAACGTCGCGGCCTTCGACGCCAGCACCGTCATCAGCTCGTTCCACGATTTGACGAACGACGCGGCACCTTCGTCCTGCAACTGCGCCGCCAGTGCATCGATGTCCACCCCCGCCGGCTTGAACTGCGCGAGCACGGCCTCGCAGTCGCCGCCGTCGGCGGGTGCCGGCGCGCCGATGTTGGCGTGGTCGGCAGTGTCGAGCAACGTGCCTTCAGGCATCGTGTTGACGGTGAACGGCGCGGCCAGCGCCTCGATGTACATTACGTTGGAGGCCTTCGGATCCTTGGTGCCGGTGCTGGCGAACAGCAGCCGCTGTGGCCGCCCGCCGACATTCATGACGCGGCGATAGCGGGGCGAAGCAACGAGATCGCAGTACGCCTTGTAGCAGCGCTGGCCCATCGCGATGCCCAGCTTGTTGCTCAACGCGGGCGGTACTTTGCCGGCCACCGCGACATCCCAGCGGCTGATGAACAGAGACGCAACCGAGCCCACGTCGGCGTCAAGCCCCGCGGCGATCCGGCGCTCGACGCCGCGCAGATACGCGTCGGCTGCGGCGAGATACTGCTCGCGCGAGAACAACAGCGTCACATTGATCGGTACACCGGCGAAGATTGCTTCCTCGATGGCCGGCAGGCCTTCCTTGGTGCCGGGAATCTTGATGAACAGATTGGGACGCCCGGCACGCGCGTGCAGGTCGCGGGCGACGGCCAGCGTGGTCTTCGTGTCGTGCGCCAGCAGCGGCGAAACTTCGAGCGACACATAGCCGTCGACGCCGCGCGTACGCTCGAAGGTCGGCCGAAAGAGATCGGCGGCGCGCGTGATGTCCTCGAGCGCAAGCTCGAAGAACAGCGCTTCGCCGGACTTGCCGGCCGTAATCTTGCTGCGAATCGCGGCGTCGTAATCGGCGCTGCCCTTGATCGCATGATCGAAGATCGTGGGATTCGACGTCAATCCCGTCACGGAAAGCTCGGCGATGTAACGCGCAAGCGTGCCGCTCTCGAGCAGGTTGCGGGTAATGTTGTCGAGCCAGAGACTCTGGCCGAGATCCTGGAGTTTCGCGGTTGCCTTCATCGTCTCATCTCATCGGAATGGTGAATTGGACCGGCTGCGGCTTGCGCATCGGCCAGTCATGACAGCGCAACAACGGGGATGTGTCGCTTGTCCGCGTGCCGCACCACGGGTGATCAGGCGCGGAAACTTTAGTCCTCGCTCGCTATTTCACGCGGTTCCGTCTCACTTGGCAAGAGACACGTGACTCGTATCGTCCCAGAAGCGAAATACCGGCTCGGAGGCGTCGTGCTCGTAACCCAGCGCGCTCAGACTGCCGGTTCCGAGCAGGAAATACCCGCCGCCGGCGGGCGGCAGGCCAAGCCAGCGGGCACCGAGCACGCGCAGGATGTGGCTGCTCGAAAATACGAGCACATCGCCAGCGGCGGCGCGCGCGCGTGCGATCACGCGGTCCGCGCGGGCTCCCACGTCGTCGGGCGACTCGCCACCCGGACACCCGTCGCGGAACAACCGCCATCCGGGCCGCTCGCTGAGGATCTCGGCGGTGCGGCGTCCTTCGTAGGCGCCGTAGTTCCATTCGACGAGGTCGCGATCGACTTGCGCCACGCGACCAAAGCCCGCAAGCTCGCAGGTCCTGGATGCGCGCTGCAACGGGCTCGTGAATACCTGCGCGAACGTCAGTCCGCGCAAGCGCTCGCCGAGGCTCCGCGCATTCTGCTCGCCGCGCTCCGTCAACGGGATGTCGGTCAGACCGGTGTGCTGACCGGACAGGCTCCACGCAGTTTCGCCATGGCGGGCCAGATAGACGGTGGGCAGCGATTCGCTCATTGGCGGACTTTCGTGGGAAGGGCGCAAACGGACGTGGAAGGGGGTGCTGCACGCGGCTTCGCGAAATTGTACGATGCGGGCTGCGGCGAATTGCAAGTCATCGTCTGATTGAGCACGGTTATTGCCCAGGATCCCCGATATGTCCTCCAGAATCGCGGCCACCGCCACTGTCGCGCCCGCACCGGGTGCAGGCGGCCTGCCGAAGGTAGCGGTCACCGCCGCCGACGGCGCTCACGTCGAAGTCTATCTGCATGGCGCGCATGTCACGTCGTGGATTCCGGCGGGCGAGCGGGCCGACCGCCTGTATCTCAGCGAATCGTCCCCATTCGCGCCGAATGTCGCGATCCGCGGCGGTGTCCCGGTGTGCTTCCCGCAGTTCGCCGATCAGGGGCCGTTGCCGATGCACGGCTTCGCGCGGATCAGCGCGTGGGAGCTGGTCGAGAGCGGACGCGCCGACAACGGCGCCGCGGTCGCGCGCTTGCGGCTTTGCGATTCCGACGCGACGCGGGCGCTCTGGCCGCATCCGTTCGCCATCGAGCTCTCGGTGTCCGCGCACGGATCCACGCTCGTCCTTGCGTTCGCGGTGACCAATACCGGAGCCGCGAGCTTCACGTTCACCACGGCGCTGCATACGTATCTGCGGATCGCGGACGTGCGCGCGACGCTGATCCGCGGCTTGCAGGGCGCCCGTTATCGCGACAAGGTCCTGAAGAAGGACGACGTGGTCGAGACTGCCGCCGAGCTCGCAATCGACCGCGAGATCGATCGCGTTTATCGCGGCGTCCCCACCATGCTCGAAGTACGCGAGGCGCGCCGCGCAACCATCGTGCACGCGGCGGGCTTCGTCGACACCGTCATCTGGAATCCGGGCGCCCAGAAGGGCGCGACGCTGCATGACCTTTCACCCGACGGCTATACACACATGCTGTGCGTGGAGGCCGCGGTGGCGAGCCAGGCGGTGACGCTGCAGCCGCAGCAGACGTGGCGCGGCGCGCAGACGCTGACCGCGCGAGCCTGATCACGAGGCATCCCTTGACCGCCGAAGAAGAGCGACTGCAGCAGGCACGCGACGGCAAGGCGCCGTGGCGCCAGTGGGGCCCGTTCCTGAGCGAGCGGCAGTGGGGGACGGTACGCGAGGACTACAGCCCGAACGGCACCGCGTGGGAATACCTGCCGCACGATCACGCGCGCTCGCGCGCCTATCGGTGGGGCGAAGACGGCATTGCCGGCATCAGCGACGATCAACAGCAGTTGTGCTTTGCGCTGGCATTGTGGAACGGCGCCGATCCGATCCTCAAGGAGCGGCTGTTCGGCCTGACCGGCAACGAAGGCAATCACGGCGAGGACGTCAAGGAATACTACTTCTACCTCGACAATGTCCCCAGCCACGCGTACATGAAGTATCTGTACAAGTACCCGCAGCGGGCTTATCCCTACGCCGACCTCGTGGCGGAAAACCACCGGCGCACGCGCGACGATCCGGAATACGAGCTGCTCGACACGGGAATCTTCGACGACAACCGTTACTTCGACGTGTTGATCGAATACGCGAAGGCCGCGCCCGGCGACATCCTCATCCGGATCAGCGCGTCCAATCGCGGGCTCTATCCGGCGCCGTTGCATATCCTGCCTACGCTCTGGTTCAGGAACGACTGGTCCTGGAGCGCGGACTGCGCGAAGCCGCGCATTGCGGTCGAGCGCGCCGGCGAAGAGAGCGTGGTCCTCAAGGCGGCGCACCGTACGTTCGCCTCGTGCTGGCTCTACTGCGAAACGCCGGAAGAGGTTCTGTTCACCGAGAACGAGACCAACCTGCAACGCCTTTTCGGCGTGCCGAACCGCTCACCGTACGTCAAGGACGGCTTCCACGACTACATCATCGGTGGCCGCCACGACGCGGTGAATCCGCAACGCACAGGCACCAAGGCCGCGCCGCATTATGTTTATCCAGTTGGCGCGGGCGAGACGGTGGTGGTGAAGCTTCGCTTGAGCAATGCCGGCGACCTCGCACCGCCGTTCGGTGCGCCGTTCGATGCCATATTCGCGCGGCGCATGAAGGAAGCCGACGCGTTCTACCAGCGGATCACGCCGTTCGAATTGCCGCCCGATGTGCGCAGCGTGCAGCGGCAGGCCTTCGCCGGGATGCTGTGGAACAAGCAATACTATTGCTATCTCGTCGAACGCTGGCTCGCGGGCGACCCGGCGGGGCCGCCCCCTCCCGAATCGCGCCAGCGCGGGCGCAACCACAACTGGTGGCACATGTCGGCGGAGGACATCCTGTCGATGCCCGACAAGTGGGAGTATCCGTGGTTCGCGGCGTGGGACATGGCCTTCCACGCGATCACGTTCGCGATGATCGACCCGGACTTCGCGAAGGAGCAATTGCTGCTGCTCACCCGCGAGTGGTACATGCATCCGAACGGCCAGATCCCCGCGTACGAATGGGCATTCTCCGACGTCAATCCGCCCGTCCATGCGTGGGCGGCGATGCGCGTCTACCAGATCGAGGAGAAGATGTACGGTCGCGCCGACCGCGATTTTCTCGAGCGCATCTTTCAGAAGCTGCTCATCAACTTCACCTGGTGGGTCAACCGCAAGGACGCCGAAGGCAACAACATCTTCGAGGGCGGCTTCCTCGGCCTCGACAACATCAGCGTGTTCGACCGCACGTCCGGGCTGCCCACCGGCGGGCACCTGGAACAGGCGGACGGCACGAGCTGGATGGGCATGTATTGCCTCAATCTGCTCGGCCTCGCGCTCGAGCTCGCCAAGAAGGACTCGGTTTACGAGGACGTCGCGACCAAATTCTTCGAGCATTTCATCTATATCGGCGCCGCGATCAACAAGATGGGCGGCCAGGGATTGTGGGACGCCGACGACGGCTATTACTACGACCAGCTGCGGCTGCCGGACGGACGCTGCATTCCGATCGCGGCGCAGACCATTTCCGGCCTGATCCCGATCTTCGCCGTCGCGGTCGCCGATCGCGACGCGCTTGCGGGGTTCGGCGATTTCGCGAAGCGGCTCCGCTGGTTCGCCAAGCACAAGCCCGAGCTGTTGCGCGGGTTGGGCGACATGACGCGGCGAGGCGTGCAGGACCGTCTCCGACTGTCGCTCGTCGACACCGACAAGCTGAAACGCATCCTCGCGCCGGTGCTCGATCCCGAGGGCATGTTGAGCCCGCACGGCGTGCGCTCCGTCTCGAAGCATCACCACGAGCATCCGTTTCGCCTGACGCTCGACGGCAAGGAGCTGATGCTGGACTACGCACCCGCCGAGTCGACCGGCGCGCTGTTCGGCGGCAACTCCAACTGGCGCGGTCCGGTGTGGTTCCCGCTGAACTACCTGCTGATCGAGGCGCTGCAAAAGCACGATGCGTGTCTTGGCGAAACCTTCAAGGTCGAGTGTCCGACCGGATCGGGTCAGGAAATGACGCTGTGGGAAGTGACCACGGAGATGACACGGCGGTTGATCACGCTGTTCACGAAAGACGAGAACGGCCGGCGGCCGGTTCACGGCGATCGCGAGAAATTCCAGAGCGATCCGTATTGGCGCGACCTCATCCTCTTCTACGAGTATTTCCACGGCGACACCGGCGAGGGACTCGGTGCCAGCCACCAGACTGGCTGGACCGGCATCGTCGCGAAGCTGATCCACCAGTACGCCGAATATGCGTTGCAGGCGCAGCCCGGACTCGGCAAGGAATTCGGCCTGGGGTCGTGGGATGACCCGAAGTGACGCTGCCTCCGCTCGATGCGGAGTGGCTCGAGGCTGACGCCGAAGGCGGCTACGCGTCGGGAACGGTCGCCGGTTATCGGACGCGCCGTTATCACGCGCTCTTGCTGACCCCGATGACGCCGCCCACCGGCCGCGTCGTGCTCGTCAACGGGTTTGAGGCGTGGGTCGATGCACCGTCCGGCAGCACGCCGCTGTCCACACAATATTACGGTCCCGACGTGATCCATCCGCGCGGGCTCGACCACCTCGGCGCATTCGCGCACGAGCCGTGGCCGCGCTGGACGTTCCGGCTGCCCGACGGAAGCGACGTCATCCACGAGTGCGTCGTCGATCGCGCGGAGGGCTCAGTGGCATTGAGCTGGCGACGCACCGGCGGCAGTGGTCCTGCGGCGCTCTTTGTTCGGCCGCTGCTCTCCGGGCGCGACTATCACGCGCTGATGCACGAGAACGCGGCGTTCGATTTTTCCGCACGCGTGACCGGCAGCAACGTCATGTGGCATCCGTACCCGAGCTTGCCGGCGATCAGCGCGCTGGCCAACGCGAGCTACGCGCATGCGCCGACGTGGTATCGCAATTTTCTGTATCGCGAAGAAGCGGCGCGCGGTCTTGATTGCATCGAGGATCTCGCCTCTCCGGGCACGTTCCGCTTCGATCTGGCCGCGGGCGCTGCGGTGCTGGTGCTGCGCGCCGGCGACGCCGTCGACGAGGATGCTGTGGCGCTCGCCGGGCGCATCCGCACACGCGAAACCGCCCGCCGCGCGCCGATGGCACCGCTCACGCGCGCCGCGGAGTCGTACGTGGTGCGCCGTGATCGTGGACATACGATCATCGCCGGTTATCCGTGGTTCTCCGACTGGGGGCGCGACACGTTCATCGCGATGCGCGGACTGACGCTCGCACGCGGCGACTTTGCGACCGCGGCGTCGATCCTCACCGCCTGGGCGGCCACGGTGTCGGAGGGCATGCTGCCCAACCGCTTCCCGGATCAGGGCGCGACGCAGGAATTCAATTCAGTCGATGCCTCACTGTGGTACGTGGTCGCCGTTCACGAATTCCTTGCGGCGGCCACGCCGGCAACCGATGTGCGGGCGTCGCTGCAGCGGGCGACATGCGCGATCCTCGACGGCTACACGAAGGGAACCCGCTACGGCATCCGCATGGACGGCGACGGACTGCTCGCCTGCGGCGTGCCGGGCGCGCAGTTGACCTGGATGGATGCGAAAGTCGGCGACCACGTCATCACGCCGCGCGTCGGCAAGCCCGTGGAAGTGCAGGCGTTGTGGATCAACGCGCTGCGCCTGGAAGGCGGTCGCTGCGCGGCGATGGCCGATCGCGCGCAAGCGGCGTTTCGCGCGCGCTTCTGGAACGCGGCCGCCGGTTGTCTTTACGACGTCGTCGACGCCGATCATGTCGCGGGCCGCATGGACGCGAGCGTGCGTCCCAATCAGATTTTCGCCGTCGGGGGCCTGCCGTTCCCGCTCGTCGACGATGCGATCGCGCGCGCGATCGTGGCGACCGTCGAACGCGATCTCGTGACGCCGATGGGCTTGCGTTCGCTCGCACCCTCCGATCCCGGCTATTGCCCGCGCTATGAAGGCGGGGTCGCGCAACGCGATGGCGCCTATCATCAGGGTACGGTCTGGCCCTGGTTGATTGGCGGATTTATTGACGCGTGGCTGCGGGTTCACGGCGATGATGCGGCGCACCGCGCGGAAGCGCGGCGTCGCTTCCTGGCGCCATTGGAAGCGCATTTGCAGCTGGCCGGCCTGGGTCACGTCAGCGAAATTGCCGACGGCGATCCGCCGCACACGCCCCGCGGCTGCCCGTTCCAGGCGTGGTCGACCGGCGAGCTGATTCGCATGCTCGGGCGAACGGCAACGCCCGCCGCGGGTTCCGATCGTCAGCCGCCGCGGCTTGCCACCAGCTCGCGATAGAGATTCGCGTAGCGTTTTGCCGGATGCCGCCAGCTGACGTCGGTGGCCATGGCCCGCGCTTGCAGGCGCCGCCACAGCACGGGCTCCTTCCACAGCGCGAGCGCGCGATCGATCGCGAACGCGAGGTGCTCGCCGTTGGCAGGCAGGAATTGAAAGCCGGTGGCGACCCCGGCCGCGATCGCGACGTCGTTGGCGTCGACCACGGAGTCGGCCAGTCCGCCGACGCGCGTGACGACCGGCAACGCGCCGTAACGCAACGCGCACAACTGGGTCAGGCCGCAGGGCTCGAACCGTGATGGAACCAGGATGGCATCGGCGCCGGCCTGGATGAGGTGCGCGAGATCCTCCGCGTAGCCGATATGCGCGGCAACACGGCCTGGATTGCGCTTCGCCGCGTCGGCGAACGCTGCTTCGAGTCCGGGGTCGCCGCTGCCGAGCATCACGAGCTGCGCGCCGCCGGCCAGCAGCGTGGGCAGCGCATGCAGAACGAGGTCGATGCCCTTTTGCCATGAGAGCCGGCTGACCACGCCGAACAGCAGCGCATCCGGGCTATCCGCGAGCCCCATGCGCGCGGCGAGGGCCTTGCGGTTTTCGATGCGCGCGGCGCGATGGCGCGCGTCGAAGTTTGCCGCCAGCGCACGATCGGTCGCGGGATCCCACGACGTGTCGTCGATGCCATTCAGGATGCCGGTGATATCGCGCGCGCGATGGCGCAACAGACCATCCATTCCCATGCCGCCTTCCGGCGTGCGGATTTCCTCCGCATACGTCGGCGATACGGTGGTGATGCGATCGGCCAGCTGCAGCCCGGCTTTCAGATAGCCGATCGATCCGTAGTATTCGACGCCATCGATCGCATACGCGTGCCACGGCAACCCAAGCGCATCGAGAAGATCGCTGCCGAACTCACCCTGGAACGACAGGTTGTGCACGGTCATCACCGTCGCCGGTCGTGGGCGTCCCCCATAGTGCAGATACGCGGGCGCGAGGCCGGCCTGCCAGTCATGGGCGTGCACGACGTCGGGGACGAATTCCGCCACCGCGCCGTGTCCGAGGACCTCGGCCGCGCGCGAAAGTGCGGCGAAGCGAAATGCGTTGTCGCCCCACATGTGGCCGCGGGCGTCCGCGTAGGGTCCGCCGTCGCGCGCATACAGATGCGGCGCGTCGAGCACGTACCAGTCGTGGCCACTCACCTTCCCGGCGAGCACGCGCGCCGGCCCGCCGTGCAATTCCGGAAAAGCATGAACGACTTCCGCGTCGCGAACGGCGGCCATCACTTGCGGATAGCCCGGGAGCAGCGTGCGTACGGTGACGCTCTCCTGCGCGAGCGCCGCCGGCAGCGCGCCGACGACGTCGGCGAGACCGCCGGTCTTGATCAGCGGAAACGCTTCCGCCGCGACCGAAAGCACACGCAGACCGCGCAAGTCAGACGTTCCCGAGTCGATTAACCATCGCTTGCGTGACCAGGCAAATGCCGCTCTCCGTACGGCGAAAGCGCCTGGCGTCGAGCTCCGGATCCTCGCCGACCACGAGGCCGGGTGGAATGTGCACACCGGAATCGACGATGGCGTTGGTGAGCTGCGCGCCCTGCCCGATGTCGACATACGGCAGGATCACGCCATGGTCGACCTTGCCGAACGAGTGCACGTGCACGTTCTCGCACAGCAGCGTATGGCGCAGCCCCGAACCCGAGATGATGCAGCCGCCGGAGACGAGCGACGAGATGGCCAGCCCACGCCGGCCCTCGACGTCGTGAACGAATTTCGCGGGCGGCGTGATCTTCGCGTACGTCCAGATCGGCCAGTCCTCGTCGTAGACGTCGAGCTCGGGGACGACGTCGGTCAGGTCGATGTTGGCGGCAAAGTAGGCGTCGAGCGTTCCGACGTCCCGCCAATAGGTCTCACGCTCGACGGGCGAACGCACGCACGACTGCTCGAAGCGATGCGCGACGGCCTTGCCGTGCTTCACGATGTAGGGAATGACGTCGCGCCCGAAATCGCGCGACGAATGCGGATCGGCCGCATCGCGCCGCAGCTGGTCGGTGAGGAACTGGCGCCGGAAAACGTAGATGCCCATGCTGGCGAGCACCCGCCCCGGCCGGTCCGGCATTTCCGCCGGATGCAGCGGTTTCTCGTCGAAGCCGACGATGCGGTCCGCGGTGTCGACATGCATGACGCCGAGGCTTCGCGCCTCGTCGATCGACACCTCGATGGCGCCGACGGTGACGTCGGCATCGTCGTTGACGTGCTGAACGAGCATTCGTTCGTAATCCATCTTGTAGACGTGGTCGCCGGCCAGGACCACGATGTATTCGGACGCGTAGCCGTCGATGATGTCGACGTTCTGGTATACGGCGTCGGCGGTTCCCATGTACCACTGGTTCTCGGCGACACGCTGGCTCGCCGGCAGGATGTCGAAACTCTCGTTGCGCATCGGCTGCAGGAAGTTCCAGCCGCGCTGCAGGTGCCGGATCAGGCTGTGCGCCTTGTACTGCGTAGCAACGGCGATGCGGCGAATGCCGGAATTGAGCGCATTGGACAGCGCGAAATCGATGATCCGGGTCTTCCCGCCGAAATACACAGCGGGCTTGGCGCGATTTTCCGTGAGCTCCATGAGCCGGCTGCCGCGCCCGCCGGCGAGCACGTACGCCATCGCCGAACGGGCGAGTGGCGTCGAGTACGTGATTTGGTCCATGGTCAGCCCCTGGCTCGCATCATGCCGTCATCGCTGTCGAGTGTCAGCCAGATCCCGGCGAGCGGCGAGCGGCGCAGCATTACGGCGACGAGGGACCAGGCAAGTCCCAGACATCGCGCGCGTACTCGCGAATGGTCCGGTCCGACGAAAAATAGCCGACGTTCGCCGTGTTCGCGATCGCCGCGCGCCACCATGACTCGGGATTGCGCCATCGCTCGTCGACGGCGCGTTGCGCAGCGAAATAGGCGTCGAAATCCGCGGTCACCATGAAGTAATCGTCGCGCCGGAGTCCATCCACGAGCTCGCGGAAACGGTGCTGGTCGTCAGGCGAGAACACCCCGTGCGCGATAGCGTCGATCACGCCGCGCAGCGCCGGCGACGCCGCAATCGCGGCCTCCGCGTGCCATCCCGCGCTGCGCCGTTGCCGCACGTCCTCGGCAGTCAGGCCGAACAGGAAGAACGCGTCGGCGCCGACGCGCTCGCGGATCTCGATGTTGGCCCCGTCGAGCGTGCCGATCGTCAACGCACCGTTCAACGCCAGTTTCATGTTGCCGGTACCGGACGCTTCCATCCCGGCGGTCGAGATCTGTTCCGACAGGTCCGCCGCGGGAATGATCGCTTCCGCCAGGCTCACGTTGTAGTTGGGCAGGAACACCACCGTGAGCAGGCCTTGCGTCATCGGGTCGTTGTTGATCGTCCGCGCGACGTCGTGAATCAGCTTGATGACGAGCTTCGCCCGGTGATAGCCCGCGGCCGCCTTCCCGGCAAACAGCTTGACCCGCGGCAGCCAGCCGCGGTTGGGATCGGCGCGGATCGCCTGATACAGCGCGATCGTCTCCATGATATTGAGCAGCTGCCGCTTGTACTCGTGGATTCGCTTGATCTGCACGTCGAACAGCGCATCCGCATCGAGATCGACGCCGAGCCGCGCGCCGACGAGGCGCGCCAGCGCCACCTTGTTCGCGCGGCGGATTGCGGCGAAGCGCTCGCGGAACGCGGCGTCACCGGCGAACGGCGCGAAATCCGCCAGCGCTTCCGCGTCGTCCAGCACGCGCGGCCCGATCGCTTCGACGACGAGCGAGGTCAGTTTGGGGTTGGCCTGGAACAGCCAGCGACGGAAGGTGATGCCGTTGGTCTTGTTGACGATCCGCTCGGGATGCAGCGCGTGGAGATCGCGAAATACGGTCTGGCGCATGAGGTCGGTGTGCAGCGCCGATACGCCATTGACCCGGTGGGCGCCGAGGAAGGCGAGATGGCCCATCTTGACGCGGCGCTCTGGGCCCTCGTCGATCAGCGATACGGATGCGAGCAGCTGTCCGTGGTCGTGTCCCGCGGCGCGCAGCGAATCCAGGTGCTGTGCGTTGATCCGCTCGATGATCTGCAGATGCCGCGGCAACATCCGCGTCAGCTGCGTGACCGGCCACGTCTCCAGCGCTTCCGGCAGCAGCGTGTGGTTCGTATAGTTGAAGACGTTGGTCACCACGCTCCAGGCGAGGTCCCACGGCATTCCATGCTCGTCGACCAAAAGGCGCATGAGCTCCGGGATCGCGATCGCCGGATGCGTGTCGTTCAACTGGATCGCCGTGTAATCGGCAAGCGTGCTCAGTTCGCCGTGCTGCGCCCGGTGCCGGCGCAGCAGATCCTGCAGCGACGCCGAGGCGAAGAAATATTCCTGGCGCAGCCGCAAGTCCGCGCCCGCGTGGGTTTCGTCGCTCGGGTAGAGCACGCGCGAGATCGCCTCGAGCCGCACGCGCTCGGCGAGCGCGCCGACGTGGTCGCCGCGATTGAAATCGTCGAGCGACAGCGGGTCGGCGGCGCGTGCCGACCACAGCCGCAGCGTGTTGACGTGCGCACCGCGCCAGCCCGGGATCGGCGTGTCGAATGCCACTGCATTGACCGTCTCCGCGGGGCGCCACACCGCCCGTGCCGCGCCGTTCGTCGTTACGTCGCCGCCGAAGCCGATCGTGTACATGACCTCCGGCCGCTCGAACTCCCAGGGATTGCCGAACGCCAGCCATTCTTCGGGCAGCTCGTTTTGCCAGCCGTCCATCAGCACCTGGCGGAAGATGCCGTGATCGTAGCGAATGCCGTAGCCGTGGGCGGGGATGCCCAGCGTCGCCATGCTCTCCATGAAGCATGCGGCCAGCCGCCCCAACCCGCCGTTGCCGAGTGCGGCGTCGGGCTCGAGCACGCGCAGCCGGTCGAAGTCGACGCCGAGCTCGGCGAGCGCGGCGCGCGCGGTCGCGGCAAGACCCAGGTTCGACAGCGCGTCGAACAGCATCCGTCCGATCAGGAATTCGAGCGAGAAGTAATAGACGCGCTTGCGGCCATCGCGATAGGTCCGTCGCGTCGTCTCGCTCCACCGGTCGATGATCCTATCGCGCGCGGCAAGCGACGTCGCGATGAGCCAGTCATGGTCGCGCGCGTGCCCCGGGTCCTTCGCCACCATGTAGGTGAGCTTGCCCAAAACCGCTGCGCGAAAATCGTCCACGTCGCGCTGCCCTGGCGTCGTGACATCGGGTTCGGGCGACAAGGCGACGCCGGAGTTGTGCATCATCGTCGAAAAGTCCGTGTTTCGCGCGCAACGGGCGCGCCAAGCATGGAGTGTAGTTGAGCCCGGCCCGCACGTGAGATTCAGGCCTTGGACTGTCCCCCGACCCCGCCACGCGAGTATCCTCTACCCCACGCCAAGAAGGGACCAACGCGACCGACCATGAACGACAGCCACCGCTCCCCGATCCGCGCCTTCCTTCCGTGTCTCGTGGTGGCCATCGCGCTGTGCGGCACGGGCGCCACGGGCGCGCAGCAGACGACGGTCCAGCGCGGCGAATACCTGGCGCGCGCGGGCGATTGCGTGTCCTGCCACACCGCCACCGGCGGCGCGCCCTACGCCGGCGGCCTGCGCCTCGACACGCCATTCGGCTACATGTTGGCCCCCAACATCACGCCGGATGCGGACACCGGCATTGGCCGCTGGTCGAGCGCGGACTTCTACCGCGCGATGCACGATGGCGTCAACAAGCGCAACCAGGACATGTATCCGACGATGCCCTACGATTTCTTCACCAAAGCCACGCGCGCCGACGTCGACGCCATCTACGCGTATTTGCGCACGATCAAGCCCGTGCGCAACGCCGTGGACGTCAATCACCTCGACTTCCCGTTCAACCAGCGCTGGTCGATGGGCGCGTGGCGCGAGCTTTATTTCAGCGAGGGCACCTTCAAGCCCGATGCGACCAAGACAGCCGCGTGGAATCGCGGCGCCTATCTGGTCGAAGGCCTGGGTCACTGCAGCGACTGCCATTCGCCGCGCAACCTGCTGGGCGGCATCGAAAAGAGCAAGGATTTCACCGGCGCCGTCATCGATGGGTGGTTCGCGCTCGATCTCACATCGGACATCGCGACCGGTCTCGGAAGCTGGACGGTCGAGCAGATCGCGACCTATCTCAAGACCGGCGTCGCCCAGCAGAAGACCACGACGCTGGGCCCGATGGCCGAAGTGATCCGCAACAGCTTGAGTTACCTCACCGACGCCGACCTGCAGGCGATGGCCGAGTATCTGAAGTCGATCCCGGCCGATTCGCGGCTGCGCACCGGACGGGTCGCGCCGGATCCGACGAAGCAGCGCGGCGCGACCCTCTATCTCGACAACTGCAGCGGCTGCCATCAGGCATCGGGCCGCGGGGTCCCGCGCGTATTTCCGCCGCTGGCCGGCAATGGCGTCGTCGTCGCCGCCGATCCCAACGACATCATCAAGGTCATCGACCGCGGCGTTTCGGCGCGCTCCGGTTTCATTGCCATGCCGGCGTTTGCCACGCAGCTCACCGATCAGCAGGTCGCCGACATCGCCAATTATGTGAGGAGCAGCTGGGGCAACAAGGCGCCGCCCAACGCCACGGCGACGATGGTTGCGAGGATGCGCGCCGGGCCGAACTGACGGGTGTCGGTGCGCAAACGTCGATGACTACAATAATCAAGGGCCAAATGGACAGGACGCTACTCGCAGTCAACGGCACGCTGATGCGCGGGCTCGAGCTAAATCCCAATCTCGTTCGCGCCGGCGCGACGTTCGCGCGCGAAGCGCACACCGCGCCCTGCTACCGGCTGTGGTCGATCGGCGATCGTCATCCCGCGATGATCCGCACGAGCGTGGGCGGTGCCCGTGTTGCGCTGGAGCTTTGGGACATTCCGCTGGCGGGACTGGCGCAAGTGCTGCTCGCGGAGCCGCCGGGACTTTCCGTCGGCAAGGTACTGCTCGACGACGGCAGCGTCGTGCTCGGCGTGCTCGGCGAGCCTTTTCTTTGCGAGGGCCAGCGCGAGATCACCGAATACGGCGGCTGGCGCGCTTACGTCAACCACGGGGCCAAGGGGGAGACACCATGAATGCTGCGGCAACGGAAGGCGAAGTCCGCTTCTGGGTGGCGGGCGACTGGAACGGATTTTTCGGATTGTTCACCAACGTGCTGCTCAATGTGATCGTCCTGACCGGACTGTGCCTGGGTGTGGTGCAGATCCCGGCGGACACCGTGTTCGGACGCATCCTGCCTGCGCTCGGTATCGCGCTTCCGCTCGGCAACCTGTTCTACGCATACCTCGCGTATCAACTCGGCAAGGCGGAGGGCCGCGGCAATGTCACCGCGATGCCGTACGGGCCAAGCGTGCCGCACATGTTCATCGTCGTTTTCCTGATCATGCTGCCGGTGTACATCAAGACCAAGGACCCGATCCTCGCGTGGCACGCCGGTCTTGCATGGTGCTTCATCATCGGCGTCATCGTGCTGCTCGGCGCGTTCGTGGGTCCCACGATTCGCGCAATGACGCCGCGCGCGGCGATGCTCGGCACGCTCGCGGGCATCTCGATCGCCTTCATCTCGATGCGCCCGGCGTTCCAGATGTGGGAGCTGCCGTGGATCGGGCTCGTCTGCTTCGCGATCGTATTGATCGCGTGGACCGCGAACATCCGGCTTCCCGGCGGCATTCCGGGCGGACTTCTGGCGGTTATCGTCGGCAGCCTCATCGGCTGGGCCATCTCGCTCGCCGGCTGGTCGGACTACATGCAGCCCGCGAACGTCAGCAAGGCGACCGAGCATCTGGGCCTGCGCCTGCCGATGTTCTCGATGGACGTGTGGCGCGGGCTCGCCGACGTCGCGCCGCTGCTCGTCACCGCCATTCCTCTCGGCATCTACAACTTCACCGAGGCGATGAACAATGTCGAAAGCGCCTCGGCCGCGGGAGACAACTACAACCTGCGCAAGATCCTGCTCGCCGACGGACTGGGCGCGCTCGTCGGCTCGATGCTGGGAAGCCCGTTCCCGCCCGCGGTGTACATCGGTCATCCGGGATGGAAGGCGGTCGGCGGCCGCATCGGCTACTCGCTTGCCACCGGCATCGCGATCGCGATCGTGTGCTTTCTAGGACTCACGGCGCTTCTGCTCGCGCTCATCCCGCTCGTTGCGATCCTGCCGATCCTGCTCTACATCGGGCTCGTGATCGGCGCACAGGCGTTCCAGGCCTCGCCGTCGCAACACGCGCCGGCCGTCGTGCTCGCGATCATTCCCAACGTTGCCGAATGGGCGAAGACGCAGATCGACGGCGCGCTCGCCGCGGCGGGAACGTCGGTGGCCCAGGTTGGCGTCGACAAGCTCGCGGCCACGGGTGTGCTGTATCGCGGGCTCGAATCGCTCGGCGGCGGCTCGGTGCTCGCGGGAATGGTGCTGGGCGCGATGGCCGTGTTCATCATCGACGGCCGGTTGCGGCAGGCATCCGCGTGGGCATTCGCCGGGGCGATCCTCGCATTCTTCGGATTGATACACGGCGCGCAGCTCGGCTGGGCCGTATCGCCGTTGGTCGCGGTCGGCTACGCGCTGTTCGGCGTGACGTGCCTCGTGCTCGGCGCGGGACGTCCCGACGCGCTCACCGCAAAAGCGTGACCCCTCACCCCAGCCCTCTCCCCGCCGGGGAGAGGGTGCCCGTCAGCGCCGGTCCTAATCGAGCGCCGCCAGCGCGCGCTTCGAATCGGAGACCCAGCCGAAGATCCCGCCCTGGGCCTTGATCATCGCGAGCGCGGCGCGCTGGAACTCCGGAAAGTACGAGCCCACGCAATCCTCGAGCACCACGCAGTCGAAGCCGCGGTCGTTCGCCTCGCGCACGGTGGTGTTCACGCACACCTCGGTGGTGACGCCGCACACGATGAGCGAACGGATGCCGCGGTTGTGTAGAACGTGGTCGAGCTGCGTCGCATGGAACGCGCCCTTGCCGGGCTTGTCGATGACGACTTCGCCGGCGATCGGAGAAAGCTCGGGAACGATGTCGTGACCGTGCTCGCCGCGCACGAGGATGCGTCCCATCGGACCGTGGTCGCCGATACGCTTGTCGCCGCGTCCGCGGACAATCTTGCTCGGCGGACAATCGGCGAGGTCCGGGCTGTGCCCCTCGCGCGTGTGGATCACCATCATCCCGATGCGGCGCGCGGAGTCGAGCATGCGCCGGCACGGCGCGATCACCGCCTGCAGCGGCGTGACGTCGTTGCCGAGCGCCTCGCCGAAGCCGCCCGGCTGCACGAAGTCGCGCTGCATGTCGATGATGACGAGCGCGGTGCTCGCGGGATCGAACTCGAACTCGTACGGCTCGGCGTCGATCGATTTGCGGCTCATACGCGCCTCATTCCTCATTATTGCTTCGTGAGCTCCGTGCACGAAGCAACGCGCGCCGCGGCCGACGCGCGCAGGTAGCAAAGCTCGATCCGGTTGGGCGCGATCACCGTGCCCAGCGTGTAGCCGTCGTCGTCGGCCATCATGATCGTGCCGTTGCGCGCAACGACGGCGACCACTTTCTCGCTGCTGCGCGCCGAGGAAAAGGTGCCGGAGAAGCGGCGACCCTCCTGCTTGTCGACGACCAGCGTGAACGGCACGCTGCGCATCTGCGGGTCTTTCGGCTTGGCCGCGGGATGATGCGGGTTGCCGCCGCCGTACACGATCGATTCGCTTTCGCCTTTCCAGGTGCCGCGAAGGTCGGGAATCGAAGTTTGCGCCGCGCAAGGCAGTGCGGCCAGCAGTGCGAACGAGGCGATTGCCGCGGACCTCGACATGGCGGTCTCCTTCACCTGGCGAAGTGCAAAAATTTGCACGAAAGGGTGGCGCGCCCGACAGGATTCGAACCTGTGACCCTTGGCTTCGGAAACCAATACTCTATCCAACTGAGCTACGGGCGCGAACCGTCTATTGTAGCGTTCGCGCCGCGATGCCGTCCATCGCGGTTCCGCGGGACGAGGCCGGGACGGTATAATCGCGCGCTTGAAGCCGGCGGCCGCGCCGGCGGATTCCACGCCCAACCACCGCGACCATGACCGAAGAGCATTCCTCCCCGATCAAGACCCCGAAGCAGCTCGTCATCGTCGTTCTCCTCGCGTTCATCGTTCCGATCGCGGTCGCGGTGATGATCTCGCAGCTCGTGACCAGCGGCGAGCATGGAGCGGGCGAAAACGAGAACATCGTCCTGTCGCGCATCCAGCCGGTCGGCTCCGTCGTGATCGCCGAGGCCAGCGCACCGAAGGGCACGCAGAGCGGCGAGCAGGTTTACGGGACGGTCTGCAAGACCTGCCATGAGGCCGGTCTCGCCGGTGCGCCCAAATTCGGCGACAAGGCGGCGTGGGCGAAGGTGATCGCCGAGGGCGACAAGGTTGCATTCACGCACGCGATCGGCGGCTTCAAGGCGATGCCGGCCAAGGGCGGCAACAGCGATCTGACCGACGATGAAGTCAAGCGCGCCGTCGCGTTCATGGCGAACAAGGCAGGCGCCAATTGGACCGCCCCCGCGGTGACGGCGACCGCCGCCGCGCCGGCAGCCGCCCCGGTTGCGACGGCCGCTGCAGCGACGCCGGCATCAGCCGCAGCGGCTCCCGCCGCTGCGCCGAGCGCAGCGTCCGCTGCGGTTGCGACTGGTCCCGCGGACGGCAAGAAAACGTACGAGGCCACTTGCATCGTTTGCCACGGCGCCGGCATTGCCGGTGCGCCGAAGTTCGGCGACAAGGCCGCATGGGCGCCGCGCATCAAGACGGGAACAGACGCATTGATGAATGCCGCATTGCACGGCAAGGGCGCCATGCCGCCGAAGGGCGGCAATACGACGCTGTCGGATGCCGATGTCAAGGCTGCCGTGACCTACATGGTCGCTGCGGTGAAATAACGTGGCCGATTAGTCAGCACGAAAAGCTTCGGGCGGCCGCGCGCTTTTCGTGTAGAAACGGCACGAAGCGCGCCGACCGCGGTCGGCTTCGCCGAAGCTCAGTAGCGCGCGCGTATGCGAATTGACAGCCCCAGCGAGCGAATGCGCTCATCGAAGGCTGTCAGCGTGCTTGCGCGCTACTGAACGGCCGCGCAGCGGCTTATGATGGACGCGCTTCCTGCCGTTTCCGGGGGAAGGCGCGCGGCCGCCCGAAGCCTTCCCCTCTGACTGCAGTCGGGACCAAAACACGCGGCGCGAAGCGCCCTCGTGTTTTGGTCACGCAAGCTCCCACGTCGCCAACTCGGAATAGAGCGGACCTTCGGGACGCAGCTCCGATCCGATGAGGCTCAACCGGTTGACCGGCCAGCGGATCGGCGCGCAATGGGCGCGCGGATGCGGCTGCACGCAACGCCGCGCCAAGGTGATATGCGGCCGGAACGGGCGCGCGTCGAGCATGATCCCGGCGTCGGCCAGCGCGTCGCGCAGGCTGGCGTGAACGTCGAGCAGCGCCTGCGGGACCACGCTGGGCGCAATCCATGCAACGCCGGAGGCGCGCCACGCGCCCAGCAGGTCGAAGTCCAGGATCGATCCGGCGTGCGGCAGGCGGTCGCCGATCCTGCGCAACACCGGGAGCGTGCTGACCGCGACGTCCCCCAGAAAGGCCAACGTCAGATGCACGTGGTCGCCCATCATCGCGCGGCCGCGTGAGCGGCGCGCCACGTCGCGCGCCAGCGCGACGAACTGCATGCGAATTGCCTCGTCGGGTACCAATGCGTAGAACGCGCGGACGGTTGTCGCAGTGTTCAAATCGGCGGGGATGGATTGCGTGTCGGAGATGTTCATAGCTCCTCCGACCACGCGCGGGCGCGAGCGTTCGCTCTCAACTCCCCGGACTGTCCAAAATGCGGTCGAGCGGCGTTTTGCACGGCTGGAAAAGAAACGCCGCGCGGAAATCGCGCGGCGTCGTCAACCTGACTTTTTCACCCAACGGCCGGAATAAAATCCGGCCCGGGGCGTGGGCGGCGTCTACCCGTTCGCGACGTGCAGTTCGGATTTCGGCTTCTCGAAGAATTGCTCGTCTTCGGTCGAGCCCTTGAGCGCCGTCGTCGATGCCTGGCTGCCCTGCACGGTCTGCGTGACCGCATCGAAGTAGCTGGTGCCCACTTCGCGCTGGTGCTTGATCGCCGTGAAGCCCTTCGACACCGCGGCGAACTCGGCTTCCTGCAATTCGACGAACGCCGTCATCTGGTTATGCGCGTAGCCATAGGCGAGGTTGAACATCGAATAGTTGAGACTGTGGAAGCCCGCCAGCGTGATGAACTGGAACTTGTAACCCATCGCCCCAAGCTCGCGCTGGAATCGCGCGACCGTGGCGTCGTCGAGGTTCTTTTTCCAGTTGAACGACGGCGAGCAGTTGTAGGCCAGCATCTTGCCGGGGAACTTCGCGTGGATCGCGTCGGCGAATCGCTTGGCGAACTCGAGGTCCGGCTTGCCGGTTTCGCACCAGATCATGTCGGCATAAGGCGCGTAGGCGAGGCCGCGCGACACCGCCTGGTCGAGGCCGTTGCGGGTCTTGTAGAAACCCTCGACGGTGCGCTCGCCGGTGAAGAACGGCTTGTCGTTGTCGTCGATGTCCGACGTCACGAGATCCGCGGCTTCCGCGTCGGTGCGCGCGAGGATGATCGTCGGCACGCCCATGCAGTCGGCGGCGAGCCGCGCGGCAATCAGCTTGTCGACGGCCTCGCGGGTGGGCACGAGCACCTTGCCGCCCATGTGCCCGCACTTCTTGACCGAGGCCAGCTGATCCTCGAAGTGCACACCCGCGGCGCCCGCCTCGATCATCGCCTTCATGAGCTCGAACGCGTTCAGCACGCCGCCGAAACCCGCTTCGGCGTCCGCCACGATCGGCGCGAAGAAGTCGAGGTCGCCGGTGCCTTCCATGTGCTGGATCTGGTCGGCGCGCGCGAACGTATTGTTGATCCGCTTGACGACGGCGGGCACCGAGTTGACCGGATACAGCGATTGGTCCGGATACATCTCGCCCGCGATGTTCGCGTCGGCGGCCACCTGCCAACCGGACAGGTAGATCGACTTCAAGCCTGCTTTCACCTGCTGCATCGCCTGATTGCCGGTCATGGCGCCGAGCGAATTGACGAAAGGCTCCTCGTTGACGAGCTTCCACAGTTTTTCGGCGCCGCGGCGGGCGAGCGTGTGCTCGATGTGGACCGAGCCGCGCAGGCGCACCACATCCTCCGCCGAGTAACCGCGCTTGATCCCTTTCCAGCGCGGGTTTTCCGCCCAGTCCTTCTTCAGCCGTGCTGCTTCCAGGTCGTAGTTCATTGCCGTACTCCCATCATGTCGTGGCCTCAAACCGGCGGTTGCTCATGCCGGCACGTTGGTCAGCGGGCGCCAGACACGCGTCGCGTGCGTGGCACCGTCATGCAAAGCCGCGGGCAAATCCGAATTCGCCAGCGGTTCGCGGCACGGACCGATGAGGATCGCTCGACCGGTCGGGCGGGCTTTAGGATGGGATGAAAAGCTCCTACGCCCTTCGCGTCGCGGGGCGCGTGATGCTGCGGCCCGCGTCTCGTGATGACGTCACCTTAGCAAGCCTCGGAGGCCATGACAAGCTTAATTGGCGCGGCGCAATATACTATTTATCGCAATAAATCAGTAAGTTAGAAATCACTTCCGCCTGATGGAATAACTGGTGGCCCAAACCGGCATAAAGATGCTGCGCAGCATGTATATCTTATATAAGAGTGTGGCGATGGGGCTCTAACGAGTGCGCATAACCAATTGATTTGAAAAGAACAGGACTGTCAGCGGGCTCGTTTGCCGCCAACACCCTTGTTTTCCGTAACGCGGATTGGCGTTCCGAACGCTTCCACCAGATGCGGCCGCGTCCCGTTGCAGCGGCGCCACAGGATGGGTCGCATCGCTTCCTCGGTGCGCGGGTGAACCACGCCGCCGCGAGTCATTCACCAGTGCGCGCGATGCGATTATGCTAAGCGACCACGCGCCCATGGCGCCCTCGTCCCCAGCGTTCTTCGCCACAGGAGCCCACCGTGCGCACTTACAGCGTTTCAACCGCGATGCTATTGGCGCTGGCCGCCGGCGTAGCCGCCGCGCAGGCGCCGGACACGAACCTCGCGCGCAACATTGCCGCGGGCTGTGCGAACTGCCACGGCACCAACGGCGTGAGCCAAGGAGGCATGCCGTCGCTCGCGGGACAGGCGAAGGCGGATCTCGTCCGGAAGATGCAGGATTTCAAGGCGGCCCGGACGCCCGCCACGGTCATGACGCAGCTTGCCAAGGGTTATACGGACGAACAGATCGACCTTGTCGCCGGCTGGTTCGCGGCGCAGAAACCCTGAAGCTTCGACCGAGGAGACCGACCATGACCATGCAGCGACGGGAGTTCCTCAAGGCCATCGGTGCCACGGGTATCGCCGCGACCGGAATCGCGGGCTGCGCAACCTCGGAGCGCAGGAGCGGTCCCAAAGTCGTCGTCGTCGGCGGCGGGTACGGCGGCGCGACGGTCGCCAAATACCTGAACCTGTGGAGCAATCGCACGCTCGACATCACGCTGGTCGAGGTCGATCCGGCATTCGTGTCCTGTCCGATGTCGAACCTGGTGCTTGGCGGCAGCAAACAGATCTCGGACCTCACCGTGAGCTACGACGGTCTCACGCGGCAGGGAATCAAGGTGTTGTTCGACACCGCGCAGGCGGTCGATCCGATCCGCGGCACCGTGCGCATCTCGAATCAGCGCGACCTTCCCTATGATCGGCTCGTGCTGTCGCCGGGTGTGGACTTTCTCTACGGTGAGGTGCAAGGGATGGGAAGCGCGCAAGCGCAGGCCCGGGTGCTGCACGCGTGGAAGGCCGGTCCCCAGACCGTTGCGTTGCGTCAGCAACTGGAAGCGATGCGCGACGGCGGCGTGTTCGCGATCTCGATTCCGAAAGCGCCGTATCGCTGCCCGCCGGGACCGTACGAGCGCGCCTGCCAGGTGGCGTGGTATCTCAAGCGCGCCAAACCGCGCAGCAAGGTGCTGATCCTCGACGGCAACGAGGACGTGATCTCGAAAAAGGGCCTGTTCATCAAGGCCTGGAACGAGGATTACAAGGGCATCGTCGAATATCGTCCCAACTACGTGCTCACCGGTGTGGATGCCGCTACGCTGACGGCGAAGTTCGAGACTGCCGACGATGTGAAGGCGGATGTGCTGAACGTGATTCCCCCGCAGCGGGCCGGTGCGATCGCGGCGCAGGCCGGCGTGATCACGGCAAACAATCGCTGGTGCGAGGTGGATTTTCTCTCGTTCGAATCGATCAAGGTGCCGAAGATCCACGTGCTCGGCGACGCGATCCAGATCGCGCCGCTGATGCCGAAGTCCGGCCACATGGCAAACCAGCACGCGAAGGTCGCGGCGGCAGCGATCCTCAACGCGTTCGCAGGCCAGCCGCCCAATCCGTCGCCGGTCATCAACAACACTTGCTACAGCTTCATCACCGACCGCGATGTCGTCCACGTCGACTCGGTCCATCAGTACGACAGGGAGAAGAAGACGTTCGCCACGGTCCCGGGCTCGGGCGGTCTTTCGCCGGCACCCACAGCGCTCGAAGGTGAGTATGCGTTCGCGTGGGCTAAAAACATATGGGCGGATGCCCTGACGTGACGTGCGCAAGTTGCTTGCGCGACCGCTTCGCGGTGGGCGCAATTTGCGCCGGATTGATGTCAGCACGAAAGCCTTCGGGCGGCCGCGCGCCTTTCGTGTAGAAACGGCACGAAGCGCGCCGCTGCCTCCTTGGCGCAATGCGCCGTTCGCAGCGCTCGCGCGTCGGCAGCCCATCAGTCCTCGCAGACGCGCGCTTCGCGCCTGGGCTGCGCCCTGCTCGGCCAGACGTAGCGCGATCGGCTTCGCCGAACCTCGGTAGCACGCGCATGCCCCTTGAAAGCCCCAATGAATGCATGCGCCCATCGAAGGCCGTCAGCGCGCTTGCGCGTTACTGAACGGCCGCGCAGCGGCTTATGATCGACGCGCTTCGTAGCAGTTACCGCGCGGAAAGCGCTCGGCCGCCCGGAGCTTTTCGCGCTGACTGCCTTCGGGACAAAAAAGCGGAGCGCAACGCGCTCCGCTTTTTTTGGCACGGCGCACGTTATGCGACGGGCTCCGCCTCTTTTGGCGTTTCTTCGAACACCAGCTTGACCTTCTCGTCGTCGCCGATGTCGATCGTCACCTTGCCGCCGGACACGAGATGGCCGAACAGCAATTCCTCGGCGAGCGCCTTCCGGATCGTGTCCTGGATGAGACGGGCCATCGGCCGTGCGCCCATCTGCGGATCGAATCCCTTCTTCGCCAGATATTCCTTCAGCGCAGGCGTGAACGAGGCGTCGACCTTCTTCTCGTGCAACTGGGCCTCGAGCTCGAGCAGGAACTTGTCGACCACGCGCAGGATGATGTCGTGGTCGAGCGAGCTGAACGAGATCGTCGCGTCCAGCCGATTGCGGAATTCCGGCGTGAACATGCGCTTGATCTCGCCCATCTCGTCGCCCGAGCTCTTCGTCTGCGTGAAGCCCATCGTACCCTTGGCGAGCTCGGTCGCGCCCGCATTGGTCGTCATGATGATGATGACGTTGCGGAAGTCGGCCTTGCGTCCGTTGTTGTCGGTGAGCGTCCCGTGGTCCATCACCTGCAGCAGGATGTTGAAGATGTCCGGGTGCGCCTTCTCGATTTCGTCCATCAGCACGACGCTGTACGGATGCTTGGTCACCGACTCGGTCAACTGGCCGCCCTGATCGAAACCGACGTAGCCCGGCGGCGCGCCGATCAAACGGGACACCGCGTGGCGCTCCATGTATTCCGACATGTCGAACCGGATCAGCTCGACGCCGAGGCAATACGCAAGCTGCCGCGCCACTTCCGTCTTGCCCACGCCCGTAGGACCGCTGAACAGGAAATTGCCGATCGGCTTGCGCGGATTGCCGAGACCCGAACGCGCCATGCGAATGGCGGAAACCAGGGCGTCGATCGCCTTGTTCTGGCCGAACACGACGTTCTTCAGGTCGCGATCGAGCGTCCGCAGCGAATTGCGATCGTCGGACGACACGTTCTTCGCGGGAATGCGTGCGATCTTGGCGACGATTTCCTCGACGTCGCTCTTCCCGATGACTTTCTTCTGCCGCGACTTGGGCAGGATCTTCTGCGCGGCGCCGGCCTCGTCGATCACGTCGATGGCCTTGTCAGGCAGATGGCGGTCGTTGATGAACCGTGCCGCGAGCTCCGCCGCGCTCGTCAGCGCCGCCGGCGCGTACTTGACGCCGTGGTGCTGCTCGAAGCGAGTCTTCAGTCCCTTGAGGATCTCGATGGTCTCGGCGATCGACGGTTCCGGCACGTCCACTTTCTGGAAGCGCCGCGACAGCGCGTGATCCTTTTCGAAGATCTGCCGGTATTCGTTGTACGTGGTGGCGCCAATGCATTTCAGCGCGCCGGTCGACAGCGCGGGCTTCAGCAGATTGGAGGCGTCGAGGGTCCCGCCGGATGCCGCACCGGCGCCGATGATCGTGTGGATCTCGTCGATGAACAGGATCGACTTGGGACTGTCGGCCAGCTGCTTCAGGACGGCCTTCAACCGCTGCTCGAAATCGCCGCGGTATTTGGTGCCGGCGAGCAGCGCACCCATGTCGAGCGAATACACCTGGTAGTCACTCAGCAGCTCCGGCACCTCGCCTTCGTGGATCCGGCGCGCCAATCCTTCGGCGATCGCCGTCTTGCCCACGCCGGCTTCGCCGACGAGCAGGGGGTTGTTCTTGCGCCGGCGGCACAGCACCTGGATCACGCGCTCGAGCTCGTGCTCGCGGCCGATCAGCGGGTCGATCTTGCCGGACTTGGCGAGCGCGTTCAGATTCAGCGTGTACGCATCGAGCGCGCCCTGCGCTTCGTTGCCGTTGTCGTCGTCGCCCTTCGCTTCCTGCTTGTCCTGCTTCTGCTGCGGCGTCTTGGTGATCCCGTGCGCGATGTAGTTGACGACGTCAAGCCGCGTCACGCCACGCTGGTTCAGGAAATAAACCGCGTGCGACTCCTTCTCGCCGAAAATCGCGACCAGCACGTTGGCGCCGGTGACTTCCTTCTTGCCCGAGGACTGGACGTGCAGGATCGCGCGCTGGATCACGCGCTGGAATCCCTGCGTCGGCTGGGTGTCCGCATCCGAGTGCGGGGCGAGGCGCGGCGTGTGCTCCTGGATGAAGTCCGACAGCACGCCGCGCAATTCGTCCAGATCGACGCCGCAGGCCTTCAGGACCTCGGCCGCCGATGGGTTGTCGAGCATCGCGAGCAGCAAGTGCTCGACCGTGATGAACTCATGCTGCTTCTGCCTGGCCTCGACAAAGGCCATGTGGAGAGAGACTTCCAGTTCCTGCGCAATCATCGACCTTCCTTCGTCCGGTGCGCCCGCCCGGGAAACGCCCCGGCCCAGCGACTATAACGCTTACGTCTCCTCCATCGTGCACTGTAGCGGATGCTGATGCTTACGCGCGATGTTGATGACTTGTTCGACCTTCGCCACGGCGACCTCGCGCGTGTAGGTGCCGCAAACGCCCATGCCCTCGCGATGAACCTGCAGCATGACCTGCGTGGCCTTCTCGCGGCTCATGGCGAATACAGTTTGCAGGACGACGACGACGAAGTCCATTGGTGTGTAGTCGTCGTTCAGCAACATCACTTTATACAGCGGCGGCGGCTTGACCTTGGCCTTCTCGGCCTCGAGTACGATGCCGTGCTGCTCCTGGTTGCTCATTGCCTGCCACGATACTCCGGATGAACTTGGGGTCAATGTTTGATGATTGCAACAGTTTTTTCAAGGGGAACGGCCGGAACACGGCCGTCCGCTTGACGCTCCGGGAACAATACGCGTAGAAGACGAATGTTTGGCGCACCCTTCGGTCTGCCTTTCCGGCCTTCGGCCGGGCCGGCTTTGCAGCCCCCCGGCGACCCGTTGAGCAACCGCCAGACACCCGTTCAATCCTAAAGGAATACGCAGTATGGCAACCGGTACCGTCAAGTGGTTCAACGATGCAAAGGGCTTTGGCTTCATCACTCCGGACGGCGGCGGCGAAGACTTGTTCGCGCACTTTTCGGCGATCAACATGCAGGGCTTCAAGACTCTGAAGGAAGGCCAAAAGGTCCAGTTCGAAGTCACACAGGGCCCGAAGGGTAAGCAAGCGTCCAATATCCAGGCCGCCTAGAGATATTTTATTGCCGGTGCATCCCTGGTGATGCTTAAGGCAATCCTTGCCAAGGCCCGCCAAAAGCGGGCCTTTTTGTTCATGGGGTCAGAGACGATTTTCCGGGCACCGCTTCAGGAAAGTCGTCTCTGACCCCAAAGCAAAAGACCCGCCGGCCGGCGGGTCTTTGGTGACGCAGCCGACGGGCGGTCGGCTACATCCGCTCGATCATCGCCTGGCCGAAGCCCGAGCACGAAACCTGGGTCGCTCCCTGCATGAGCCGGGCAAAGTCGTAGGTGACCACCTTGTCGAGAATGGCCTTTTCCAGGCTGGTCTCGATCAGCGCCGCGGCTTCCTTCCAGCCCATGTGCACCAGCATCATTTGCGCGGACAGTATTTCCGAGCCCGGATTGACGTAATCCTTGCCGGCGTACTTGGGCGCGGTGCCATGCGTCGCCTCGAACATCGCGACCGAGTCGGACATGTTGGCGCCAGGGGCGATGCCGATGCCGCCCACCTGCGCCGCCAGCGCATCCGAGATGTAGTCGCCGTTCAGGTTCAGCGTGGCGATCACGTCGTACTCGGCGGGCCGCAGCAGGATCTGCTGGAGGAAGGCGTCGGCAATCACGTCCTTGACGACGATCTCTCGTCCCGTCTTCGGGTTCTTGATCGACATCCAGGGACCGCCGTCTTTCGGCTGCGCACCGAACTCCTTCTGCGCGAGCGCGTAGCCCCAGTCGCGGAACCCGCCCTCGGTGAACTTCATGATGTTGCCCTTGTGCACGAGGGTCATCGACTTGCGGTCGTTGTCGATCGTGTACTGGATCGCCTTGCGGACCAGGCGCTCGGTGCCCTCGCGCGACACCGGCTTGATGCCAATGGCCGACGTCTCGGGAAAGCGGATCTTCTTCACGCCCATTTCGTTGATGAGAAAGTCGATGATCTTCTTCGCCGGCGCGGACTCGGCCGCCCACTCGACTCCGGCGTAGATGTCCTCCGAGTTCTCGCGGAAGATCACCATGTCGGTCTTCTCCGGCTCCTTGACCGGCGAGGGCACGCCCTTGAAATAGCGGACGGGCCGCAGGCACACGTACAGGTCGAGCTCCTGGCGCAGCGCCACGTTGAGCGAGCGAATGCCACCACCGACCGGCGTCGTCAGCGGTCCCTTGATCGAAACGACATACTCCTTGACGATCGCCAGCGATTCCTCGGGCAGCCAAACGTCGGGACCGTAGATCTTGGTCGATTTCTCGCCGGCAAAGATCTCCATCCAGTGAATCCGGCGCTTGCCGCCGTACGCTTTCGCCACCGCCGCGTCGACGACCTTGAGCATCACCGGGGTAATGTCGAGGCCCGTCCCGTCACCCTCGATATAAGGAATGATCGGGTTGTCCGGAACATTGAGGCTATAGTCTGCGTTGACGGTGATCTTGGCGCCGCCGGCGGGCACCTTGACGTGTTGGTAATCGGGCATGGATGCTCCTCTTTGGAACGGCCTGGAAAAATCGGTGGCAGGACGATGGATGGCAGCGGCGCGCTGAACGCGCGTCGCGAAACTCTTGATTATCCGCGAATTTGACTATTCCCGCCACGCCGCGCGACTCGCCAAGCGCAGTCGCCGGCGTCGTCCTGCTCAACAAGCCCTTTGGCGTGCTCTGCCAGTTCTCGAGCGGCGGCGCGCGGCCCACGCTGCGGGATTTCGTCACGATACCGGACGTGTATCCGGCGGGCCGGCTCGATGCCGACAGCGAAGGACTCGTGGTGCTGACGGCCGACGGTGCGTTGCAGGCGCGCATCACGAATCCGCGTTACAAGCTCCCAAAGATTTATTGGGTGCAAGTCGAAGGCGAACCAGCCCCCGTGCAGTTGCGCGCACTGGCGCGCGGCGTGTCGCTCGCCGACGGCATGACGCGGCCGGTGGGCGTGCGCAGCGTCGCGGAGCCGGCTTCGCTCTGGCCGCGCGATCCGCCCATCCGCATACGAAAGAACATCCCCACTGCGTGGCTGGAAATTGCGATTGCCGAAGGCCGCAATCGGCAAATACGGCGAATGACGGCCGCGGTCGGCCTGCCGACGCTGCGCCTCGTCCGGTGGTCGGTGGGCCGCTGGACGCTTGCGGACTTGGCTCCTGGCGAGTCGCGGCTCGCCGCCGTGCTATGATCGCGCGCCGCTCGCGGGTGCGGCCACAGTGTCCGCTCCTGAGTCTTCGCGCCCGCGTCCTTTCCTCCCGCATGCGCAGCTGCCGCTCCGTCCTTCTCCCTCGATGATCCGACGTCTCTTTGCCCGCCTGATTCCCGGCCGGCCGTCGCGCGACCCGCGCATCTACGTGGCGCGCGAGCATCCGGTGCGGCAGGACCAGGTGCCGCGCGGCGCCCGCACGGTGACGGAGAAGCTGCACGAGGCGGGATTCAAGGCGTTCGTCGTCGGCGGCGCCGTGCGCGATCTGCTGCTCGGGCTGACCCCGAAGGACTTCGACATCGCGACCGATGCCACCCCCGAAGAGGTGAAGCCGCTGTTCCGGCGCGCGTACATCATCGGCCGCCGGTTCCGGCTCGTGCACGTCCACGTGGGCGCCGAAGTGCTCGAGGTGTCGACGTTCCGCGCGCCGCAGATCGCGGTGGAGTCGACCGACGAGCACGGACGGCTACTCTCGGACAATGTCTATGGCACGCAGGCCGAGGATGCCGCGCGCCGCGACTTCACCATCAACGCGCTGTACTTCGATCCGATCTCCGAAGAGATCTGGGACTACGTCGGCGGGGTCATCGACGTGCGCAAGCGACGTCTGAAGCTGATCGGCGCGCCGGTCACCCGGTTCCGCGAAGATCCGGTCCGCATGCTGCGCGCGATCCGGCTGGCGGCGAAAGTCGGCGTGGCCATCGACCCCAAGACCGCGGCACCCATCCCCAAGCTCGCAAGCCTCATCCAGAACGTGCCGCCGGCGCGGCTGTTCGACGAGATGCAGAAGCTTTTGCTCTCGGGCCACGCGGTCGAGACGCTGCAGAGCCTGCGCGCGCACGGGCTTTCGCACGGCCTGCTGCCGTTGCTCGACGTGATTCTCGAGCAGCCGCTCGGGCCCAAGTTTATCGACACCGCGCTGGCCGGCACCGACGCGCGGGTCCGCGAGGGCAAGGCGGTATCGCCGGCATTTCTGTTCGCTACGCTGCTGTGGCACGAGGTGCTGCAGCAGTGGAACGCCGCCAAGGCGCGCGGGGAAAAGCCGCTGCCCGCGCTGCACGTCGCGATGGATCGCGTGCTGGAAGCGCAAGCGGAACGCATCTCCATTCCGCGCCGCTTCGAAGCCACGATCAAGGAAATCTGGTCGTTGCAGCCGCGTTTCGAGCAGCGCGCCGGCGCGCGCCCCTATCGCCTGCTCGAGCACGAGCGCTTCCGCGCCGCGTACGACTTTCTCGATCTGCGCGGCGCCTCGGGAGAGGTACCGCGGTCGCTCGTCGATTGGTGGACGCGATTCCAGGACGCGGGCGAGGCCGAGCGCGAGGCAATGTTGAAGCCGGAGGAGGCGCCGAAAAAAGGCCGGCGTTCGCGCGGCCGCGGCCGCAAGCGCCGCGATGATCCCGACGCTGCGCCTTCGAGCGGTCATGCCGCCAGTGGTTGAATCTAGTGTCCTGTTCGCAAGTCCCTCGATAGTTCGCGGCGAAATCCGCTCCTTTATCTTCGGAATTTGCCGAACAGGACACTAACGGTGAAGCCGACGGTCGCCTTCATCGGGTTGGGCAGCAATCTTTCGCATCCGCGCCGCCAGCTGGCACGCGCCACTGCGGCGCTGGCGCATCTGCCGCAATCGAGATTGATCGCCGTCTCGCCGAACTATCTGAGTGCGCCGGTGGGCACGAGCGGCCCGCAACCGGATTATGTGAATGCGGTCGCGGCCGTGCGCACGGCGCTCGCACCGCGCGCGCTGCTGCGGCGATTGCAGGCAATCGAGCGGCGTCAGCACCGCCGCCGCGAAGCGGGTGCCGCACGCAATGCGCCGCGAACGCTCGATCTCGATTTGTTACTATATGGCGGTCGTCGAATTCGCGCTGCACAGCTCGTGGTACCGCATCCGCGCATGCACGAGCGCGCCTTCGTCCTGCGTCCGCTGCTCGACATCGCGCCGACGGCCGGCATTCCGGGCCACGGGCTTGCGCGCCGACACTGGCGCGCGGTGCGCGGCCAGCGCATTGCGCGCACCCGTACCCATTTCCTCCGTTAGATCGCCGATGGATATCGAGCGTTGCCGCTACATCGTCGTCGAGGGACCCATCGGCGCGGGCAAGACGAGCCTCGCGCGGCAGCTGGCCGAGCATCTGGACGCGGAAATGCTGCTCGAGCAACCGGAGGACAATCCGTTCCTCCACCGGTTTTACGATGACATGCCGCGCTTCGCGCTGCCCACGCAACTGACCTTCCTGTTCCAGCGGGTCGACCAATTGCGCCGCTTGGCGCAGCTCGATCTCTTCCGCGAGCCCACGATCTCGGACTTCCTGCTCGACAAGGATCCTCTGTTCGCGCGCCTCAATCTCTCCGACGACGAGTATGCGCTCTATGAGAAGGTGTATCGGCATCTGAAGCCGCAAACGGCCGACCCCGACCTCGTCATTTATTTGCAGGCGCCGGTGGAGACGCTGCTGTCGCGGGTGCGGACGCGCGGCATCGGGTTCGAGCAGTCGATCCCCGACGAGTATCTTGCGCGGCTGGCGGACGCCTACGCCCGCTTCTTCTACCAGTACGACGAGGCGCCGCTGCTCATCATCAACAGCGAACGCCTGAATTTCGTCGACAACCCGTCGCACATGAAAATGCTGCTCGCGCGGATCACCGGCATGCGCGCACGGCGGGAATTCTTCAACCTCGGCCAGGCTTGACCGGACGCCGCGTGGAAATCCTCCGTACGGCGGCCGAGCTCGCGCAGCGCCTTGACGGGGCAGGCCGGGTCGCGTTCGTGCCAACGATGGGCAACCTGCACGAAGGCCATCTCAGGCTGTGCCGCATCGCGCGCGAGCACGGCGACGCGGTCGTCGCCAGCATTTTCGTCAATCGGCTGCAGTTCGGTCCGAACGAGGACTTCGACCGTTATCCGCGGACGTTCGACGCCGACCGCGCGGGTCTCGAGCGCGAGGGCGTCGACGTGCTGTTCGCGCCGCTGGATCAGGAGATGTATCCGACGCCGCAGGTTTATCGCGTGCAGCCGCCGCCGCTGGCCGACGAGCTCGAGGGTGCATTCCGTCCCGGTTTTTTCGGCGGCGTGTGCACGGTCGTGCTGAAGCTGTTCAACCTCGTGCAGCCCGATGCCGCGGTGTTCGGCAAGAAGGACCGTCAGCAGTTGAAGATCGTCCGCGGCATGGTCCAGCAGTTCAACCTGCCGATCGAAATCGTGCCGGCCGAGACCGTCCGCGCCGATGATGGTCTTGCGCTGTCGTCGCGCAACAACTACCTGACGCCGGACGAGCGGCGCGAAGCGCCTCACTTGTATCGCGTGCTGCGCGGGATCGCCGAAGCGATCATCGACGGGCGCACCGACTACGCGAACCTCGAAGCCGCCGGTCGCGCCGAGCTCGCTGCCCGCGGATGGAAAGTGGACTATGTCGCGATCCGCCACGGGCTCGCGTTGCGCATCCCGCACCCGGAAGGCTTCGATCACCCCAACCTGCTCATCGTGCTGGCTGCCGCAACCCTTGGCACGACGCGTCTCATCGACAACGTCGACGTGGTCAGGCAGGACGGGAAAGACTGATCAGGGTGGTGTGACCTTCCGCGGCGGCATCAAAGCGAGCCAGTTGCCGATCACCGCGAGCATGACGCCCAGACCGGCCACCCACGTCCAGCGGTAACCCTCGAACAACGTCGATAGCAGTAGCGCCACGATCGGCACGATCACGTTGACGAACGCCGCGGGTCCCGCGCCGATGCGCTTCAACAGGGTCAGATAAGCGCCGAACGCGACGACGCTGCCGAACAGCGCGAGGTACAGGAGAGACGCGACATAGGGCAGCCGCGCGTCGAATGTCCACGGTACGCCCGTGGCCGCGGCGGCGAGCACCGCCGTGAGGGTGCCGTAGGCCATGCCCCACGCCGTGGCGGGAAACGTAGGCAACCCCGCGTTGTGATTGCGCACGGCGATCAGGTTTCCGACCGTCGCGATCACCGTTCCGGCGAACGCAAACACGATGCCCAGCGCCGCCGTGCCGCCGTGCCGCGCCGCGTCTAGCTCAGGCAGGAACAGCAGCGCAATGCCGGCGACGCCGAGCGCTGCCGCGACCAGCGTGCGCACCGTCAGCGGTACGCCGAAGGCGAAGCGTGCGCCGATGGGATTCATGAACACGATGGTCGAAAAGACGATCGCGACGAGTCCGGATGCGACGTACTGCTCGGCCCAGTAAACCGCGATGTAATTGAGGCCGAACAACGTGGCGCCAAAGGCCGCGAGGAACGCGTGATCCCGCCACGAAAAACGCAACGGAGCGCCGCTGATCACGCACCACAGCACAAGGCAGGCCGAGGCCAGCGCGAACCGGTACGCCACGGAAATTTCCGGCGGGACCACGCCCAACTGGTAGGTGATCGCGAGCCACGTCGAGCCCCAGATCAGCGCGGACGTGAGGAATAGCGCGGGATTGCTCGTGCGCATCAGCGCGCTCCGATGTGCGCGACCACGCGATCGGCGGCAAGAAAGGCACGCATCCGATCGAGTTCGGCGTCGAGCTCGTGCCGGAATGCGGCGGCGCGCGGCACCGCTTTGGCGAAGCCAACGTCGACGGTGAGCGTGCCATTGGTCATCGACGCGTTGGCCCAACCGATCACATCGTCGCGCCACAGCAACGGCAGCGCGTAGTAGCCCAATCTGCGCTTTTTCGGCGGCGTGTACGCTTCGAGCCGGTACTCCCATCCCCAGAACGCCGTGAACCGCCGGCGATCCCAGACGACCGGGTCGAACGGCGCAAGCAGCCGCACGTTCGTGGCGACATCGTCACGGATCTCATCGTGCGCCGGCAGCAGCCACTCCAGCCCGTCGATGGTCGCGCGGCGGACGTCCGGACCATGACGGAATCGGTCGAGCGCCTTAGCGAGCAACGCCGGCGCCAACGAAGTCCCGGGCAGCATGCGCGCCAGTTGACGCAGCGTCGGTTCCGGCAACGGCGCATAGAGGTCCAGCAACAGCGACAGGATGGCGCGGGCGCGCACCGGCGCGGCGAGCGCAGGTTCGGCGGGTGGCGCGAGCGCGTACACCTTGATACCGTTGGCGCGCCGCGCCACCGCGAGCTTGCCGCGATGATGAAGCGCCTCGAGCACGCGGGTGGTCGCGGCCGATTCGCCGCCCCAGGCGTTCGCGGTCCGCGTGCGGCCGAGCACCGCGAGATCGCGCGGGTGCGTTTCGCCATGCTCCGCCACGTGCGCGAGGATGCGCGCGGCCAGCCGCGGATGCTCGCGTTCGACGTGACGGCGGTGGCGCGCGTTGCGCGGGTGCAGCCACTGCAACGTGGCGCGCGGAACGACGCCGTACACATGGACATAGTCCTCGGCGAGCGGCAGCGCAGGATACGCGCGGTCGAGATCGCCAACGCGATAGCCGGCCACGCGGTGGCGCAGGATCAGGTCGGCGGCGCGCGCGGGCGCACGAATCGGATCGAGCTGGACGAAGCCGAGGGCGCCGATGGCCTCGACCAGCGTCGCCGAGGGCTGCAACGTCCGCGCCACGGCGTGAGCGCGCAGCTCGCGCAACGTAGGCTGCGTCATTGGAGTCTTTCGCGCCGCGCGCTCATCCGCCCTCAAGAGGCGTGGGTGCCGGCATTTCTTCCTCGCCGCGACGGCTTGCGCGCCAGGCGCTGAACGACACGATCGCGAGACCGATGCCGATGCACGCGATTCCCGCCCATTCGTTGCCGGTCAGCCGCTCGTCGAACACCGCCATCGAGCCCAGCAGCGCGATCACCGGAATGGCAAACATGTTAAGGGTCGCGGTGCCGGCAGGCAGGATGCGCAAAACGGCAATCCACAACATGAATCCGACGGCTGTGGACAACACGGCGATATAGGCAAGCTGGGCCACATAGCTCACGCTCCACAGCGTGTCGGGAAATGAAATCGCGATGGGCAGCACCGTCAGCGGCAGCACTCCTACCAGCATTTGCCACGCAAGGAAGTTGAGCGGGTCGAATTGCCGCGCGCGCTGGAAGTATTTGGTCAGCACGGTGCCGGCACCCCAGCCGAAGCCGGACAATACCGCCCACAGCTTGGGCCCGATGTCACCCTGCCAATTCCACGGCGCGACGACGAGCACGAGACCGATGAATGCGAAGCCGACGGCGAACCACTGGCTTCCTTTCACGCGCTCGTGCAGGATAGGCCAGGCGAGCAACAGCGTCCAGAACGGCATCGTGAACACGAGCACCGACGTGCGGCCCGCCCCGCCGCCGGCCAGCGCCATGGTCGTCGAGCCGATATTGATCGTCGTCTGGAACAGGCCGGTGACGGCGACCGCGATCCACGAGGACGGAAGCAGCGGCCTTCGCTGGATGATCAATACCGCAAACAGCACGAGCACGGCAAGCCACGTCCGATGCACATTGAGGACCACCGGATGCGCGTGCTGCAGCGCGAATTTCAGCACGAGCCAGTTGGAGCCCCAGATCAGCGTCAGCGCCAGGAGCGCCGCATAGGCGGCCCTTCGCGAATGCAACTGCTCGAGGATCAATGCGACTTCGAGCCGAGAAAGGCCTCGAGCAACCGCGCCACGACTTCGGGCTGATCGTGATGCAGCATGTGCCCGGCGCCGGCAACGGTGACCAGCTGGCTGTTCGGAATATGACTGATACGCCGCGCCAATTCGGCATCCGTATCGCCGTCCGCCGCGAGCCAGCGCCGGATGTGCGATTCCGCGGCGGCGATCCAGAGGACGGGCGCGGTGATCTCGCGCCACACTGCGTAGACGTCATCCATCCGCGTCGTGGTCGGAAACGGAAGCTTGTGTTTCGGATCCGCGCGCAACCGGGCCGTGCCGCCGGGCAACGTCTCGGCCCAGTGGGGCGCCAGAAATTCCGCCTTGGCACGCGCCAGCCGCGGGTTGGTTTTCTGCAGCCGATCGGCCACCGCGGCCAGATCGCGGTAAGGCGCGAACGACGGCGCAGCGGTCAGCGCGTCAAGCCAGGCGACGATTTTCGCCGGCGCGCGGTTCGGACTTTCGGCCGGCACCCCGAAACCGTCCAGCGCGACGACGTGCGCGACGCTCGCCGGCCGCGCGCCGGCGTAGAGCATCGCGACGTTCGCGCCGAGGCTATGACCGGCGATGTCGATCGCCTCGCCTGGCGCCAGTGCGCGCGCCAGCGCATCCAGATCGGCAACGTAGTCGGGGAACCAGTAACCGTCCTGCGGCGATTCGGACAGGCCGAACCCGCGCCAATCGGGCGCGAGCACATGCCAGTCACCGGCAAGCGCATCGACCAGAAACTGGAACGATGCCGACACGTCCATCCAGCCGTGCAGCAGAAAAAGCTTGTGCGCGCGGGGATCACCCCAGGTGCGAACGTGATAGGAGAGCCCGCGAACCGGCACGTAACGCGATTGCGACGGCTTCATCGCGGCGATGCAGTCGTCGCGGGGGTCATTTCTTTTTGCATTGCGCGAGGCCGTCCTGCCAGCCGACGCGATAGTTGCCGTCATTTCCGTAGCGGACCGGATCCTTTTTCTCCGGGCCGCCGCGGCCGGTCGCACAGCCATCGCCGAAGCCCAGCCGATACGACGGCGGGAATCCCTGCAAATTCACGGGTGGCGGCGGTGGTTCGACGTACGGTGCCGGCGTTCCCGGCTTTGCAGGCGGCGCGGGTGTCACGGGCGCGGGCGGCGCGACCGTTGCGCAGCCGGCGATCACAACGATGACGGCGAGTGCGAAAATACGAAGCATGGGGGAACGCATGACGAAGATCGGTGAGCGGCGACGAACGATGCGCCATTTCGCTCGAGGCGAACGGAGTAGAATTGTAGCAGGCTGATGCGCAACTCCTCATGACCACGCCGTCCTTCGTCCATCTGCGGCTGCACAGCGAGTATTCGGTCGTCGATGGCACGGTCCGGATCGACGAAGCGGTCGATGCCGCGGCGGCGGATGGCATGCCGGCACTGGCGCTGACGGATCTCGCCAACGCGTTCGGCCTCATCAAGTTCTACAAGGCCGCACGGGCACGCGGCGTGAAGCCCATCGCCGGCTGCGATGTCTGGATTACCCACGACAGCGAGCGTGACGCGCCGTTTCGCGCGATCCTGCTCGTGGCCGACCGCGCCGGCTATTTGCGTCTGTGCGCATGGCTCACACGTGCCTATCGGACCAACCAGCATCGTGGTCGCGCCGAACTGCGACGCGAGTGGCTCGCCGAAGGCACGGACGGTTTGCTTGCGCTGTCGGGCGGCCGCGGCGGCGACGTCGGCTCGGCGCTGGCGCAGGGCGACGCGGCCACGGCGCGCAAGGCGGCGCGCGAATGGGCCACGTGGTTTCCGCAGCGGTACTACCTCGAAGTGCAGCGCGCGGGCCATCACGACGACGATGCGCTGGTCACGGCCACCGTCGCGCTCGCAGCGGAAATGCAGCTGCCCGTGGTCGCCACCCACCCGGTCCAGTTTCTCACGCGCGACGAGTTCAGGCCGCACGAGGCGCGCGTGTGCATCGCCGAGGGCCATGTGCTCTCGGACTCGCGCCGCCCAAGGCGTTTCACGCCGGACCAATACTTCACGACGCAGGCCGAGATGGCGGCGCGCTTCGCGGACCTGCCAGAGGCGCTCGCCAACAGCGTGGCGATCGCGCAGCGCTGCAATCTGACGATTCCGCTTGGCAAGAATCACCTGCCCGAGTTTCCGACGCCGGCCGGGGTGACGATCGACGAGCACTTGCGCAACGAGGCCACGGCGGGGCTCGAGCGGCGCCTCGCCAAGCTGTACCCGGAGGCGGCGACGCGCGATGCGAAGCGCCCCGAGTATGTCGAGCGGCTCGATTTTGAAGCGCGGACGATCGTGCAGATGGGATTCGCCGGTTACTTCCTGATCGTCGCCGATTTCATCAACTGGGCGCGGCGTAATCAGGTGCCGGTCGGTCCGGGTCGCGGGTCGGGCGCGGGGTCGCTTGTCGCGTATTCGCTCGGCATCACCGATCTCGACCCCTTGCGCTACACGCTGCTGTTCGAGCGGTTCCTCAACCCGGAACGCGTATCGATGCCGGATTTCGACATCGACTTCTGCCAGGACGGCCGCGACCGGGTCATCGACTACGTCAAGAAGAAATATGGCGCCGACTCGGTGTCGCAGATCGTCACGTTCGGCACGCTCGCGGCAAAGGCGGCCGTACGCGACGTGGGGCGCGTGCTCGATCTCCCCTACCCGTTCGTCGACGGCATCGCGAAGCTGATTCCATTTCAGCCGGGCAAGCTCGTGACGCTGAAGCGGCGCGCCGCCGACGCGGAAGCCAATGTGATCTACGCGCGCGAGGTCGAGCCGCTCATCAACGAGCGCGAAGCGGCCGAGGAGGAAGTACGGCAGTTGCTGGAGCTGGCCGAGCAGCTCGAAGGGCTGCCTCGCAACGTGGGCATGCACGCGGGCGGCGTGCTGATCGCGCCGGGCAAGCTCACCGATTTCTGTCCGCTCTACGTGCCGCCGAACGCCGATGCGATCCTGTCGCAGTTCGACAAGGACGACGTCGAGGCCGTGGGGCTCGTCAAGTTCGACTTCCTCGGTCTCACCACGCTGACGATCCTCGACTGGACGATCCGCTACGTCCGCAAGCTCGATCCGCAAGTCAACATCGATCTCGACGCGCTGCCGCTCGACGACCAGGCGGCGTTCGCGATCTTCAAGAACGGCAATACCACCGCCGTGTTCCAGTTTGAATCGCGCGGGATGCGCGACCTGTTGAAGCAGGCGCCGGTCAACCGTTTCGAGGACATCATCGCACTCGTCGCGCTCTATCGTCCCGGACCGATGGAGCTGATTCCCGAGTACGTCGCGCGCAAGTCGGGACGCGAGCGTTTCGCCTATCCCGATGCGCGGCTGGAGCCGATCCTGGCGCCGACGTACGGCGTGATGGTGTACCAGGAACAGGTGATGCAGATCGCGCAACGCATCGGCGGCTATACGCTCGCCGGCGCCGACCTGTTGCGCAAGGCGATGGGCAAGAAGCTGCCCGAGGAGATGGCGAAGCATCGGACGATCTTCGTCGAGGGCGCAACGAAGAACAACGTGACGCCGGCCAAGGCGACGGTGCTCTTCGACCTCATGGAGAAGTTCGCGGGCTACGGCTTCAACAAGTCGCATGCCGCCGCCTATGCGCTCGTCGCGTATCAGACGGCCTGGTTCAAGGCCCATTACCCTTCTGCGTTCCTGGCGGCGAACCTGTCGCTGGTGATGGACGACACGGACAAGGTGAGAAGCCTGCGCGACGATGCAATCGCGCAAGGTCTCACCGTTCTGCCCCCCGACGTCAACGCGTCGAACTATCGGTTCGAGCCCGTCGACGCGAAGCAGATCCGCTACGGCCTGGGCGGCGTCAAGGGTACGGGTGAAGCCGCCATCGAAGCCGTCGTCGCCGCGCGCGCGGCCGGCGGTGCGTTCCGCGATCTGTTCGATTTCTGCCGCCGCATCGACAAGCGCGCCGTCAACCGGCGTGCGGTCGAAGCCTTGATCCGCGCCGGTGCGTTCGACGCGATCGAGCCGCGGCGCGCCGCATTGCTCGCCTCGGTCGGGATCGCGCTCGAAGCCGCGGAACGAGCCGAGGCCAACATCGCACAGGTCTCGCTGTTCGGCGATGACGCGGCGGAACGCTCGGTCGGTCTCGTTGCGACGCGCGATTGGACCGACGCGGAACGCCTGCAGCACGAAAAAGGCGCGATCGGGTATTACCTGTCGGGCCATCCCTTCGCTGGCTATGCGGCGGAGCTGGCGCCGCTCGTGCGCACCACCATTGCGAGCCTCGCGCCGAGACAGGAGCGCGTGCTCGTCGCCGGAATCCTGACGCAAATGCGCGTGCAGGCGAGCCGGCGCGGCAAGATGGCATTCGTCACGCTCGACGACGGCCACGGGTCGGTGGAGATCATGGTCTATAACGAGACGTTCGACAGCGTCCGCGCGCTGCTGCGCGAAGACCAGCTCGTGATCGCCGAGGTCAAGGTCACGCAACGGATGACCGAGGATGGCGAAATGCAGGGGCTGCGCGTGATCGCGGAGAATATCTTCGACCTTCCCACGATCCGGAAGCGGCACGCGAAAGGCTTGAAGCTCGCCTGCAACGGCAACGCGTCGGCGGCGATGCTCGCGGAAATACTGCGGCCGTATCGTCCGGGCGACAAGCCGATCACCGTGTGCTACCGCAGCGACCGCGTCGGCGGCGAAGTGGTGCTGTCCGAGGACTGGCGCGTCAACCTCGACGACGCGCTCATCGACCGGCTGCGCGAATGGCTCGCGCCGGAGAACGTGCAAGTCGTCTACTGACGCGAAGCGGCCGCCGGCGACTGCGATCAGCAACAACGAGGCCGAATGAGCGACCCTTTGCGGAGTCAATGACATGCCCCTTCCCTCGACGATGCGCTATGTCTCCGCGACCGCTCCCGGCCCGCCGGAAGTGCTCGAAGCCGCCGGCGGCCCGCTGCCGGTATTGAAGCCGGGCGAAGTGTTGATCGAGGTTGCGTACGCCGGCGTCAACCGTCCGGACTGCCTGCAACGGTCTGGCGCATATCCGCCGCCCGCCGATGCGTCGCCGATCATCGGTCTCGAAGTCGCGGGCCGGATCGCGGCGTTGGGCGAACGCGCGACCGGCTGGAACATCGGCGACGAAGTGTGCGCGCTGACGCCTGGCGGCGGCTACGCAGAATACTGCGCGACGCCGGCGGGATTTTGTTTGCCGCTGCCGCCGGGATTGTCGCTGCTGGAGGCGGCCGGCGTTCCGGAGAATTATTTCACCGTCTGGTACAACCTGTTCGACCGGTTGCACTTCAGCCCCGGCGAGTCGGTCCTCATTCATGGCGGCACCAGCGGCATCGGCCTCACCGCCATTCAGTTGACCAAGGCTTTCGGCGCGATCGTCTTTGCGACCGCCGGTTCCCCGGAGAAGGTCGCCTTCTGCCGAACGATGGGCGCCGATCACGCGATCGACTACAAGACGCAGGATTTCTCCGCCGAAGTCTGGCGCCTCACCGACAAGCGCGGCGTCGATGTCGTGCTCGACATGGTGGGCGGCGATTACGTCGAGCGCAATCTCAAGGCGATGGCGGTGGAGGGGCGGCTTGCGCAGATCGCCTTTCTGCATGGCAGCCGCGTCGAGCTCGAGATGCGCCACATCATGATGAAAAGGCTGACCGTCACCGGGTCGACGTTGCGTGCGAGCCCGGCGGCGCGCAAGGTCGCGCTCGCGCAGGCGCTGCGCGAAAAAGTGTGGCCGCTTTTCGCACAGCGCAAGCTGAAAATCGTTATCGCGCAAACGTTCCCGCTGGCCGAAGCCGCGAAAGCACACGCATTGATGGAATCGGGGACCTTGATCGGCAAGATCGTGCTGGAAGTACGCCCGCACTGATCGCTGATGGCCGATGTCCGCAAGGTCGTGCTGTGCGCCGATCTCGGCGCCGGATCGCTGCGGGTCGGCGCGATCACGGCGAACGGGGCAGTCGTCGCAGCGAACGCGACGGCGATTCGCGCGGCTGAGCCCGAGCCTGGCTGGAGCGTGATCGATCCCGAAGTCTGGTGGCGGGCACTCGCCAGGGCCGCCGGCCGGACGCTCGACCAATTGCCCGCTGGCGTTCGCGTGCACGGGCTGTGCGTGTCCGGCCTGACGCGATCGCAGGTCCTGCTCGATCGCGAAGGACGTCCGCTGGCGCCGGCGCTGCTGTTCCGCGACCGCCGCGCCACCAACGAAGCCGCGGAAATCGCCCGCCATTTCCCGACCGACAATCGCGCCGACGAGATCACGGCATTCCATCCGCTCGCGCGAATTGCCTGGTTCGCGCGCCGCCAGCCCGATGTGTTCGAACGTGTCGGCGCGGTCGTCGAACCAAAAGACTTTCTCAACTTTCGCCTCACCGGCGCCATCGCCGCCGACAGCGTGACCTATTCGCGCTTCGACCATCTGGATGCGAAGGAGCGCCCGCAGCCCGCTTGGCTCGAGCGCTGCCGCAGCCTGCTCGCGCCGCGGCGAATCGCACCGTGGCAGATGCTCGGACCTTTGATGAACTCGCGACCTCCGTTCGACCGGATCACCGGAATCCCCGTATTCGCCGGCGCGATGGACGCGTGGGCGACAGCGGTGGGCGCCGGGGCAATACGCGCCGGCCAGGGCTACGATATCGGCGGTACTTCGGAGGTGGGTGGGTTGATCACACGCGTGCGCACCTTCGCGCCGGGCCTCGTTTCGCTGATCTGGGGCGAGCACGTCTGCCAGATCGGCGGCCCGACGCAGGCCGGCGCCGATTGCGCGCTCTGGTGCCATCGAGCGTTCCGCGTTCGCGGCGCCCTCGCAACTGCAATCGAGCGCGCCGGAGCGATGCCAGCCGACGACGATCGGCCGCTGTTCCTGCCTTATCTCGCGGGCGAGCGCGCGCCGCTCTGGCGCGCCGATGTCTGCGGCGCGTTCGAAGGTCTGTTGCGCAGACATGACGCCGACGATTTTCTCGGATCGGTGATGGAAGGCGTGGCCATGGCGATCCACGATATCTTTGCGAGCGCGCTTGCCGGGTCCGGCGAGAAGCTGGCGGAGATTCGCGTTGCGGGCGGCGGAGCGCAGTCGAGCGCCTGGTGCCAGTTGAAAGCCGACGTCATGAACGTGCCCATGGTCCGCACGTCGCATCGCGAGACGGGCGTAATCGGCGCCGCCATCGCCGCCGCGGTCGGATTGGGCTGGCATCCGTCGCTCGCTGCCGCGGCAGACGCCATGTGCCCGATCGAGCGTGTATTCGAGCCGCGGCCGGCGCTTGCGCCCTACTACGCCGGGCGCGCCGAACGCTATCGCCGTGCGCGGCAACACGCCATCGCGCAGGCCGATGCGGCCATCCATTCGCCGCCTGCGCCTGCGCGGGTTGCCGGAGCACGCGCATGAGCGCCCGGGCGGACCCGGCGGGTCTTCTCGCCACCTACGGGACCGCGCTTGCGGCCGCGATCCTGTTTCTGATCTTCGCCGTTGCGGCGCCGAACTTCCTCAATCCGACCAATCTGCTGAACGTGCTGAAGCAGATCAGCTTCCTCGCCATCCTCGGACTCGGCTTCGGACTGGCGCTGATCACCGGCGAGCTGGATCTCTCGTTCGCCAACGTCTGCAGCTTCGCCGCCGTCGTCGTCGGCGGGCTGATTCACCATGGCTATTCCCCCGCAGTCGCGGTCGCCGCAGGCCTGGCGGTTGGCACCGCGGCCGGCGCGCTCAACGGCGTGCTGGTCACGCGCTTGAAGATTCCGTCCCTCATCGCCACCCTCGCAACCGCATCGGTGGCCACCGGCCTTGCGTTCGCCGTCACCGGTGGCGTCACGTTCGTCGGGCGCTGGGACCCCGCGTTCCTCG
>Ga0068864_100000280_pt1 | contig 45611 bp, 43 predicted proteins | sample KBSSwiS72_FD_66586 | JGI IMG/M metagenome (GOLD analysis project Ga0068864, IMG submission 66586) | Switchgrass rhizosphere microbial communities from Kellogg Biological Station, Michigan, USA - KBS Switchgrass S7-2 | ecosystem: Host-associated > Plants > Roots > Rhizosphere > Soil ...
ACGCATATCGACGACGATCTTCCATGGATCTTTGTCGACGATGTTCTCCTCGAACAGGTATTTCTCAATCTGCTGGAAAACGCCGTTAAATACACGCCGGCAGGTAGTCCCATCGAAATCGTGGCACATCGGAACGGGGAAAATGCCATCATCTCGGTCCGGGATCACGGAACGGGACTGTTGCCCGGGGAGGATACACGGGTGTTTGAAAAATTCTTCCGCGGCAGAACCGACGGCGCACGAGGCGTCGGACTGGGTCTTGCGATCTGCCGCGCCATCGTGCATTGTCATGGCGGCTGGATTGCCGCCGAGAATGCGCCCTCCGGCGGAGCTGTATTTCGATTTCAACTTCCGATCGGAGGCGTTCCTCCACAAACCAGCATCATCCCGGAGCCGACGTTAACATGACGCAAGCACCCATCCTGGATCTGCGATCCGAAATCCTGATCATCGAAGATGATCCTGAAATCCGACGGTTTCTGAGAGCGACTCTCTCCGCGGAAGAATATCGACTTCAGGAAGCAACGACCGCATCAGAGGGGATCACCAAAGCGGCACGCCGTCCTCCCGATGCCATCGTGCTCGACCTCGGACTACCCGATGCCGATGGTATGGAAGTGATCCGTCAGATTCGTGAGTGGAACAAATCGCTTCCAATCATCGTGTTGTCGGTCCGCGCGCGCGAACGCGACAAAATCATCGCGCTGGATGCGGGTGCGGATGATTTCGTAAACAAACCATTTGCGGTGGGGGAACTGCTGGCTCGTCTTCGAGTCGCTCTCCGGCGGCGTGCGGTTGTCCCGGATTCTGGAGATTCGCCCACCTTCCGGACGGGCGATCTGGAAATCGACTTTGCCAGGCGGCGCGTTACACGTGATGGGAAGGAAGTCCGGCTCACACGCACGGAATACAAACTGCTCGAGGTGTTGGCGGGTCATGCAGATCAGGTGCTCACGCATAGTCAGCTTCTTAACGAAGTGTGGGGACCCAACCGCGAAGATCAGGCGCATTATGTCCGTGTCTACATGGGGCAGCTTCGATTGAAGCTGGAGGTCGATCCAGCCCGGCCGAGGTATTTCCGCACGGAGCCTGGCGTCGGCTACAGGCTCATGACCCGATGAGGGAGGGCTTCTTGAAAATACGAATCACGGTGTTTGCCGGGTTTCTGCTGGCTTTGGTCGTCACCGCATCGGCAGCTGAACTGTCCACATTAAAAGCTCAAATCGAGTCGACGATCCCCCGTGCCAGAGGAGAAGTCGGTGTCGCGATCAAGCACATGGAATCGGGAACTGAAGTTCTCGTCAACGCAGACAAGACCTATCCGATGGCCAGCACGTTCAAACTCCCGCTGCTTGTTGAACTTTATTACGAGAAGACTGCTGGAAAGCTGTCTCTGGAAGACCGCGTCGAAGTGATGCCGGGCGATCTGCACATCGGCAGTGGCGTCATGATCGCGCAATTCGATCCGCCGGGCGTGCAATTGAACATTCGCAACCTCATCAACCTGATGATGCGAATCTCCGACAATTCCGCCGCCGATATCCTCTTGAATCGCGCCGGCACCGCCAATGTCACCGCACGCATGAAAAGCCTTGGCCTCAATTCCATCCGCGTGGATCGAACAACCCAGGAAATGATCCTCAACCAGTCGGGCCTGGACTATGCAAAGTACGGCGCTTTGCCCGTTCGCCAGGTGCGCCAAATGCTCGATGCCGTCGATGCAGTTACTGCGGCCCGTGCCAATGATCAATTCAACAGGACAGAGAAAGATGTCGCCAGGCCTTCGGACATGAACCACATTCTGGAAAAGCTTTATTTCGGCGAAATTGTCGATCGTGCAACATCGGATGAAATCATCGATATTCTCAAGGAATGCCAAACCGGTACGGCGCGCATTCCCGGACTGCTGCCCGCCGATACCGTCGTCGCGCACAAATCGGGTTCCATCGGCGGATCCGTTAATGACACCGGTATTGTCTTCCTGCCGTATAATGCCGGGCATCTCGCCGTGACGGTCTTGATGAAAGATGCGAAGGCGTCCACGGCAGACCGTGAACGAGTCATCGCGGACATCACACGGTATGCCTACGACTACTTCGTGACGACTTACGGCAAGAGCAATTGAAATCGGAGGGCATGCATCGTGCAAAAGATCACATCAATAATCGTAATGGGGATACTGCTTGCCGGCGTTTGTGCTATCAGCATTTTTGCCGGACAAACACCCGCACGTGGTGGTACAGCCGCCGGACCATGCGATCGTGCATGCCTCGAAGGATTCGTTGATCGATATCTCGACGCACTTGCCGCGCGTGATCCGAAGCAGTTGCCGTTGACGGCAAACGCCAAATACACGGAGAACGGCCAGAAACTGAATCTGGGCGATGGCATATGGAACACGGCCACCGCCAAAGGCATCTACCGGCTATTTGTAACCGATCCGCAATACGGCAATGTGGCATTTATCGGAACGTTGAAGGAAGAAGCGGGCAACGTGATGATGGCTCTCCGACTGAAGGTCGTCAATCGGCAGATTTCCGAAATCGAAACCATCATCGTGCGCCCGACTGCAGCACCGGCCGGGGCCCGAGGAGCGGCTACACCTCCGCGCGGTGGTGCTCCGGCAACCCCTGCTCCGCTGACCGGCGCAAATTTGCTGGACCAGATGGGAAAACCTCATGAACTGTACACCACGGCAGTTCCCGTAGCCGAGCGTATGTCCCGCGAAGATCTCATCAAGGTTGCCAACATGTACTTCTCCGGCATGCAGCAAAACGACGGAAAAGGAGAATATCCCTTTGCCGATGACTGTGATCGTTTTGAAAATGCCGGAAAAACAACCAACAACGGTCGACCCAGACCAGATCCGAAGACTGCCACCATGTACGATGCATCGTGGACCTGCAAAGAGCAGTTCGAATCCGGATTGATCCACTTCGTGACGCGGATCCGCGATCGACGATACGTGGCAGTCGATCAGGAACGGGGACTGGTATACAGTTTCGCCTTCTTTGACCACATGGCGGGGAAAACCCGAACGTACCAGACACCCGACGGCCGTACTGTAACAGCCGGCCCAAACCGACCGTGGACGTGGGAAATTGCTGAAATGTTCAAAATTGAAAAAGGCAAAATCCGCAGGATCGAGGCCATCCTCACAGAACCCCCGTATGGAATGAATTCCGGCTGGAGTTCCTGGGAAGATGGAATGTCGGATCGGGCACGGGACGTTACGAAGTAGCGGCTCCGCGGAATTTGTCAATGTTCGATTCCCGATTCCAATCCGAGTCCATACAGGCGTAAATGCGCAAAATCGTTGTCATCGCCGTGCTGGTCCTTGCCGCAGCCGGGGGCACTTCCCTGTTGATGGCCGTGCAGGGAAAACCCGACGATTCACCCGAATACTTTTTCACTCGGTTGGCATACACCCAAAATGGCGACCGCGGTTATGGGCGTCGTGTGGCACCGGGCTTCGTCTGTCCGGAATTCGGTGGAGGAAATTTCTTTCCTATTCAAAGCAACGGCTGGGGAATGGACTATCCCGGCGCCGATTGCAAATTCCTCGGCGGAATTCATCGCCTGACGAATCTTCGCGTCACTGCAAATCCCAATGTGATCGACATCATGGATAATAGTCTGTTCCGTTATCCCTATGCCTATATGGTCGAGCCGGGAGGCCTGGATCTCACCGAACCGGAAATAGAACGGCTGAGGGAATACTTTGCACGCGGAGGCTTCCTTCATGCCGACGACTTCTGGGGACTGGATGAACTCAAAAACTTCGCAGACCAGATGCAACGCGTTCTGCCGGAATACCGGCTGGAACCCATCCCCTTGAATCACCCGGTGTTTCATACGTTCTTCGATATCAAGGAAATCATGCAGATTCCCGGCGAGAGGGCCGGATGCACCGGAGGACCGACTTACGAACGATACGACGACACCGAACCGCGCGTTCTGGGGATCACCGATGACAAGGGCAGACTGATTGTCGTTGCCACCTACAACTCCGACCTTGGCGACGCGTGGGAATACGAGGATGAGGCCTGCTATCCGGAAAAATACTCCGGTCAGTCTTACAGGTTGGGCTTGAACTTCATCATTTACGCGATGACACACTGATCACGATGAAAGCCGATTCCCGCGAAACGGACAGGAACCCATGGACGACGTTGTCGTCCGAGTCCCGCTACGACAATAACTGGATCACCGTTACCGAACACCAGGTCCTCACTCCTGCGCAATCCCCGGGAATTTATGGCACCATTCATTTCAAGCATCTCGCCGTTGGAGTTGTTCCCGTCGACAACCAGGGATTCACCTGGCTTGTTGGTCAATACCGGTACCCGCTGAAGTCCTACTCCTGGGAAATCCCGGAAGGCGGCGGAAAGCTCTTCGTACCGGCTATCGACACAGCAAAGCGTGAACTGAAAGAAGAAACGGGACTCGAAGCAGCACATTGGGAACAGATTCTGGAGATGCATCTTTCCAATTCCGTCTCGGATGAACGTGCAATTATTTTTCTTGCGACTGGTTTGACGGAAGGAACTTCCTCTCCTGACGAGACCGAAGTTCTAACATTACGCAAAATCTCTCTGATTGACGCGATTCAGATGGTGGAGCGATCGGAAATTACCGATGCCATGTCCGTTGCGGGACTTCTGAAAGCTGCACTCCTCTTCAAAATTTAACTATCCCCTTCCGTTGGAGACGCAGTCGATGACCGGGCGCAAATCCGAATTTTGCGCACCGCGCGTTGAAAATTCAGTTCCGGTGCTATAGAGTTTGCGCATTGTTCCCAGTTATCCGGAGGTTATGCATGCTTCAACGTGGCGCATTGTTGGCAATGATATTCAGCCTGATGTTGTGCGCGCGACCGGTATCGGCTCATCACTCCTTTGCAGCCGAATATGATTCCAACAAGACGATCTCCATTAAGGGAACCGTCGCAAAGATCGCATGGGTGAACCCTCACGCATATGTCTACATCAATGCCAAAGACCAGAACGGCAAACCGGTCACGTGGGCGTTCGAAACCCTCAGTCCAAATGCACTCGCCATTCGCGGCTGGTCGAGAACTTCACTGAAGATCGGCGAAGAAGTCACGGTGGACGGCTATCTGGCAAAGGATGGAAAGCCGCTGGACGATGGCTCTCTGCACGCGAATTCCAGGCAGATCACGACCGCCGATGGTCGAAAAGTGTTTGTGGGCACTTCGGCGCCGGATGCGCCTCAATAATTCCGATGGCAAGAACAGCAACACTACTGTCCATTCTGTTCGCTTCGATTCTGTTTCCAAAAGCCATCTTCGTTGCCAGAGCCCAAACCGTCAGCACCGAGAAGACTGCGGTTGGCCCCACGCCACGCACGCCTGAGGGCAAGGTGGATTTTTCAGGCGTATGGGATCCCGGCTTGAGTTTTACAAACCTCGGACAAGTGCCGCTTCAGCCCTGGGCGGATGAACTTTACAAGCAGCGTCGCGCGAACCTCAGCAAGGATGATCCGGAAGGTCATTGTCTTCCCGCAGGCGTCCCACGTATTTCTCCGTTTCCTCAAAAATTTGTGCAGACTCCAACGCTAATTGTCGTTCTCGACGAGGGGAATGTGCATAGCTATCGGCAATTTTTTCTGGACGGCCGAGGCCATCCCAAAAATCTTGATCCACTTTGGATGGGAGACTCGATTGCAAACTGGGACGGCGATACTCTCGTCGTGGATACAATCGGACTCAATGACAAAACGTGGCTGAATGGTCAGGGAGTTCCTCACAGCGATCAACTCCATGTGATCGAACGCTACCGACGTCCCGATCTTGGCCATCTTCAAGTCGAAATCACGCTCGAAGATCCGAAGGCATTCACGAAATCCCATACATTTACGCGATCCTACACGTTGCTTCAGAACTGGGAAATCCACGAGTACGTTTGCAATGAGTTCAATGTCGACGTCGATCATCTCGTCGGAAAATAGCCGGCCCTCCGTCCCGCCTCTACAGTTTTCGCAGACTTAGCCGATCTATCTGTTGGGCAGAGTCCATCAACTTTATTGACGGGCAGGAGCATGTGGGGAGATTTTCACCCAGAAAAGGAATCGGAACTCCTACCGACAATCTCGTAGTCCCCTAAAGTTACTGACTCTCTTGTCCGATAGGCACGGCATCCCTCGTGCTTAATAATTTTGTTATCACGAGTTAAGGAAGACGCCTATGGACACGGATATGTTACGAGACGAGTCGACAGCACCCGCCGATATTCCGGGCCTCGTTAGCCAGGCTCGAGCGGCGTACCAGCAAAATCGCATCAAGGAGTGCCTGGCGTTGACCAAGGCCGCTCTGCTGGTCGATCCCGGCAATTCTGCCGCGCTCGAAATGCAATCTGCTGTTCGCTTTGACATGCAACGCGACCTGAGTGATGCAAGAGCATTGATCGAAGAGTCTCGAAACAAGCCTGAAGCTCAGAAATACCGGAAAGCCGCAGAAATCATTCTCTTGAAGGCTCTCTATTTGGATCCAGACAGTGACGGGGCAAAAACGCTTCTGTCCACCATACGGCTGGTATCAGACGTTCCGACGATCACCACAAACACAACAACAGCTCCCGCAGCACCAGTATCATTCGCAACCCCGGTCATTTCAGTACCGCCGCCACCCTCAAAGCCAACACCACCACCCATGCCGGCGCCCGCGCCGGTTGTATTTACACCTCCCGTTGTGCGCGGGCCCGAGCCAGTCATGCTTGAGGAACCCGTTGTTAAGGAAACACCCATCGTATTTGCCCCACCGACTGCTCGCGAGCCGATGGCGTACGAGGCGCCGGTTTCCTACGAGCCGCCAATTTCCTATGAGCCGACAGCGGTGTTTGCCGAATCCACTTCGCGCCAGGACACGGCGGTGTTCGCTGCGCCTGCCTCACAACAGGACACATTCGCGTCCTCCAATGTGATGCAACCGGAGTTGTCGTCACCGGAGCCGATTCCATTCACCGTGGGCACTTCTTACATCGAGAAACCCGGATACATGAAATCCGGTAAGAAGGGTAGTCGGTTGAACCTGACAGTTCCGCTGATTGTTGTGGCGATCCTGGTCATCACCGCCGGCCTGCTGCTGTTCCGAAAGAAACTGGGAACGGATGCCTCTGCTTCTACAGCAGCAGAAAATACGGCGAGAATCGCAGAGCAGCCGGCGGCGAGTTCGAACACTCCGCCGTCCGGTGCCGCAGTACCGGCGTTGAACATATCGCTGACAGCAGGATCGACCCCGCCGAAAACTCCACTCGTTGCGGCGAATGTGCCGGCTGTTTCGGATGTTCCGTCTGCAAATTCGTCTGCTGCGGCCGGTTCGAACTCCAAAACAAGTACGGCCAGTTCGACAGCGATGGGGTCGCTCGCTGTCAGTTGTGCAATTGCCGCGGAAATTTACATGGGTGACAAGCACCTGGGATCTACGCCAACGACGCTGCAGCTTCCCACGGGAAATCAGACTCTCGAGTATCGCCACGGCGATCTGCGAGCAGTCGTGACGCACGCCATCAAGGCCAAAGAGACAACCACAGCGCTGGTGGTATTTGACACAGTCGTTCAGGTACAAGCAAGACCATGGGCAACCGTATCTATTGAAGGATCGCCGCGAATGCCGCTCGGAACAACGCCTTTGAGTGATGTTCGACTTCCGGTTGGAAGCATCCTGGTTTTTGAAAATCCAAATTTCCCAACGAAGAGCCAGAAGATCGGCCCGGACGATAAGGCGATCCAGATGGTTTTTCCGTAGAGGTGTCAGATGTTCGGATATGTCGTCACGCTATTGATGTTGGTTCAATCCGCAAATCCAATCGCCGCAAAGGACGATATCAAGGCAAACCTGGATCATGCCGAGGATCTCTATTTCGAAGCCAAGTTCAACGACTCCATTCAGGTTCTGTTGCGAGTCAATGAAGAATTGCAGTCAAAGCCCGACCGGCTCTCCGACAAGGTCAATACCAAATTGCAACTGGCGCTGGCCCACATCGGATTGAATGACACGGAAAAGGCGAAGTCTTATCTGATCGAGATGTACACGCTCGATCCCAATACGATTCTGGATTCTCAAAAGGTCTCTCCGAAAGTCATCGCTCTCGCAGGTGATGCAAAAACGGCAATGACGAGGATGCGGTGTCAGGCGATTGGTGATGATGCGCGTAACAGCCTGAAGACCGGAAATGCCGTCGCTCTCCGAAAGCTGCTCGTTTCGCCGGATAGCAAATGCATCGATATGGCCGCGACCGGACCCGAAGCCGCGGATCTTCTCTATAGGACGGGGATGGATGCATATAAGAATTCCGACTACCCCAACGCGCTTCAAAATTTCCAGGCCGCCTTGAAGTTCTCGCCAAAGCACGAACTGGCAGCGCAGTACGTGGAACTGGCTCAGGGCAGAATACAGGTCGCCGAAGATCGTGCCCTGCTTCAGTGGCAAAAGAATTGGGACGCCCATAATATGAAGGACGCGGCCATTCAGTTCCGTTTAATCTCGTCCTTCAACGATAACAAGCCATCCCAGGCGGTCCGTCAGGTTTCCGATCAATACCGAAAGGAGCTGACCTCGCTTGTCGATACGTGGAACAGAACATGTTCGACCGGTGATATGGACGCAATGAATGACATTCGAAGTCAGATAACGGAACTGCTGCCGGACCCCAATTTCGGTGAAGACATTCGGGCCACGATGAAGCCCTGCAATCCGCCCGCATTGAAGGCCGATTTACCGTCAAACCGGCAGGTGAATGCCGTTCCGGGAGCGCGGCAGGAAACGAAGTCCGAAGTAAAAACCGCAATGGTCAACCCGGCAAACCAGTGTCTTCAGATCGACTATCGCGTTGCGTTGACTCGCTTGAAGACAAGAGTGGAACCGGAGATTCCTCGCGAGGCCAGACCGTACATTCAGAGCACCTCTGTAACTGTGCGCGTGAAAATCCGCGTCGATGCGATCGGCAACGTCATCAGTTCCGAAACGCCAGGCGGAAATCCGATGTTCAACATCGCCGTCAAAAACGCGGTCGATCGCTGGAAGTTTTCACCGGCGATGGATGCCAGTGGCGCCCGTTGCGTGGATACAGAAATCCCAATGGTCATCGGCCCGCTGACGACGCGATAACGGCCCCTTCCTGCCAGATTTCTCCGAAGCACCGGTATTGGTTTGCGGATCCCTCTTCCGAAGGGGAGAGGGTGCCGCGAAGCGGCGGGCGAGGGGGCTCAAAAACAAAACTTCAATTCACTAAATAGATCCCTGTGGGGCTCCTCCACCGGCCCGCTGGCGCGGGCGTGGATCTACTTGCCGGTAACCGCGAACTTGATTCCTTTGAGATATGCCTCCAGCTCCGCACGTTCAACATTCTTGCGGATAACCAGAGATAATTCCGTTTCCGGAGCATCGATGATGGCGGAAATCGATCGGATCGAATCTTCCACCCGATGGACTTCCGTTTGGAGCGATTCATTGGCGACGGCGCTGTTGCCGGAAACTTTTGCGTCGGCCATTGCCTTTTCTTTCGCGGCTACCGCAGCCCGTGCCTCTTCCTTCAACCGATCCCTCTCGGAATCCCACTGAGCAGCGGAATGCAGAAGCTCATCCAATTGCCGGTTCAGGCGGTCGCGTTCATCGGTGAGTTCGGTACGAGCGCGCTCCACGGCATCGGCGAGTTCGCTCTTGTGCGCTGCGGCAACAGACTCTGCCGCCTGCTGGGCGTCCAGCAGAAGCCGGGAGTTCGTCAATTCGGCCTCGGCAAGAAGACGTTTGGTCCTTTCGCCGCTCGTGATCGATAGTTCCAGTTCGCCGCGGAGTTTATCGGCAGCATCTTTTAATGCACTTTCCTTTTCCGTGGCAGCCCGCCTGAATTCGGCCTTGCTTTCTGTAAGGAGCTGATTTGCGCGTTCGAGTTCAGCCTTCAACGATTCGATTTCGCTGGTCATCTCGGTCTTTACACGCTCCACTGCCCGGGCGACCTGGCGCTCCAACGCCACTGCCGCAGCCTCCTCGGTATCGGACATTTCCTGCAAATGTTCTTCTTTGGACTTCTCAACCAGCGCAGTCGCCCTCGCACATTCGTCGGTGATCTTCTGCATTTCTTCAAAAAACTCTTCCGACACGAGCGCACGCGTCTTCTGGACGGCTTCTTCAATGGCGAGCTGCTGTCGCTCGTAGGACTGCTTCTGCAACGACTCCTCTGTCTCCTGAACGGCGTGCCGAATACCATCCTGAATTTCGGCGTCGAGTACATTGACCTCGTTGATGGTTCGATCCATCAAGGCTGCCAGAGTTGCCAGTGCCTGACGAAGGGTGTCCGTCGTCTTTTGATAAGTGGGTTTGGTTATCGTTTCCATAAACTTGGTGGAAGTATAGCTCGGGGCCTTAAAACGCAAGTATGGATTGAAGCTTGGACAAAAATCATGTAGACCGGCCGCACTGCGGCCCATTACCACGCAGATGTTCGACGGGGACTGCATGGCCCCAGGCAATCTCCTCGATCAAAACGTCGAGAGCTCCGGCAAGTCGCCGACGATCGGATGGACTGGCGGTATAGTTTCCCTCCGCGATCGCCTTCACCCGTTGCACGTCCAGACCTGACGCCGCAGCGAGCTGGGATACGCTCATCTTCTTCTCCTCCAGGAAATGCACCATTGGTTTCATCACGCGGGCCATATTATCACCGACCATTGCACCGCGGAATTCTCCTTGGCCTTGCGCGGATGAACCCCGATACTGATGACGTGTCTTCACTCATCGATACTATTGCTGCAGAACTCGAACGTCCCCGGCCCATTACCGCCCAGGTCGCCAAACATCTTGATGGAGCTTACGGCGTTGAGCGCGATGCTGTCGGTCCATTCCTGGAAGACCGACTTCCGAAACTGGAAGACGACGAGCACGATCTCATTCTTTCCCCGCTATTCACGCCGAAGTTGTCCGATCAGGCAATCTTCGCGGAATTGTTGGGCAACCGAACGATTGAGAAAACGGACTGGCCCGGGTTAATCCAGGAGCTGGTGAACCGACCGGCCGTCGCGCATCTGGTCACCGGCGAGGGACAGACGCACGCCGTTGCGTTACGAGAAGTCACTATTGAACGTTATGTGAAACGTCTACGTCTGGACGGAACAATTTCAGCGGACATGATGAAGTTGATTGATCAAACACCCGCTGCAGATCATCCCATGCTCAAGGCGGTCGCACGCCGCGCGATCTGGGAAAGTACTGCTCGTGGTGAAATGCTCGTGCGACTGCTCTCGCAATCGATAGCAGGAGGAACATACAGGCTGGACGACGTCATCAATCTTCTCAAGTTGGCGGAAGACTACCAGCCTGCGAATTCTTCAGCGTTGCTGGCACGAATTCCGCGCTGGATCAAATTGTTAGAGGAGGAAATCAATACCGCGGGCGGCCCAAAACCATTCTTCAGTCAAACTGTTCAATACATGCACGGTGGAAACGACCAGCGACAGTCCGATGAAGCGCGAATAGGAGCAAAGCGCAACGAACTGGCGTTTCTCGAACGCGTACAAGAAATCCTTTCATGAGTGGAGGCGACGTGATGAAGAAAGCAATTATCCTAAGTTTGGTCCTAATCTTCGTTGTCGTCGCAATTGGCATATCGCAGCGAACTTCGGGGGCAAATCAAAAGCACGCTCAAATTGCCACTCCGGGTGGATCCAATGTGGGGTTTGCTGCGGATAATATCCAGCGCCAGGATCAGTTAATGCAGTTAAAGGGAAACGTCGAAATCCGAACTCATGACATGTCGCTGCATGCGGACGATGTCACCTATGATCAAAAGACCGGTGAGATCGAAGCGATCGGCAAGATTCGGATTAAGCTGGAAATTCAAAACTGACGGTGCCGGTTATGGCCGCTCTTGTCCATGTCCTGACCGGGAGCGGTGGCGCGAATTGCCGGGGTGGTGGATAAACAATCGAGGTTGGAACTGTCCTAACATTGCGACTCGTATGGACTGCTTAGTCCCGAAAGAACTGCCTGAACCTCGGCTGCGTTGAACCAATTGGTTCTGTCTCTCGCTGCAGTTGCTCGCGTGTTATCGTGAACGGCAATGAATGAGCCTCCTGAACTGGAATCTTCCTTACCTCTTGCCTCTACGCCTCTCGATCCCGATGTTGTGCCCCATTGCAAGCAGCCCCTGCCATCGCCTATTCGCGTATGGCTGCTGTGCGCCGTGGGCTTACTCGCATTCGCAGGTGTCTTCGTTTTCATGCTTGTCGCCGGAGGAGAACTTCGGCAGTTTGCCGCTGCGGGTCTCGAAGCCTGCCCCTTTGCGATCCTTGCCGTGTTGGCTTATGCGTCAAATCCAAAAGGGGTCGGGGGCAAGGCACTGACTTTGACGTATTGGATCCTGCTGATAGGAGCGGCAGGAATTACTTCGTTGGCCATAACGGCTGTGGTAGTTCTCCAGATCAAAGTTGGAGGGGATCCTCGCGCCGTGCCGCCGCCGACGATCGATCAGATCCTTCGAATACTAGCGGCAGGTTTGGCATTAGCAGTCTCCGGTGGCATTGGCTTGTTCTGCTTTTCCTCGTGGGTGCGAAGACGGGCGGCAACAATGTTCCAGTTGGATCCACAATCCTTCGTTCATGCGACAGCGCTCGCCACGACCGTTACGATGACACTGATGTGCACAATACCGTTGCTGGCAGTGCACGTGCCCCTGACAGAGTGGCTCTTCGATCCCAAAAGCGGACTGAACCTGACAGGCTCCGAACTCACCGTTAGCTCCGTGCTGTATGGACTAATCTGGGCAGTTCCTGCATCCTTTGTCGCCGTCGGCTTTCCGATAAAACGAACATTGCGCGAAGCGCAACAGCGACTGGAACTTGTATTGCCGACTCGGCGTCAAGTCGTGATGGCCATTTTGATTGCGCTGGCGCTGGCTTTGGCTGCCGGTCCAATCCACTTTCTCATTGGTTTACTCTGGACAGCTCTCGGGCTGCCGATGACGGATACACACGCCGTCGAAGCGCTGTTCAAGAATGCGATATCGCCCGCAGGAGCCGTTATCGTCGGAATCTCTGCCGGTCTTGGAGAGGAACTGGTATTCCGAGGTGTGCTCGTGCCCCGTTTGGGCATCGTGCTGCCAGCGCTTCTATTCACTGCTCTTCACGCATTTCAATACAACTTCGACGCGCTCATCTGGATACTCATCCTCGGTATCGTCCTCGGCTACGCCCGCAAAAAGACGAACACGACCACCTGTGTCCTCATCCACGGCACCTACGATCTGACACTGCTGCTCGCCGCATACTTTTTTGGCTCGTGATGGACCTTCCGGTATATAAATAGATAAATTTTCGAAAGGAAGCCCATGAAACGCATAGCACAGCTGTTCGGCGCGGCGCTGCTTGTAACGGCTTTTGGCTTCAGTGGAAAGGCTGCAGGACGCTTTGATCAGAAACTGCTCCTTGATAAGCAAATCGTTCATGTATTGAATCGCCTGACATTCGGGCCCCGGCCCGGAGACCTCCAGCAGGTTCGTCAGATGGGCGTCGACAAGTGGATCGATCAACAGCTTCATCCGGAACGCATCACGGAAAATTCCGCACTCGATGCCAAACTCAATCGGCTGCAAAGCATGAATCTGCCGATGTGGCAAATCATGGAAAAATATTCGCCTCAGCAGTTCATGGTCATCCGTCCCCCATCGTCGATTGCGATGAATGCCCTCTCTCCACAAATACAGGCCCGTCTGCGTAATGGCTCGGTCGATGAACGGCTGAATACGCTCGCAGCACTGGACTCCAATACGCGCCGCCTCGTCCTGGCCGGAGCGGCTCCGCAGATGCTGGAAGGATTGCCGGACACCATCCAAAAGGAAGCGATGAACGAACGCCAGGCGGAGCAGGCAGACCTTCAAAAAGAACGTCAGAAGAAGATGCCGCCACTGAACGAACTCCTGACGCCGGATCAGATGCGAATGGCACGACAGGGAACACGCGATGAAAAGCTGGCTCTGATCGATTCCTTCGAATCACCGAAGCGACAGCAGATACTGCGTGCGCTCGGGCCGGCACCCTTTGCCGATATTCCGGAATTGCGTCGCGAAGTGATGCTCATCACCCAACCGCAGCAGTTGGCCAACGCAGAGCTCATTGAGAACAAACTCTATCGCGCAATCTATTCCAATCGTCAGCTGGAGGAAGTGCTCGTCGATTTCTGGATCAATCACTTCAACATCTATAACGGAAAGGGACAGGACCGACTCTATCTGACCAGCTTCGAACGCGATGCAATTCGACCATACGTGCTGGGGCATTTCAAAGACATGCTGCTCGCGACGGCGCGACATCCGGCCATGCTCTTCTATTTGGATAACTGGCAGTCTCAGGTTTTGCGTGAGGACCTGCCCGGACAACTTCCTCCTCCAGCCGGCGTGCAACGCCCGGGATTGAACGAGAACTACGGCCGGGAACTTCTGGAGTTGCACACCCTCGGAGTTGATGGAGGTTACACCCAGGATGATGTCATCGCCGTCGCCCGCGCTTTCAGCGGCTGGAGCATTTATGACATCGCACGGTACGCGGAGTTTCAATTCAATCCCGCCAGCCACGACCGGAAGGAAAAGTTGATTCTCGGCCACGCCCTTCCCGCCGGCCGCGGCGAACAGGATGGTATGGACGTGATCGATATCCTTGCGCACCATCCATCGACTGCGAAGTTCATTTCCAAAAAACTGGCTCAACGCTTCGTCGCGGATGATCCTCCGCAGGCATTGGTGGATCGAATGGCGGTGACCTTTACCAAAACCGACGGCGATCTCCGCGCGGTGCTTCAAACGATGTTCAGTTCCGTGGAATTCATGTCGGAAGGTGCATGGCAGGCGAAAATGAAATCACCGCTGGAGATGGTCGTCAGCTCGGTTCGCGCTGTTCACGCGGATGTCATCGATCCGACGGCACTGGCGCAACGCATTGCCGATCTCGGTCAGCCGCTTTATGGAAAGATCGAACCCACCGGTTATCCCAACACGGGCGAAGCCTGGACAAGCACGGCCAGCGTCCTGGGCCGAATCAATTTTGCGACTGCGTTGCTGGGTGGATCGATGCCGGGCGTGAAAGTCGACGTGAGCCGCTTCAATTTCAAGGACCCATCCGCCGTTGCCGGCGATCTTCTTAGCACCGCACCTTCGCCGCAAACTCTGGCATCCATCGAAAACGGCATTCAGACCAAGGAAGCAACTCCCTCGTTGATCACGACACTGGTCCTGAGCTCACCCGATTTTCAAAGGAGATAGTCATGTTGACTCGACGAATCTTTCTTCGCTCATCTGCGATAACAGTCGCCGGGTTCGGCCTTGCACCATCGTGGCTGGTGCGCGCCGCAGCACAGTCCCCAAATCGCAAGAAGATCCTTGTGGCTGTTTTCCAGCGCGGCGCGGCCGATGGTCTAAACATCGTCGCCCCCTGCTTCGAGAAGACATACTACGACCTGCGTCCGAGCATCGCGGTGGCTTCGCCGGGCAGACCCAACGGCGGGATCGATCTCGACGGGCGATTTGCTTTCCATCCGGCCCTGCAGTCTCTGAAACCTTTCTGGGATAGCCGGCAGTTGGCCATCATCCACGCCGCAGGCTCGCCGAATCCATCACGGTCCCATTTCGATGCGCAGGATTACATGGAGTCCGGCACCCCGGGAAAAGCGAGCGAAGGAGGCTGGCTGAATCGAGCACTGCCGCCAGCGAAGCCCGGGACTTCGCCACTTCGCGCCATTGCGATGGGCGCGCAACTGCCTCGGACGCTTCGCGGAAGTCAGGCTGCGGTGGCGGTCAGCAATCTGGATCAGTTTCAAGTGCGCAACCAGGACGCTGCCGCTATCCTTGAAAGTATGTACGCCACAACGCCGGACAAATCGCTGATGGCGTCCGGCAAGGAAACTTTCGAAGCCATCCGGTTCGTCGACTCCATCAACAAGCGTCCATACACTCCTGCCAATGGCGCCCAATATCCCGGTAGTGAATTTGGACGCGGCCTGCAACAGATCGCAAAACTAATCAAAGCGGACGCGGGCGTGGAAGCGGCATTCGTCGATATCGGCGGATGGGATCATCACACCAACGAAGCGGGTCAGCTGACTCCACTGCTGCAGCAGTTTGGCAATTCCCTGACGGCATTCGCCAGGGATATGGGAGATCGCATGGCGGATGTCGTGCTCGTGACTATGTCTGAATTTGGACGCACGGCAAAGGAAGACGGAAATGGCGGCACCGACCACGGTCACGGCAATGTCATGATGGTCCTCGGCGGGCCGGTACGCGGCGGAAACATTTATGGTCGATGGCCCGGACTCGAACCGGAACAACTTTACGAAAAGCGCGACCTCGCCATCACCACCGATTTTCGCGATGTGCTCGGGGAACTTGTTTCCAGCCATCTCGGCCAAAAGATCGAACCTGTTTTTCCGGGATTCATACCAGGAGAACCACTCCACCTGATCCATGCATAAGAAACACCGCTTCGACCTCCGTTAGTCCAAAGGGACTGTCTCGAGAAAGGCCGACAGCGTTACTCCACCGACTTTGCCTGCTGTTCGTTATGTCGTGACGTTCCCTGAGAAGTGGATTCTCATCCGGAATATCAAGATCCGGGGGCATCACTCCGCATCACGCGCCGATTATTTCTTCTGACCGCCGAGTAAGCCATACACTCCACCGAGTGCCACACCCCAAACGAGGTGAGATACCAGCGTCGCAGACTGTCGCTGTGGCCGATCACTCTGCGGCGCCGGCATCAAGTTCAGTTTTGGCAGGACTCCGATATAGGAAGCACCGTAAATGGATGCCCCATACAAGAGTCCCGCCAGCACCGGATGCGTGAAGGGACCGGCAAGCCCGAATTGCGCTCCCGCGGAGGCTCCGAAAGCAAAGTGGGCGACGCCCGTGAGCGTCTCATGCGCCGTCTCTCCCACCTCCTGATCGAGACGTGTCATCTCTTCAGCGCGATGTACCACTTCACTCGGCGCGATCCGATCCGCGGGATGGGTGGCCCTTTGAAAGAAACCCATGGTCACTGTCATCGGCACCGTCGCGGCCAGGCCAGCGACAATCCCTCTTTCAATTTTTGTCATCGGCGCCTCGCCGGAGTCGTGGCCGGCTCCCAATCCGCGTTAGTATGGCTTCTTTGGACCAAGTACGAAGTTCAGCCCCAGACTGGCTTCGAGCAAGGTGGGCGCCCCGTGATAAAAATTCGGTATGGTGCGACCACGAACTTCCGCGCGAAATCCCATTGGCCCCCACAACTTCACCGATTTGAGCCCAACGCCATAGCTGACGTTAAAGAATGTATCGCCGTTGTTCACCGAAACCGTTCGAACGGTGTTGAGAGAGCCGCCGCCCGCTAGCGGGATCGTACCCGTAATAGGGTATGAATATCCGTCAGTCCGCAGCGTGATGCCCCCAACGTCGGCGATAACGAACGGAGCGAACTTATGCGTAAAAGGAAAATCTTCCGTCGCAAAGTTAAAACTCGCTCCGATCTGCCAGAGGAGTCCCCGTGTGCTGACATCCGTACCCTTAATTTGAAAGTGATTCATGTATCCGAACTGCCCCTCGATCTCCGTGTTCGAATCGAGGAAGTATCCAGCCCGAATACCGAATGTACCGGCGTCCTTGAGATGTCCCGCACTCGAAGTCGTCGGCCAGTACCAGCCCACATAGGGATTGACCTCTGCGACCTGCGCCATTAACGATGCCGGCGCGATTACAGCCGCGGTCGCAAGTGATGCGAACAATAATTTCAACCGTGACAGACTCATGTTCTTCTCCTTCGTTTACTGCATCTGCAGCTACTTGTTTCACGGAAATGGGGGAACATACGGGGACGTTGTCGTAGAAGCAATTCCGAATCCATCTGTGGAAGCTAAAACAAAGGGGGAGGGAGGACGGGATCGCTGTAGAACCTAAGCCATACAACAACAGGAGTCTAAGGCCCGAAATTCGTCCTCGGCTGGATTTCATTCGACGATCCGCGGTCACCACTTTCAGGTGCCGAGGGCGGTAAAGCCATGCCACATTACGTTCGCGACCTGTTGCCAATCCGTGACGGGATTCAGTGTCCCTCGACACCGAACCTGGTAAGCGGGGGACCCCATCTCCATCAATCTTTAACCCCACCACCTGCACCGTCGTCGCAGTCACAGTCCTATTTCCAATGGCCCTGCACTTGCACTCGGGGATCCTTGCCTTTCGCTTCGTCGAAGGAGCAACTGTGAATTCCCAGGAGACATACATGAATAAAGATCAATTACACGCTCTGTTGTATGAGGCACTGGAAACCGAGAAGGGGGGCGTCCTCATTTACGAAACTGCCCTAACATGCGCTATCAACCAAGACCTGGAAAAGGAATGGACCAAATACCTCGATCAGACGCGGAACCATGTCGCCGTCCTCGTCGAGACCATGTCCAAACTCGGCCTCAATCCTGACCAGGAAACACCCGGCCGAACTGTCGTCCGTTACATGGGACAGTCGCTCCTCATGACGATGGCAATTGCACTCCAGGCAGGATTGCCGGAAGCCGCAGAAATGGTCGCTGCCGAATGTGTGGTCCAGGCCGAAACCAAGGATCACATGAATTGGGAACTGCTTGGTGCCGCCGTAAGTTCCCTGAGTGGCGTCGAACGGGATGTGCTCAAAGCGGCATACGAACAGGTTGAAGACGAAGAGGACGAACATCTGTATCACACCACGGGATGGGCGCGGGAGTTGCATCTTCAGGCTCTGGGCCTTCCCGCCCAACTGCCGCCTGTCGAAGAAGAAAGGGATGTGACCACCGAAATGGAAGCCGCCACCGTTCGGAGTGAACGAAAACAAAAGCTCACCGGCCGAAAGAAAGGAAGCACGAAGTGAAGAAACACGACGAAGATGGGAATCGCGATTTGAACTTCAAAGCGTCCGTTAATTCCGATTCTGAGGGCAAAATCGACGACTTGTCGCAGAATACGGAATCCGGCCTCGGTGAATTTCTTACCACGAATCAAGGCACCGCAATCAACGACAACCAAAACACGTTGAAGGCGGGTGCTCGTGGACCGTCACTGTTGGAAGACTTCATCTTCCGCGAAAAGATCACCCATTTTGATCACGAACGAATCCCGGAGCGAGTGGTGCACGCCCGGGGAGCTGCTGCGCATGGCCACTTTCGTGTGTATGAATCGATGTCGAACTATACGAGCGCCAGGTTTCTCAGCGATCCTGAAAAAACCACTCCGGTATTTGTCCGATTCTCCACGGTGGCCGGCTCCCGCGGGTCGACAGACCTGGCGCGGGACGTACGAGGCTTCGCGGTGAAGTTCTATACCGAGGAAGGTATCTTCGACCTGGTTGGAAACAACATTCCGGTCTTCTTTATCCAGGATGCGATGAAGTTTCCCGATCTCGTTCACGCTGTCAAACCGGAACCTCACAATGAGATCCCTCAGGCAGCTTCGGCTCACGACACGTTTTGGGATTTTATTTCACTCATGCCGGAATCCGCTCACATGATCATGTGGGTCATGTCGGATCGCGCAATTCCCAGAAGCTTCCGGATGATGGAGGGTTTTGGCGTCCATACTTTCCGTTTTGTCAATGCGGACGGAGTGTCGTGTTTCGTGAAGTTTCATTGGAAGCCTGTGCTCGGCATGCATTCTCTGATTTGGGACGAAGCGCAGAAACTTTCGGGAAAGGATCCTGATTTTCATCGCCGCGACCTGTACGAGGCAATCGAAACTGGAAACTATCCCGAGTATGAACTCGGTGTGCAGATCGTACCCGAGAGTGACGAACATCAGTTCAACTTCGACCTCCTGGATCCCACGAAGTTAATCCCCGAAACTCTTGTTCCTGTTCGCAAAATCGGACGCATGGTATTGGATCGAAACCCGGACAATTTCTTCGCGGAGACCGAACAGGTCGCCTTTCATCCCGGGCACATCGTACCGGGCATTGATTTCTCAAACGATCCCCTGCTTCAGGGCCGGCTCTTTTCTTATACCGACACGCAGTTGATCCGGCTGGGTGGACCGAACTTCCACGAAATTCCGATCAACCGGCCGCTGGCGCCGGTTCACAACAATCAACGCGACGGGTACATGCGTCAGACGATCAACAAGAGTCGCGCGCCTTATGAACCCAATACGCTGGGCGGCGGCTGTCCCTTCCAGGTCGGCCAGGAACTGGGCGGATTTGTATCGCATGCCGAAAATCTTTCCGGTCCCAAAGTCCGCGAACGCGGCGAAAAGTTCTTTGACCACTTCAGCCAGGCGCGGTTGTTCTACAACAGCCAGACGGATATCGAAAAAGATCATATCGTCAGCGCACTCCGGTTTGAACTTGGAAAGGTCGAAGTTCCTGAGATCCGGCAACGAATGATAACGATCCTGAACGAAATCGAGATCGGTCTGGCAGAGCGCGTTGCAGCAGGCCTGGGTCTATCGGTTTTGAAAACGCCCAGGAGACTCAACCAAAGTATTCCGGCAAATGGGAACCCTGATGATTTCCAGCCTCGAGAAATCGGCGCGCCGGAGGCCCCATCGCCGCAGCTGAGCATTGTGCTCTCGACGCGGAACGACACCATCCAATCCCGTAAGGTTGCAATTCTTGCTGCGGACGGGTGCAATGATGACGATCTGAATTCCGTCCTGGCGGCCCTCTCCGCTTCCGGAGCCCAGGCAAAGATCGTCGGACCGCGACTGGGATATCTACGCTCGCAGGAAGGAAACGATGTGAAGGTGCACTTCAGCCTGTTAACGGCCAGTTCGGTTCTTTTCGATGCCGTGTTCGTTGTCGGTGGAGAAGACAACAGCGCAGCACTGCTGGAGGACCCGTCCGCTCGGGAGTTCATCGCGGAGGCGTATAAACATGCGAAAGCGATTGGCGCCGCCGGGAGCGGGGTCGCACTACTGCGGTCTCCCAAAGTCCTGGACGATCCAACGGTTATTGACGATGATGAAGCGATTGTTCACACAGAGAACAGAGCGGGAGAAGTGATCGAGAAATTTATTGTGGCCATGGGCAAGCACCGGAACTGGGCTCGCGAGAAGATGCTTCGACCGGATCTCAAAACGGTCAACGTCTAGATCCTTCCGGAAATGCCGAGCGTGACGGGGGTGGCTGCCAATGGGGAGCCACCCCCGCGGAGGAATCCGTTAGCGATTGCCCCCCTGGTTCCCTTGTTGACCGCCAGGGTTGCCCTGCTTGCCGCCTTGATTCCCGCTCGGATTCCCGCCGTGAGTGCCTTGCGATTTTCCCGATCCCGCCTTGCCGGATTTGTTTTTCTGCTTTCCTTCTTTGTCAGGCATATTTCCTCCATCGATTCAGTTCTAACAAAATAGGGACGCAATCTTTGGAAGCATGTTCGGTACCAGACTTCATCTGGGCGAGGTTTCGGCCAGCGCAGTTTCAGACGACCGCCGTTCGTGACGTGCGGCATATCGACAGTAGTAGAGAAATATCGGGAAGGCATTCCTCAGAGTAAATGTCATTCGAACCTTCTTGAAAGCCCGTCGAAGCCGGAGGTATGACAACGGCGCAAGTTGTGCCTGGATGAACAAGCCCCGGGCTTGAAGCGTATTCCGTACGGCATCATGAAAACGCGAAAAGTCTGAGTTCGAGAGCATCGCGATAGGGATTCCAGAAACGATGCAATCGGCGCAGTTCTTTTTTGCAATGTAGCTGTGCATTTCAAAAGCGGACTGATTGTGCACGATGAGCCGAGGGTCAGCGATCGATTTTAGAGCGGCGCAGAAATCGGGGTTCACTTCAAACACAGTCAGAGTCGCATCGGGGCGAAGGGCCGTCAGAATTTCGCGGGTGATGGCTCCTGTGCCAGGTCCGACTTCAACCATCGACAGAACTTTCGTGAAGTCGATAAGATGGCAGATCTTTTTGGCGACGTGCCTGGAACACGGCAGAGGCGACCCGACTTCCCGCCAATTGGTTAAAAATCCTCTTAAGAAGAGTAGATCGAGCACTCAACTTCTCATGCACGACGAGAACCGTTTAGACATAAACGGACACGGTATTCGGAACCACCTATACCGTGGCTATACGCATGATCGCTGACAGATGATCGCTTCGTCGTTCACGCTAATCTCAACTGCAGCATCGTGCGCGGTCGTCGCCCGTGCCTGCACGGCAGTCGAAAATCCCAGGATGTGCAAACACGTAACGTCATATGAACGAATTCACCGCTCCTACGACCTTTCTCTTCCACTTTTCGTCCAGGCCGATGTCCCTTTCCTGCCATTCCACGCCGCCATAATCAACGCGAGCCCACGCCAGTTGTCGATCGCACGTGGAGCCTCCGTTCGAAAAACGCAAAATCATCCTACGGTTGTTTCTCGTTTTCAATTTCACGGTATTGGTGAACACACTCGGCGCAGAAGCCAGCCACCGGTTGGATGTGGACAAATCGAACTCCCCCGACGTCATCCGGTGAATCGATCACCATCGCACGACTGGCACACAAAACTAACGCAAGGTGCTTTTCTACCACCACCACTCCTGCAGCTACCACAATCCGGTTAGGCTTGGGTTCGGGCCTACCTTCTGGGTCGCCAGTTCATCGGAAAGAAAAGCCGAACGGAACAATGCTATTCGTTGGAATGCCATTTGCTCTGTCCATAACGCGCGCGCCATGCCAGCGATGCCTCGATCCGCTCCAACCGGGCGGTTTCATTGCCTGGAATTGCGCGGCGTTCCCGAACACATTCAAGAAAGAAGGGATGAACCATGCCAAATACAAGACATACAACGGAGTCACGTCACGGGGGACAGAACCGATCGCACACGAGTAGCAATAGGAATTCGCAAAACAAGCAGCACACCGGCTCCCATGCAGGACGAAGCAGCTCGCGGACGCCAGAGCGTGATGAGAGTGGGCGTTTCGAGAGCCGGGATGACCGGAGTTCACGGGGCCGGCAGTCCAGCCATAGCGGTGGCGGCCGGGGCAGCAGCGCGCGAATGCAGGAACGCGATGAGAGTGGCCGTTTCGAGAACCGTGACGACGAACGAGATTCGCGAAGCGGCCAGGGGCGATCCAACGGCCGGAATGAAGAGGCCTACCGACACTCCAACCAAAGCAGCGGAGGCCGGGGCAGTAACGCTCGAATGCAGGAACGCGATGAAAGCGGTCGATTCGAAAGTCGTGAGGACGATCGAGGTTCCCGCAGCCGCCAGGGGCGATCGTATGGCCGGAGTGAGGACGATGATTACCGCCGAACCAGCGGACAGCGCGGAAGCAACGCACGGATGCAGGATCGAGACGAGTATGGACGGTTCGAAGGCCGCGATGACGATCAACGCTGGCAGGGCCGTCAGAGCCGCTCAAATGACTTGAATAACGATGAGGATAACGAGGACTACCGCCAATCCAGCCGCTACGGCGGAGAACGCGGAAGCAACGCACGGATGCAGGATCGAGACGAGTATGGACGCTTTGAGGGCTGGCAGGGCCGTCAGAGCCGCTCGAATGACTGGAATGAAGATGAGGATAACGAGGATTACCGTCAATCCGCCCCCTACGGCGGGGAACGCGGAAGCAACGCATGGATGCAGGATCGAGACCAGTATGGACGCTTTGAGAGCGACGACGATCAAGGCTGGCAGAGCCGTCAGAGCCGCTCGAATGACTGGAATAACGGTGAGGATAACGAGGATTACCGCCAATCCAGCCGCTACGGCGGAGAACGCGGAAGCAACGCACGGATGCAGGATCGGGACGAGGATGGACGCTTCGAGAGCCGCGAAAATGAGCGAAGCCGTCAGGGCCGATCCAACGATTCGGATGAAGAGGACTACCGGCAGTCCAGTAGATCTGGAAGCCGGCGCGGCTTTGCCTCCATGGATGAAAACCAGCGAAGAGAAATCGCATCACGGGGCGGGAGGTCTCATTCGGGCAGGTAACTGCGAGTGCCTTGCCTGATCCCTGTTCCGTCGAAACGGAGAAGAGCGAAGCTGATGAAGCTCCGCTCTTCTCTCTACACTCCTTTACTTACTCTGCCGACTGTAATTTTCGCGCCGGACCTTTTTGAGTGCGAACCTGCAACGGAACTGCCGAACTCCCGAGTTTGCGCTGGAGATCCAGTGCGATTTGGCGGCCGTGGAATCGGCCGTTTTCAATGAAAATATCGTGCGTGCGGTTTCCTGCAACAACAACTCCGGCAAGGTATATCCCCGCGACGTTTGTTTCGAGCGTTTCCTGATTCACGCTGGGCCTGCAATCCGGCAGATCTCCGATTTGAACGCCGGTACTTCGAAGAAAGTCGAGATCCGGGTGGTATCCCGTAAGTGCGAGCACAAAATCATTTTTGAGCGAAACCTCACCATTTTCCGTAACCAACAGGACAGCATTCTCTGTGATTTCCTTTACGGTGGAATTGAAGTACGCCGCGATTTCGCCATTTCGGATTCGGTTCTCAATGTCGGGTTTAATCCAATACTTTACGTTTTGGTGCATCGCAGGACCTCGGTGCACGAGCGTAACCCGGGCGCCATGACGCCACAGTTCCAGCGCGGCAATCGCAGCGGAATTTTTGCCCCCAATGACGAGCACGTCTGCATTGAAGTAGGGATGCGGCTCATCATAGTAATGGTCCACCTTGCGGAGTTCTTCGCCCGGAACGCTCATCGTGTTCGGCAGATCATAGAATCCAGTAGCAATCACAATTTTCCGCGCTCGGTATTGCCGAGATACCGAAGCCCGATCTCGCGTATCGACCAGAAATCGATTATCCGCACCGGTAATGCGTTCGACGTTTTGATACTGTCGAACATCCAGATCGTAGTGTTCGGTCACCTTTCGGTAATATTCCAGCGCTTCTGAACGTGTCGGTTTCTGATGAGCCGTCGTGAATGGGATATCGCCGATCTCCAGAAGCTCCGGCGTCGTGAAGAAGATCATGTTTGCGGGGTAGTTGTAGAGCGAGTTGACCAGACATCCTTTGTCGATGTTGACGGCGCGGAGCCCCAGCTTTTGCGCTTCAATTGCACATGCGAGACCTGTCGGACCCGATCCCACAACGACGACGTCAAAAGACTCACTCATCGGTAACAGACTACCAGACATCTTCGTATATTAGAGGTATGACTGCGAAGCAGCAGGCGGTCTGGACGGTCGGACATTCCACCCGAGACTTGAATGGATTTCTGGAACTCCTGACGGAAAACGGCATCGAAGTACTCGTGGATGTGCGGCGGTTCCCTGGATCTCGAAGACATCCTCAGTTCGGAAAGGATGCACTGCGAGATTCGCTATCCAGCACAGGAATCGAATATGTGCATCTTGAAGAACTTGGTGGTCACCGAAAACCACGTCCGGATTCGCGGAATACGGCATGGCGCAACGATTCGTTTCGCGGTTATGCGGATTACATGGAAACCGAAGAGTTCAGGATCGGCATTGGGCGATTGCTTGAGCTTGCGACGAGCAAACCGACGGCCGTCATGTGCGCCGAGGCCGTGTGGTGGCGATGTCACCGAGGACTGATTGCAGATTATCTGAAGTCCCAGGGCGTCCTGGTGTGGCACATCATGGGTAGAGGAAAATGCGAGCTGCATCCATATACGGCGGTGGCCCGGCAGCAGAAATTGCCCTCCTGAGCCACAAAGGGCAATATGTGGATTTCGGACATCAGTAGCTCGACAACCGCCGGAGGGGAATGATTGACTTCGCGAACGTGCCGGTGCTATGAGGAATGCACTTATGGATAAGGCTTATCGTCTACTTTTGATCGCGGCAGCGATGCTGATCAGCGCCTCCGCCTTTGCACAACCGGCTCGTCCGGCAACTCCACCCGATATTGCCGCGGAATGGAACCTGCAAAGCCACGAGGATCCCGGCCAGATTGGCGGCCAGGGGCAGCCCGCGCTGGGCGACTATCTGGGAATTCCCTTCAACGACGCCGGGCGGATGAGAGCGGACACGTCCGCCGAATCGATCTGGGGAACTCCCGAATATTCATGCCGCCCACACACGGCGCCCCATCAATGGCGCGGTCTCGGCGGCGCGCGCATTCTCAAGGAACAGGACCCGTTGACGCGAGACGTGAAGGTTTACCACGTGCAGTTCATGCGGTCACTGGACTGGCCCATCTATATGGATGGACGCCCGCATCCGCCGGCATGGGCTCCTCACAGCTGGACAGGATTCTCTACCGGTGAATGGGTTGGAAATACGCTGAAGGTCACCACCACTCACTTGAAAGATGGTTACCTCCGGCGCGGCGGGCCACAGACCAGCGATCTGTACGCGATGACGGATTTCATCACGCGTCATGGAGACATCCTGACCGTCGTCACCGTGATCGACGATCCCATCTACCAGGATGAACCGTATGTTCAGTCCACCACCTACACGCTGGATACGAACGCCACCACCAACACGGAAACATGTAACGCTTCGGAGTTTTCTGAAAACGGAGGATCCGATCGCCACCACGTTCCACACTTCCTGCCCGGTCAAAACACCGCACTTACGGAATGGCTGAAGAATGAGAAGTGGATTCCCGAAGCCGCAACGCGAGGCGGCGTGAAAACGCTGTATCCCGAATACGCCTCGACAATGAAAGGCACGACGAAGGTCGCCGACCTCAAGGTTCCGTCTTCCAAATCCGCCGTCGATGTGAACAAGGAAATTGCGGCAGAGAGCCCGCACGACGGACAGGTGCATGTGCAACCCGTGCAGGGGAATATCTATATGCTGATTGCCGACGGGACCAACGTCACGGTGTCCGTGGGTCCGGAAGGTATCGCAGTCGTGAACACGGGCGCAGCCGCGATGTCCGATAAACTTCTCGCGGCAATCAACCAGCTCGCCAATTCAGCCGTGACTCCGCCGATGCCGAACAACTGTTTCGGTGCGAATTGTCCCGGAATGTGGGGATATTCCAGTCCCTTCATCAACACAGTGATCAATTCCCCCAGTCCCCCGAAACCCATTCGCTTCATCATGAATACGAGCGCAGCTCCCGAGCACGTTGGGGGCAATCAGAAACTGGCCTCTGCCGGATTCTTTCCGCGCGGCGGCGGTTTCGGAGCTGCCGTTGAAAGCGTCGGACGGAATGCATCCATCGTTGCCCATGAAAATGTGCTGCTGCACATGAGCGCGCCGGCCGGCAAAACGCCTGCAGCGCCGACAGCGGCACAACCGACCGACACGTTTTTCGATGAGCTCCACAAGCTGCCGCAATACTTCAACGGTGAAGCCGTCGTTCTGTACTACGAGCCGAACGCCAATACAGATGCCGACAGCATCGTGTATTTCCGGCATTCGGAAGTCATCGCCGCCGGCAACATTTTCTCGACCGTCAGCTATCCGGTGATCGACCTTCAAAACGACGGCAGCATTCAGGGCGTCATCGGTGGGCTCAATCACATTCTCGATCTGGCGGTGGCCGAGTATCGAGGGCAGGGCGGAACGTGGGTAATTCCCAGTCATGGGCGTTTGTCGGACCTGGCCGACGTCGCGTCCTACAGAAACATGCTCGTGATGATCCGCGATCGCGTGCAGGACTCGATCAAAAAGGGTATGACGCTCGATCAGGTAAAAGCATCCCGTCCGACGATGGATTTCGACGGCCGCTACGGCTCGGACTCCGGTTCATGGACAACGGCGATGTTCGTTGAAGCGGTTTATAAAAGTCTCAAGGAGAAAAAATAATGCGCAAAAATATTCTTCTGATCACTGCTGCGATACTGCTGATCAGCACCGCGGCGTATGCCCACCATTCCTATGCCGCAACGTACGACACGACCAAGGAAGTCAAGGTTGAAGGCACGCTCGTGCAGTTCGAATTGCGGAATCCGCACGCATTCGTGACCATCAAGGCCAAGGACAAGGAGGGCGTGATGCAGCGCTGGTCCATTGAATGGGCCGGAGTCTCACAACTGGATAATGCTGGAATCAAGAAGGAAAGCCTTAAGGTCGGAGACGATATCGTCATCGTCGGGAATCCCTCTCGCGTCCCTGGCGAGTACCGTTTACTGATGGTCAACCTGAAGCGGCCGCTGGATGGTTTCAGCTGGGGATCCAAACCGGGCGAGAAGGTCGACTAGTTGATGCATACCAAAGCCGTCCTTGGGTTCGCCGTTGCGATCTTGCTTCTGACCATCCCCGCACTTCATTTAGCCCAGCGTGGAGGCCGTGGCGGCGCGCCTGCCGGTCGACAAGGCGCGGCAATTGATCTGACCGGATACTGGGTATCGGTGCTCAGCGAAGACTGGGAGTTTCGCGTGGTAACGCCGGACAAAGGCATCTTCGATACTCTGCCCCTGAACGCGGAAGGGCGCCGCGTTGGAAATACGTGGGATCCAGCCAGGGATGAAGCCGCTGGCGAACAGTGCCGCGCTTATGGCGCCGGCAACATCATGCGCATGCCGACACGGCTTCACATCACTTGGGAAAACGACACCACTCTCCGCATCGACACGGACATGGGCACCCAGACTCGCATGTTTCACTTCGGCCCCGCTCCCGCAACAACGGGGGAACCGAGTTGGCAGGGATATTCCGCTGCGAGCTGGGAATTGGCGCCGGGCGGAGGACGAGGCGGCGCACGGGGAGCCGGCGGAACGCCAGCGGCTCCGGTTGTGCCCGGCGCCGGCGGTGATTTGAAAGTGGTGACCACGAATCTGAAAGCAGGCTATGTACGAAGGAATGGAGCTCCGTACAGCAAGAATGCCGTCATTACCGAATACTATGATGTCCATGGATTGCCTAACGGCGATCAGTGGTTCACGGTAACGACAAAGGTCGACGATCCCACGTACTTCAACAACCCTTATCTGACGACTTCGGATTTCAAAAAACTTCCCGATGCGGCGGGATGGAGTCCCACTCCGTGCTCCGCAAGGTAACGTCGCTCCGACCCATGTTCGCCGCACTCGTGGACTGAGGCGCCGCGTCGCTCGATTGTTTTTGAAGCCGATTCGTCGGACACACCGATCCGATATAAATCCTTCTAATGCCAGCGGGGACAGGCGCGCGCGACCAGTTCACTATTTCGCCGTTGATCCGAACGTCGAAATTTTGATCTCGGTTTCCATGGCGTATTCGGAGGGATCTTAAAGGACGTTTTATCCACTCTGCAGGTCGTCCAGGGCAGCCGCCGGAGTCTGGCCGCGCGCAACATAGAATTCGACGAATGTGGTCGCGATGGCGAAGACCAGGGGACCAATAAAAATCCCCAGGATGCCGAAGTAACCGATACCTCCGAGAATGCTGAAGAAAACGACCAGGGTGTGCATTTTCACGCGCCCTTCAATGAGCATGGGCCGCAGTACATTGTCGATACCACCAACGACGACAATCTGCAGGACCATAAAAATGACGGCGCGTGTGACCGATCCCGTGGCGAAAAGATAAATCGTCCAGGGTATCCACACGAGCGCCGTCCCGGCCATCGGAACCATCGATAGCAAAGCAGTCAGAGCACCCCACAAAATCGCGCTCGGCAAGCCAATCATCCAGAAAATCAGGGCGCTCAAAACTCCCTGCGCCGCTGCGGTTGCAAGATTGCCCACGACGGTGGCCTGCGTCACGATGCGGAAGCGTTCCACAAACAGATCCTCTTCAGTCGGCGAAAGCGGACTAATCTGACGGACGGCCTGAACAAAGTATCCGGAGTCGCGAAGAAGAAAAAAAAGCACGACCATCATGACGACGTAATTCATCAGGAAGCCGACCGCCCCCGCAGCAAGGGTCGTGGTAAAAGCCAGGGTACCCCCGATAATGGACTGGGCCTGGGAACCAATTCTGGCACTAAGGTCGAAATCCGGGATGTTGATGGACGCAGGCAACCATTCCTTAATCTTCGCCATGAGAGGACTGGACGTCGGGTTCAGCCACTGCTGAAGCTTTGCAGATACTTCCGGGTCGCTGAGATTCTCATACGCCACAGTAGCTTCTCTTGTCAGCGAAACTGACAGAAGCAGCAGCGGCAACACGATCGCCACGGTTAAGCCCAGACAGACCACCATCGCGGACAGACTCGGGCGATTGCGGAACCGCCGGCCGAGACTGTTGTAAAGCGGAGTGAAGAGCGCCGAGAGAATCAGCGCAAGAAAGACCGGCATGAGAAACGGCTCCATGATCCGAAAGCAGAAATATAGAATCACGGCGAACGTTGCCAGTACCGCCCAGTCTCCCAGCGTCTTTCCGTTGATTTGCATAATGTCACTGGAGAATGTCATGTTTTCTGTTTCCGAACAACCGTCAGGCTCCGATCCGGGCGACCGACCGATAAAGCTCGCGCACGATTCGTAGCAAGCTTACCGACTGGCCGTTTGCGCCAGTGAACGAGCAGAAGTTGCGAGAATGGTGGTTGGCGCCGCGACGTTTTCAAGGTTCAGTATCCAGCAAAGTTTTGGGCAAAGCTGGACGCGAAACATAGCGACAGTACCGGTGCACCTTTCGGTCTCCTGTTCGAACATTCACACCTACATGAAACGTGACGCCGGATTGCCGAGAACTTTCGGCAGTCCGGCGTCAGCGTTTCAGCAGCGATTGCCGGGGAAATATACCTGGTTGTATCTATTTCGAAATCTCAATGCGACAGATCGTTGGGCTCGCTCCACAACACATCGCTTCAATCACGGGAGAATGTCGCTGCAAAGGCCCGGATGGTGTAGGCGTGATTTGCGGATTCCCCTCTGACGATGGTATCGAGAATCACTATGTGGCAGCTCAGAAGAGTGAACCCTGTGTAGGCTTTCGTTCCAATACAGACCGTCCGTCCAGCGCCGCGGATATTTCATTTTCATGCGCGACCAATGCGTGGAAATCTGCCTGCGGGTCGAGGCGATCCTCAACCACCCGAACGAATCGTTCCAGCCGCCGGAATCCATCGAGCTTCTCCCGGCCATCGACGCCCGTGCTGGCGCGGTCCAGCGCATTGCGAAGAAAATCGATCGATTCGTCAAACGTCTTGAGCGGTACTGGGAATGGATGTCCATCCTTTCCGCCGTGTGCAAATGAATATCTTGCAGGATCATCGAAACGGGTCGGCGCTCCATGCACCACTTCCGCAACCAGCGCCAGCGACTGCAGGGTGCGTGGTCCCAGTTTTTCGAGAAGTAACAGTTCGGCAAAGTCGTGCAGCTCGCGATCGTAGGCGACGGCAAGCACTGCACCAAGCCGCTTCAAGTCCACATTTCCGGCACGAACTTCGTGATGCGAGGGCAGTTCCAACTTTCTGGCAACCTCGAGAGTCTTAGCGGGCGATTCCCTGACGATATCCAGAAGCGCGGACTGCGCCGGCTGCGCCTGCTTGTCGACCAAATTGATAATCGAGCCCCTGCGCTCACCCACAATACCGGTGTGTGGATCCTGGACGAAATCGCGCACACGCGCCGAATGCCAGTGATACCTGCGAGCCATTCCCGAGTGGTCATTGAGTCCCTGTTGGACGACTGCCCACTCTCCGGTCTTCGTTACGATAAAACTATGAAGGTAGATTTGAAAGCCGTCCTGGATGGCATTGTTATCAATTCTCGCGGTCAAGCGGCTGGTGCGCACCATCTGTTCCGCATCAAAACCGCAGCGACTCGCGATGGAGCGCAATTCATTTGGAGTGTTTCGTGAACTTCGGCCGCGGCCGCCGCAAAAAAAGATTCCGAGTTCATTGGAGCGGGCAGACAGTCCCCGTTTCAGCGCGCCCATCACCGATGTGGTGATTCCTGAGGAATGCCAGTCCATGCCCATGACCGCGCCGAACGCCTGAAACCAGAAAGGATCGCTAAGACGCGACAGAAACTCTGAAGTGCCGTAGTCCTCCACGATCAGCTGTGTCACTGCGGCTCCCATGCGAGCCATACGCTCGGCAAGCCAGACAGGAACGCGTCCACCGTGCAGCGGCAGATCCGCAAGACCGGAACGAATCATGATCGTTAAAATGTACTACACCAGGAGTGTGAACGAAGCATCGCAAACGGCTGGACCGCGGCGAGCATGAAAAACGATTGGAAAATCATCTGCACGTCGACAAATCGTTACGGTGACGAGTAAGTCCGCTTTCCGATTTCATTCTCCTGCCACGATTTACAGTTATGCCGTGCTCATCGAAATTCGAAAATGCTTGTGGAGAGGACGAGCACGTCAATTCCACAGAAATGGCAAAGGAGTAAACGATGTCTGATCATAGCGATTCTCTTTCAACAGAAGATCTTCCGATTCCCGATTTACAACACGTCGCGTTAACCGCATATGGTGCGAAAGAACCTGACACGAAATTCCCTCCGCTCATGGACCTTCGGCATCCCAAGGCGCCCCCGGCGTTTTGATCGTGCAGATCGACAACTGCGGCTTTGGTGCGATGAGCACGTTTGGCGGTACTCCCACCGCAGACCGGCTGGCTAAGAATGGACTCCAGTTCCGTCTTCATAGCCCTGCGATTTGTTTCTATTCCGTACGCACGGATGTGCGGTCCGAATTGCCCAGCTCAGCGGGATTTCAAAAGTATAGGCGGAATAGGCAACAGTTTCGCGCCGTTCAAAACACAACTTTGCGTACCGATGCTGGAATGCACACATGATGCAGGAGATTTCTGGAAGTATTGCGTCCTCGGCGGCAGAATCGTCGATTCACAGTCTGGTGGTGGAATTGGTGCGCTGGTTTCAGGAGGGTACAGAGCTTTTAAGCGTCGCGCTGATTGGCATCGGAGTTCTGCTGACCACATATCACTTTCTTCGCCTGTTGCTGACTGGAAGGCGAAGCACCTCACTCGAAAGACGTCTGTCCTATCAGAGTGCGCGGCTGATATTGTCGAGGTTTCTCGCAGCGGCCCTGGAGTTCCAGCTGGCCGCGGATCTGCTGGGAACGACAGTGTCGCCGTCATGGGACCAGTTGGGCCGTCTAGGTGCGATCGCAGTCATCCGTACATTCCTGAACTATTTTCTCGCACGTGAGATTCGTGAAGAGGAAATGGCGAAACTGGAAGCAAAGGAAGCGGCGTCCGCGAGGTAGCCGAACGAATCAGGGAAGGAGTAACGCACTATGGCGGATCAGGCTTCGGTAAATTCAAAGACATTGGACGTTGGAACAAAACTGGCGTTCGATCGAACTCGGCTCGCCTATGATCGGACGATGATGGCCTGGGTCCGCACGGCGACGTCTTTGATCAGCTTCGGATTTACCATCTATAAATTTTTTCAGATCGAGACCGGCAGGAGTGAACCGGGGAAACATCTGATCGGTCCGCGCGAGTTTGCAATGATGATGATCGGCATCGGTTTGCTGTCCCTGATCATGGCGACTGTTCAACACAGGCAGGACCGGAAGGAGTTGAGAGCGTTGAACCCCGACGTCCCCCTCTCGATGGCGGCGGTCTTGGCAGGCTTGATCGCCTTGCTGGGAATAGCCGCGTTCACAGCTGTGGTATGGCAGCAGTAGATCCTGAACCTGCGCATCAATCGGCTACACCACAGAATCGCACGTCTCCCGCATACGGCACCCGGCAAGTTCCAGAACGCATACAGGATTGTCGGTAGCACAATCATGCGATCCCCCACCCTACCATCGCCCACGGTCGACGGCGGAACTTCCTGACGCTGTCGGATCCTAGCTGCCTGATGAATTGGAGGCCGAGCACGATTCACGCGCGCTATCATTGAGGAGGTTGCAAATACGTCGCAGTTCAGCTCCAGGCGGTGTTTTCCAGAAACCACATGGCCAAAACGAAGCAGCAACAGCTCAATGTGGATGGCCGGCAAGTTCCGGTATCGAATCTGGACAAAGTTCTCTTTCCTGACGGGCCAGTCCGCAAAGCGGATGTCATCGACTACTATGTCCGCATCGCCGACGTTCTGCTGCCCCACCTGAAAAACAGGCCTGTAACTCTGAAGCATTATCCGAATGGGGCAATCGGTGAATTCTTTTACGAAAAAGATGCTCCGGGATTTACACCGGATTGGGTCGAGACATTCTCGGTTGCTCGCAAGGAATCGCGCGGAGATATTCGCTATATCCTCGTTAACGACCGGGCGACTCTCGTGTGGCTGGCGAACCTCGCGAATCTGGAAATTCATCCGTTCCTTCATCGTGCGCCAAATATCGACATCCCGACTTCGATCGTTTTTGATCTCGATCCTGGCGAAGGCACCGACGTGCTGACATGCGCAAAAGTGGCTTTTCTCATCCGCGATATGTTTATAAAACTCCGCCTGAAATCGTTCGTCAAAGTTTCCGGATCGAAAGGGCTTCAGCTGTACGTGCCGCTGAACACAAAAGTGTCCTACGAAGAGACGCAACCGTTTGCAAAGGCGGTGGCGGAACTGCTTGCGGCCGAGCACCCGACGCTCATCGTGTCCGAAATGGCAAAAGCTCTCCGCCGTGGAAAGGTGTTCATCGATTGGAGTCAGAACGCAGATTTTAAGACGACAATCGGTGTTTATTCTTTGCGGGCAAAAAGCACGACACCATTCGTGTCACTACCTGTCACGTGGGAAGAACTCGCCCTAGCCACAAAAAAGAAAAAACCCGAGAATGTTTATTTCGGCATAGATGCCGCCCTGAAACGGGTAGAAAAATTCGGTGATCTGTTCGAGGACGTTCTGTCCCTCAAGCAGAAACTACCCGACTCGTTCGCAAAGCACTTGCCGGCGAAAGCGCCGACGTCCCTTGAGGAATATTCAAACAAGCGCAACTTCGCGAAAACGGCGGAGCCAGCGCCGGCTGCTGTCCGACGGAGTAAACAAGGAAGCCGGCGCCGGTTCGTCATTCAAAAGCATGCTGCAAGCCATCTTCACTATGATTTTCGTCTGGAAATGCATGATGTTCTCAAATCGTGGGCTGTCCCCAAAGGGCCACCGTACATCAAGGGGGAGAAACGGCTGGCAATGCCGACAGAAGATCATCCGGTGGATTATCTCGATTTTGAAGGCATCATTCCCAAAGGCCAATACGGTGGTGGCACCGTGATGGTCTGGGATATCGGAACCTATGAGTTACTTGAAGGAAATTACTATCAAGGACGTTTGCGATTCCATCTAATCGGAACAAAACTGAAAGGCGAATGGGAACTTGTCCGCACGCAAAAAACCGCCGAGGAGCGTGACTCCTGGCTGCTGATTAAGGCAGGAACCACAATGCGCACGATTTCGAAAAAGCGAGACGACTCCTCCGCCCTCTCGGCCCGCTCGATGCAGGAAATAGCCAAAGCCGCCGACGCCACATGGGAGAGCAACAGAACATAGCGGAACCTGCGGCTGACTAAGCCCACAAAGCAACATCGAGTCCTCGATCCGCTACGATTCGCGCACTCCAAATGAACGGGTGATCCATGGATGATCGCCGACTTCAATCAAGTCCGTTTAATATTGCCGTGCCGCTTTTCCCTCGCAGCCTGTGGTGCTAAGATGCGCACACCATCCGGCAAAGGCGGCAAACAGTATGTGGACACTTTCAATTTCTTTAGTGATCCTGGCGGCGGTGTTGCAGACGCCGCCGGAGATTTCGCTTCCTGCAGGCGACGCCGTTCGAGGCAAAGCAATATTCAGTAGCAGCAAAGCCAACTGCCAAAGCTGTCATCGTGTTCAGGGAAATGGTTCGCTGTTTGGTCCGGATCTCAGCGCAATCGGTGCGCCTCCACGTGGAGGCGGAGCCGGCGGCGGGCGAGGCGGAGCTGCCGCGGCAGCCGCTACCCCTGCTCGAGGCGCCGCGCCTGCGTTTGGCGGAGACGAGGTTGCAAACGCCCGTATCGGCGGTGCTCCCGCATTGCCGACGGCACCCGCGGCGAATTCAGCAGACGAAACCATGAGGCGTCAGCTGGCGCAGTCGATTCTGGATCCCAATGCTTTGGTATCCGTGCAAAACCGCTACGTCCTCCTCTCCATGAAAGACGGAAAGAAAATCTCCGGAAAACTTCTAAGCGTGGACACGTTCTTTATTCAGATTTTCGATTCCAATGAGAAGCTCACCAACATTTCCAAAGATACCGTGCGCGAGATAACCATGACTTCCCCGATGCCGTCATATCGGGACAAACTCACGACTCAGGAACTGGCCGACGTGATCAGCTACCTGATGTCTCTAAAGGGGCAGTGATGAATCGAAAACTGCAGATCGTACGCCTCGCTCTTGGACTTTTGATTTTTATCGCTGTTTCACTACAGGCACAGGTGACGTTTGAAAATCTCCTGCACACGGACAAGGAACCGCATAACTGGCTCACGTATTCCGGAAACCTTCTGGGTCAGCGGTACAGCCTGCTGAATCAGATCAACACTGGAAACGTCAAGAACCTCGAACTGCAGTGGGTATGGCAGGCGAAATCGCTGGAGAAGTTCGAGACGACGTCGCTGGTAAAGGATGGCATCCTCTATACCATCCAGGCCCCGAGCAATACGGCGACTGCGAACGGGACAACGCAAATCGTCGCACTTGACGCCGCGACCGGCCGGCCATTCTGGACGTTTTCCTATCCCATCCCCATGACCGCAAGCGCCTGCTGCGGCCGTGTAAATCGCGGACTGGCCATGCTCGGCACTACGCTGTACATGGGCACGCTCGACTCGCACATTATCGCCGTCGACGCCAAAGTTGGAAAGCTGGTGTGGGACACACCCGTAAATCCCACCACGCCCCCCGCTCGAACCTATCCGATCACGGTCGCTCCATTGATCGTCAACGATAAAGTCATCGTCGGAACCGCCGGTGGCGACGGCCCGATACGAGGCTTCCTTGCCGCCTTCGATGCGAAGACCGGAAAAGAAGTGTGGCGCTTCTACAACATCCCAGCTCCCGGAGAACCCGGCAATGAAACGTGGTCTGGTGATTCCTGGAAGACCGGTGGCGCCGGAATCTGGACTACCGGTTCGTACGATGCCGAATCGAAGCTCACGTTCTGGGGAGTCGGCAATCCTCAACCCGATACCGATGGGCGGGGACGACTGGGGGACAACCTCTACACCGATTGCGTCATTGCGCTCGACTCCGACACCGGCAGGCTGAAGTGGTATTACCAGTTCACGCCGCACGACGAAATGGACTACGACTCCACTCAGGTTCCCGTACTTGCCGACATCGAAGTGAAAGGCAAAATGCGCAAGGTCCTGATGCTGGCCAATCGGAATGGCGTGATGTACGTGCTGGACCGTACAAACGGAGAATTCATTCAGGGGAAACCCTTCGTCAAGGTGAACTGGATGGATGGCTTCGATGAAAAGGGCCGGCCTCATCGCGTTCCCGGCAAAGTCCCTGTCGTCAGCGGTGGTGATGGAACGGCCATCATGCCGACGGTCCTCGGAGGAACCAACTGGTATCCGCCATCGTTTAGCCCGAAGACCGGACTGTTCTATGTCTCCGCCTGGGAGAACTCGAAAACCGGCGGACCCACACCTCCGGGCGGCGGTCGTGGCGGTGCGAACGGCACGCCCATGGCCGACATCGTACTGGCTCCGAACGTCAAAACCGAAGAAGAAGGCTACGGCGTCGTGCGGGCATTCGATCCCAAAACTCTGGATCAGAAATGGGAATTCAAAATGAACGACATCACCTGGGCTGGAGTTCTTTCGACCGCAGGCGATGTCGTGTTCAGCGGTGGACGCGAAGGCTACTTCTTTGCGCTCGATGCTCGCAGCGGAGCACTACTCTGGAAACTCCCTCTGGGCGGTCAGGTGAACAGCGGCCCGATGAGTTACTCGGTCAACGGCAAACAGTTCGTCGCCGTCGCGGCCGGCACTTCCCTGTTCTCATTCGCGCTGCGAAATTAGGCGCGCGTCCCGGTGAAAATTTGCTGGCGGGCGCGTCATCTAATTTTCCCTTGTGCGGATAGTACAGGTGCGAATAGTGTGGTCGGCACAATGCGAAACTGGAGCAAAAGCTGGATTATCGCTCTGACGACGGCGACTTCAGCCGCCATTCTTCTCACAATGTTCGTATCTCACGGCGCTCAGCGCGGCACTGCCCCGGCCCAGGGGGGACTGGCTCGCATATCCGGCAAACCCGACTTCAGCGGAATATGGGAAGCGAACAACACGGCGAATTGGGATCTTCAAACGCACGCCGCGCGGCCGATGATCGGCCAGCCCGGATTCTCACCCAACTCGGTTGTACTTGCGGCGCCGGTTCTCGGCCTGGGATCGATCGGCTGGGTACCCGGAGGGCTCGGTGTCGTGGATGGCGAAGAGATTCCGTACCAGCCCTGGGCGGCTCAGAGAAAGAAAGAGAACCTTGAACACTGGATGGACCGCGATCCGGAAATCAAGTGCTTCCAGCCCGGCGTTCCGCGCGCGATGTACATGCCGCATCCGTTTCAGATCATTCAGAGCGCCACCAAGGTCATGATGGTATTCGAATTCGCGAACGCCCAGAGAACGATCCACCTGAACAAAATGGAAGACTATCCCAATGTCGCCTACATGGGATACTCGGTCGGCCGCTGGGAAGGCGATACTCTGGTTGTCGATGTCAACAATTTCACGGACGCGACATGGTTCGACCGGGCCGGAAACTTTCACAGCGACGCATTGCACGTCGTCGAGCGATACACACCGATGGGAAAAGATGCCATCCGCTATGAAGCGACGATCGATGATCCTCAGGTCTATACGCGGCCGTGGAAAATCAGCATGCCGCTTTACCGCCGGCTGGAACCGAATGCGCAGTTGATGGATTTTCGATGCGTCGAAATGGTGGAAGAGACCCTGTATGGCCATCTGCGCAAGGAACAACTGGTCAAGCATTGGGAAGGCAGCACGATGAATGTCGATATCACCCGAAAAATTCCGCCAGGTGAAGCAGTCTATGAACGTTATGTGTCGGGAAATCCGCCGGCCGCAAAGTGAAGCAATTCAGGAGGTCCTTATAATGAGAACCAGACTTACCGTTGGAGCGATCGTCGCCGCCTGCGTTGTGCTGTTGATGTCGCCTTCGCCGGCGCCGGCGCACCACGCATTTGCGGCGGAATTCGATGCGAACAAGCCGGTCAAGTTCATTGGCGCCACTGTTACAAAGGTCATGCTGACCAATCCCCACAGCTGGATCTACGTGGACGTGGTCACGGCTGATGGCAAGACCGAAAACTGGGCTATCGAAGCCGGCAGCCCGAACATTCTGATGAGACGCGGCGTTACCAAAGATACCGTGAAGGTTGGATCCAAGATCAACGTCGACGGGTACCAGTCCAAGGACGGATCGCATCGCGCCAACGGACGAGACCTCACGCTGCCCAATGGTCAACAGCTGTTTTTAGGCTCTTCGGGTGGAGAGGGCGCGCCCTACGAAGTTCAGAGACCCGGCGTCGATGTGAAGTAGGGCTTCCAATAAAGGTCGGGGATTGGGAAATTGGACACGTTCGATTTGAAATTTGAAATCCGACCGGCAGCGGAACGGTTCGATCTTCGAAATCGTCCTATTTCAAAATTTCCCGTGTCGCAGCGGCTCTTACTGTTGTGGCGGAGCCGCGGTTTCTCCGTCGCCGCCGGATGAACCTGCAAACACTCGCTTCCCATTGGCGAGCGTCACGGTCGTTGCATTTGCGAGATTGGACCCATCCTTCGCCAATGACCCGTTGACAGTAACCTCGTCTCCAATCTTGAGCGAGTTTCGAGTCCACCCCTGGCGCATCAATCCTGCCGGCGCCGCGAGTTCGATTTCCCACAATACCTCTTTGCCGGAAGCATCCTTCACTTCAACGAAGAACCGCGCGTGAGGATTGATCCAGTCCACACGTTTGACCATCCCTTTGAGCGTCGTCGGCTTGGCCCGATCAAATTGCGCATTGAAAGAGTGGTGGGCGGACAGCGGCGTAGTGGCCACGAGAGAACCCAACCCCAGTACAAGTGCAAACGACAGTTTGTTATTCACCGTTCCTCCTTAAATACTTCGCACTTTCTACTTCGCGTCCGGCTTCGCTTCGGCGCCAATATAGTGCGTGGCGTCCCTGTCTTCACAGATGAATTCGATCAACTCCGCGTCCGGTAGAAGACGCTGATTCACTCGAACTGTCCACGGCCTGGTATAGGCTTTGGGATCATCCACCGTAACATCGATTTCCAGAGTGCCGTAGGTCGGTCTCCGAAACCGTTCGGTCACTTTTCCCTCACTCGTTAGCGGACTGCCCTGGACATCGAGCCATATGTCGTCGATAAAACCGGTAGTTTCGACGACCAAAGCGTCGCCTTCCCAGTGGCCGACAGAGTATCCATACCACCACGGCTCCGCATCTTTGCCCGGCAATTTCCGACCATCCATGAATATCTGACGAAGGCCGCTATTGGCTTCATAGATGATGAGCATGGAAGTGGGCGTTTGAACGATCTTCCGGGGTTCGGGATGAGTGTGGAATTGCATGAAGCCCATCGGCAAACAATGCGCATCGGGGTTGTCCTTGCTGTTATTGGCCTTGCGCTTATCGACGAGCTCCTTCGCCCATGGCTGATAGGGCAAGCCACCCTGAATTCCCTGGCCCGCGTTGCCAAATGATGCGGCGGGCGGTCCCGATGCCGCTGCCCCGGCAGGTCCAGCCTGGCCGGCGGCAGCACCGCCTCCACCCCGTTGTCCGCCTGCGCCACGTCCTCCCGGGGCTGGTGCTCCGGCGCCAGGCGCACCAGCAGGGGGCGCACCAGCAGGGGGCGCTCCGGCAGGCGGAGCTCCACCAGCGCCAGCCGGCGCCCCTGCTCCGCCACCACGTGCACCGCCTCCTCCACCGCGGCCGTTCTGCCACAATCCGGAAAAGTCCGTTTTGCCATCCGGTGTTTTTGGCGTCGGCGCATTCATATCCACCTGGCCTGTCGGAGTTCTCGGAACACCGGGCACAGCGTATGCCGGCCATTGCGCCGATAACGGCGGCGCGATCGCCGCAATGAGTGCCAGCGAACTCAACGCTTTGATAAGTGTTCTCATTTCACCCTCCAGATTGTCCCGAAATTCCGCGCGCCAAATCTATTTCAATGGGTCCCATAAAAGCAAGGGAACCCTTGGCTCCGGCCTGATAAGATCGCCAGCCACGTGAAATCCAAAGAAAATATTTCAAAGCTCTCGGTCGCTCCGAACTCGGACAGCAAAACGCTTCTGCTTCCTTTGGCCTTCACGGTTGCGCTCGTTGCGCTCGCATTTCTTTCTCCGATCCGCCAGAACCCAAGATTGTTGTGGGTCTTTCTCGGAACTGCCGTGTTCTTAGGAGCGTGGAATGCTGCGCTGAGGGCTGTCGCCATTCGGGGCAACCGGACTTTCACGATCGACGTGATGCTGAGGAAGCAACATTACCTGCAGGCATGTGCTCAGGGATCCGTGCTCCTGTACTGGGGATGGTACTGGCCGCCGGTGTATGCAATGTGGCCACTCATCCTGGCCCAACTCGTCTTTGCATATGCATTCGACATGCTGCTCTGCTGGTCCCGGCGGGATTCCTACACACTCGGCTTCGGTCCCTTTCCCGTCATTTTCAGTATGAATCTCTTCCTTTGGTTCAAACCGGATTGGTTCTATCTCCAGTTCGCGATGGTGGCTCTGGGGATGGCGGCAAAGGAACTGATTCGCTGGAATAAAGATGGACGGCGGTCGCACATCTTCAATCCGTCATCGTTTCCGTTGGCGGTGTTCTCTCTTGGCCTGATTATCACCGGTGCCAGTGGAATCACCTGGGGCCAGGAGATCGCCTCGACGCAATTTTATCCGCCGCATATGTACGTCTTTATCTTCCTCATCGGATTGCCGGGACAGCTTTTCTTTGGCGTGACCACGATGACCATGTCGGCCGTCATCACGACTTACGCATTCAATCTTGCCTACTTCGCCGCGACGGGGGTTTATTTCTTTTACGATTCATATATTCCAATCGCTGTCTTTCTGGGCATGCACCTGCTTTTTACTGATCCTTCGACTTCCCCACGCACCGAAATGGGCCGGGTTATTTTCGGCGCACTCTACGGATTGAGTACAGTCGCGTTGTACGAACTGCTCGGCAGCGGGGGATTGCCGACGTTCTATGACAAGCTGCTTCAGGTACCGCTGCTGAATCTTTCCATCAAGGCGATTGATCGCGTCGCCCGCTCGCGATGGTTGAGATTTTTCGATCCCGCGACCCTGAAACGATCGTGGCCGCCCCGCCGCCGTAACCTGGCAGTCATGTCGGTGTGGTCCGTCGTGTTCGTGGGCCTCTGTGCCGCAAACGGATTGACCGACAGCCACCCCGGACAGTGGTTGCCGTTCTGGCGTCAAGCCTGCGCGGATGGACGGCGATATGCGTGTCCGTATCTCGCGGACCTGGAATCCAGCTTCTGCGAGCGCGGATCGGGGTGGGCATGCAATGAAGCCGGCCTCATGCACATTGCGCTTTCGCGGTCGGGTGAAGATCTTCGCCGTCTCGATCCTGCAGGCGCCGCGGAACGATTCCGCCGCGGCTGCGATCTCGGCCATATGACGGCGTGTGGGAACCTTCAAACGCTGTCTGCCGGAGCTGGAAAATATGCGAGTGTGCCGCCGCTGCTGGAGGACTATCCAATTATTTTGAGAGGCAGCAAAGGTGAGATCCGCGAACGGGATCCGTCCGCTCTGGTTGCGCTTGCCTGCCGCGAGGGTTGGCTGAATACTTGTGGGCAGACCGAAGAGAACCGGCGATCATTTCGATGATGAACTCCTATGAGCAGAGTCCGCCAATCCACGCATATGCCAGGACGAGAGTGTTACCACTGCGGTCAGTGGATTGAAGAAACCGAAGAGCACGACTGCTGGACGACATCAGAAGCGAAACTCACAGCCGATCTGTCCGAAGACCTGATGGACGCGTGGGAACGGCTTCGCGAGACGGCATCGGAGTTTGGCACACAGCGCATTTATGCGTCCCACAAGTCCATCATGTTTTCTCGAAAGGCGTGTTACTTCTTCGTGCGTCCCAGGAAGAAGTTTCTCGAAGTCTATTTCTTCCTCGGACGCACCATCAAAAACCCGCTCATCCGAAAGACTCACCAGTCTTCGAAACTCAAGGTGGCGCACCTGGTATTTGTCACACACCGCGATCAGGTCGAGGCTCCGCTCACGGACTGGCTTGCCGAAGCATTCAACACTTCGGACACGCTGACTGCGAAGGGCAAAGCAAAGCGATCTGCGAAAAAGGAACGACGATGATGGATTTCATCGGCCGGAGAATTTACTTTTCATCATTCAAAAGGCCTATTATCGTGGGCGAAACCGGAATCCGAAAGGACGCATCGTGCTCTCAAAATACCGCTTCCCTGCTTTCGTATTGCTCGTTGTCTTCATCTGTCGCGCATCGGCGGCACAGCTTGCTCCGGCAGACATATACACCGCCATTCGGAACAACGATCTTCCCAGGTTGAAAGGCCTGGCGAGCGGCCAAAACGTCGGTACGCCGGATGATCGCGGCCGCACGCCGCTGATGCTTGCCGCAAATGTTGGCAGCATCGATGCGATGAAGGTTCTGATTGCAGCCGGAGCGGATGTGAATGCTGCCGATAGCTTCGGCGCCACTCCGCTGATGTTTGGTATTCGCGACATTGCGAAAGTTCGTGTGTTGCTGGACGCCGGAGCTCGCGTGAACGAGAAATCGAAACAAAATCAGACAGCGCTTCTGCTTGCAGCCTCCAATTCCGGATCCGTTGAAACCGCGCGCCTGCTGGTCGCCAAAGGAGCGGATGCAAAAATCGTCGGGGCCTCGGGGCGAACCGGACTAATCATGGCCGCCAACCAGAACGATCTGGCAATGGTTCAGTTCTTTCTCGATCAGGGCGTCAGCGTCAACGCGGTCGACTCCACGGATAAATCCGGACACACCGCGCTCATGGCTGCCGCCGCGCAGTCGAATACGGCAATGGTCAAGGCCCTGCTGCAGAAGGGTGCCGATGTGAACATGGCAGCCACCGATGCCAGCGTCGTAAAAAATGGGCCGCTGGCATTCAAGGGGAGAACCGCGCTTATGATGGCGGCGCCATATGGATCCACGGAAATGATTCGCTTGTTTCTGGATGCACACGCGGATGTGAACGTGCGGGACATTGCCGGAATGACGCCGTTGATGTTTGCGGTCGCATCCGAAAACCAGGACCCGGAAGTGATCAAGATGTTGCTCGCGGCGGGTGCGGATCCGAAAATCCAATCGAAAACTGGCGAAACTGCGCTGGACTGGGCGCGCAAATACGGCAGTCCGGCAATTCTGAAACTGCTGGGCGAAGAATCGAAAGCCGTAACACCCGCCAAAAAATCCGAACTTGCCGCAATTCCGAATGCTGCAGACTTTCGCTCCATGATTCAAACCAGCGTCGGCCTGCTTCAGAAAAGCAGCAAGGAAACTACGACGAATGGTGGCTGCGTCAATTGTCACCATCAGGTACTGACCGGGTTGGCACTTGCCGCAGCCCACGAGAAATCGATACCGATAGATGAACCCGCCGCCACGGAGCAATGGAAGGCCATGAGTACCGGCCTTCGCGCGCGTGAAAACGGGTTTGTTCAGCGTCTGGATTCCGGCGGAGGTTTGGACTCGACGCTTTATACGCTCTTCGCCCTTCAAGCCAATAAATATCCCGCGGACTCGACCACCGACGCGATGGTGGCATACATTCTGTCCCGTCAGTTCACCGACGGGCGCTGGCCACGCGAAGAGGCTTCACGTGCGCCACTTCAGGATGGAGATTTCTATCGCGTCGCGTTGGCGGTGTCGGCATTGCGTACGTATGCGCCGCCGTCATTGAAAGTCGAAGTCGATGAACACATGGCGAGGGCACGACGGTGGCTGATGAACACTCTTCCGGAGACAACCGACGATTACGCCATGCGGCTGCTCGGGCTGCAGCGATCCGGCGCTCCCCGGAATGATGTACTGGAAGCAGGAAAAGCCTTGATGGTGCGGCAGCGTGCCGACGGGGGGTGGGGAGGCAACCCGAACCTTGCCAGTGACGCATTCGCCACCAGCGAAGCGTTGTGCGCGATATTTGATGCCGGCCTGATTACGGCGAAGGATCCGGACTATCAGCGTGGCGTGCAGTTCCTTCTGGACACGCGTGCAAAGGATGGTTCATGGCACGTCGCCAGCCGCGCACCGAAGTTTCAGCCGTACTTTGAAAGTGGCTTTCCTTACGGTCACGACCAATGGATCTCCGCGGCGGCAACGGCTCGTGCTGTCGTGGTGCTGAGCCGATACATTCAATAGGTCGGATTCGAAGCTATCGATTATTTGAGCGAAAGTTTGGGGTCGTCTTCGTAAGCGGAGCCCATGTGGCAGAGGCGATTCAGCGTCTCTGCGAAAAGCTCATACAGCGCCTTCAGACGGGGAATGTCCTTGATGATGCCGGGGACCTGAAAATACAGTTCATCGACTCCTTCGGGAAAGGCCGTTCCGAACCAGCCCTCGTCGTCTTTCACTTCGAATCGAATCGAGGGTTGGGCCTCCACCAACCGCCGGATCTCCGCATTTCCAAACAGCAGGTGAACCTTTACCGGATCGTTGCCTTTGATCACGAATGCCCTGTCGAATTCCGAATGACCCACTTCGATATCCTGCATGCCGAGAATCTTTCCAAGTCCGGTGAAAACGCCGGCCCGGTAAATCCTGAACCGAAAACCATCCGGATTCACGTAGGGAGCCCGCATCCTTGTAAATGGGATGTGACCTTTGCCATCGGACACCACGAAAGTGTCCAGCGTCAGCGTC
>Ga0068864_100000281_pt1 | contig 45541 bp, 74 predicted proteins | sample KBSSwiS72_FD_66586 | JGI IMG/M metagenome (GOLD analysis project Ga0068864, IMG submission 66586) | Switchgrass rhizosphere microbial communities from Kellogg Biological Station, Michigan, USA - KBS Switchgrass S7-2 | ecosystem: Host-associated > Plants > Roots > Rhizosphere > Soil ...
GCCGGCACGCCAAGAAGATGTTCACCGAGATGCAGTACCGGAAGAAATACCGGCGCATCGACTTCTACACCCCGAACTTCAAGCAGGAAGAATTCCATAATCTGACGGCGTCGGAGAAGATGATCCGCGCCGGCAACCAGCTCGGCAAGACCCAGAGCGCGGCGGCGCAGATGACGATGGATTCGCTGGCGCTGTACCCGAACTGGTACAAGGGCCGCAAGTTTCTTATTCCCCCGAAGATCGAGCGGCCGTACGACTTCATCGGCTGGTACGGCTGCACCACGTCGGGCAAGACCCGCGACGGCGCGCAGGTCAAATTGCTGGGCGATGTGCGGCAGCAGGGCGGGCTCGGGACGGGCTTGATCCCGCTGGACAACATTGTCGGCAAGCCCACGATGGCGCGCGGCATTGCCGACTTCGTCGACACGGTAAGCCTGCGGCGGGAGACCGGCGGCACGGCGATCCTGCGCGGCAAGACCTTCGAGATGGGCCGGGAGGCGTGGCAGGGCGAGCCGGTCGATGTGGTGTGGGGCGACGAGGACCCGGGCGATTTCGAGATCTATGGCGAGTGCCAGGCGCGGCTGACCACCACCAAGGGGAACATCATCTGGTCGATGTCGCCGATGCTCGGTGTCACGCCGGTGCGGCGGCATTTCAAGGAAAAGAAGCCGGGCACCGCCGAGGTGCTGATGACGATCCACGATGCCGCGGTCTCGAAGCGCGGGCACATCCCGGACGAGGATATCGCCGACATCATCGCCCGCTACGGCTCGAAGGCGGCAACGCGGGCGTTCGGCGGCGACATGCAGGGGCAGGGCTCGGTGTTCGAGACCGATGTCGCTCTGATCAAGCACCGGCTCGACCCGGCCGAGGTTCCGGCATGGTGGCCGTGGCTGTGGGCGCTGGACTTCCGGCACTCCGGCGCGGAATCGGGCGGCCACCCGTTCGCCGCGGTGCTGCTGACATGGGACCGCGACAACGACGTGATCTACGTCATGCAGGCGATCCGGATGTTCGGCATGGCCGCGAACCATGTCGCGAAGATCAAGGAAAGCCCGATGCGCGACGCGCCGGTGGCGTGGCCGCATGACGGCGGCACCGGCGCCGGGGTGATGACGAACGACACCATCGCCACGATCTACAAGAAGCTCGGGCTGGCCATGCGCCCCGTGCATGCGACGTTCCCCGACGGTGGGTATAATTTCGAGGCCGGCATCCAGATCATGGAGGAGCGGCTGGCCGGCAATAAGCTTTTGGTTGCAGCGCACCTTGCCGAAGTATTCGACGAATATACCGGCTATCACCGGCTCAACGGCAAGGTGGTCAAGGTCGATGACGACCTGATGAGTGCAATCCGGGTCGGCTGCATGGACCTGCGGTTTGCCAAGACGTTCGAGAACTTCCCCGCCATGCGCCGCGCGCACCAGGCGGACGTCATTGCCGCCGGCACCGAGTTCGACGTCTTCACCGGTGCGTTGTTGCCATAGCCGCGACCGCTCAGGTTCCCGTCAGCATCACATGCACCGACGGAGAATTCCCGATGGCTGACCCGACCAAGCAGGAACAGAAGGCGGCTGACAAAGCGGCCGAGATCGATCGCAACAATCAGCAGGCCATGACGGATCAGAAGCCGGTGACCAAGCTTTCCGGCTCCGAGCGCGCGGTCGATCCGCCCCGCACCGATGCCGCGGGCCGCCTTCGCGCGTTCGAGGACGATGTGTTCGGCAAGCGCGCGGTCCGCTTCGAAGGCAAGATCGAGCGCGGGGTCGGCTCGCCCTACGCCGCGATGACCGACGAGCGCAAGGCGCAGTATGCCGCGCTGGAGGATCTGGTCGCCGCCGAGCAGGAACTGAGCGACGCCACCGTGGCCGTCGGCGTCGCCGAAGCCAAGCGTGTCGCGGCCGAGGAGCGCCTCGCGATGGCTGACAAGCTGGCGCAGGAAAAGGCCGCGGCGGCCGAGAAAGAAAAAGCCGATGCTGCCGGGTAGCCCCGCGGTCGATGCGCTCGGTCTCGGCGACGTGCTCAACCAGCAGGTCGATGACGAGACCGAGGCGGCGCGGAAAAAGCGCATGGCTGAAATCGCGCAGCGCCAGCAGCTCGGCCCCGCCGGCTCGCTGGCGGTGACGTCGCTGTTCGGCCCGACGGGAGGCGCCGGTGCTGGCTACTGACGTCGAGCGCAATGTCGCCTTCGATCTGCGCGGTTCGTGGCAGGTGCGATGCATCGGCGAGGCCAAGGGCCAGACCTGGATGGTGCTGATTTCCGTGCTGGCGCACACCTACGACGCCGCCCTGCTGGTGATGATGGAACTGGTCTATCCGGATTTCGACGGCTCATTGCCGGCGCCGCACCTGACCTCGGCCGCCAAGATCGACAAATCAGGCGCCATCGTTGCCGATGTGGTCGACCGATTCGGCGTCATCAAGGAGACCGTGATCTATCCGACCGAGCTTGCGCTGCGCGACGACTTCCGGCGCCTGGCCGACCACATGAAGCTGCACGATTCCGCCCGTACCGAACTGTTGAAATGCGTCCAGCGCTGGGTGGTCGCCGACCGCCGGCTCGATCCGAACTTCGACCGCAGGGACCCTGATGCCAAGCGCATCCTCAACTGAGATCGTCCCCTATGCCACCAACGTGCAGCCGGTCGGACCATCGCGCGTCATCTCCGATCGCGAGGCGCTGATCGTCGCCGGCATCAAGCGCGAGTTCGCGCAGAAGACCGCGGAACGCTCGACGCTGGCCGGTCATTGCGAGGAAGTCGCCCAGCTGATCCTGCCGACCTCGCGCAACACGTTCAACTACCAGGACTACAACACCCCCGGCGCCAAGAAGACCCAGCAGCAGGTCGACGCCACAGGCGCGCTGGCGCTGCATCGGTTCTGCGCGATTGCGGATTCGATGGTTACGCCGCGCAACATGCACTGGCACGCGCTGGCCGGCGACGATTACGTGATGAAGGACCGCGCCTGCCGGATGTGGTTCGAGAGCACCACCAAGGTTCTGTTCCGCGAGCGCTACGCCGCGCACGCCAATTTTGTGGCGCAGAACTACAACAACTGGCAGTCGCTCGGCGCGTTCGGCAATTCAACCATGTATGTCGACCGCTATGACAACCGCTGGCACGGCGGTTCGGCCGGCCTGCGCTACAAGTCGGTGCCGTTCGGAGAGACCTATTACGGCGAGAACCACCAGGGCAAGGTCGACCGGATGATCCGCTGGTTCCGGCTGACCGCCTACCAGGCGCTGCAGAAATGGGGCGAGGAGTATCTGCCGGAGACGCTGCGCGCGCCGCTGCAGGCCGACAGCCAGACCACGTTCAACTTCCTGCACTGCGTTCGCCCGCGCGACGACGACTACGATCCGGAGGCGCTGGACGAGCGGGCGTTCCCGTTCACGTCCTATTACGTCTCGATCGAGGGCAACTGCCTGATGGCGCCGGAGCGCGGCTACCGCAAGTTCCCCTATGCGGTGTCGCGCTACGACCAGACCCCGGGCGAGGTCTACGGCCGCGGCCCGGCGATGCTGGTGCTGCCGTCGCTGAAGACGCTGAACGCGCAGAAAATCGTGTTTCTGAAGCAGGGCCACCGCGCCGGCGATCCGATCCTGCTGATGGCCGACGACGGCATTGTCGGTATGGACATGCGGCCCGGTGCGCAGAACAAGGGCGGCGTCACTTCGGACGGCAAGCCATTGGTGCATACGCTACCGACCGGCGACATCCAGATCACCATCGAGATGATGCAGCAGGAGAGCGGCATCGTGAACGACGTGTTCCTCGTCTCGCTGTTCAAGGTGCTGACCGAGCACCCGAACATGACCGCGACGCAAGTGATCGAACTGGTCAACGAGAAGGGCATGCTGGTCGCGCCGACGCTCGGCCGCCAGCACACCGAGATGGTTCCGACGATGGTCGACCGCGAGCTCGACCTTTGCGCCGATATGCGGCTCTTGGAGCCGATGCCGCCGCGGCTGCGCGAGGCGATGGGCTCCTACGAGGTGGTCGACACCTCGCCGCTGTCGCTGGCCGCGAAGGCCGGCGAAGTGGCCGGTTTCATGCGCTCTGTGGAAACGACCCGTGAGCTGGTCAATATCACGCAGGATGCGAGCCTGCTGGATCCCTACGATTTCGATACGGCCACCCCGGAGATCGCGCGCATCAACCGGGTCCGCGAAAGCTGGCTGGCTTCCCCCGAAGCGGTCGCCGCCAAGCGCCAGGCGCGCGCGCAGAAGGAGGCCGCCGCCGCGCAGGTGCAGGCCGCCCCGGCGCAGGCCGCGCTGATGAGCGCTGCAGCCAAACAGGCCTCCGCCGGCATGCTGACGAAATAGGAAATTCATGATCGATCTCGAAAAGCTGAAGCAGATCCTGTCCGACCGGCAGCGCGCCTATATGCTCGCGTTCAAGACCGATGCGGGCGCGGCAATCCTGAGCGACCTCGCCGTGTTCTGCCGCGCCAACGAGACCTGCGTGGTCCCCGGCGACCGCGACCGAACCTATGTGCTGGAAGGCCGCCGCGAGGTTTACCTGCGCATCAAGGCCCACCTCGACATGACAGAAGATCAATTGCTTGAAGCATTCACCCGGCCCGCACAAGGAGCACACGGCCATGACCGACCCGACCCCGACCCCCACGCCTAGCCCGACCCCCACGCCAACCCCCGACGCCTGGCATACCGGCATCGACGCCGAATTCATCGGCCACGCCCAGAACAAGGGCTGGAAGCTGGACGACCCCAAGGAGGCATTTGTCGCCGCGACCAAGCAGGCCCGCGAACTTGAGAAGCATTTCGGCGTTCCGCCGGATCGGTTGGTCAAGCTGCCGGCTGCGGACGCCAAGCCGGAAGATCTCCGCGCCTATTACGAACGGCTCGGCGCGCCGAAGGAGGCCAAGGACTACGACCTGTCCGCCGTCAAGGATGCCGTGGTCGCCGAGCAGTTGCGCGCGACGATGTACGAGCGGGGCGCGCCGAAGGATCTCGCCACCGCTATCGCCGCCTCGGTGGCGAAGTCGCTCGAATCCAAGGCTACCAGTGAGAGCACCGTCAACGTGCAGAAGCTGGAAGAACAGAAGGCCGCGCTGCGGGCGAACTGGGGCGACAAGTTCGACTTCAATCATCTGCAGGCGATCGAAGGCGCGCGCAGGCTCGGCATCGCGCCCGAGGCCGTCAAGGCGCTGGAGGGCGTGATCGGCTACGACAAGGTGATGGACGCGATGCGAAAGATCGGCGTCGGCACCAAGGAAGACACCTTCGTCGAGCGCGGCGCAGGCGGCGCGGCCGGAGACGTCACCACCCGCGAGGGCGCCATGGCGCGCAAGGCCGAACTGGAGAAAGATCCGGCGTGGGTCGGTCGCTTTCTTGCCGGCGGTGCGACGGAAGCCCGCGAGATGACCCGGATCAACACCCTGATCGTTGGAGCGGAATGATGAGCACCGTCGACGCCCCCGCCGAGAAGCCCGCCGTCAAGCCGAAGAAGAAGGCCCGCAAGCGGCAGGTCCGCACCAAGCCGGAGGCGGCCACGACGGCCTATCCCGGCCTGACCGAAACCGATTGCGCCAAGGCGTGCAGCCAGAAGGGCTGTGTGATCTCCGGCAATCTGACCTGCGCGCACCCGCGCAAGGGCGGCTTGCGCGGCCCGGACATGAGCGACCCGGCCGCGCTGCGCCGGCTGCAAGCGGCCCAGAAGCAGCTGGCGACCGCCGCGGCCGTGAAGCGATTTACGTAATCCGGTGCGTTGTTGACCAATGGCGGGCGCGGCAGTTTCCGCGTCCAGAGACCCGAGCGTAAGACCCCCGCAAGGACAAGGTCAGTCGGGAGTGACGGCCCCCGCAAGGACAAGGCTGAAAGTTTGATGGTCCCCGTCGCGGTTCGCGAATGGGCAAGGCCGCTCACGTTTCAACCCCTTTCAGGCGGGATAGCCATGTCCGAGAATCTGCCAAAACTATTCACGACCCAGTTTTCCACGGTGCTCGCGCTCAAGCTGCAGCAGAAGCAGTCGAAGCTGCGCGGCCGCGCCATGGAAGGCTTCCACGTCGGCAAGCAGGCGTCGCCGATCCAGTACATCGGCGCGATCAAGATGATGCCGCCGGCTGGCCGCTTCGCCCCGATCGGCCGACAGGATGTCGACTTCGTCCGGCGCTGGGTGTTCCCGGTCGACCGCGACGCCAATCAGCTGATCGACAATTTCGACAAGCTCAAGACCGCGATCGAGCCGACCTCGCAGTATTCCGACGTCGCCGCCGCCGCTGTCGCCCGTGAATGGGACGACCGGCTGATCTCCGCGGCCTTCGCCGATGCCTCGCTCGGCACCGACAGCTCCGCCTTCACCACCGAAACCTTCTCGACCTCGAGCTGGCAGATTGCCTCGACCTTCGGCTCGGCCGCGGCGTCGGGTCTCACGGTTGCCAAGATGATCGAAGCCAAGCGCATCATGCGCAAGGCGCAGGTCGACATGGAAGCCGAGAGCCTGACCTGGGTGACGAACTCGCAGGGCGAGAGCGATCTGCTCAATCAGGTGCAGGTGGTCTCGACCGAGTTCTCCGACAAGCCGACGCTGCAGGAGGGCAAGGTCACGCGCTTCCTCGGCTTCGACATCATCTACTCGGAGCGGCTGGCCTCGGCCTCGAACGTCCGCAACAACATCGTGGCGGCGAAATCCGGCTGGTACCTCGGTATCTGGCAGGACACCATGAACAAGATCAGCCAGCGCGATGACCTGTCGAGCCAGCCCTACCAGATCTACACCATGATGTCGTCGGGCGCGACGCGGCTTGAGCCGGGCCGTCTGCTTTCTGTGCTGTGCGCCGATACCTCGGCCGCTGCCGACGTAACGCCGTAACGGAGAAACCACAATGGCCATCAGTCACGTCAAATCCACTCCCGTCACCAACTCCGACGCTTTGCCTGCGGTAGCCAATACCGCCGGCGAGGGCGGCACCGCGCCGCTCAAGTGCATCTCGTCCGGCAGCGTTGTTGCGATCGCCGCGGATTCGATCGACACCACCTATCAGTTCTGCCGCGTGCCTTCGAATGCGAAGATCAAGGCAATCTTCTTTGAATCCGCAGTGCAGGCCGCGGGCGCCATGGACATTGGCGTTTACTACGCGACCGACGGCGCGATCGGCAAACCGGCCGCACTGCTCGCCGCCGCCGCGATCGATCAGGACTTCTTCGCCACGGCGGTGTCGGTGGCGGCTGCGTCCCAGCCGACCAACGTCATCAACGAGAGCGGCACCAACACTCCACTCAAACAGAACCAGCCGTTGTGGCAGGCGCTTGGACTGACGACCGACCCTGGCGGCAGCTTCGACATCTGCGGCACCGTCACCACCGCTATCACCACCGGCACGGGCTATATGGGCATGACCGTCCTATTTACGGATTGAGGAAGCTATGTCTGTTGAAGCGGTGGGGTTGGTTAAAGCTTCGTTAACCGACCGCAACACCCCGGGATCAATTAGCGTTCCGGGGCTTAAGGCCGGAGACAGACTTATTTGGGGCTGTTTAAACGGCTCTACATGGGTTGCGCCCGGCTTGCAATTCGAACCCGTCGTCTCCGTAGACGATGAAATTCAGCAGGTGGGCAATATCTCGGCTGGGAATCAGCCGTGGGAAATTGTTCTGGTGAGGTGAGCCATGGCCGATCATTTCGTAGCAGTCGCCCGCGGTGTGGAAGGGGAGAAATACTCCGACTTCACGACGGGCACGTCGTCGGCGTCTACCGCGCTGTTCGAGCTTCGCATCCTCGACGGCGTGACGCCGAAGAAGGTCGAGGTCCTGAAGGCGCTCAAGGCGTTCGAACGCTTCTTCGAAAACTCCCAGCAGGTCACCACGGCCGGCTTTGACGTGGCGGGTTAACGATGGCGCTTGACCGCTTCATCAACGTCACCCTGGACCCCAACGCGACCAGCAAGCCTGACCGCGTGGACCACCGGCACGACCCGAAGCTTGGCGCCGCCGCTGCCGCCGACGTCTCCGTTGCGTTCGACACCGCGAAAATCACCAGCATGTCGTTGCTGAGATCCGCCGTTGACGCGGCGCTGCAGCAGGCCGCGACCATGCTCAGAAAGTAGCCCGCGTATCCTCCTGAGAACTGCGGGCGGGGAAACTCGCCCGTCTTTTTGTGGTGCGTTGTTGGGCGTTGCGGCCGGACCCTAGGTTCCCGCCATGCCTGAGTACCGCACCGAGATCGATATTGCCAACCGCGCGCTGCAGCATTGCGGGGCCTCCCGCCTCGGGGTGGCCGGCTTTTCCGAGAACAGCGAGCGCGCCAGCGAGACCCAGTTTTGCTACGGCAAGCTGCGGGAATCCGAACTGCGCCGCAACGTCTGGACCTTCGCCTGCCGCCGCACCATGCTGCGCGCGATCGACGATAACACCATGCAGCTGGACGTGCCGCTGTGGGCGCCGACCACGACCTATTTCGTCGGCTCGCTCGCCTCGGATCAGTACGGCAATATCTGGCAGTCGAACATCCAGAGCAACCTCGCCAACGATCCGCTGCTGGCAAATTACTGGGAGCCGTATTTCGGGCCGCTGGCGGTCGCGCTCTACAGCTCCACCACCTCCTATTACGCAGGCGAACTGGTCTACACCGCGGCCGGCGACGGCACCAACCGTGTCTACCTGTCGCTGCAGAACGCCAATGCGGACGTGCCGGCGACGCCGACCGCCTACAGCGCCACCGCGACCTACCAGAAGAACGAGGTGGTGACCTCGGCGGCCATCGCCTATATGAGCCTGCTCGACCTCAACACCGGCAATACCCCGGCCTCGTCGCCATTGGCCTGGACGACCAGCTTCGTCGGCGGCGCCGGCTCGATCAAATGGCTGTTGATCGGCGGCACCGAATTCCCGTTCGGCGTCGGGCTGAAGACGCTCAACATCATCTACCCGATCGGCGTCGGGCCATCGAACCAGGTCGGCACGAAGAACATCTTCCGGTTGCCGGCCGGCTTCCTGCGCGAGGCATCGCAGAACCCGAAGTCCGGCGTGACGTCATGGCTCGGCGGCCCCTCCGGCATCACCTACAACGACTGGGTGCTGGAGAACGGCTTCCTGTTGACCAGCGACACCGGCCCGATCCCATACCGCTTCGTCGCCAACGTCACCGACGTCTCGCGCATGGACCCGATGTTCTGCGAGGGATTGGCCGCGCGCATGGGTCTGGAAGTCTGCGAGCCGCTCACCCAGTCCTCGGCCAAGCTTGCGACCATCGCGCGCATCTATGACGAGTGGATGGGAGATGCGCGAACGGTCAATGCGATAGAACAGGGGACCGAAGAGCCGCCCGAAGACAGCTACATCAGTTGCCGCCTATGAATGCCACCGACGACAAAGTCGCGTACATGCGCGATTACCGCAAGCGCTATCGGGAAACTCCCGAGGGGAAAGCAAAGTTGCTTGAAAACAGAAAGCGGTGGAAAAGTTCTGAACTCGGGAAGCAGCGCGCGCGCGAGTACGCAAAGGACAAGTATGTGCCGCGGCCGCCTCGTAAAAGGTTGCCGCCGGACGAGGCCGCTCGACGAAAGAAGGAGTCTCAACTCAAGACAATCAGCCGCCCCGGGTACAAGGAAAAGCGACGTCTGACAGCGTACTGGGCGCACATCGCGCGCACTTACGGTCTTTCGCCGGAAGATTATTTGGCGATGGCTGTTAATGGTTGCAATATTTGTGGCGAACCCGACAAGCCCGAAAAGCGGCTGCACGTTGATCACTGTCACTCCACTGGCAAGGTCCGTGGCTTGCTTTGTGATCCGTGCAATCGCGGTCTCGGCTGCTTTCGCGACAACACGCTAAAGCTCGAAAAGGCCCTCTCGTACTTGCGGGGAGGCTGACTTGGGAGATGCCTCATACGCAATTCCGAACTTCTTGGGTGGGGAAATTAGTCCCTTTGCCCAAGGACGCTTTGACAAGCCCGATTATCGCACGTCGCTGAACGTCTGCCTCAACGGCTTCCCCACCGAGATCGGTACCTGGACGCGGCGCCCCGGCACGATCCACGCCGGGCCCACGCGCGCGGGCCGGCCCGGCCGCAAGATGAAGTTCGACTTCGAGCAGGCCAACGCGGTGACGCTGGAGTTCACCGACGGCTTCCTGCGCTTCCGCTCCGGCGCCACCCTGCTCGGCACCAACGATACCGTCGAGGTGGTGGCGGTATCGGCCGCCAATCCTGCCGTCGTGCAGCTGGCTAGCGCCGTGACCTGGGCGACCGCCGATACCGCGATCCTGCCCGGCGCCTCGACGCCGCTGCTCGAGAACCGCCAGTTCACGCTGACCCGGATCGACAGCACGCACTTCTCGCTGGCCGACGCGCTTACCGGCGCTACCATCGACGGATCGACGCTCGGCACGCTCGCCGTGGGCGCCACCATCAAGCGGGTGCAGGAACTGGTCACCGTCTACATCGGCGGCAGCTGGGCGGACGTGCGCGCGGTGCAGGCCGAGACCACGGCTATCCTGCTCTCCGGGGCCTACCCGACCCATGCGCTGACGGTCGAGACCATGCCGTCTGACGGGATCGAGGCGCAGTTCGCCATTGACCCGGTCGTGTTCAACGATGGCCCGTATCTCGACCCGCCGACCAATGGCGTGCAGGCGACGCCGAGCGCGCTATCCGGCATCATCAACCTGACGCTGACCTTCCCGGCCTACAGCGCCACCAAGGCCTACGCCAAGGGCGCGTTCGTCACCTCGGTCAGCGTCGACTACATTTCGCTGGTCGACCAGAACGTCAACAACACGCCCGCGGCCAGCCCGGCATTCTGGGCACCGTCCTCGGCCTCGGCGGCGATCAATGACGGCCGCGGCTTTCTCGGAACCGATGTCGGCCGGCTGGTGCGGCTGTTGTCGGAGCCGCCGATGTTCAGCCCCTTGACCACCTACACGGTCGGTCAGGTCGTCACCTATAACCCGAGCGGCAAGGCGGGAGCGTCCACGCAATGGTCGGCCAAGCAGACCACGACCGGCAGCGCCCCAGGCACCGATCTGGTCAACTGGCAAATCATTCCGTCCGGCGCCGCGGTCTGGAGCTGGGGCCGGATCACCAGCCTGTCGAACATCATCGCCCGCAACCTGGGGGGCTCGACCTCGATCGGCGATATGATCGGCTTCAACGGCATCACCGCGCCGTTCGACGGCCAGTTCACCAAGGTCACCAGCCAGTGCGCCTATAAGGTCGACAGCGGCGGGGCGCTGTCATTTGGCACGCAAGTCACGGTCCGCGGGTTCGTCGGCAAGAACTACGTGCTGTCCGGCGCGCAGCGGGTCGGTCAGGCGACGATCTACCCGTCCACCGACCGCGGTTTCGGTACGGCGCAATTTGTCACCGGCGCCGGGGTATTTGGCTTCGGCCAGTTCTACACCCTGAACCTGCGCGCGAAACAGACCGCGCCGTCATCGTCGAGCGATGGCACGCTGCTCGGAACGCTGGCGTTTAGCGGCAGCTCGCCGACGGTGACGATCCTCTCATCGGACCAGGTCACGGCATGGAACTACGTCTGGATCGAAGTCATCCAGACCGGGACCATCGACACCGGCGGCGGCGAACTCTTTGGCACCACGACGTCATGGGATATGGCCGTCGAGATCGCGCAGATTTCGTTCTTCAGCCCAACCACCTCGACCGCGGCCAGCGCGTCCGCGACGGTTGAAATCCTCGGCCCCGCGCTGCTCTACACCCAGCCGATCACGACCTGGCGGCTCGGGGCGTACTCGAACACCACGGGCTGGCCGACCTGCGGGACATGGTACGAGGGCCGGCTGTGGCTCGGCGGCGCGATCAAGAACCGGTTCGACGGCTGCGTGTCGAACGGGATCGATGGGGTCTCCATCAACTTCGCCCCGACCGATCAATATGGCGTGGTCGCGGCCAGCAACGCCATCGACTACACGCTGAATTCCGATTCGACGAACCAGATGTTCTGGATGCAGGGCGAGGAAAAGGGCATCACGATCGGCACGCAGGCCGGCGAATGGCTGGTGGTGGCGCCGACCAACGGGCCGCTGGCGCCGACCAACATCGCCGCGCGCCGCGTCACCCGCCACGGCTGCGCCAATGTCGAACCGCGCCGCACCGAGCACACGCTGATCTTCGTCAAGCGCTACCGCCGCAAGCTGCTGGAGTTCTTCTCCGACGCCAATTTCGGCAAGTTCTCGGCGCCCGACGTCAGCGACAAGGCCGGCCATATCATCAAATCCGGCGTGTCCGAACTGGCCTATACCGAGGCCGTATGCTCGGTGGTGTGGGGCCGCAACGACGACGGCGCGCTGTTCGGCATCACCTACAAGCGCGATGCGATGACCACCACCCAGCCGCCGACCTTTGCCGGCTGGCACCGCCACGAGCTCGGAACCGGGCGCACGGTCGAAAGCATCTGCAATGGCCCGTCGGTGGGCGGCGACCTCGACAGCCTGACCATGGTGACGAACGACGCCGCCACCGGCGTCCGCCATGTCGAGGTGCTGACCGACACGCCCGACGAAAACACCGCGCTGGCCGACTGCTGGTTCCTCGACAACGCGGTCGAGCCGACGTCACGGATCGGCGACCCCGCACCGATCGTGGGCGCGCCGTTTGGCGGCATGACGCTGAACGGGCTGTGGCATCTCAACGGCGAGACCGTGCAGGTGTTCGCCTCCGGGCTGGATTGCGGCGACCGCGGCACCGGCACGGAAGGCTTCACCGATTTTGTGGTGACCAACGGCTCCTGCTTCGTGCCGTATGGCGACGGCATCAACGCCGGCTGCGGGCGCGGGCTGTTCACGCCGGTCTTCGCCGCGACCGCCCGGATCGTGGTCGGACTGACCTATAACAGCGACGGGCAGATGGTGCGGCCGATCGCCCCCGCCGACACCGGCGCGCGCACCGGGCCCGCGCTCGGCAAGACCCGCCGCAATCATCGCTATGCCGCGCTGGTCGATGGCACGGTCAACATTTCGTTCGGAACGGATTTCGATGACATGCGCCCGGCCTTGTTCAAGCAGGCCAACGGCAACCCGATCGCCGATCTGACGACGTTCTCCGGCGTGCACAGCGATACCATCCAGGATGATTACAGCTATGACGGCATGATCTGCTGGCGCGTCTCCCGCCCATGGCCGGCCAATCTCGCCGCGCTTGAAGGCTTCATCCAGACGATGGATCGCTGACATGGCATTCGGCCCAGGAACCATCAACTCGGTCGGCGGCGCGGTGGCGGACCTGTTCGCTGCCGACGCACATCGTTCGAAAGCGCAGGGCCTGCGCCTGGAGGCGGGCAATTATGGCCGCTCATCGGCCTTTTCCGAGCAGAGCGCCCAGTTCACGGAAACCTCGACCGCGATCAAGCAGGCGCAGCTCGACCGCGATATCTTCAAGACGCTCGGCGGGCAGGCGGCGGACGTCGCCGGTGCAGGCTTTGCGGCCAGCGGCAGCGCGCTCGATATCCTGCGGGAGAGCGCCGCGCAGGGCGCACTGACCAAAGCCGTCGGCGGTCTGCAAGGCCTCATCACCGAAGAAGGCTACGAGGTGCAGGCGAAGAATTATGCCGAGATGGGGAAGGCGGCGCTGCTGGCTGCTGACGCCGAGGACAAAGCGGCGACCGGTTCGGAATGGGCGGCTGGCTTCAAGGGCGTCGCCGCCGTCGCCTCGATCTTCTTCAAGTAGGGGAACGCATGGCCAACATTCGCGAAATGAACGCGCCCGGAGAACTCGGCCTCCGTCCCGACGACCGGGCGGCGGAATCGACGGCCGGCGCGGGCCGCCGCATCAGCGCGCTCTATGGCCAGATCGCGGAGGCCACCAATTCGATCGGTCGCAGCGCCAGCTCGGCCATTCAGGACGTCGGCAACGTCGCGGTCAAATACGCCGAGCATCAGGAGATCAGCAAGGGCGCTGCAGAATCTGCCAAGACGCTGGCGGGCCTCGATGCCAAATGGAATGAGACGGTCAAGAACGCCGACCCGAACGATCCAACACTTGCCGCCAAGTTCCGCGAAGAGGTAATCGAGCCGGCACTCACGAAAATGAAGGACGGCTATTTCACCGAGGGCGGCCTGAAGTTCGGCGAGGCCCAGGTCGAGAGCTTCCGCAACCATTTCCAGTCCAAGACGACCGCGGACATGGCGCGGCTGGCGAGCGTGGCGACCAAATCGAATATCGAGACGCTGACCAACCAGCTTTCGAACGCGGCGATCAGTGACCCGACCTCGCTGAAGACCTCGCTCGCACTGGTGGAAAGCTCGGTCGGCGCCATGGTCGACTCTAGCCCGAACCTGAAGGGCGTCGATGGCGCGGCGCTGAAGATTGAACTGGCGCAGAACGCGCAGAAGGAAATCGTCAAGGCGGCGGCGATCGGCGCCATCAATGCCAATCCGGAAGCCGGGCTGAAGAAGTTCTCTAGCCCCGAGTATTCGAAATACATCTCCGGCGCCGAGCTCAAGCAGCTGGAGGCACAGGCCAAGACGGTCGAGCGCGCGCGGCGGGTAGATGAGAATTACGCGCTGCAGAACCAGAAGCTGTTTAAGCAGGAGGCCTCCGACGCTCAGGAGGGCAAGTACCTGGAGAAGCTGCACAGCGACGATCCGAAAGAACGGTCTTCCGTCAGCGCGCGCGAAATCGCTCGCGACTACACCCTGACCCGGGAAGCGCGCGAACGGATGATCAACATCGTCAACCGCGAGACCAAGCCGGAAACCGAGGCCAAGGTCTCGAACCGGACGGCGACCGATTTGATTTCCCGCATCCGCGCGCCGACCGGCGACCCCAACCGGATCGACACCCTCGACCCGATCTATGCCGCCTATGAGAAGGGCGAACTGTCCAAGGCCGACCTGAAGTTCGTGCGCGAGGAGTTTTCGAGCATGCGGACGCCTGACGGCGCCGAGCTCGGCGGCCAGCAGGACGAATTTATCAAGGGGTTCAAGTCGTCGATCACGCATGCCAATTCGCTGCTCGGCAAGCTGGATCCGTCCGGCGACCAGAAGCTCTACGAGTTCACCCGCAACATTCAGAAGAAGGTCGCCGAATACCGCAGGGCGGGCAAGGATCCGCGCGACCTGTTCGACCCGGCCAAGCCCGATTACATGGGCAGCCCGGCGGCGCTGGCGCCGTATCAGAAGTCGCTGAAGGATTCGATGGAGAGCATGGCCGAGCGGATGCGCACCAGCATGGAGGCATCGCCGCCACCAGCGCCGACCGCTCCCAAGCCCACCCGCATGGTTGGCGACGTCCCGGTCCCAGCCGCGCTGAATGGGATCGCCGATCTGCAATTCAACAAGGCGACGCAGCAGTGGCGCGATAAGGCGAGCGGGAAGATCTATGACCGTCGGGGCATCGAGTAATGGCCAAGGATGATTGGGTCGACGTCCCCACCGATACGGCCCCCGCCGGGGACAGCTGGGTCGATGTGCCGAACAAGGAGGTCCAGTGGGTCGACGTGCCGCAGCATGCGCCGCGCGCCTTCATCGATCGCTTCGTTCCCGATGACGATGCCGCAACCTTTACGGAACTGAACAAGACCGTCGGCAACACGCTGGCCGGCCGGATCGCGGCCGCGGCGTTCGAGGGCGCCAGCGCCGGCTTTGGCGATCACCCGCTCGGCGTTTCCCCGGAAGATGCCAGGAAGCTGCAGAAGCTGGGCATCTTCCAGGACCCGGACAAGCCCATGCCTCTCGTGAGCGGTATCCAGTTTGCCAACGAGGCGGTGATGCGGCCGGCCGTGGCGGCGATTGCCGGCGTGTTCCGCGGCATGAACGCGGGCATCTACGGCGTCGGCGCGCTGGCCGGGCAGGTCGCATCGGAAGCCCTGGGCGAGGACGCGGCCGACCAGGCGCGCGCGCGGCGCGACGGGGCGCAGTTTGCCGCCATCGCCACCCTGCTGGGCATGTCCCATCCCGTCGCCCGGTACGAGCGCGGCCCCATGGGCGAGGTGCGTACCACGACGATCGGCGGCCTGCCCAAGGCCGAGGACTTCGCCACGGCCGCCCATGTCGTCGGCGACGCCGATGTGCCGTTCTACGTCCAGGAGAAGATGCTCAAGGCCTACGAGGAGAAGGGCATCCATCCGGTCGAACTCGCCAACGACGCCCAGACCGACCCCATCGTGGCGCAGCGGCTGCTGTCGAGCGACAAGGACGTGCTGCCGGAAGGTGGCGCTCCGCCGCGGGAACCGCCCCCACCGAAGCCCCCAGGGCCGCCTGAGCCCCCGCCGGAAGGATCGTTCGAGGCCGCCCAGTCCAAGATCCTCGACAAGATCAGCGTCGGCGAGCGCGCGGCCAAAGAGGGCCTGACCTGGGACAAATTCTATACACAGGCTGTGGATAACCTGCATCCGCTCAAGGCAATCGACGAGGGCGCGTATGAACTCGCCCGGCTGACCCGCGGCCAGTTCGGCAAGGCCGAGCACTTCATCGAGCACGGCACCTTCGATTTCAACACCTACAAGACCAATGGCAAGCCGCTGAAGGAGATCATCGAGCCGGTGAAGGCGGACCTCGACGGGTTCCGCGCCTATCTGGCGTCGAAGCGCAGCCTGGAGATCGAAGCGTCCGGCCGCAAGTCCGGTCTCGACGTCGAGGCAGCGACCCGGGTAGCCGCCGAGGGCGAGGGAAAATTCGGCAAGGCCGCCACCGAACTGGTCGATTACCAGAACAAAACCCTGAAATATCTGAAAGATAGCGGCGTGCTATCCGAGGAAGCGTTCGGCGCCATGGTCGAGGCCGGCAAGAATTACGTGCCGTTCTACCGCGTGATCACGCCGGAGGAGGGCGGCGCTGCCAGCAAAGGGTTCGGCCCCGGCAACCCGGTCAAGCGCCTGAAGGGTTCCGAGCGCGATGTCATCGACCCGCTGGAATCCGTCATCAAGAACACCTATGCCTACATTTCCATCGCCGAGCGCAACGCCGTCGGTATCAAGCTGATCGACGCGCTGAAGAAGGACGGTGCCGAAGTCAAGGTATCCAAGCGCGCGCCTTCCGATCCTGAACTTGTTAACTATCTGAAGGAACACGGCGTCACCGAGCCGGAGGCGCTGGTGGACTTCGTCAAGACGGCGGTTCCGGAGGATGGCACCACGCTTGGCGCGTTCCGCAACGGCGTGAAGGAGACGGTCGAGGTCAACGACCCGGCGCTGGTCAAGGCATTCCGGGGCCTGGATCAGGAGAGCGCCATCCTGCTGACCAAGGTGCTCGCGGTGCCGGCGAAATACCTGCGCGCAGGCGCCACCCTGTCCCCCGACTTCATGGTCCGTAACATCGTTCGCGACTTCATGACCGCCTTCGTGAATAGCGCAGGCGGGCTGTTCACGCCGATCGACACCGCCAAGGGCCTGATCAGCGTGATCCGGAAGGATGCCGACTTCCTCGATTGGCTGAAGGGCGGCGGGGCCAACTCGACCATGGTAGCCATGGATCGGGCCTATCTGCAGGAGAGCCTGACCAAGCTGGCTGGGGAAACCGGGCTGATGTCCCGGTCATGGAACGTGGTGAACAGTCCGCTCCGGGGCTTGCGCATGATCTCGGAACTGGCCGAGAACGCCACCCGGCTGGGCGAGTTCAAGAAGATGCGCGGCGAGGACAAGGCGAGCATCCAGACGGCCGCCTTCGGCTCGCGCGAGGTGACGCTGGATTTCGCCCGCATCGGCGCCTCGATGCGCGCCTACAACATGATCACCGCGTTCGGCAATGCACAAATTCAGGGCCTTGACCGCATCGGCCGGGCATTTGTGGACGCGCCCGTCAACACCACGGCCAAGGTCGCCGGTGGCATCACCCTGCCGTCGGTGCTGCTGTGGTGGGCCAACCACGACGATCCCCGCTACAAGGAACTGCCGTCGTGGCAGCGGGATATGTTCTGGATCGTGATGACCAAGGATCACATCTACCGGATTCCGAAGCCGTTCGAGCTCGGCGTGGTGTTCGGCTCCGGCGTCGAGCGCATCCTGGATCGCACGATCGGAAACAATCCGGAGGCCTTCGACAAATTCAGCAAGTCGGTTTTCGACGTCATCACCCCGAACGTCACCCCGACCGCGTTCCAGCCGCTGGTCGAACAGTACGCGAACCGATCCACCATGTCGGACCGCACGCTAATCCCGAAGGACCAGGAAAAGAACCTGCCGGAATACCAGTACACGCCTTACACCACCGAACTGACGAAGAAGCTCGGACAGGTCATCAGCGCGTTCCCGGGCATGCGGGATCAGGCCACCGGGCCCGGCGCGCCGTTCGGCCCGGCCGCGCGTGCGGTGACCACGCCGATCCTGATGGAGAACTACATCCGGGCATGGACCGGAGGGCTCGGCACGTACGTGCTGCAAGCGGCGGATGCTGGCTTGCGCAAGACCGGGGTGCTGCCCGATCCGATCAAGCCGGCGTCGACGCTTGCCGATATCCCAGTGGTGAAGGCGTTCGTCGTCCGTTACCCGTCGGCAAGCGCGCAGTCGATCCAGGACTTCTACGACCAGCACGAGGTCACCAAGAAGTTCTACGACACATGGCTGGGGAAGGCGCAGGAGGGCGACGTCGGCGCCATGGAGCGCATCCAGGCCGCTGGCGGCCCGATGATGTTCATGCGGCTGGATGCCATCAAGGAGACGCTGACAGAGCACTCGAAGCTGGTGCGGGACATCACCAAGAACCAGACGATCAAGGCCGAGGAGAAGCGGCAGCTGATCGACAGCCTGTACTTCAACATGATCGAGATCGGCAAGGCCGGGAAGCAGATGCTCCGGGATAGCGAGAAGGCGCTGAAGGCCGCTCCGTAGCGGTGCGTTGTTGGGAAGGGTGGTTTCGCCACTCTCCCGGCATGCGCCAGATCAAAGCAGCCATTGCCGGCATTCTCACCCTGCTCGCAGCCAACGAGGCATCCGCGCAGGCTCTCTCGAACGTCCTGCTGCCGCCGCGCACCGTGGTCGGCAATGTGCAGGGGGTATCGAGCGGTGCGTCGGCGATCACGTTTGCCTCACTCGCGACGCTGCTGAATGTCCCGCCGGCGCCGAACTGCGCGGCCGGAACATGGCTCACTACCCTCACCATCAACAACGTCTGGGTCTGCACCAAGCCGGCGATCACCGATATCAGCGGGCTCGGCGCGGGCGTTGCCGCATGGATCGGCACCCCGAGCAGCGCGAACCTGCGAACCGCGGTCACCGATGAAACCGGGTCCGGCTCGCTGGTGTTCGCAACTTCGCCGGCTCTGGTGACGCCGAATCTTGGAACGCCGTCCGCCGCGATCCTCACGAACGCCACGGGCCTGCCGGTCGGCTCGGGCGTCAGCGGGCTGGGCAGCTCGGTCGCGGCTACGCTCGGCGTCAACGTCGGTTCGGCCGGTTCGGTTGTGGTCAATGGCGGGGCGCTGGGAACGCCCTCGTCCGGAACTGGAACCAACCTGACCGGGGTTCCGATCGCTACCGGCATATCCGGGCTCGGGACCGGTGTGGCGACCTGGGCGGCAACGCCATCGAGCGCCAACCTGCGCGCGGCCCTCACGGACGAATCCGGCACCGGCGCGGCGTATTTCCAAGGCGGCGATCTCGGCACGCCGTCGGCCGGCGTCGCCACGAACATCACCGCGTTGAACGCGACACAGCTCACGACCGGTACCATTCCGGCCGCCCGCACCAACGGGCACATGAACGGCACGGCGACCAACGATAACGCCGCGGCGGGCGAGGTTGGTGAATACGTCTCGGTGCTCTCGCCAAGCTCGAACGCCACTGTGACCATGACCATCGCCTCACCGGCGGTCGTCACATGGTCCAGCATACCCTATAGCGGCACCGGGACATGGACGGCGCCTATCGTCTTCACGACCACAGGCGCGCTGCCGACGGGCGTTACCGCGAGCACGCAATACTGGATCATTGGTTCATCGGTCTCGGGCAACACATTCCAGATCGCCACGTCGGCGGCCAACGCCCTCGCGGGGACCGCGATCAATACCTCGGGCTCGCAGTCCGGCACCCACACCGGAACCTCTGGCATTGCCCTCACCAGCAACGCAGGCCGCACCACATCAGCCATTTCCTTGACCGCCGGGGACTGGCGAATAGGGGGCGTCGCCTGCTTTGGCACGGGCGCCACCACCAGCGTCACCGACCTCTACGGCTCGATCTCCACCACCCTCGATACCGGAGACAACACCGTTGGAAACTGGGCCCAACTATCCATGGCGGCCTATGTGCCGGCCGGCGCCGGGCAATGCCTGACCCTTCCCACCCGCCGCGTCGTCATCAGCTCCCCGACCACGTACCACATGGTGAATTTCGCGACCTTCACCGTCAGCACGGCGAGCGGCTTTAGTGCCCTGAATGCCACCCGGGCCCGCTGACCGGCGGTGCGTTGTTGGGGTGGCGGTCGGTTCGCCATCTTCCCGACCATGAAAAAGCTTCGCAGCCTGATTTCCGCCGCGCTCCTGATCGCCGGGCTTGCCCCGGCCATCGCGCAGACCTTCCCGACCGTGCCGTCCAGCACCGTCATTGGCCGCACCGCCGCCGGCGTCGGGCCGGCGCAGGCCATCCCGTTCAGCCAGCTTCTATCCTCGATGCTGGTGAGCCCGCTGACGGTCTCGCAGGTCAACGTCAATTCGGTTGTCTACGCCGGTGCAACCAGCGGCAGCGCCACGGTCAGCGCGCAAGCCGTCGCCGGGACAACCGCGGTCAAATGGCCGACCGTCTCCGGAACCGTCGTCACCAGCGCCACGCTGCCGCTGGTCGAGAACGCGGTCACCGGCACGGTTAGCTGCCCGAACTGCGCCATCGCCATCTCGACCCGCACCGCGGCCGCCGCGCAGGATCTCAGCGCCTACAGCCTTGTCCGGACGCTGGGCTATGATGCGGTAGGCGACGGCGGCGGGGCCACCTTCAAGAATGTGAGCACCACGCCGTTTCTCGATTCGCGCATCCTCACGGGATCGCTGACGGCCGGGGGCTCGGGCTACGTCGATGGCACGTATCTCTATGCCGAACTGTCCGGCGGCACCGGCACCTATGGCATCGCCTCCATCACGGTTGCCGGCGGCGCGGTCACCGCGGTCACGATTCGCAATACCGGCGGCAATGGCTATTCCGTTGGCGACGTTCTCTCGGCCAACAATGCGTATCTCGGCGGCACCGGGTCAGGCTTCACCTGGACCGTCTCGACCATCTCGACGCCGACCGCCAGTTTTACCGATTCCGCCGGCACCCACTGGCAGATCGTTCCCGATGAAGGCAACTTCATCAACGTTCGCCAGTTCGGCGCCAAGGTCGATTACGTCGGCAGCGACGCCAGCGCGACCAACGACTACACCGCAATCCAGAACGCATGGAACTACGCCGGACGGATTCACTCGCCGACCATCGATGGGGGCGGGTCGGCAGGGGCCAAGGTTATCCATCCGGCCGGCAACTCGCTGGTATGCGGCAGTGTGCCGCTGCTTGTTCCGAACGGCGTTTCTGTCGAAGGTCACAATGCTTGGGCCTCGACCTTGAAGATGTGCGCGGCATGGAGCAACGCACAGCATTTCATGACGATTTGCGACCCGAACCTGCACACCGCCTGCTTTGCCTCGCGTCCGCACAACATCACGCTGTATTCGCCTTTCCTGCAGGCGTCGTCCAGCGCAGTGTCGATGGTCTACTCGAACAATATTCAACAAATCGATGTGTTCGATCGCGTGTCCATTTATGCCGGTGGGCGCCGTTGTATATCGCTTGAGACCGGGTATGGGGGCGCCGCGCTCCTTGGAATGCAAAACGTCGAGTGCACTCCTGGCGGCGCGACGGTCAATACGGGGATATTCATCAACTACGGCACTACCATCGTCACGATGCGGAACGTGCATGTTGAGACCGGTGGTCCGCTCACCCTGTCCGGGATCACGATCACGGGCGGCTTCATTCACCTGACCGGATTTCATACCGAGGGCATCTCGACCGGCGTTGAAGCCAACATCACCGGCTCGATCGCCAATGGCTTTGTGAAGCTGGAGGACATGACGGGTGGAGCGAGCTGCACAAATCTCGTGCTGAAACAGGGCGGCTCCGTCGCCAATTCGGTCTACGTCAGCAGCCTGACACAGAACGGCTGCACCAACTCCATGAATAACGGCGGAGTCTTAACAGCCGCATTCATCGGTGCATGGACTTTATTCTAACGGAGAATCAATATGCTGCTCGCTGCCGCCACCATCGTCTACTATCTCGCGATCATGCCAACCGGACAAAAGACCGTGGAGACCCGTGATCTGTTCAAGCCCTTCGACGTCGAGGAGGAATACCCCACGGAGGAGCTCTGCCATGCCGCAGCCAAGGCCACGCTGAAGGTCCATCTGCAAATGCGCGGATTGCCTCCGGGCACCACGGCCAATTATTCCTGCTCGATCAGGCTGAAGGATTAGGGCAGCACCAGCCAGTACCGCCGCCCGTTGGTGCGCGGGTCGGAATTGTCGCTGGCCGAGAAGACCACGAAGCTGCGCGGGTCGTTGCTGAATTTGGTGAAATTGAAGCGGCCGGCGCCGAGATCGTAGATGTCGCGCATGTAGCTTTTGGCCGGTCCGAGCGGCGTCAGGTCTTCGTACAGCATCACCGGCGATTTCATGTTGTCTTCGCTGGCGTCGGCGTATTTCCATAGCGCAAAGGACTGCGCCCGGTAGGAAAGCTGGGAGTTGGATATCGGCAGCAGCAGCGGCTCGACAACGGCCCCGGGCGGGCGCGGTGCGGGGCTGAACCCGAGGCCGATCCACAGCGCGACCGGCAGATAGATCGCGAAGATCGCCAGCCCGATGGCGGTGACTTTCAGCTCAGCTTTCATGTGTCGGGCGGGAACTTCCACCTGAGGCCAAACCAGCCGCACAGAGCGAAAATAGCGACGATCCCGACGACCCAAAAGACAGTCTCCATTGCCCGTTTCCTCCAGCAACGGCGGCGAACCTAGCACCACGCAACCAATGCGAGCAAGAGCTACGGTGCGTTGTTGGAATGCCACACCCTGCCAAAGTTCCCCCGGAAACGGGAGATTTGGCATGCTCGATCTGCACGGCATCTCGCAGGAATCCTTTGATCTGATTGTCAATTGCGAGGTCTCCAGCCGCGTTGCCTATGAACGGAACTATCACCGTCCAGAGCGGCCGGGTGGGCAATCCGGGATTACAGTCGGCATCGGCTACGACTGTGGGTATTCGACCGCCGCGGTGATTCGGCAGGACTGGGCAGGAAAGATTCCTGACGCCATGGTGGCTGCGCTGTGCAGCGTGGCTGGCTTAAAGGGCGACGCCGCGCAGCGCCAGCTCGCCCGCGTGAGGCCACTGGTTGACGTCCCCTGGGGGGCTGCGCTGGACGTCTTCTCGAACGTCAGCATCCCGAAATACCTGCGATCGACGAACGTGCTGCCGCATTTCGATGAGCTGCCGCCGTCCTGCAAGGGGGTGCTGCTGTCGCTCGTCTACAACCGCGGCGCCTCGTTCTCCACAGCCGGCGACCGATACCGCGAAATGCGGAACATCAAGGCGCTGATGGAGGCGCGGAAGTTTTCCGGAATCCCAGCCGAGCTACGCAACATGAAGCGCCTTTGGACTACGCCCAGCGTTCGCGGCGTGGCGATCAGGCGAGAGACGGAAGCCAGAATGTTTGAAACCGCTCTGACCAAGGAGAAAACATGAGCAGCACGGATTCCACCAAGACGATGACCACCGTCGCGCAGGTCGATGTTCAGTCCGCGTGGCTGAGCAAGATCAACTGGACCCAGGCGGTCGGCATCGGCGCGTCGATTATCACCGTCGTGTCCGGCAATAAGTATTCCGTCCCGGTCGAGACCCAGCTTGCGATCGTCGCCACCATCCAAGGCGCGCAGGGCGTTGTCTCGTGGGTGCTGAAGACCTTCTTCACCAAGACGATCACGCCGTCGGTCGCCAATGCGCCCGAAATTCCCACCCGGGAGGTGATGAAGTGAAACGGATCATCCTTGTCCTCGCGCTGTCGCTATCGCTCGGCGGCTGCCAGTTCTTTTCCAAGCTCCAGACGTTCGTGGATCTTGGCACCGCCTCGATCTCAAATCCTGTCACGAAGGATCGACTGCAGAAGATCGAGGCCGGCGCCGTGCTGGTATTCTCCGGACTGAACGCATGGCGGGACGCATGCGAGCAGGGCGCACTCAATGAAAGCTGCAAGCAACAGATCCGCACGGTGCAGATCTACAGCATGCAGATCCCGCCTTACCTGAAGGAGCTGCGCAAGTTCGTCAGGACAAACGATCAGGTCAACGCCAGCGTCGTCTTTAACCAGATCGTCGATCTGGTCGGAATCGTAAAGGCCAAGGCCGCTGAAAACGGCGTCGTCATCCAGGAGCCGCGCTGATGGAAACATTTCTCAAGATACTCCCGTCGCTCATGAAGGGCCTGTCTGCCGCGACCGTACTGGCGCAGACCGATCCGGCGCCGGCATATCGCGCCATCCGCGCGTTGCTGAAGAAGGCGGAAACGGGCTCGGTGACGGATGAAGATCTGGCACAGACTGAATTCGATCTCGATTCACTGATCGATCGGTTCAATCGACCGATTTAAAGAAGCGGCCCGACCTGTCGCGCGAACGGCAAGCCGAGCCTAACCACCCCAGAAGATCGAGGCTCCTGCGATGGCTACCCAACAATCAACCATAGGTGCGCGGAGCCGCGATGTTCAGAATCGCACAGGCGAGACCGGGTGATGGAAAATCTCGCTGTCATCGTCTCATTGGTCAACCTCGCTGTCACACTTGGCGGCGGGTTTATTTTTCTGATGAACATGAAATCGCGTCAGACCGTGATGGACGTGCTGCTGACGCGCCTGTCGCAGGATGTCGAACGGCTGTCCGCAACTGTTGAGGCGCTGCGTCGCGGCGATGGCTGGATCCAGGCGCCGCTGCACAGATCGGTGGACCGGGAATACAACTAGGGGCATCGGCCCCTTCGGGGGTGTGAATGCCGACTAAGGGGGAGGATCATAATCCTGACGGGTGGACGCTCAACACGCTCTACATCCACGTCATGGAAATATCGAAATCGGCGAAAGAGGGTGTCAGCGCCGCGATGGCGTCCGCCGAGAAGGCTATCCTGAAGGCCGAGACTGCCACCGAAAAGCGCTTCGATTCGGTAAATGAATTTCGGCAGGCGATGCGCGATCAACAGGAGACGTTCGCCAGCAAATCCGAAACCAATCTGCGTCTTGAGGACCTAGCGAAGCGGCTCGACCGCGTCACATCCGGGATGGAGATATCGAGCGGAAAGGCCTCGGGGGTCACCACAATCGCGCTCGGATTGGCGTGGCTCGTGACGACCGGCATCGCCATACTGGCAATCTTTTTGCGGCACTGACGATGCCGGCGCCCGTTGTCGAAGCAGAATGTACAGCCGCTGTCCTGATGGGCAGCGGCAACGAGCTGAGCCTGCTGAAACGCGATGGGAACTCCATCACTGCAAATCTGGACCCGTCGCTCGGCAGGCTGATCCGCGGCAAGCGCTACCGGGTGACCTTCGAGGAGGTCGCCGACACGCCAGACCAGCCCTGATTGCGGTGCGTTGTTGGGGTTCCGGGGCCTTCCTACCGTCCCCGAATATCGCGGCCCGGCCGCCTTTTCGAGGACAGATCATGAAGCGCATGCTGATCGCCGCTTTGCTGGTGCTGACGGCCTGTCTGCCAGCCCACGCCCAGACGAAACCCGTGTCGAATGTTCCGCCCGCGGACTGTTCCGGGACCATCACAGCGGGCGGGACGGCGCAGAACGCAATCACCGCCTCGAGCAACGGCCGCAATGGCTTCATCATAGCCAATATCGATACCACCGAGGTGATGTGGATCAGCTTCACCGGAACGGCCGCCGCCGCCGCCCTCGGCTCCTACCCCCTGGCGCCAGCCACGGCCACCACCTTCGCCACCCTTTCATCCTTCTATAGCAGCATCGGATACAACACGGCGCTCTCGGTAGTAGCAGCGACGACGGGACACAAGTTCACCTGTTCGCGGTGGTAGCGATGAAGCGGGTCGCGCTCGCCATCGTTCTCCTGCTGGGTGGCATCCACGCCGCGGCAGCGCAGTTCAACGGATGCCCATCGGGGCCTTGCGGCGGCTTGCGAGGATTTGGAAGCAGCGGAGCGGGATTCGGTCCCAGTGGCGCTGCGGCATTTGTGCCGACCGGCGTCGTGTTCGATGGCGACAGCATCACGGCTGGCCTGGGCACCAACACAGAGCCATTTCCGACATTCTTCTCTACTTTGACCACCGTTCGGAACAGCAACGTCGGCGTGTCGGGCGACACTTTCGCCACGAGAGACACAAACTATGCTGCCGTAGTCGCCCCACTCTATGGGGTTGGATTGCGCGACGCCGTTTTCATCCTTGCGGGGACAAATGACATCGCCAACGCTGGGGCGACAGATCTAACTCTCCGCACGATTGCGCAAAGCTACTGCGGCAAAGCCCGCGCAACTGGCTACAAGGTGTATATAGGAACGATCATAGCGCGGAGCGATGCCGGGTGGAACGGTACAAAGGAAGGCTATCGGACAGCATACAATACATGGCTCAAAGCCAATTTCGCGTCTTTCGCTGACGGCGTCATTGATTTCGATGCCATACCGCAATCACAGAACCCCGCAGATACGACCTATTTTCAGACGGACCTCGTTCACCCAACCAATGCGCTAGCACAGTTGTTTGCCGATGCAGTGCGGACAAAATTCTCTCTTGCGGTTTCGACGTTTGCGTTCAACGCAAGTATCCCCATCGGGACAGCAACCCTCGCCAGCAACAATAAATCGGCTCTGACGACGAGCCAGCCGACTACAGTTTTGGGAAATACGCAGATCGTTGGAAAGAAGTTTTTCACAGTCAAGGCGGACACGGTCGGAAATTTTAACGGCGTTGGAGTCGGCATATCTGCCGCTACTGGAGCCCCTGGTTTCGACGGAAACAAAAGCATCGCTACGTATAATTCCAGCGGGGCATTTGTGAACGGGTCGAGCACAGGAAGCACGTTCACCTTTGTTTCCGGGGATTTGGTTAGCGTCGTAGTTGACGAACCAAATGCAAGAATCTGGTTCACAAAAGACGGAGTTGCGTTCTTTGGTTTAAGCGGGTCTTTGACAAAGGCGCAAGTTGAGGCAGGGACAGGAGCCTTCAATCTCGCTCCTATGAAGGCCCTAGGAAATCTGTTTCCCGTTGTGGGGTCGGTAACAAACTCGGGGCATAAGGCGCGAACAGAGGCTTTCCCTGTCATTCCGCCATCGGGGTATACGCAGCTTTAGAGATCCTTCAGTCCCACGTTGCCCCGTCCATCAACCCGGCAGATTGGTTAACGGGACGTAGTTTGGCCATATACGAAACTGCAAACCTACCATTGCCTGGCGCAGCGCCTCCAAAACCAGTGGCTCCAGCCTTTGATAACCGTCACCCAGTAGCAGTCTGACGAGCCGCACGACGGGCATTTCATTGGCCTCTCCGATCTCTACTCAAACGCTTTCAGCCTCAACCGTGGTCCACTTCTCATCCCCGGTATTCAACAACCCCTGTGCCAATAGCGCGCCGACGATATGGCCAGCGCAAAGCGCTTCATGCTCGGTATAGGCGAATGGATCAGCGCAATCCATGCCGAGGCGAAAGCTCGCGAGCCGCCGCGCTACCACTTCTCTCGCTCGTTCAAAGGCTGTTGGCATTTGCGCTTTCCTATCCTGCTCAAAATCGAAAGTGCTGGCCGTCTCGATATTCTCCGGCCGGCACGGCCTTGAAGAAGTGGGGTTTTCCCCGCATCGCCGCAGCCTGGGCCTTGACGATCGCGTGCGCCTTCTTGGCGCTCTTGAGCGTATCGATCACCTCGACCTTGTGCGGCTTATCCATGCCAACTTCGATCACGTCGTATAGATCTCGCATATCTAATCTCCTTTTAGGGTGATGGTCTTCGGTCAACTCTGGGCTGGCAAATACTTGCCCTTGCGCGGCTTGATGCACCGGACCGCCGTTCGATGGCGATACTTCCCACGCTTCGGCTTATACAGCCAAGCATCCCAAGCCGGCTCTGTTCTCTTCATGCTCGGTCTCCATTCGTGACCGCCGCCGCCTTCTGGTCGGCAAGCCACTTGCGGATCACGCCGCAGGCGCGGGGCTTGTCAGCGTTCCTCGGGTCCGACATTGCGGCTACTACACACCAGCGGATTCCCATATCGGCGATGATGTTGGACGCCAAATTCTCGCCCATGATGTCTTCGCAGGCTTCTCGGATATCCATTTGCTCTTTCCTTCTCTACTGATGGCCGGACTTGCGACGCCTACGGTCAGGCTCAACGAAGCCTGGATAGTAGCTAGATGGCGTTTTCCGCCCCTCCCACACGACTGTCGGTGAGTTAAATTCATCAACCTTCGTCACGACGCCGGTCTGGTCATGGCGCGTCTTCGGGAAGATGTAGCGGTCCTTGCCGTACTGGCTGGGACGTACGCGCTGTCCCACCTTGAACTTGTGAATATCATGCTCGTCTAGCATCAGCATCCTCCATTGATAGCGGAACGGCGTGCTGCTCGAAGAACCAGCGCGGCGTTTGACGGACTGTTTTCTTGCCGTCCTCCCGCCAGCTTACGGCTTCATCGGTGAACCCTATTACCTTCGCACGAGCCTTGTTAAACTCGTAAATTAGACCAGATCGCAACACTTTCCGTCTCCTTGCCAGTCTGGACTATCCTACCAGGCGCTCGCCCTTGGCATCAGGGACTTTCACTCGGCTTTGGTTGGCTGCTCTCCACCGATTGGCGCGCTGGATCATGCGATCGACGGCAGCGACCTGCTCCTGATCAGCGCCGAGCCTGATGCATTCGTCCCTGTAAAGCGGGAGGATGTGGGCAAAGGCCGTGTCCTTGACCAGAAACACCACGTATTCATCGTCAGGAACAATGCTTCCGTCCTTGATTTTAAAAATCACTCCCGAGAACTTCGCATCCAATTTTTCCGCCATTTCCATTCTCCTGTTTCAGTGTTTCGGATAGCCGGCCTGATCGCGCTACTCAGCCTTTGCGGGCTCGACCTTTATGCCCTCGCGCTTCAATGCCTCGTCGAACTCGGAAATGCGAATTTTACTGCCGGAATATATCGCGTCAGAGATGTGACTGCCGTCTTCGGTTCCCAGCATCGCCTCCAGGCGAAGCTGCATTTCGCGCCCCTGGACATACAGGTCGTTGCTCATGACGCACATGGCTAGAGCCTTCAGGTAAGTGTCGTGGTCGATCGTCTTGGTATCGCTCATTTTCGGTCTCCTTTTGGGGGTGGCAGCATCGGCACCATCTGGTTGCCGCTGTAGGCTTGCTCGATAGATTTCTGCGTGTGATGGCCAACGGTCGTGCCGTCTGGCAGGACGACGTGAGCCAAGAACGCCTCCTCAAACGTCTCAATCTTGCTCTCGACGGATTCCAGCTTCGCCTTGATGCAAAGCAGGAGGGCCCGCCAGCGCGACCGGCGGGTCTGCTGGTCCTTGGTTGCTTCGCCTTCGGGGACAGGCAGGTCAAACCTGATGCGCCGCTTGCTGGCCTCGAAAACCACAATGGCCCGGCCGGCCTCCGAGAAGTAGGCAAACCGATCGGCGCCGTACCGCTTCAGCGTGGCCTCAATCTCGGTCCGCGTCCGGTCTACCGGAACGTCGGTCTTAGAGGCGTAGGCCATCGTTCTTCCCTTCACTGTTTCGGAGTGTTTGAAACTCCGGGCTATTCAAAAGCGTCGCGAGCTTCTGGATCATCACATTCAGCACAATTTCCCAGCGGGTAGCCACCACGCATGCAGGCACATTTTGAGGCGACGGCGTTCTCACCGGAACGAAACTTCCCGCAATTTCGGCAGATCAGTAACTTTCCGCACCCGTCGCAGACCTCGCCTGTTTCGGCCTCCATCGCCTTTGCGACCCTCATGAACATCTTCCCGACCGTATCGCCGGGCTGCATGTGTTTGCGGATCATCCGAAGGGCCTCGGCATAATCAATCTCTTCGTTGGCGCATTCACACGAGTTCGGATGACCAAAGCATCCGAATGGATGATGCGGGCACGGACAGTTCTTTTTGTAGTCGCGGGGCACTCTTGCTCTCCATGCCGCCCAATGCGGCTTTCAGTGTTTCGGATAGCGGACGGAATGGGCTTCTGATTTCTGCTTTGAAACGAAATAGGCCAATCAACCGAATATCTTAGCTGACCTCACCTATTTTCGGATCGCAGTTTCGGCACCACTCTGAACCATGCTCTAACCAATTACAAAATCTCAGCTTTTAAATCCGTCCGCTATCCGTCCGATATTTACGTCTTCGGTTTGTTCCTACTCTCGACCCGGAGGGTCATAACTTCAGCCGTAGCCTTGGCGTTGTTCCTCGAATAATTCTGAGTTTGCGAGACGTTGCTGTGGGTTGCCGCCTTCCTGATCTGCTCCATATTGGCGCCAGCCTCAGCCGCTTCGGTGATCGCGCCGCTCCGAGTGTCCATGTTCTTGACGTCTTTCGGAATGCCCGCTGCGTTCGCAACCTTCCGCCACTTCCGCCGAAACTCGGAGGTACGGTACGGCCATGAGTTAACCTCGCACAGGATGACGGGACCGGAGGCTGGCATCGCGGCGCGTTCAGTCGATCCGAACATGATCTGAAATTCCTCCATGACCATTGGAGCCAGCCGCAGGTCAACGACAACTTCCTTGTCGCGCTTGCTGGTCCTATGGCGCAGGATCAGATTTTCATCGATCTTTTCCCAGCGGATTCCCGTGATCCACTTGAGGTCATTCTTTTTGCCCTTCTTTTTTAGGCGCTGGACCACATCGGAAATGCCCGGCTCCTCGACGGGGACCCACTCCCCGATAACGTCGCGCTGCCGCAGGGTGCATTCGAACTGGATCGCCTGGGCGAGGGCGATGAAGGGCCAGCCGCGTTCATGAGCCTTGGCGCGGACCGCGGCTGCCTGTTCAGCCGATAGCACGACCTCTCTCGGTTTGGTCCCCTTATAGCTCTGGCTGGACAGTGTCTCGGCGAGGCGGGCGCATTCCCTGTCGTCCAACAGGCCAGCACCGAACCGGAACAAGGTGCGCAGAGTCGCAATGAACGCGCCGCCCGCCGATACCTTCTGGCCGTTGCCGCTCCATTCCTTATACCATGAGAGGATCATCCGGCCGGCGATCTCGGCAAGCACCACGTCGCCGAACCGCTTATCAATGCGCTTCAGTAGCGCGGCCTTACCCTGCCGGGCGTCGTAGCGCTTCTTGTGGAACGCCGAATCCGGGTCTGACTGGTACTTCTCGATCAGGTTGTGCAGGGTGACGATCGGAATAGGCTTGCCGCTGCCGTCGCGCTCGCGGCCCCAAATCAGCATCACCGATTGGTGCTCGTTGCATTGCGAGGATATTTCGAGGGCGTCGATCTCGTCCAGTTCCGCGCCTTCCCAAAGCCTCACGGCGCCGGGGGCATAGCCCTTCTTCACGAGGTCGCTGCGGGCTTGCCAGTAGGCTACCCAGCCGTTCTTGCGCTCGCGCCAAACCAGACCAGGCGCACCCTCGACGCGGGGCGGCGTTCGTTCAGTCATTGTTCTCTCTCCGTGCTATTTCCGGGCTCATCGTGATCCCGTTGCGCTTATCCAACCACGCTTTCACTGCCGGCCAATAGCGCCTGTTATCAAAAAGCGGTTGTTTCCGTGGAAAACCGTACTTGGATTCCAGCCCCGGCAGGATCTTGCGCATGTGCTTCTCCGGCACGCCAAGACGACGGATCAGTTCGGCATCGCTCAGGTAGAGCTTGCCCTGTTCGCGCTCGATCGTCTGGGGTGCCGGGGTGGTCACCAGCCCATATCCCTATCAAGCCGCTCGTGTGCCTCTTCGCGCTCGGCTTGGTGGCAATCGCGAGCGGCACGGGTGCATTCCAGCTTTCCGCAGTCCTCCAATTCATTGAAGCAGGACTGGCTGGCATAGACGCCGAGCTCTTCGCCGCAGTTGAAGCAGTAGTGCATCTTTGGTTTATTGCTCATGGTTTTCCCTTTCGATCTTTCGTCATATCCGAAACTGTTGGATCAGAGAAAAGCAAGAATCTTGGCACGCGCTCCACAGAACGGAGACCACTATTGGGCGTCCACAGAGCCGTCGTTTTCTTGCCGGAGACTGTCCAAGGCATTTCTCCTCCAACTGCCGATGTTATTTGCGCCACCTTCGGCTGGGCTAATTTTCTCCGAAAGCCCTCAACTTCATGACTTCTTCGGCGGCCTCGCGGGTCAGATCCGTTCCAAGGGCGATCCGGCAAGCGCGATCTAAGGCGGACCGTAGCCGCTCGTTTTCCTTACGAAGCTGCACGACTTCTAAAAGGTCCGCATTTATGCCTGGCCAGCAAACCTCGCCGAGCCCCGCTCCACATTCCGGGCATGGCTTGCCGCTCTGGAATTCCACGCCTGCATGACACCTCATGATTTGCCCTCGCGGATACCAGAAGAGTTCGCCAAAGCGCGGAGAGCCTTCGCGCAATCATCGGCGCCTGCAATCCAGTCAGGGCTTTCGGCGCTGTAATCAGCGCGGCGCAGCTCGTCGCACACCTTCGCGCATTGCTCAATGATCCGATCATAAAGCGCGTAGAGTTTGTCATTGCTGCCGCCGTTGCCGAGAAAATATTCCGGCAAATCGCACTCGCGCCAAAGCTTCTCAATAGGGTGCTGCGTCATTTGCCACCTCGGTCACCGGAAGAGATCGCGTCGCGGCCGGCAGGAGTTAGTCTGACGTAGCTACTGTCTGTTCGATCATCATGGCCGCTGATGAGCCAGCCCGCATCGTGACACTGGTTGAACGTGTCTGGCTCGCTTAGAGTCGAGTTGTCATCCAGGAATGGAAGCAGGCTCGGGTCTTCATGGCTCATGCTGGAGTGAGCCAACGAAACCGCCTTGAGGCAGGCCATCCGCTCTGGCGTCATGTCATTGTACTTGACGGTCATTTGCCGCCTCGGTCTGCCGGAGACTGCGACTCACCCGTGACTACCGAACGGCCAAGCTCGGTTATTTTCAATGGCGCGTAGCCGCCTCTGAAAAGATCGCCCTGATGGAAGAACTCTACATAGCCAGCATCAAGCAGCTTTCTGGCTATATCAGTTCTAATGCAGGCGCCTTGCGGTATCAGCGCAGGACTTTTAGCGTGGAAGAATTTATCGAGCGCCTTCTTTTGTGCCGGCGTCATGCCGCATCTCCTCGCTGTTTCGGACATCCCACAAGAGCGAGCGCGTCTCGGATTTGTGTGATGCCGGTCATCGGATGCATCCCGTTGGGCCAGAGCGCATTCGAAAACGGGGCGCGAGAAAGAATGTCCTCCGCAAGTGTAAGCGCCTTCACTAGCGCGTCATGGCAGTTGACCGCATCAACGATAAAAGCCGCGTCCGCCTCATTCTCTGCCGGGGTCCGATCCATGACATGAGCGATAGAAAACCCATCGTCCCCCATGATGACGCGGGCGCTGCCCGCCGCATCCTGCTCGAAACTTGAAATACGCCAAGGCGTCTTTGTGTGCTTGGTCATGTTTCGGACTCCTGGGGTGTCCGGTGCCCGTCCACGATTGCTTCCGTGGCCAAATAAGCGCAGGGACCGATAACCAATAGGATCGGCGCGAATGCATATGCGCAGAACGCCACCGCAGCCCAGATGCCAGCAATGGCAATGCCAGATCCAGTAGTCATTGTGTCCCCCGATCTTGCGAAGAGACGGCAAGTCGCCCCGCATGCGTGATGATTGTAAACTCGCCGACATGCTCGATCAGACCACTCTCGACCAGGTTGGGGGCGTCGTCAGGGATGTCACCTTTGAATAGCTTGGCGGGTATCGCGATCGTCGGGACCGACCCGCCGTGCTCTACAAGGTAACCGAACAGAGCGTAGTCCATCGGGAGTAGGTTCATGATCCACCTGACTGCCGGAGTGGGCGCGTGTCCGCGTATAGCGGGGTCTCATTCGACCAGAAGAACGGGCCGTATCCGTCCTCGTCCTCGATGTCTTCATAATCCTCGTCGCGGTAATATCCACGCGACTTCTGCTCATCGGTGAGGCGCGTTTCCATGAAAACGAACTGGCCATCGTGACACTTGTAGCGCCACGCCACTGGCGGACTCTGCGGTTGTCCGGAACTCGCCGGACAGCGAACCTCGATAAAATCCTCGATGACCTCAACGACCTCGCCCTTGGTCCAGGTCTCATGGGCCGTTTCCGAGAACAGATCGGAAAGCAGGCTCAGGGCATCCGCGACGGTCTTATTGCTTGCGGCGTTCTCCAGCGCCTCGATCCGCTTTACGAACGGCGCTATATGGCGATGGATATCTGTGGCAAGGTCTTTTTTCTCGTCCATGGTTTTGTACATCGCGCCTTATCCTCGAATTTTGCGCCAAAGAATGACGATGGCTTCCAACAAGCTCATCCGCTGCGGCCGAGGGCCCTGGGTGGAGCGATTGGTTCCGTACATGGCTATTCCTCAGGACGGACAGGAGAGGAGTCCGCGTGCCTGTCATTACTCCAGCACGTTCCGCAAATATGGCCCTCGTCGTCCGAGCCAAGCAAAGCTTTATCGGCCGGCTCTCGCTTGCATCTGGGACAGTTGCCACCTGTCGATGTGTCCGTTGCGGCCCTGGCCTTGGTGCGACCTTCGACTATGCCAGCGATTTTTCTGACGATCGCTCTCTTGGAGAGGTAGCTTTCCTCATTACACAGACGCCATATCTCAGCTAGGGCATCTTGATCTGCCGGAGTTTGGGCATGACCGCTACGGAGAATTGCAGCGTATTCGCGCAGGAGCTTATCGACCGTGATGTGGCGCGGATCGTCTGGCGGAAACGACAATCTCTCGCACATATCCGCCTTTTCGAGATCGGTTACACTCGCGGTTACGGGAGAAGTCCGGTCGTTCATTGGATGCAATCCTTTAAATCGGCCACACACACAGCGGCCCCGAAAATATAGATGGCCAAGATGTAAATGAGAGCCGCGATGCAAAAGATGCCAAGACAGCCGCCGCCTGTGTCCCACCTCATGCCGGCGCCCTCGCATCTGCATCAGCAGCGGTGGCCTTGTGTCTGCGATCGAGCGCGACCTTGAGCGTATCTTTGTGCTCGCGCGGAACCGTTGCCCACAGCGCTTGCAGCTTGGCCGTCCCCTCTTTGGCGGCATCGCCGAGCCGCAAATCCCACTCGGCTGCGGTGATGTATTCGGCCGCTCCGGCGGCTGGCATTGCCGGAGCGGCCTGGCGCGGCGCGAGCAACTCATCAACGCCGCGCTGATCATGATGGATGGTCGGTGCATCGCTGAATTCGCCGTCGATCACCACGCCCTTGTCGGGACTGATCCATGCGGGCGCGCCTTGCTCGTCGACGGCCTCGTCCATACGGGCGGCCTGCTGCATGATATTCAGCGGCATTGATCGCGCGAGCCGGCGCTTGACGGTCTTTTGACACATCGCCGGGAAACCAATCGTTGTCTCGTTCCACGGCGTATCGAAGCCGCCCTTGACAGCTGGCGACTTCGCCCTGACCGCGTTGAGTTCGTCTATATCGAGCACCTCGACCACCGCAGGTCGATCCATTGACTGCGCGCAAGCCCATGCGTGAGTGATCTTGCCCTTGCTGCCCTTCGGCTTGTGCCGGACATAGGCAGCGCTGCCGAGCTGATAGTCGAACTCGTCGCCCTCGCGCACCACAGCGCCGGTGATGGTGATGCCGGATCGCGCGGCCAGCGTGTTGTAGCCCTTGTAACCGACGACGAGCTGCGCGCGCCCCTTGAACGGGATGAGATATGCCTGCCCGGTGACGCCATCGACCTCAAGGCCGAGACAGGCCGCCGACATGGCCGCATTGAAAAGGCTCTGCCGGTCGCACTCCAAGAGCTTCGGAAGCCGTTGCGCCGAAATCACGATGGTGCGGATGAGCCGTTCGACAGGCAGCGTTTTCGGAAGCACCTGGGAAAAGTGCGGCGCCAGCGGCTTCAGCTGCTGCTCAAGAACTACGAGTTCAGATCCCACCGAAGCCTCCATCGATCTGTTGCGGGATAATGGACTTGACCGAGATCGAAGTCCGGGTCTGCGCCGGCTGGGCCTTGTAGTTTGCCGTCGTCACAATGCGCTTGACGCGAATGCCCTGCGGCAATTCCAGTTCGTCAGCTTCCTTGAGAAGGCCGAGGAGTTCGGCTTTCACCTTCTCCTCGGCCTTCTCCGCGGCGAGCCGCACCACGCGCTGGTAATCGGCATCGGCCACGCGCTGCGCAAGCTTGGTGGCCTCGGCCTCGCCGAGCTTGTCGACGGCGCTGACGATCTCGCCTGTCGGTTTGTCGAATATCTGTTTGAGCAGAGGAACCTCGACCGGCGAGCCGAACGGGTCGGGTTCGCGGCCGGCTTTCACGTCGTCGAAAAACTGCATCGCCTCGACTTCGAACTTCGCCCACAGATCCAGCATCGGCTTGCGCTGGAAATAGGTCATGTCGCCGCCGCACCACAGCGCGATGCAGCCCCATTCGAACGGGACGTGACCGTTGCCGACGTACATCTGCTGCTGAAGTTGGATCTCATGCTGGCGGGGCGGGGTCTTGCCGCCGTCCCACTCCTGCATGAGGATTTTGTAGTCGAAGCAGCATTTGGTTTCGAGGGCCCCTGGCCCGCGCTGCGGGTCGTAGATGTCGGCATCGCGCGAGCATCCGAGCAGCCCGCGGCGCAGGTAGACTTGCGAGCCGTCTGGCTGCCGGTTGGTCGTCACCTCGAGCCGCAAGTCGGAAGCAGCCTGTTCGAGCAGCAGCGGCTCCATCTTCGTGCCCCAGTCCAGCCGGTTATGATCCGGGCCGGGCGCCTCGATGCCCTTCGCGAAGCGCTGGTAGAGCATCCACTTCGTCACGTAGGGCGAGACGCCGAGCAGCCCGGACATTTCGGTCGCGCTGATGGTCGCCTTGGTCGGATCAGGCATTATGCAATCCTCGCTACCGCGCGCTCGGCGCTAACCTGCCCGTTGTGGAAAGCGTTGTGGTCCTGCCGCTCCAGATCGTGGCACGGCGCGCAATACATCCGAGCCTTGGTGATCTGGAAGTAGACGAACAACTCACGGCACCGCGCGCAGTCGCGCTGTGCGGGCTTTGGGATGCGCTGGCGCCGGCGGAATCTCATATCCGCCCCGATGCGATGAGGATCCAGACCGCGCCCATCATGATGAACAGCGTGACGGCGATAGCCTCGGCGAGCACGGGAACGAAGATGGCAACGATCTCGACGGGGTCAGGCTTACGCATTGGGACGCTCCATCGGAAAATTTCTGATCCAGAAATGAGCGACCGCGGTGCCCCACATAGCGCCAACAAGGACGGCCGACAGGAGGTCAGGCATTACCAAGCCCCACACGAAACCGCCGGCAGCGACAACCAAAGAACATGCAAGACGGTGCTTCATCCGACCACCTCGTGCTTGCGCAGGTCGCGCGCGTGGTCGTGGTCGAACAGCGCCTGTTCGACGAAATCCATGGTGGACTTGAGCGCGTGGCTGTAATGCGCAGCGTCGCACTCGGCGAGGATGTCGGCGAGGATGTCGACCGGCCGCGCGTCGTCGCTGATCTCGTGGATGAACAGGATGCGGTCGCGCGGGTATTCGCCGGAGACGATCCGGGCGATCACGTCGCGCCGGGTGCTCTCGGGATCTACGACCGCCTCACGGCCTTTGCGGCCGTGGTCGATCATCGTCACAAAATAGCTGAAGGTGGGGGCGGTGGGCGCACAGTGTGCCGACATCGGGTGATCTCCTTTGAGAAGATCACCTTATTTCAAGGAATTTGAAAATGCAACGGCTAATTACAAGAAAATTGAAAATTGTCCATTAGTCGCGGCGCCGGCCATACGTGCGTCAGAAAGATGACATTTTGCACACCGGAGAGTAACATACCCGACACATGGCAACCTCAATGCCGGAGAGCTAAACAGAAATAATAATAATTTCATAGCGTTGGAGGTAAACATGAGCACAGAGGCTTGGCATCGGCGGCACGCCATTCAAATCGCGGCCGCGCTCCCGGAAGACAGCGCTGATGCCTTGATCGTGCTCGAACTCGCTCGGGAATTGGTGGTCACGTACCTTTGCCCGCCTCAGCGCGAGGCTGAGCCCCGGGACCTGGATCGCGGTAAGGTGGTGTCGCTCTCTTCGACCACCAACGGCGCCAGCCGCTGAAGCGTTGCGACGGTCAGCCCGCCTTCAAGGCCGTCTATCAGCCAATCCCTACTCACCCACGGTAGCTTAGCTGTCACGCGGTTTTGAACGTCTCGAGATATTGGGAATCCGTTCTCAATATTCGAGAGCCGCGGAACCGTAATTCCAAGGAAATTGGCAAAATCCTTGCGTGCCGGATATGCCGACGCGCGCCGAACTGCCCGCATCCTTATGGCTGTAGGGGCGAATCTTCCGCCTGTTTCCGTTCCGGTCATGGAACAGGAAATTGCACCATTTTCAAATTCTTTGGTAACAAAGCTATTTGGCGGTTGTAATTTCAAGGAATTTGTAATAATTGAGGTCATATGGACCTCGAAATGCTCGAAACGACCGACCAGGTCATCAACGCTCTCGGCGGCAACGTACCCGTTGCTGAGCTGACCGCCAGCAAGCCCAACGCCGTTTCGAATTGGCGCGGCTTTGAGACCTTCCCTCCGAATACGTACGTCGTCTTGACCCAAGCCCTCGCGGCGATCGGCAAGACGGCGCCGACGAAGCTGTGGCGCATGAAGGTGCCGGCCGAGGCATCCTCATGAGCGAGCAGTACGTCTACTTCATCCAGGCAGATGAAAACGGTCCGATCAAAATCGGCTACACCGCCGACGATCCGAAGCGGCGGCTCAGCCAGCTGCAAACGGGAAATGCTTCGGCTCTGAAACTGCTCGGCGCGATCAAGGGTACGGCTGCTCACGAAAAGCAATTTCATACTGATCTTGCCGAGTGGCGGCTTCAGGGCGAGTGGTTCGAATCTCATCCAACGGTTCTTGAGACAATTCAAAAAGCTCTTTCCTCCCACTGCGAGCCAGTGAATTGCGGTGGTCCGTATTGCTCGTTCTGCGGAATATGCCATCACCAAACTGATCTGCTCATCGCTGGCCGCGATGGAGTTCACATCTGCACTGGGTGCTGCGGTGCCTGCGCTAGGATTGCGGCCGAGCATCTGGTCAGGACAGCGGTCGCCGCCAGCGCCCCACCGATCTCCATCGAAGCTATGGGGTACGGCGGATGAAGGCATTTCAATCCACACAGTCACGTCGCGCAGCTTCGCGGCCAATTCAATCTGCATCACCACAGCCCCTGATTTGTAATGCGTGGAGGAAACGATGAGCTTTTTATTTGCCGGGGGCGTTGGGAGTTCTCCCAATTTTGTTGGGAGCGACTTTTCATCGGCCCTGCGTGAACTCTCAGAACCTCGTCCGTCAGGCGATCGGATCAAAGCCGCGATCGCCCGTGCTGCAAGGCTTGCCGACCTGACTTACTGGCGCGCGTTCGACATTTGGTACGGCAAGGCGCGCCGCATCGACGCTCACGAAGCTGCACAGATTAACGAGGCCCTTCGCCTAAAGCGCGAGAAAGCAGTCGCGAATGAATACCACGACCTCAAGACACGCCTCGCCAAGCTCGAATCCGCATTACTCATTCAGGACAACCCGAACGTTCGTCGCGAAGCTTCTGACCCGGCTGGGTTCGGGGTGCGCCGCGCTCGCTGAGCGTATTGCGCCTTGGGTGAACGAGAAGCCGCAGCCCACTCCACCGCCGCGTCGCCGTCCGTTCTAGTACCGCGTCCCCGTTCACACGATCACGAGGACATCACGATGACCGCATTACCACCGTCACCGTTTTTCAATTCCGATGACTCAGTTGCCCTGACATCGGATGAAGCCGCCGCGGACGTTAGCTCCCAAGCCCCGGCCGCGGCGGTGGGCATTTGCGAACCCACCACCGATGGAGGAGGGCCCCAGGAATCGCCGGCGCCGGGACAGGAACTCTGCGGCGCCGGTGATTTGGATCTGATCGGTGAGATTTTCCGCGGTGCCCGCAAGCTCAACCTGCCGCGGTTCAAGCTCGATGAGGAGCGCTTCATGATCGATATCGAAGAGCCGCCGCTTTTTCTGCGCGCGGCGCAATAATTTCACCCAGAGGAGAATGGGAATGGCCGATCAAGCTGACGGATTGCTGACCTCTACGATCAACCTGCGTGTTTTGGGTGCTGCTGTCGCCTTCGCCTCGAAGGACGAGGCCCGATACTATCTCAACGGCGTGTGCCTCGAGATCGACGCCCGCAGCGTCACCTATATCGCCACGGACGGGCATCGCCTGATCGCCTATCACGACGAGAAGCAGGACCCGGAGGCGCCCGACAATCTCCTGATCGGCACATTCATCATCCCGACAGCGCACTGCAAGCCACACAAGCTGGAAAAGGATGACGTCGGCGAGGCCAAGATATTCGGCAGCGGCCGTCTGACCATTGCGCATGATTTCTGCGACGTCACGTTCCTGCCCATCGACGGATCATTCCCCGACTGGCGCAAGACGGTGCCGCGCGAGAAGGTCTCGGGCCTGATTGGGCAGTTCAATCTGAAACTGCTGGCGTCTTTCGACAAGTTCGCTGCTGCGGTCGATCTACCGATGCCGTTCGTCGCTCACAACGGCCTCGAGGCACCCGCCGTCATCTGGTTCCCGGGTCGGCCGGAAGTCCTCGGGGTCGCGATGCCGTTCAAGATCACGAACGAGATCGCCCGCGACGTGCCGGAATGGGCGCGCGGCAACGGCGGTCATGAACAGGCCGACATCGAAGACGCGGCCTGATGCGCTGGACCGACGACCAGCTTGCGGAATACGAGGCGCGCCGGGCAACTGGCGCGCCGTCCGCCGCTGATGCGCCGTTTCATGCTCCGGTCGAAGCAGGGCAAGATCCCGTGACGATCAACATGGTCGGCATTCCCCAAGGCAAGGGGCGCGCGCGCGCGTTCCTGCGCGCCGGCCACATCAGCCATTACACGCCGGAGAAGACCCGGACGTATGAGGGCATGATCCGCACCATCGCGATGCAGGAGATCGGCAACAAGGAGCCGTTCGATTGCCCGGTCGAGTTCGTGATGCGCGCAGTTTTCCCGGTGCCCACCTCGTGGTCGAGCAAGAAGCGCCAGCGCGCGCTCAGCGGCGAGATGAAGCCCGGCAAAAAGCCCGACCTCGATAATATCGCCAAGGCATGGAACGACGCCCTTAACGGGGTCGTGTATCGCGACGATTCACTGATCTGCCGGATGACGCTGGAGAAGCGCTACGGCCCCCAGGCGCTCGTTGTGGTCACTGTGAGGGCCATTCCATGAGCCGCGTCTACCGCCAATACGGACAAACCAAGGCCGACCGCGCGCTCGAGCTCTACGAGCGGGGCTTGGCGTCCGCCGCCATTGCCGAGCGTCTGGGCGTCACCCCCAGGCACATCCAGGGAATGCTGCACCGCGCGCGCGAACGTCGCGAGACCGAGCGGTGCGAGAAGGCGAAAGAGGAGGCGGAATGAGTTCTGCACCGACCCCAATCACCGACATGATCACGGAGATGCTGAAAAACTGCATTCCGAAAGAGATGATCATCCTCGCTGTGAGGTCGATGGAGCTCGCTTTGTCCACCCGACAAAAAGTGGATGATGTCGCCGAAAAGCGGCGCGCTTGGGATCGGGATTACCGGAGAAAGCGTCGCGGACATCCACCCGATCCACCCGACATCCACCCGAATCCACCCGATGTCGGCGATGCGTCTTCTTCTTTCTTAGAGGAAGATAAGAAGCATTCAGAAGAAGTAATTAAGAAAAAGAAAGAGCGCGGCACAAAACTTCCACCCGACTGGATCGTGAAGCAACCGCACTACGTCGAAGGTCTTGCCCGGGGCCTTGGCCGGTCGCGGGTCGATGAGCTCGCCGACAATATGCGCAATTGGTGCGCAGCAAACGCAAACCGTTCCATCACCACCAAGGCTGACTGGGACGCAACGTTCATGGGTTTTATTCGGAGAGAACCATCCAATGGCAACGGAAATCACAACGCGTCGCGTCGATCTGCAAGCGCTGACTTCTTCGCCGGAATTGCTAGCGTTGCGGCGGATATCGCTGGGAACGATCAACCATCCCGGGATGCCGCCCCGGAAGTACCTCTCGGGCGGTTTAACATTGACGGCTGATGAGCGCGCGCGGATCGCAGGGAAGCTTACCGAGCTGCGCGCAGTGATCGAGGCGGATGACAGCCAGCCGAACCAGAAAGCGCGCTTGGGCCTGCTCGCAACGATGCTGATGGCCTATCCAATGGCCGGCGGGAGCGAGGAGAGTGGGAAAGCCCGGGCGAACGCCTATCTGGCAGCGCTGGACGATCTGGCGCCCTGGGCGATCGCGGAGGCCATCCGCAAATGGCACCGCGGCGAGGGTGGCGGAAAGGATTCCAACTACCGATTTGCGCCGGCGCCCGCCGAGCTTCGCTATGCCGTGATGCAAATCCTGCAACCGGCGAAACAGACGATTATCCATCTCGAATCCGTGCTCGACGCGCTTACGATCGAGCGGGCGATGGATCCAACGCCTCTCATCCGCGAGATCCCGACCCAACGGCCAAGATTGAGGGCGCTTTGAGCAACGCCACCGACAGCTACGACCGGGTGATGAGCGGGTTTGCGGACCTGCTGGCGCGGCTGCGTAATGTGGACGAGGACGCCGACACTGCAAGGCGCATCAGGCTCAACACAGAAGCAAGGGAGAGCGCATTGAACCGGGTCTGGAGGGAATACAGCGCCCTCGGGCTCGAACCACCCAGCGACCTCGCGCTCAGCATTACGGCGCGTCTTGATCGAGGTATCGGTATTCCGATTTCACGTGAAACGGACCAGCCCACACAGGAGGCAGCAGAATGAAAATATCGATGGGATGGTGCATTTTCTCAACGATGGTGGCCGCGATGGCAGGCCTCGCCGTCGGCATTTACGCCGTGTACCCGCGTGATCTGGTCTTGCTCTCCGTGCCCAATGGGTACAGCGCCGAGTTCTGCCAAGGCGAAGGATTCACCTTGAAGGTCGTAGGTGCGCGCGGGAACGTCGAATGTCTCGGTAATCCGTGTCACACCGGATTATGGATTTACGACGCTGAGGGGCGCGCAGTGTCGGGCATGGTGCCGGGATTTCGTGACGGTGATCCCTGCGTGACGCGGAAGGAAGCGCGCCGATGACCGCGCCGATCAAGATCCCGCCCGATCCCACCGAGGTGATCGCGACCGTGCGCACGCTCCAGGACGCGGTGGAGGTGTTTCGGACGATGAAGGAGCGGCTCGGGCTCACCTTCGAGTTCATCGACGAGGTGGGTGGACTGAGCCGAGGCCACGCCGACAAGGTGCTCAGCCGCACCGAGCAGAAGCGTCTGGGATACGATACGTTTGCGCTGTTCACATCGCTATTTGCTGTGGAATTCAGGGTTTATATCGACATGGCCGCGGTCAAGCAGATGCAGGACGTCTGGGAAGAACGCAAGCGGCCACTGTTTCCGCACCGCAAGCCGGGTCAGGTCTCCAAGAAGCTCCAGGAAATGGCAAAACCCCACATAATCAGGGAACATTTGAAGAAAGCGAACACCGCGCGCAATGCTTTGCTTTCATGTGAGCAACGCATCAAAATTGCCAAGAAAGCGGGCCGCAAATCATCCCGATTGAGCAAGCTCACACCAGAGCGGCGCAAGACCATTGCCAAGAACGCAGCAGCAGCACGCTGGCATAAGCCTGTGGTGCAGGAGATCGTGGAATGAGCGAGATGATTGAACGCGTGGCGATAGCGCAGGCTGGTACCCGCTGGGATTCATTCGATGAGGAGCACAAGAATGCGGCGCGCGATCTCGCACGCATTGCGATCGAGGCCATGCGCGAGCCGACCGAGGCTATGGTGAAGGACGGCTCATCGTTTGTTTGGTTCGAGGGGCGGACGTTCGAATACGAGGATGTGACAACGACTTACCAGGCCATGATCGATGCAGCCCTGAGATAGAAGCATCTGCATCAATATTCATGCATGTGCATCATAATCCGGTGCGTCCTAGACCGGATTGTCAAATCACCAATCTTCAGGCATCACGTGAGAGCCAACAGCAACCTCGCGCGCACTCTTCCAACAACAAGCACCTGACCTTGATGCCCAAGCTGCCCTTCAACCACAACCCACGCCTGGCAGCCCGCTTCGCCCGCCTCCACCGCATCAAGCGCAAGCACCTCACCACCACCGACAAGGCATCGCTCCGGCAAGCAGCCATCGAAGCCGCAGCATCCACCAAGCCAACCATCATCCCAGCCGGCAAGCGCTCTCGCAGTCCAGCATGCGATTGAGCTCGTTGTGCACATGCAGCGCATAACAGAGATATTCCATAATCATGGAACTCGCATGGTCCGGACACACGTCGAGACCGTGCAATTCCCTAGACAGGGGACAACCACATCAGCGCATGTTGTTGATATGATTGGTGAATACGCACAGCAGCACACTGGGTGTGTCAGCTACGTGCCAGATGATGATGCGCCAGATATTGAGCCTGGCCATGCGAAAGACCCGGCGGGGAGGGGGGTGGGGGAGAAATGCCCGATCGTTTCCAATTTCATGTATCCCCTTCTTTTCGCGGACCTTTTTCGGATTTCGTGTGGCATTTGGGCAACTCTGGATTTGGTTCCGGTGCGTTGTTGTCGGGAGTAACGGGGTTAGTGTTTGCGGCATGAAGGATGTGGTTCCATTGATGCCGGATGCGAGCGACCTGCCGGAGGCGGTTCGGGGGTTGCGGGATGAACGATGGCGCAAGTTTGCCTGGGGGTATGTGTTTGGCGGGGGCGAGGGGGCGGCGGCCGCCCGGTTTGCCGGGTATTCGGACGCCGGCGAGGGGTGCAAGGTCCGGGCGCACGGGTTGCTGCAGCGCGATGAGATCCAGGCGGCGATCAAGGCGCTGACGGGGAAGTACCTGTTCAGTCTGGCGCCGAAGGCGATTTTGCGGCTTGGGGAGATTTTGGACAATCCGAAGCACGCCAAGCACGCCAAGGCGATCGAGATGGTGCTGGACCGGACCGGGCATGGCGGGGTGACGGATGTGAACGTGAATGTGTCAGGAGAGCTGACGGTCAATCACACGGATCAGGCGCTGAATGATTTGCGGGCGCTGCTCGAGCTCGGGGTGTCGCGGGAGAAGCTGATCGAGGTGTTCGGGTTCTCGGGGCTGTCGCGGTACGAGAAGATGCTGGCGGAGCAGGGGCCGAAGCTGATCGAGGGCGAGGTGAACCGATGAGCGAGGCGATTGAGCGCGTGGCCAACGCGATCGGCGATGTGCTGTCCCGGGACAGCACCGGTGAATGCCTGCTTTGCTCGAACGAGCGGCAGCGAACGGAACTGGCTCGTGCTGCGATCGGGGCCTTGCGTGAGCCGACGGCAGAGATGTGGAGGGCAGAGCATCCGATATGGTCTCTTGGCCGGCCAATGTGGGATTGGTGGCGGCAGATGATCGACGAAGCCCTGAAATGACTGACGACATCGAGGAAGGCCCGGACCCGAACGAGGTCCGCCGGCACGCCAAGAAGATGTTCA
>Ga0068864_100000285_pt1 | contig 45076 bp, 39 predicted proteins | sample KBSSwiS72_FD_66586 | JGI IMG/M metagenome (GOLD analysis project Ga0068864, IMG submission 66586) | Switchgrass rhizosphere microbial communities from Kellogg Biological Station, Michigan, USA - KBS Switchgrass S7-2 | ecosystem: Host-associated > Plants > Roots > Rhizosphere > Soil ...
CGACGAGCGCCAGCGCGTGGAGCGTCCGCGGCCCGGCGATGCCGTCGGCCAGCAGGCCTTCGCTCTTCTGGAAAGCGATGACGGCCGCCTCGGTGCCGCCGCCGAAGGCGCCGTCGATCAGGCCGGGATCGAAGCCCTTGTCGAGCAGCGCCTGCTGCAGCGCCGACACCGCGGCACCGGACATTCCCCGCTTGAGAACCTTCATCAGCAGCTCCTCGAAGTTGCACGCTGGAACTGCGCCTCGGCCGGCCAGCCCGGTGGGGTCGCGATGTCGGCGCGCCGCGTGCGCAGCGCGTCGCCTTCGATCGTCAGCTCGAACGCTTGCAGTCCCTGGGCGCGCAAGGTCGAGCCCTCGATACGGCCGTCGAAGACGAACGGAACCGGGCTCGCCGCCGTCGTCAGCGTGGCCGAGAAGGCCTGGAAGCGCTGCGTGATCTCGAGCCGGCTGCCCGCCGCGCACCAGGTGCCGGCGGCCGCGACCGGCACGATCCACAGATGGATGCGCGACACCTTCTCCCTGCCGACCGCCTTGTCGGGCACGTCGACGACGAGGCTGCGGTCGGGCAGCCAGTCGCCCATGTCCCAGTCGTGGGAAACGACGCGGGTGCCCGGAGCCAGCGCCAGGAGGCGCGGCCGCAGCTGCAGGTTGACGGCAGGCAGCAGGTACATCGTCACCACGCTGGCGCGGCCGAGGTCGGTGGCGAACAGGTCCTGCTCGCGGAACTCGACCTTCTCCTGCACCCCGGCGGCGCGCGCCAGCTCGCGGCTCCTCTTCACCAGCTCCGGCACGATCTCGACGCCGAGGCCACGGGCACCGAAGCGGCGGGCGGCGGTGATGACGATGCGGCCATCGCCGGAGCCCAGGTCGATCACATGATCGGCGGGGCCGACGCCGGCGAGGTCGAGCATCGCCAGGGTCACCTTGTCGGGCGTGGTGATGAAGGGCACCTCGTCCTGGGCTCGGGCGACGCTGGCGAGACACAGGACCGCGGCGATCGCGCCGAGCAGGAGCCGCCCGATCCCCGGGTGCGGCAGGATACGCCTCATGCCGCGGCCGCCGGTGCGCGGACCACCGCCGCATCGACGATCTCGAGCTCGCTCGAGCTGGCCGGCAGCTCGGCGACGACGGCCGCGTCGCGGACAACGAGGATGCGATGGCAGAGCGCCAGCAGCTCCTTCAGGTCCGAGGAGACCAGCACGATCGTCACGCCCTGCTTCGAGAGCGTGTCGATGATGGCGTAGATCTCCTCGCGCGCGCCGACGTCGACGCCGCGTGTGGGCTCGTCGCAGATCAGCAGCAGCGGTCGGGCCAGCAGGCCACGGCCGAACAGCACCTTCTGCTGGTTGCCGCCGCTCAGAGCGCGTACCGGCGTGCGCAGCGACGCCGCCACCAGCTTCAGGCGTTCGAGCGTCGGCGCCACTCGCCGCCGCTCTTCGCCGCCATCGACGAAGCCGAGCCTCGATAGGCTGCCGAGCATCGCCGCGCTGGCATTGCGCAGCACCGACAGGCCGGCGAACAAGCCCTCGCGCTTGCGGTCCTCGGTCAGATAGACGATGCCCCGGGCAACCGCCTGCACCGGCGTGCGGACACTGAATCGCTGCTCGCCGATCCGGTAGTCGACGGTGGTGCCCTCTTCCAGACCGGCGAGCCGGCGCGCGAGGCGGGTCCGTCCGCTGCCGACCAGGCCGCCGAGGCCGACGATCTCGCCGCGCTCGAGCCTGAGGTCGAACGGCGCCGGCGGCGCATGGACGCGGATCGTCAGCGGCGGCGAGCCGGAAAGCGCGAGCGGCTCGGCCCGCGTCCGGTCGTCGACCGCGTGGCCGACCATGTGGCGCACCAGCTCGCTTCGGGTGACGTCCGCGATGGCTGCGGCGAACACGCGCCTGCCGTTGCGCAGCACGGTCACCCGGTCGGCGATCTCGAACACTTCGTCCAGGCGATGCGAGACGAACAGCACCAGCAGGCCGCGCCGCTTCAGCTCGCCGACGGTGTCGAACAGACGCATTCTTTCCTCGGCCGAGAGCACCGCGGTCGGCTCGTCCAGCGTGAGGATGCGTGCCGAGATCGACAGCGCCCGGGCGATCTCGACCAGCTGACGCGCGGCGACGCTCAGCGTCCCGGCAACGGCGGCAGGGTCCAGCGGCAGGCGATAGGCCTGGAGCAGCCGCGCCGTCTCGGCCTGCAGCGCCCGCCGATCGAGCAGCCCGGCGCGGGTCCGCGGCTCGCGCCCGAGCCAGATGTTCTCGGCGACGCTGAGTTCGGGCAGCACCGCCAGCTCCTGGTACACCGCGGCGACTCCGGCGGCACGCGCCTCGGCCGGCGAGGCGAAGCGCACGGGAGCGCCGTCGATCAGGATCTCGCCCGCGCTCGGCGCATGCACGCCGGCGAGCAAGTTCATCAGGGTCGACTTGCCTGCGCCGTTGGCCCCGGTCAAGGCGTGGACTTCGCCGCGGTCTGCGACGAAATCCACCGCTTCGAGCGCCGCGACGGCGGCGAAGCGCTTTCCCAGGCCGCGGAGCTCGAGCAGCGGCGGGGGCGAGCCCGGGACCGCCCGGCCCTCTTCGGTCACTTCGGCTTGAACTGCTCGGGCAGCTTGCTGGCCCACCAGTCGTCGGGCTTGTTCATCTCGGCGAACTTCGCCGCATCCTTGGGCGCGATGTATTCGGACGGGATCACCAGGCCGCGCGGCACGGGCTCGCCGGCGAGGATCTTCAGGCCGAGCTTGGTCGCCTCCTGGCCGGCGCGCGTGGGGAAGGTGACGGCGCCGCCCTTCTGGTTCTTGACCACCCACTTCATCCAGCCGTTGTACTCGTCGCCGGGCGACATCGTCAGGCCCTTCATCCGGCCCGCGTCCTCGAAAGCCTCGGCGACGCCCATCGACATCTGGCCCGCGGGCGAGAACACGCCGTCGATCTTCGGATAACGCTGCAGCAGGTTCTCGCTGATCTGCTTCGCCTTGGCGCGGTTCCAGTCGCCGTACTCGGCCGACAGCAGCTCGACGTTGGGATGGTCCTTGAGCACCGTCTTCAGCGCCGCGAGCTGGTCGACCGCCGCGGTGGTGCCGGCGATCGGCAGCATCGCGAAGATCTTGCCCTTGCCGCCGAGGTCCTTCACGAAATGGCGCGCACCCTCCTCGCCGAGCGCCCACTGGTCGATGAAGGCGTTCGACACCGTGCCCGCGGAGTAGCTGAAGCCGCCGCCCGCGTTGACCGTGGGAATCCCCTTGGCCACGGCCTTCTCGAGCGCCGGCTGGATCGCCTTCTCGTCGACCGGCCAGTAGATGATGAGGCTCACGTTCTTGGCGACCAGGTCCTCGATGTCGGCGACCTGCTTGCTCGGGTTGAAGGCCGCGTCGGTCACGATCACGTCCTTCACGTCCTTGTGCAGCGAGGCCTCGTAGCGGATGTGCTGCAGGCAGAACACGACCCAGGAGTTGCTCATGTAGCCGGCGGCCACGCCGATCGTGTACGGCCCCGGCTTCTTGAACTTCTTGGTGTCGACCACCTCTGCCATCTGCTTCTTCTGCAGGGCACGGTCCGTGGTCTGCGCGCCGGCCGCCGCGGGCAGCAAGGCAGCGCTCAGGACGGCCACGCAGGCCAGCGCCTTCGACAGGAACAGCAATCTCATCTCGTTCTCCTCGGTTGACTCAGCGATCCCGGCCGAGGCGGGCGTAAGCCGCCGACGCCACGACGATGATCGCGCCCTTCAGCACCAGTTGCAGGTTGTAGTTGAAGCCCAAGATATTGACCAGGTTGAAGGCAATGAACAAGACGAGCGTACCCGCCACCGTGCCCACCACCGTGCCGCGACCGCCGCTGAAGAGCGTGCCGCCCAGGACGATGGCCGCCAGCGCATCGAACTCGAAGCCGCGGCCGGTGAAGGTGCTGGAGACACCCGAGCGCGCCAGCACGGCGATGCCGCCGAGCGCGGCGAACGCCCCCGAGATCACGTAGCAGGCGAAGGTCACCGCGGCCACCGGCAGGCCGGAGAGGCGCGCGGCTTCTCGGTTGCTGCCGATCAGGTAGATCTGCCGGCCGAAGCGGGTCGTGCGCAGCAGAATCTCGACCGCCGCGGCGAGGAGCAGCAGGCTCAGGGCGAGGACCGGCAGGACGTCGCCGAGGCGGTGGTTGAAGAACTCGCGGAAGTCCGGCGCCACCATGCCGCGCGCCGTGCCGCCGGAAAAGATCTGCGTCAGGCCGTAGATCGCCAGCGCCGTGCCCAGGGTCAGGATGAACGACGAGGACCGGTTGAAGACCACCAGCAGGCCGTTGACCGCGCCGAAGGCCGCGCCGACGGCGACCGTCACGGCCACGGCCAGCGGCACGTTGCGGGCGTCGCCGGCCATCAGCACCGCGCAGAGCACGGCCGAGAACGAGATGATCGCGCCGATCGAGAGGTCGATGCAGCCGAGGATCATCACCAGGGTCGTGCCGATCGCGGCGATGCCGACCGGTGCCGCCTGGCGCAGGATGTTGCCGACGTAGACCGGCTCGAGGAAGGCATCGGATAGGGCGATCGCCACCAGGTAGAGCACGGCGAGCACGCACAGGATCGCCCAGCGCGAAAGCAGCTCGCCGGCGGAGGACCAGGGGGACGCGGCAAGAGGGCTCATCCGGCGTCCGGACCGGCGGCCGGCAGGCGTGTCGCCGCCAACGGGCCCCGGCCGGTGCGGGCCCGGGTCGCGACGATCGCCGTGACCACGATCAAGCCCTTGGCGAAGGTCTGGACGAAGGCCGAGACCTCGAGCAGGTTGAGCACGTTCGAAATCACGCCGAGCAGGATCACTGCCGCCACCGTGCCGGCGATCGTGCCCCGCCCGCCCGCGAGCGAGGTGCCGCCGAGGACCGCGGCGACGATGGCATCGAGCTCGAAGCCCTGGCCGGCATTCGGATAGCCGGTGCCGAGCCGGCCGGCGACGAGCAGCCCGGCGAGCGTGGCGCCCACGCCCGAGAGCACGAAGGCGAGCAGGCGCACGCGCGCGACGTCGACACCGGCGCGGCGGGCGCTTTCGGCGTCGCCACCGGTGGCGAGCAGGCGCAGGCCGAAGCGGGTGTGGCGCAGCAGCAGGTGGGCGAAGGCGGCAAAGCCCAGCAGCACCAGGCCGGCCACCGGCAGGCCGAGCAGCCGGCCGTTGGCCAGCCAGACCAGCTCGACCGGCGCCCGGCCGACGCTCTGGTCGGTGTACGCGAAGATCGCCCCCTGCAGGATGCTCAAGGTGCCGAAGGTCAGGATCAGCGGCTCGATCCGAAAGCGGTTGACGAGCGCGCCGTGCGCTACGCCGACAGCGGCGCCCAGCGCCACCATCGCCATGAGCACCGGCAGCAGCAGCTCGGAGCGGCCGTCGGTGATGGCGCAGCTCAGCACGACCGAGAGGCCGAGCAGCTGGCCGACCGAGAGGTCGATCAGCCCGCCGGCGATGACGAAGGTCTGGCCGATCGCCACCAGTCCCAGCGCGGCCGACTGGGTGACGACGTTCGCCAGGTTGGTCGGCGAAGCGAAGCCCGGAACGAACAGCAGCGCGGCGGCGAGCACGACCGCGAGCAGCCCATAGATGCCGGCGCGGTGCGCCAGCGACTGCAGCGCCGGGACCGACGCGGCCGCGAGCGCCATCAGCCGAGCTGGCGCATCACGGTGTCGCTGTCTTCGACCCAGCCGAACTTGCTGGCGAAGTTCTTGAGCGTGGCGGCGTGCAGGTCGGGCGCGAACGACGAGACCGCGTCTTTCACCAGCGTGGTTCGGAAGCCGTGGTGGAAGGCCTGGCGCGCCGTTTCCTCGACGCAGATCTGCGTCACCGTGCCCGTGACCACCAGCGATTCGACACCGAGCGAGCGCAGCGTCGGCTCGAGCTGGGTCGCGTGGAAGGCGCCGTAGTTGTACTTCTCCACCTGGAATTCGCCGGGAAGGGGCGCCAGCTCGTCGATGACGTCGGTGCACTCCTGCTCGCGGCCGATGTCGGGATAGAAGCGCTTGTGGCCTTTCCAGCAGCACTTGGTCGGCGGCAGCGCCTGCGGCGACCACTCCCAGAGCAGCACCGGTGCCGGGAAGGTGATGAACTTGGTGTAGACGATGGGAAGCTTCCTCTCGCGGAAGAGCCGGATCAGTGCCTGGTTGGCAGGAATCGTGGCCCGCGCGTCGACGACCTCGAGCGCCGCGCCGACGCGGACGAAGTCGTTCTGCATGTCGACGATCAAGAGCGCGGGATGGCGGACGCGGTCATGCGGTTCGATCATGGGGACCTCACTCGAGAGACGGAATCGGGTGGCGCTCCGATCAGACCCCAGCCTGGAGCGCCTGCCAGACGCGCTCCGAGGTCGCCGGCATCTGGATCTCGTCGGCGCCGCGGCGCGCGCCGGCGTGGGCGAGCGCATCGGCGACCGCGTTCATCGTCGCCGGTGTCGCGCCGATGGTGCCGAGCTCGCCGACGCCCTTGACCCCGAGCGGGTTGGTCAGGCAGGGAATCGAGGTGTCGAAGCGGGTGCGGAAGTCCGGCAGCCCCTCGGCCCGCGGCATCGCATAGTCCATGAAGCTGCCGGTCACGAGCTGGCTGCTGCCTTCGTCGTAGACGATCCGCTCGCAGAGCGCCTGGCCGATGCCCTGGACCGCGCCGCCGTCGACCTGGCCGCCGACGATGGCCGGGCTCACCACCCGGCCGATGTCGTTGACCGAAGCGTAGGAGACGACCTGCACGTCGCCGCTGTCGGGATCGATCTCGACCTCGCAGACATGGCAGGCGTTCGGCCAGGTCGGGCCGCCCGCCGTGGCCGTTGCATCGACGTGGATGCGCGCCTCGGCCTGCTTGCCGGCCAGCGCGAACAGGTCGATGCCGAGGTCGGTGCCGACCACCGAGAAACGGCCGGCGCGATACTCGATGTCGGCGGCGGCGGCCTCGAGCGCCTCGGCGGCGAGGTCCTTGGCATGCTCCACGGTGCGCTCGGCCCCGACCTTCACCGCCGAGCCGCCGGTGAAGAGCGAGCGCGAGCCGGCGCTGCCGAAACCGTTGCCGCGATCGGTGTCGCCCTGGACGATGCGCACCTTCTCGATCGGCACGCCGAACACGTCGACCGCGAGCTGGGCGTAGCTGGTCTGGATGCCCTGGCCCATCTGCTGCGTCGCCGAGTAGATCTCGATGAAGCCGTCGGGCGTGACGTCGATCGAGACCTTCTCCTCGAAGGCCATGCCGCTGGTCCATTCGAGGAAAGTGGCGATGCCCCGGCCGCGCAGCTTGCCGCGCTTCTTCGACGCCTCGCGGCGCGCGGCGTAGCCGTTCCAGTCGGCGAGCGCCAGGCCCTGGTCCATGATCTTCTCGAACGAGCCGCTGTCGTAGGTCTGGCCCATCGCGTTGGTGTAGGGCATCTGTTCGGGGCGGATGAGGTTGCGCCGGCGCAGCGCCGCCGGATCCATCTTCATCTCGCGTGCCGCCGCGTCCATCAGCCGCTCGATCAGGTAGATCGCCTCGGGCCGGCCGGCGCCACGGTACGGGCCGGTGGGCGTGGTGTGGGTGAGCACGGCGGTGTAGTGCAGGTCGATCGTCTTCAGGTCGTAGATGCTGGTCGAGACCCACGGGCCGATCAGCAGCTGGATCGCGACGCCGGCCGGCGTGGCATAGGCGCCGACGTTGGCGAGCGAGTTCACGCGCAGCGCCAGCACCCGGCCGTCGGCGTCGAGCGCGAGCTCCGCCCGGCTCGCGACATCGCGGCCGTGGTACGCCGAGAGGAACTCCTCGCTGCGGTCGGCCTGCCAGCGCACCGGGCGCTTCAGCGCCCGCGCCGCGTAGGCGACGACCAGGTCTTCCGGATACGGGCCGGTCTTCATGCCGAAGCCGCCGCCGACGTCGCCGACCAGCACGTGCACCTGCGGCGGCGCCAGGTCGGGCAGCGTGGCCGCGATGCCGCCGGCCACGGCCGTCGGCATCTGGTTGCTGATGCGCACCTCGATCCGGCCGCTCGCTTCGTCGAAGCGGGCGACGACCGATCGCGGCTCCATCGGCGACGGCGCCAGGCGCTGGTTGTGGACGTCGAGCGCGACCCGATGCGCGGCGCGGGCGAACGCCGCCTCGGTCGCGGCCGCGTCGCCGTGCCGCATCTCGGCGGCGATGTTGTCGGGCGCTTCGGCGGTGACGACGGCGGCACCGGCCTGCCTCGCGGCCCGCGCGTCGGTCACCGACGGCAGCTCCTCGAGGTCGAGGACGATCGCATCGAGCGCGTCGCGCGCCTGCTCGCGCGACTCGGCGACCACCGCGGCGATCGCCTCGCCGACGTAGCGCGCGACCTCGTGCGCCAGGGCGCGGCGCAGCGGGCTGACAGTGCTGCGCCCGTCGGCGCGCCTGAAGTCCGGCGTCGTCGGCAATCCCTTGACGCCGGCCGCTGCCAGGTCGGCGCCGGTGAAGACGCCGATCACGCCCGGCATGGCGCGCGCGGCGTCGACGTCGATGCCGGCGATGCGGGCATGCGCGTACGGCGAGCGCAGGAAGGCGATCACCGTCTCGCCGGGCACGGCGACGTTGTCGGTGAAGCGGCCGCGGCCCTCGAGCAGGGCGCGGTCTTCGATGCGCGGCACGGCACGGCCGCTGCCGAAACGCGCTGCGGCGTCGGGTGCATTCATGGGCGGGATTCCGGTAGGTTCGAGGAGGTTCAGGACTGGAGCGAGGCCCACATGTCCTTGTCGCGCTCCGCGGTCCAGATGCGCGGGTCGCGGTGCGCCGTCGCCTCGTCGTAGGCGCGGGAGACGTCGAAGGGCATGCAGTGCTCGTAGATGAATTGCTGGCCGTAGCGCGGGCGCAGCGTCGCATCGGTGTCGGCGAAGACGCGCTTCAGGTCATGGCCCTGGGCCACGCCCTTCCTGACGCTGGCAAACATGTCCTGGACGAAGGCGCGGGTGGAGGCGATGCCCTCCTTGCACATCGCCGCGTCGGTGAGGGCCGCGCCGCGGCCCGGAACGATCGCCTTGGCGCCCAGCGCCTCGACCCGGTCGAGCGTCGCCGGCCAGTCGCTGAAATAGGCGTCGCCGGCGTAGACCGTGGCGCCGTACTCGACCAGGTCACCGCTGAACAGGATCTTCTGCTGCGGCAGCCAGGCCACCGTGTCGCCCTTGGTGTGGCCGCGGCCGAGCTGCATCAGCCTGACCTCGATCTTGCCGAGCCAGACCGTCATCTCGCCCTTGAAGGTCATCGTCGGCCAGGTCAGGCCGGGGATGGTCTCCACCGACTGGAACAGGCGCGGGAAGCGCTCGATCTCGCTCTTCATGTCGGCGGCGCCGCGCTCGACGATCAGGTCGCGGGTGTCCTCGCTGGCGATGATCTCGCTCGCCCCGTAGGCGCTGGCGCCGAGCACGCGCACCGCGTGGTAGTGGCTCAGCACCACGTACTTGATCGGCTTGTCGGTGACCTCGCGGATGCGCCGGATCACGTCGGCCGCCATCACCGGCGTGGCCTGGGTGTCGAGCACCATGACCGCGTCGTCGCCGATGACGACGCCGCTGTTCGGGTCGCCCTCCGCCGTGTAGGCGTAGGCGTTGTCGGAGAGCTTGGTGAAGCTGACCTTCTTCTCGGTGAGATCGGCTTGGGAGGCGAAGGCTTTGCTCATGATCGGGATCACCTAGGAGGAAGCGGGCATTTTGAGCGATGCGAGAAAAGCCGCCACGGTGTCGTGGAAGCGGTTCGGCAGCTCGGCGACGCTGAGGTGCGCGGCCTCCTCCAAGACCGTCAGCTCGGCGCCGGGAATGCGCTCGGCGATGGCCCGCGCCATCTCCGGCGTCGCGCCCAGGTCCTTGCCGCCGGCAATGACCAGCGTCGGCAGGCGCACCGTGCCGAGGCGGTCGAGCCAGTCGACCTTGGCGATGGCGTGGCAGCAGGCGACGTAGCCGGCCGGATCGCTGCACAGCAGCTTCGCCTTCAGCGCCGCCGCCTCGGCCGGATGCCCGGCGCGATAGTCGGGGCCGAGATAGCGCTCGACCACGGCGTCGGCAACCGCGGCCATTCCACCCTGCTCGACCGCGGCGATCCGCGCCGCCCAGGTCGCGGCAGCGGCATCGGGATAGCGGGCGGTGGTGTTGGCGAGCACCGCCCCGCGCAGCAGCTCGGGATGGTTGATCGCCAGGCCCTGGCCGACCATGCCGCCCATCGACAGGCCGATCCAGGCGACCGGGCCGCGGCCCCATTCGCGGATCACCCGGGCGGCGTCGTCGACCAGCTGGTCCAGCGTGTACGGTCCCGGCGGCACCGCCGAGCTGCCGTGGCCGCGGTGCTCGTAGCGCAGCACCGAGTGCGTCTTCGCCAGGCGGGCGGCGAGCTCGTCCCACATGTGCACGTCGAGGCCGAGGGCATGGCTCATCACCACCGGCGACCCTTCGCCCTGCACCGTCACATGGATCTGCGGCGCGCTGAAGGTGTGGTGCGAGGCCACCCGCACCGACGCGGCCAGCGATTGCGAAACCGCCAGCTTGCCGGCGGCGCGCAGCAGGTCGGTGGTGATCTTGAAGGCGGTGTTAGCGGCGGGAACGCCGCAGTAGATCGCCCCCTGCATCAGCGTTTCCTTGATCTTCTCGATGGACACGCCGTGCTCGATCGCCGCCCGGCAATGCAGCTCGAACTCTTCCCAGCGCGCCAGGCCCATGGTCATGCCGAGCACCAGCAGCCGCCGGGTGTCGTGGTCGAGGCCGGGGCGGCCCCAGATGTCGTGCCAGGCGTAACGGGTGATCAGGCTCTGGAAGTCGGCGTTGAACGCGGTCGCGCCGGCGAGCGACTTGTCGACCCAGGCATCGCCGAGGACGCTGCGGCGGTTGACGACACCGCGGTCGAAATCGTCGGCGCGATCGCTCATGGGGCGGGCTTCCTTGTCAAGGGTTCGAGGGCGACGAGCTGGGCCCGGGCGGCCGCGCCGGCGCGGCGCGCGGCCGCCTCGACGTCGCCGGCCGCGGCACCGCTGCCGATCGCCTGCAGATGCGCGTCGACGTTGGCGCGCATCCGCGCGGCGACGACCTCCAGGCCGGCGGCGCAGGCATCGGCCAGGGTGCGGACCGCGCCGTGCGCCGAGATGAAGAGCGAGGGCCAGACCGCCAGCTCGGCCTGCCAGTCGCCGAGGCCGCGCTGGTGCGCCTGCGGCATCGCCGCGAGCAGGGTCGCGGCCAGGTGCGGAGCGCGGGTCGCCGCGGCGATCGCCACCATCGCCGCCACCGGATTGCGCTTGTGCGGCATCGCCGAGGAGGTGCCGCGCCCGGCCTGGCGCGCCTCGAACACCTCGCCGACCTCGCCCTGCGCCAGCAGCGCCAGGTCGCGGCCGATCTTGCCGAGCGCGCCGCAGAGCACCGCGACGCTGCAGCCGAGCGTCACCCAGGCGTCGCGCTGGGTATGCCAGGCGCCGGCGGGCACCGCCAGGCCGAGCCGCTCGCCGACGCGCCGCGCGATGGCCGGCCCCTTGTCGCCGAGCGCCGCGAGCGTGCCGACGGCGCCGCCGAGCTGCAGCTGCAGCGCGGCCTCGCCGGCGGTGCGCAGGCGCTCGCGACAGCGCACAACCGGCGCCAGCCAGCCGACGACCTCGTGGCCGAAGCTCACCACCTCGGCCGATTGCATCAGCGTCCGCCCGAGCATCGGCGTCTCGAGGTGGCGCCGGGCCAGCGCCGCGAGCGCATCGACGAGGCGATCGAGATCGGCGGCGATCAGGCCCAACGCCTCCCGGGTCACCAGCACCATCGCCGTGTCGATCACGTCCTGGCTGGTGCTGCCGCGATGGACAAAGGCCGCGGCCTCGGGCGCGCCGGCCGCGACCCGGTCGCGCAGCTGCTGCACCAGCGGAATCGCCAGCGCGCCGGCGCGGCGCGCCTCGCCGACGATCCACTCGACGTCGAACGGCGCGCCGTTGCAGGCGGCGACGATGGCCGCGGCCGCCTGCCGCGGAATCAGCGCCTCGTCCGCCTCGGCATCAGCGAGCGCCGCCTCGAACGCCAGCATGGCGACGATGACCTGCGCTTCGGCGAACGCCGATTCGACGTCGGCGCTGGCCAGGGTGCGCTCGAAGATCGTGCCGGTCATGGAGAAAGGCGTGGCGAGGCGGTCATTGAGGATTCGAGCGCAGCGCCGCAGTATCGGCCGGGGCCGTGGCCGCGACCCGCGCCGCCTTCCGGTTGACCAGGTGGCGGATGTTGACGATCGACACCAGGTGCATCTGGATCAGCATCAGCATGCCGTTGCGCCAGAGCTCGAGCACGGTCTCGTCGGGAAAGGCGCGCAGACGATCTTCGTCGACGGTGTGGAAACCGTCGACCGAGATCGACTCGCCGTTCGGCAGGGTCGCGTCGGCCTTCATCGCCTTGAGCACGCCGAGCCGCGCCAGCCGATCGCAGAACGCACGCGTGCGCTCGGCCTCGTGCTCGTAGCGCTCGAGGAAGTCGATCGCCCGGCGCAGCGCCGGCGCCGGTGCGTCGTCGGCTTCGAACAGCGGCTCGCCGGCCTGCTCGCCGAAGCCGCTCCAGGCCTCGTCGACGAGCACGTTGATGCCGTCGGAGCCCGGCAGGGCGGCGGTGAGGAACGGATAGCGGCGCACGTAGGCCGGGACGTAGCGCGCGTCCCAGCGGCTGCGCTCGACGTAGAGGTTCTCGCCGTGGCTGAGTCCGAGCAGCGCCGCCGGCGTCATCGCCGCGCGGCCGGCACTGTCCCTGGCGCCGGTCTCGACGAAGACGATCGGGAATTCCAGCGCCGCATGCGGGAACTCGGTCGCGGTGATCGGCACGACGTGGATTTCTCCGGCGATCGAGTAGTCGGTGAGAGGCTGCACCTTGCGATGGCGATGCTGCGCCGGGTCCAGGGCGACGGGCCGGCGATAGAGCGAAGTCGCGGCGCGGTTCAAATGTGCGCTCCCGTGCTGTCGGGCACCAGCGCCTGGGCCAGCACCTTGTCGACGCGTTTGCCGTCGAGGTCGACGACCTCGAAGCGCCAGCCTTCCCACTCGACCGAATCGGCGGTCCCCGGCAGGCGCCCGAGCAGCAGCATGATCATTCCGGCGAGAGTGTTGTAGCGGCCGCGATCTTCCTCGGGCAGCTCCTTGAGGCCGAGACGGTCCTTGAGCTCGGGCGTGGGGATCAGGCCGTCGAACAGCCAGCTGCCGTCGTGGCGCTGCACCGCCCACGAGTCGGATTCGACCTCGGTGCTGAACTCGCCGGTGATCGCCTCCAGCACGTCGCGCACCGTGATCATCCCCTGGACCTCGCCGTATTCGTCGACCACGAACACGAGCTGCGCGCTCGAGGCCCGGAACTGCTCGAGCAGCCCCATGCCGGAGAGGGTCTCGGGCACGAACACCGGCGACTGCAGGTGTGCCTCGAGCTCGAAGGTCTTGCCCTGGATCGATTGCTGCAGCAGCGACTGGGCGCTGACGATGCCTAGCACGTCGTCGAGGCCGCCGCGGCAGACCGGATAGCGCGAGTGCTCGGCCTCGGCGATGGTGCGCAGCACGTCCTCCGGCGTCGACGTCGCCTCCAGCCAGACGATCTCCGCCCGGGGAATCATCATCGAGCCGACCTGGCGGTCGTCGAGGCGAAAGACGTTGCGCACCATCTGGTGCTCCTGCGCCTCGATCACCCCGGCGTCGAGCCCTTCTTCCAGGCTGGCGGCGATCTCCTCCTCGGTGACGCTGCGGTCGGGCGCGCCGCGCACGCCGAGCAGCTTGAGCACGGTCTCGGTGCACCAGGTGAGCAGGCGCACGAACGGCCGGGCGAGAACCGAGAGCCACTCCATCGGCCGGGACACCAGCCGGGCGATCGTCTCGGGGTACTGCAGGCCCAGCCGCTTGGGCACCAGCTCGCCGAAGACGATGCTGAGGAAGGTGATGGTGACGACGACCATGCCGGTGGCGGTGATCTCCGCCGGGCGGTCGCGCATGCCGAGCGTCTCGTGCAGCCAGCGGGCGAACGGCGCCGAGAAGGCGGCGTCGCCGACGATGCCGTTGAGGATGCTGATCGAGGTGATGCCGATCTGCACCACCGAGAGCCACTTGGTCGGATCGTCGTGCAGGGCGATGGCGTGGACGGCGCCCGAATCCCCGGCTTCGACCATCACCTGCAGCCTCGCCTTGCGGCTGGCGGTGAGCGCCATCTCCGACATGGCGAACAGGGCGTTCAGGAAGACCAGGAAGATCAGCAGGGCAACGTCCATGCGCGGGCGCAGCGGTGTCGGGCAGGCAGCGTAGCAGAATCAGGTGATGGCCCCCACGCTCGCTGCGCTCGCTGCCCCCCGAGGGGGCCGGGCGCCCTTCGGAGCGGCCGGGCGGGCGCCGATGGCCCCCACGCTCACTGCGCTCGCTGCCTCCCGAGGGGGCCAAGCGCCCTTCAGGCGGCCGAGCGGGCGCTGATGGATTATCTCGTCGGCGACCTCCAAGGCTGCGCCGACGCGCTCGAGCGGTTGCTTGCCGAGATCGGCTTCTCCGCCTCGCGCGACCGGATCTACGTGCTCGGCGACCTGGTCAATCGCGGCCCCGATTCGCTGGGGGTGCTGCGCCGGCTGCGCGACCTGGGCGACGCCGCGCATTGCGTCCTCGGCAACCACGACTGGCATCTGCTCGCCGTCGCCGCCGGGGTGCGGCCGCGGCACCGCAGCGACACCCTCGAGGACATCCTCGACGCGCCCGACCGCGAAGACTGGCTCGCGTGGCTGCGCCGGCAGCGGATGGCACTGCACACGGACGGCTGGCTGATGCTCCACGCCGGCGTGGTGCCGCAATGGGACCTGGCGCAGACGCTCGCGCTCGCGGCCGACCTGGAGCGAGCGCTGCGCGATTCGCCGCCCCGCGAGTTCCTCGACGCGATGTTCGGCAACGAGCCGTTCGAATGGAGCGAATCGCTCGCCGGCGCGGAGCGGCTGCGTTTCACGCTCAACGTGCTGACGCGGATCCGCTTCGTCACCGCCGACGGCCGGCTCGAGTTCGCCACCAAGGACGGCGCCGAGGCCGCGCCGCCCGGCTTCACCGCCTGGTTCGACGCCCCCGGCCGCAAGACCGCCAGCACGCGGGTCGCCTTCGGCCACTGGTCGACGCTCGGCCTGCTCGATCGCCCCGATGTGCTCGGCCTCGACACCGGCTGCGTCTGGGGCGGCAAGCTCAGCGCCGCGCGCGTCGACGGCGGGCGGCGTGAGATCGTGCAGGTCGACTGCGCCCGGGCGCGGCGGCCGAAGTGAATGGCGCGGCCGGATTGCCAAGCACTGCAAACCGCCAGCTAGGCATGGGCCACCGACCGCGCCGATACACTGGTAAGGCAGCGGAGAGATGGCAGAGTGGTCGATTGCACTGGTCTTGAAAACCAGCGACGGGCAACCGTCCGAGGGTTCGAATCCCTCTCTCTCCACCAGCGAGGCTGGCGTGCATCGGTAGCGCCCCCTCGCCGCCTGCACAGATGAAGAAAGAGCGGCCTCAGCCGCTCTTTCTTCATCCGGCATGGCCGGAACGACGGTCGGGGCTGCTCAGGCGTTGCGCCGCCGCTTGGCCAGGCCTATGGCGCCCAAACCGGCCAGGAACAGCACGTATGTTTCGGGTTCCGGGGCAACGGTCACGGGAACGGGGACAGCGGTCACGGTAAGCGAGCCCGTATACGCCGAACTAAAGGCATCTCCAACGCCCCCGATGGTCAGCGAGTGCGCGCCGGCAAACATTGGTATGGGACTGTTCACGAAAAGCTTCTGGACGATCGTGTCGATCCCCGGCGACAGAGATGTGGTGGCCACCGACAGAGTCAGGGGAATGCCATCGAGCGACGCCGCGAACAAGCCGATCTTGCCCAGCGAGAGCCCTGACGACTCAATCAGGTACGAGGTGTTCAGCACCACTGCCGTCACACTGGACAACGACGCCACGTTGAAGTTGTAGGTATCGGCGAATGAACCGGCGAAGACGGTATCGCCGACCGGCAACGTACCCGCCACCGTACCGAGGTCGAAGGTCGCGTCGGCATGCGCACCGACTGACAGGGCAAGTGCGGCGGCTGCGATCAACGTGAGCTTCATGATTCCTCCTGTCAACCAGCGATGAGGGATGTGTCAAAGACACACGACCTTCGTCGCGCCTTCTGAAGCGAAATCGAACCACCCTAGCACCGTTGAGGCCGCGCGTCCACTGCTCGATGCAGGGGCCGTCTTGAAACTGCCGGGGGGACCCAATCGCGAGCTTCAATCTCACCGTCTTCGGCACTCGCCGCATTTCGGCTTCTCGGCCCTCGCCCCGGCGAGGCTGCTTTCTCCCGTGAACAGGGTCATGCCCAGCCGCTGGTCTGACGGGTTCATGTAGATTCCTGCTGGTGCCAGCCGACAGCCCGCGCATGTCTCCAGCGCCAGAAGCGGCGTGGCTTGGGAACGTCCTGCGGAGGACTGATTGACACGCTTGGCCTACGCGATCGGTGCGGCCACCGGCATCGCGTTGCTCGTGCTCGCCTTCTATGTGTGGCAGAGAGACACGGGGCCCGCGCTCGTGCCCGTCGTGGAGGGGCCGGTCGCGGTCGCTCCCCCGGCCGCGATTCCATCGATGCCCGACGCGCAGGTCCACTACCCGATCGACGCCAGGATGGCGGCAGCACCATCCGGGAAGGAATTCGATCTGCAGAAGGCACTCGAGGATCTGTTCGGCCTCAAGACCGTCCAGTCGATGTTCCGCCTCGACGACTTTCCCCGCCGCCTGGCGGCGACCATCGACAACCTGGGCCGGTCTCACGCCTCGGCAGCGCTTTGGCCGGTCAATCCGGTGGGCGGCCGATTCATCGTCGAAGAGCACGATGGCGCGACCTTTGTCGGCGCGGACAACGGACTGCGCTACACGCCCTACGTGCTCCTGCTCGAGACCGTGGACCTGCGCCAGGCGGTGGGCGTCTACACGCGAATCTATCCGTCTCTTCAGCGGGCCTACGAAGAGCTCGGCTACCCGGGGAGCTACCTGAACGACCGTCTTGTCCAGGTGATCGATCGGCTGCTGGCGACGCCCGAGATCGACGCACCCATCGAAGTGCGTCTGCCTCCCATCGAGGGACCGGTGCAGCCGGAGCGTCCCTGGGTGCTCTACGAGTTCGCCGACCCGAATCTGCAGTCCCTGACTTCCGGCCAGAAGGTGCTCCTTCGCATGGGGTCGATCAACGAGCGTCGGATCAAGACCCGGCTCGCGGAAATCCGGCGTCTCGTGACGGCAGCTCCCAAGAAGCGTTGAATTCCCTCTGGCCGATGCGCCGGGCTTTCCGGCGCTCAGGACCCCGCGCCGCGGTGCTTGCCCACGACCAGCGTCAATATCCGCTCCAGCAGGCTCGCGACCTCGTCGAGGTCGTCCAGGTAGTACATCGCCAGAGAGACGGGACGGTCGCGTCCCACCTTGACCGTCAGCCATTCGGGCACGGCGCGCGCGAACACCGGCTCGTCATTGACGTCGTCGCCCAGGAAGATCGCCCCCCCCGCGCCGCTGCGCTCGACCAGGCGCACCACTGCGGCCGCCTTGTCGGGCGCTCCGTCGACGACGATGTTCATCACCAGCTTGCCGCCGAACGCCCGCAGCCCCGCGGGCAGGGTCTCGGCCAGCTGCGTGACCCACTCGAGAGCCCGTGCCGGCCGCCGCGAGAGGCGGTAATGGAGAGCGATCGACTGCTGCTTGTCCTCCACCGTGATGCCGGCCTCCCGCAGCGACTCGGCTTCCGCTGCGAGACGGTCCCGCATGCCATCGAGCAGCGAGATCAAGCCGGTTTCCGGCAGCCATGGATCTTCGGCGCCATGATTGCCGACGATGTACGTCGGCGTGAAAGACAGCCGGGTGCGGACGTCGTCGACGCGGCGGCCGCTGACGATCGCCAGCGGCAGCGCCCGGTTCAGTCGTTCGAGCCGATGCTCGACGGCCACCGGAACGCGAGCGTCGTCCGGCCGCGCGACGATGGGGGCGAGCGTTCCGTCGAAGTCGAAGGCGAGCAAGGGGCGCCGGGCCATCGTGGCGACCAGCGCCGCCTCGCCCTCGGCCGAGAACAGATGGCGCATCTTCAGGCGACCCGATGGCTTTGGACGCGCGCCTCGATGCGCTCGCGCAGGCGCGACCGCCCGGCATCGATCAGCATGTGCCCGGCCCAGCGGAAGACGTTGTTCTCGCGCACCGTCATGCGCAGGCTCGCCATGCGCTCGCGCTGCTCGGCCGGCGGCATCGTCGCCGCGCGATGCAAGGCATCGGCGGTTTCCTCGACGTGATAGGGATTGACGATCAGGGCTTCCGTCATTTCGCGCGCCGCCCCGGCGAAGCGGCTGAGGATCAGCGCGCCCTGCTCGTCGTCGCGGGCGGCGACGAATTCCTTGCAAACGAGGTTCATGCCATCGTGCAGGCTGGTCACCACGCAGACGTCGCAGGCGCGGAAGAGCTCGGTGACGGCGTCGTGCTCGTGGTGCTGGGCGAGCAGGTGAATCGGAAGATAGTCCGGCCGCCCGAAGCGCTTGTTGATCCGCTCGGTGACGCGGGCGATGCGTTCCTGGAAGGTCTGGTACTCCTCGAGAAGGGTTCGCGAGGGTGCCGCGACCTGGAGGAAGACGAAGCGGCCGATCCATTCCGGGCGCTTTTCGAGGAGCCGCTCGACGGCATGCAGGCGTTCGAGGATGCCCTTGGTGTAGTCGAACCGGTCGACGCCGAGCGCGAGGCAGGTGCCGGCAGGAAGCGCCATCCGCTCGAAGACCCGCCGGCGGCACTCGGCCACCGATGGCCAGGACGCCCGTTCCTGTTCCGAGGGCCACTCGATCGAGATCGGGTAGCTCTCGATGAGCGTCTCGTCTCCCTTGAAGGAGATGGTCGAATGCTCATGCTCGATGCGGGCCTCGAGGAAGCGATCGACCGTCTCGATGAAATTCTTGCAGTGGAAACGCGTATGAAAGCCGAGGATGGTGCTGCCGAGCATGCCCTCGAGGATCTCGCGACGCCAGGGGCAGATGCCGAAGGATTCGGGATTCGGCCAGGGAATGTGCCAGAAGGTCAGGATGGTCGCCCGCGGCAGGCGGGCGCGAATCATGGCCGGGACCAGCGCGAAGTGGTAGTCCTGCACCAGGACGACGGGATCCTCGCCTCGCGCCTCGGCGACGACGGCATCGGCGAAGCGCTGGTTGACGATCTGGTATTGCTCCCAGTCGGATTCCCGGAACACCGGGCGCACGTGGGCGACATGGCACAGCGGCCACATGCCTTCGTTGGCGAAGCCGTAGTAGTAGCCTTGCTCCTCCTCGGGACTGAGCCAGATGCGCCGCAGGACGTACTCGTTGCGCCCGGGCGGCACGCCCACCCGGTCGTGCCGGTCGACCACCGTCCGGTCGGCGCTGCCGCTGCCATGCGCGATCCAGGTGCCCGAGCAGGCGCGCATCACCGGCTCGACGGCCGTCACCAGGCCGCTGGCGGGCCGCCGGATCACGACGCCGCCCGGACCGCTTTCGTGGATGTAGGGCTCGCGGTTCGAGACGACGATGACCTGGTCGCCCTGCAGCTGGGTTCGCAGGAGCGCGCGCAGTCGTTCCGGATCCCAGCTGGTCTGCGGTCCCTGGGCTCGGCGATATTCGTCTTCCAGATCGCGCATGCGGGCACGGATCTCGGCGGCCAGGGGCGCCATTTCGGGCGTGGCCGTCATCGGCCGCAGCAGGCCTTCGCCGCGCAGCAGGCCGCGAACGCCGGACACCCAGCCACGCCAGCTGAGCTGCGCGACGACCACCGTGGTCAGCGCGATGACCAGCCCGAGTCCGCTGATGAACAGCAGCAGGTAGCGCCGCGTGTCCTGGCTGCGCCGGTCGATGAAGCTCATGTCGTGCAGCAGCACCAGCTTGGCGATCGCCCCGGCGTCGCTGTCGACCGTGTGCACGCCGACGTGGACGGCTCCCCCCGCCAGTCGAAGGCGCGGCTCGCGCAACTCGGCCACGGCTTGCGCCTGCTGGCAGTCCAGGGTACGCGGAAAGCTGGCGCTGCTACGGATCATCGTTCCATCGAGCGAACACAGGCCGATGGCGAACAGGCGCTCGTCCTGCACCGCACGATCGAAAAGGATCTGCAGGCGGGCGCCCTTGGCGTCGCTGATCGCGCCTGCGATCGCGTCAGACAGGGTATTGGTCACGAGGGCTCCGCGCGCGTTCAGGTCGCGGGCGAACCAGCGCAGCGTGAGCCGATCCATCACGGGCAGCGCGAAATACGCGGCCGCGACCAGCGTCACGAGCAGCGGCGCAAGGAAACGGAGCTGGAGGTTGAGCGACTTCACGGGATCACCCTGGTCGCCCTTCGCGAGTTCGCCATAATCGCATATCCGTCTGAATGTTCCACGCCCGTGAAGCCATGGCTGGAGAAGAGGACATGAACCCTTCTGCCGCCGCGCCTTCCGGTGCCGAATCGAACCTCGATTTGGCGCTCATCGGCAACTGTGCGATCGGCGCCCTCGTCGACCGGCGCGGCGCCGTCGTCTGGTGCTGCATGCCCCGGTTCGACGGCGATCCGGTGTTCCACGCCCTGCTTGCCGAGAGCGCGCCCGATGGAAGGATGAGCGTCGAGCTCGAAGGCTTGAGCAGGGTCGAGCAGAGCTACGACCACGGCACCGCAATCGTCCGTACCCGCCTGCTCGACGACGCGGGGCGAGGCGTGGAGATCACGGACTTCGCGCCGCGGTTCTTCCATCGCGACCGGATGTTCCGCCCGGCGCAGCTGGTTCGCCGGATCCGTCCGCTGGCGGGGCACCCGCGCATCCGCATCAGCGTCAGGCCCCTCGGCGAGTGGGCCCGCGAGAGGCCGGTGATCACACGCGGCAGCAACCATCTGCGCTACGTGCTTCCGAGCGGCACGCTGAGGCTGACGACGAGCGCGCCGCCCACCTACGTCGTCGAAGGCACCTGGTTCTCGCTGCACTCTCCCGTGAGCCTGCTGCTCGGTCCCGACGAGACGCTCACGGGAGGCATCGACGAGACCGCCCGGGAATTCGAGGAGCAGACCGCTCTCTACTGGCGCTCCTGGACGCGCCGTCTCGCCCTTCCCCTGGAGTGGCAGGAAGCGGTGATTCGCGCTGCCATCACCCTGAAGCTTTGTCAGTTCGAGGAGACGGGCGCCATCGTCGCCGCCATGACGACAAGCATTCCGGAAGCGGCGCACAGCGGGCGCAACTGGGACTATCGGTTTTGCTGGCTGCGGGACGCGTTCTTCGTCGTCCGCGCGCTGAACAGCCTGTCCGAGGTCGGAACCATGGAGGACTACCTTCGCTGGCTCTACGACGTGCTGCGCGGCGCGGAGACGGGTCACGTCCAGCCGCTCTACGGCATCGGCCTGGAGCAGGCCCTGCCCGAGTCGATCGTGCCCCACCTGCCGGGATACCGGGGCATGGGTCCGGTGCGCGTCGGCAACCAGGCGCACGAGCACTTCCAGCACGACGTCTACGGCAACATCGTCCTCGGCGCGGCACAGGCTTTCCACGACCACCGTCTCTTTCGCCGTGCCGACGCGTCGGACTTCATGGCGCTCGAAACGATGGGCGAGCAGGCCTGGCTGCTGCACGATCAGCCCGACGCCGGGATGTGGGAGTTGCGCACGCGCGCCCGCGTGCACACCTCCTCGGCCCTGATGTGCTGGGCGGCGTGCGACCGCCTGGCCAAGATCGCCGGCCGCGCCCTCGGCAATCGCGAGCGGGCGGCCCACTGGCATTCGCGCGCCGAGACGATCCGCACGCGCATCGTCGAGCAGTCCTGGAACGAGAAGCGGCAATCGTTCGTCGAAAGCTTCGGCGGCAGCGAGCTCGACGCCAGCGTGCTGCTCATGGCCGAAGTCGGCTTTCTGCCGCCCGCGGATCCACGCTTCCGCAGCACGGTGCTGGCGCTGGAGGAGGCGCTGTGCGACGGACCCTACATGCGGCGCTACGAGGCCGCCGACGATTTCGGCCGGCCCGAAAGCTCGTTCAACGTGTGCTCGTTCTGGCGCGTCGATGCCCTGGCCCGGATCGGCCAGCAGGATCGGGCGCGCGAGCTGTTCGAGGCGCTGCTGGCGCGGCGCAACCACGTCGGCCTGCTGTCCGAGGACATGAGCACGACGACCGGGGAGCTCTGGGGGAACTTCCCGCAGACGTATTCGATGGTCGGAATCATCAACGGCGCTGTCCGCCTCTCGGCACGCTGGGAGGACACGGTGTAGGGATCCGGGCTCGCCGAGGATCTCCTCCATCCGGGCGTTCGGGCAGGGACTCCCGGGCCAGGAACCGCCCGTTCCTTCCCGGCTCGGTGTCGCCGCCGCGATAGGCGACCTTGCCGTTCACCAGCACGCAGTCCACGCCTACCGCCTGCGCCTTCGGCAATTCGAAGGTCGCGGCATCGCGGATCGTCGCCGCATCGAACACGGCGATGTCGGCGTACCCACCGACCCGGATCTCGCCGCGGCCCGTGAGCCGGAACTGGCGCGCCGACAGGCCGGTCATCTTGTGGACGGCGGCTTCGAGCGGAAACAAGCCGAGATCCCGGCTGTAGTGGCCGAGCACGCGTGGAAATGTCCCCCAGAGACGCGGATGCGGGTGCTGGTCGTGCGGCAGGCCGTCCGAGCCGATCATGGTGGCCGGATGGCGCAGGACGCGCTGGACGTCGTCCTCGCGCATCTGGAAGTAGCACGCGCCGCCGGGCTGCAGGCGCTCGCAGGCCTCCACCTGGCTGCAGCCCCATTCCTCGGCGATGCTGGCGAGCGTCCGCGCCGTCATTTCCGGGTGCGGCGTCGACCAGGTGATGAGGATGTCGATGATCCCGTCGACCATCTCGCTGCGCAGCACCGTCGAGCCGGCGATGTACGGATAGCAGTCCAGAGCGATCGACTGGCCTCGGCGCGCGGCATCGATGTGGGCCAGCGTCTCCACCGTGCGTCCCCAGTTGCGCGGGCCGGCGCACTTGTGATGCGAGACGACCAGCGCAACCCGGCCGCGCCTGGCCGTCGCGAAGGCCTCGTCGAGCGATTCCAGGACCTTGTCCATTTCCTGGCGGATGTGCGTCGTGTAGACACCGCCGGCGTCGCCGGCGATGCCGGCCAGCAGCGCCAGCTCGTCGATGTCGGCGGCGGCGCCGGTGGCGTAGAACACGCCGGAGCTGAGTCCTGCCGCACCGGCAGCGAGTCCCTCGCGCAGCAGCTCGCCCATCCGCGACTGCTCGGCCGGCGTCGCCGGGCGATAGGGATCGTCCATGGTCGCGACCCGCAAGGTCGAGTGCCCGACCAGTGCGGCGACGTTGACCGCGGGACGGGCCGCGGCGATCGCCGCGACGTAGGCGGCCATCGTCGGATAGACGTACTTGTCGGCGCCGCCCAGCAGGTTCAAGGGCGGCGGCACGCTGGAATGCACCAGCGGCGCCAGGCTGATGCCGCAGTTGCCAACGACGACGGTGGTGACGCCCTGGCTGATCTTCGGCAGCATCTGCGGCGCCGACAGGACGATCTGGTCGTCGTGGGTGTGCACGTCGATGAATCCCGGCGCGACGATCCGGCCGCGGACGTCGAGCACGTCGGCACCGTCGGCCGCCAGGTTCGCGCCGACCGCGACAATGCGCTCGCCCTCGATGCGCACGTCGGCATCGAAGCGCGGCGCGCCGCTGCCGTCGATGATGGTGCCGCCGCGCAGCAGGAAGGCAGTTGGATCCGCGCTGGTTCCGGATGGCATGGCAGTCTCCTTCGTCGGGCCGGTCATGCCGAGGGCATCACCGGATGCGGCTCGCTCTCGGAACCGCGTTCCTTCAGGACCTGGCGCACGCGCTTGAGCTTCCTGAAAGCGGCCGGTCCGCGGCGCAGGCCGACGCCCACCATCAGGATCTCGAGATAGGTCAGTTGCGCCAGATAGGCTTCGGTGCCGACGCGCATCGCGCGGTCGACCGGGACGATGACCGGCAGCACCACGTCGGCCATCGCGGCGAGCGGCGTGTGCGGCTGGGTGATCGCGACGACCATCGCGCCCTGCTCGCGGGCGACCGCCACCGCCTGCAGGAGGCTGCGCATCCGGCCGACGTAGGAGATTGCGAGGACGACGTCGCGCCGGGTCATGGTCGCCGCCGAAATGAGCTGCAGATGGGCATCGAAGTACGCGCCGCCGCTCATCCCCAGGCGCGCGAACCGTGCCTGGGCGTCGCTGGCCATGAACATCGACACGTTGCCGACGCCGTAGCAGTCGACCCGGCGCGCCCGGGCGATGCGGGTCGCGGCACGCTCCAGGTCTTCCGGCACGACATGGCGCTCGAGGTTGGACAGGGCGCTGACCGCGTCCTGCAGGACCTTGTGCGTCACCGCCTGCATGTCGTCGCCGCCCTTGACCGCGCGGTGCAGCGTCGACTTGCCGACCGCAAGCGTGTGCGCCAGGCGCAGCTTGAACTCGCGCAGCCCGGAATAGCCGAGGGCGCGGCAGAAGCGGGTGATCGTCGGCGGACTCACCTCGGCCCGCCGCGCCAGCGCGTCGACGTTGGCGTGCAGCGCGAACTCCGGATCGTCGAGCATCGCCGCGGCGACCTGCCGCTGGGCCTGCGAGAGCGACGCCGACTGCTCGCGCATCGCGGCCAGCAGGTCGCCCACCGGGGGGCGCGCAGGGGAGCGAGGACGGCGCGGCACGCGAGCTCGAAGGCGGTCAGAAGTAGGTGCGGATGGCACCGGTGACCCGATAGCCGTCGTCGACCATGAACAGCACGCGCCACTTGTCGAAGGTCGTGCACGGATGCGAGATGCCGCAGCCGATCAGGTCGCCCACCTGCGGCGGGTGGGCCTCGTCGCCGGGGCAGCGCAGGTAGGCGTGCTGATCGTTCATGGCAGAGATCGTCCAGCCTGCCGGCACCGGTCGCGGAGCCGCGTCCGCCCCCGGGCGAAAGCGTTTGAGGGTGATCGGCATCTCGATGTCGTACGAGGCGTCGCGCTTGCCCAGGGTCAGGATCGCCAGTCCGGGCTCGGGGACCGACTGCACGCGCGACCAGACCTCGAGTGCCGGCTGCAGGCCCGGGCGCGTCTGCCAGACCCCGCCGCTGCGCGACTTGACGCCGGCAAGCAGGCGCTCGTAGGTGCCGGAATCGTGGGTGACGTAGCAGCCGCTGCGCAGGATGGTCAGGACCGGCCTGGACAGGCGCGTCGGCAGCTCGCGCGCGACGATGTCGAAGGCGGCCGAGCCGCCGGCCGTCAGGATGATCGACGGGCCGGCGAACAGGTCTTCGCGATCGCATGCGATCGCCAGCTCCTTCACGCGCTGCATCAGCCGGCCGACCGTCAGCGCATCCTGTGCCGCGTCGCCGCTGATCTGCAGTCCTTCGTAGCACTCGATGCCCGAGAGCGCGACGAAGCGGCTCGCCGCGACCTGGCGCGCCAATGCGAGCGCCGCGTCGTGCGCGCGCAGGCCGGTTCGGCCGCCCGGCACGCCGAGCTCGATCAACGCGGCGAGCTTGCGCGGCGGCGGGTCGGTCGCCGCGACCGCCTCGATCGCGGCGAGCTGCGCGAGCGAATCGACCAGGAAGTGGAACTCGAGATCCGGGTGCCGGCGCAGGAGGTCGATGACCGTGCGCACTTCGAGCGCGCCGAGCAGCTGGTTCGCCATCAGGACCCGGCGCACGCCGAAGCGGGCGCAGATGCCGAGCTGCTGCACGTTGGCCACCGTCATGCCCCAGGCGCCGGCGGCGAGCTGCTGGGCGAAGATCTGCGGCGCCATCGTCGTCTTGCCGTGCGGCGCCAGCAGGACATCGGTCGCGACGGTGAAGTCGCGCATCCAGGCGTGGTTGTGCGCCAGCGCCGAATCGCGAATCACCGCCAGCGGCAGCGGCAGGTCGCCGGCGAGAAGGCTCCAGCCCTGCGCGCCGATGGCCGAGAGCGGCAGCGGCGCGGCAGACAACGGATAGCCCTTGGTCGTCGAGTCGAGGATCTCGGCAAGGATCGGGCTCAGATCGATGGCGTTCATGGCGTCGCTCCGCCGTTCGGGAACAGGTCGTCGCGCAGGCACGCCTTGAAGCGGCCGGGCGCCACTTCGCGCAAGGGCGGCACCGTCGTTGCGCAGGCTTCGACCGCATGGGGGCAGCGGGTGCGGAAAACGCAGCCCGACGGCGGATCGACCGGGCTCGGGATATCGCCCTGCAGCAGCCGACGCGAGCGCCGTGCCTCGGGATCGGGCCGTGGCGAGGCGTCGAGCAGGGCCCGGGTGTAGGGATGCTGCGGCGTCCGGTACAGCTCCTCGGCCGGCGCCACCTCCATGATCTTGCCGAGATAGAGCACGACGATGCGGTCGCAAAGGTATTCGACGACGTCGAGATCGTGCGAGATGAACAGCATCGTCAGGCCGAAGCGCTCGCGCAGATCGCTCAGCAGGTTGAGCACTTGCGCCTGGATCGATACGTCGAGCGCCGATACCGGCTCGTCGGCGACGATGAACCGCGGCTCGACCGCCAGGGCGCGGGCGATGCCGATGCGCTGGCGCTGGCCGCCCGAGAACTCGTGCGGGTAGCGGCGCGCGTGCTCGGGCGCGAGGCCGACGAGGGCCAGCAACTCGGCGATCCGTGCGGCGCGCGCCGGTCCCGGGTGCAGGCCGTGCGTCGCCAGCGCCTCGGCAAGCGTGTCGCCGACCCGCCGACGCGGATTGAGACTCGCGTACGGGTCCTGGAAGATGATCTGCAGGCGCCGCCGGTAGGGGCGCATCGCCCGCGCCGACAAGGGCACGAGGTCGGTGCCTTCGAAGCGGATCGCACCGGCGCTCGGCTCGATCAGCTTCAGCACCGCACGGCCGATCGTGCTCTTGCCCGATCCCGATTCGCCGACCAGCCCGAGCACCTCGCCCGCCGCGATGTCGAAGCTGACATCGTCGACCGCGCGGACCGGCCGGTCGCGCCGGCCGAAATACTTCTTCAGGCCCTGCACGCGCAGCATCGGCTCGCTCACAGCTCGCTCCAGCGCAGGCAGCGCGAACGACGATCGGCAGTGATGTCGGCCAGCGGCGGCATCGCGGCCGAGCACTCGGGCACGGCCAGGGTGCAGCGCGGCGCGAAGGCGCAGCCGGGCAGCGGATCGAGCGGGCTCGCGACCTGACCGGCGATCGCATTCAGGCGTCGCTTCGGCCGGCGCCCCGCGCCGTCGAGGGCACGGCGCGGCAGGCAGGCGAGAAGCCCCTGCGTGTACGGATGACGCGGCGCCCGGAAAAGGGCTCGCACGTCGGCCTCCTCGACCACCCTGCCGGCGTACATGACGACCACGCGGTCGGCGATCTCGGCGACGACGCCGAGGTTGTGGGTGATGAACAGGACCGCCATGCCGATGTCGCGCCGCAGCTTGTCGAGCAGCGCCAGGATCTGCGCCTGGATGGTGACGTCGAGGGCGGTCGTCGGCTCGTCGGCGATCAGGAGCAAGGGGTCGCAGGCGAGGGCGATCGCGATCATCACCCGCTGCCGCATCCCGCCCGACAGCTGATGCGGGTACTCGCCCAGGCGCTGCCTCGCGGCCGGGATCTCGACCAGCTCCAGCATCTCGAGCGCACGCCGGGCGGCGGCAGCGCGCGGCATGCCCAGATGCAGGACCGCGGCCTCGGCGATCTGGTCGCCGACACTGAACACCGGGTTGAGGCTGGTCATGGGCTCCTGGAAGATCATCGCGATGTCGCGGCCGCGGAGCCTGCGCAGCGCCCGGGCCGGCATCCGGGCGAGATCGACGACCTGACCGGTGCGCGTCCGGAACAGGATCTCGCCGCCGGCGACGCGCCCGGGCGGATCGGCGATCAAGCCCATGATCGACAGGCTCGTCACCGACTTGCCGGAGCCGGATTCGCCCACCACCGCCAGGGTCTCGCCGGCGTCGAGCGTGAACGAGACGTCCTCGACCGCCCTGACGAGGCCGGCCTCGGTCGCGAACTGCGTGTGCAGGTGGCTGACCCTGAGCAGGGGACCGGTTGCGATGCTCATAGCGCCTTGCGCAGCCTGGGGTCGAGCAGATCGCGAAAGCCGTCGCCGACCATCTGCAGCGAGAGTGCCGACAGGATGATCGCGATGCCGGGAAAGACAACCAGCCAGATCGCCTGGTGCGCGAACTGCTGGCCGCTGGAGATCATCGAGCCCCAGGTCGGTAGCACCGGCGGGACGCCGACCCCGAGGAACGACAGCCCCGCTTCGGCCAGCACCGCGTAGGCGAAGATGAACGTCGCCTGGACCAGGATCGGCGAGGCGATGTTCTGCAGGATGTGGATGAACAGGATGCGCCAGGTCGAGATGCCGAGGGCACGCGCGGCCTCGACGAACAGCAGCTCGCGCACGACCAGCGTCGAGGCGCGAACGACGCGGGCGACGCGGGGCGTGTAGACGATCGCCAGCGCCAGGATGACGTTCGTCATCGACGCGCCCAGCACCGCGACCAGGGCGATGGCGAGCAGGATGTCGGGGAACGACATCATCGCGTCGACCAGGCGCATGACTGGCCCGTCGAGGCGGCGGAAGAATCCCGCCGCCAGCCCGAGCAGGACGCCGCCCACCATCGAGATCAGGACCACCAGCGCGCCGATCAGGAGCGAATAGCGGGCGCCGAAGATCACGCGCGAGAACACGTCGCGGCCGAGCTCGTCGGTGCCGAACCAATGGGTGGCGCGCGGGCTCTGCAGCCGGTCGAGGATCTTCAGCGCCATCGGGTCGTAGGGCGTGAGCCATGGTGCGAAGACCGCCAGCAGAACGACGGCGGCGAGGATGACCGCGCCGGCGAGCACGAGCCTGCGCCGGAACAGCTTGGCGAACAGGGCGGAAGTCATGTTCTCAGTACGTGACGCGCGGATCGACAACCAAGTACAGCAGGTCGACCGCCAGGTTGATCAGCACGTAGAGGCCGGCGATCACCAGCAAGGCGCCCTGGATGACCGGATAGTCGCGACGCAACACCGCCGACACGACCAGGTTGCCGATCCCGGGCAGGCCGAACACGGTCTCGGTGACGATCGCGCCGCCGACGAGCAGTGCGAAGGTCAGGCCAAGCACGGTGAGCACCGGAATCAGGGCATTGCGCAAGGCATGGTGGAGGATGACCCGCGGCTCCGAGGCGCCCTTGGCGCGCGCCGTGCGAATGTGGTCCTCGCCCAGCACGTCGAGCATGCTCGCGCGCGTGAAGCGCAGGATGAGCGCGGAGTTGACGACGCCGAGCACGATCGCCGGCAGCACCAGGTGATGCAGCCGGTCGGCCAGCGGCACGCCCGGGTCGCCGTAGCCAGCGACCGGAAACCAGCCGAGGGCGACGGCGAAGATCTGCATCAGGATCAGGCCGAACCAGAAGCTCGGGATGCTGGCGCCGAGCATCGCGAATCCGGAGAACACCTGATCGATCGCCCGGCCGCGCCACACTGCCGAGACGATGCCGCAGGGGACGCCGATCAGGGCCGCGATCGCGATCGAGAAGAGCGTCAGGAAGAGCGTCGGCTCGGCCCGTTCCCAGAGCGCCTGCGTGACCGGACGCTGGAGAAAGATCGACTGGCCGAGATTGCCACGCGCCAGCTCCTTCAGCCAGTAGGCGAACTGCACGGGAAGCGGCTTGTCGAGTCCGTAAGAGGCCCGCAGCTGCGCGATGTCGGCGGCGCTCGCCTGCTCGCCCAGCATCACCGCGGCCGGGTCGCCGGGAGCCAGGCGAGTGATGAAGAACACCAGCGTGGCGACCAGGAGCATCACCACTGCCATGCCGGCGAAGCGCGATGCGAGATAGCGTGTCATCCCTTGGCTTGGCGATTCGATCTCCGTCGCTCCGGCCGCCCCGATTTCAATGCCGGTGCACGACTCTCACTTCTGCAGGCCCGTGTTCCAGAAGAACGGCCAGGGCATCGCCACGTAGCCTTCCAGCTTGGTCGAGCGCGCGGTCACGCTGTTGAAATTGCCGACCCGGATGTAGGGAACCTCGGCGTAGACGACCGACTGGATGTTGCCCCAGAGGGCGCCGCGCTTCTTGGCGTCGGATTCGGCATTGAATGCGGCCAGGGCGGCGTCCTTGGCAGGCGAGCTCCACCAGCCCGGCGCGCCGTCGCCGAGCTGCGGCGGGGTCAGCGTCGGCTCGGGCAGGACGGCCGAGTGGGTGATGTAGATGTCCCACAGGGCGGGGTCGTTGCGGCGTTGGATCAAGGTCGACCAGTCGACCACCTGCATGTCGGTCTTGAAGCCGGCGGCCTTGAGGTTCTCGGCCATCACCAGTGCGATCCGGTAGTGGAAGTCGTACTGCTGGCTGGTCAGGATCTTGATCGGCGTCCCGTCGTACTTGGCGGCGGCGATCATCGCCGCCGCCTTCTTGGCGTCGCCCTTGCCGTACTGATCCGTCCCGGCCGTCGAATAGAACGGCGTGTTCTTGGCGTAGTGGTTGGCGTCGGCGCTGTAGAACTTCGGGTCGCCGAAGCCGGCGCCCAGCATGTCGGCGTCGTTGAGCCCGGCCTGCACCGCCTGGCGCAGGGCGACGTTGGTGAGCGGACCCTGCTTGGTATTGAGCACCAGGTACGGGAAGCCGAACGGCGCGGTCAGGACCGGCTTCACGTTGGCCGCGCTCTCGAGGCGCGCATACGACTCGACCGGCAATAGGTCGGCGAAGTGGTACTGCCCCGACAGCGATCCTTCGACGCGCGTGTTGGCGTTGGGCACAGGGATGAAGCGCAGCTCGTCGAGCAAGGCTTCGCGCTTGCCGGCGTAGCCGCTCGCCGGCTCGCTGCGGGCACTGTAGCCGTCGAAGCGCACCAGCTGAACGTACTGGTCGGGCTTCCTCTCCTTGAACATGTACGGGCCGGTGCCGACGAACTGGGTCAGCGGGGTGGCGATCGAGTCCTTGGCCATGATGGCGGCGAAGCCATTGGGCAGCGCCAGGTGCGCGAGCAGCGGCGCGTAGGGCCGGTTGAGTGTGATGACGATGGCGTTCGGCCCCTTGGCCTCGAGGCTCTTGACTTCCTTGCCGACGGCCTTACCGCGCGGTGCCGTGTCCATCCAGCGCTTGAGCGAGGCGAGCACGTCGTCGGAGCTCATCTCGTGGCCGTTGTGGAACTTGACGCCCTTCCGCAGCGGGATCGTGTAGACCACGCCGCCGTTCGATATCGCCGGCAGGCTCTCGGCGAGCATCGGTGCCACGTTCCAGTTGGCGTCGAAGGTGTACAGGAGCTCGTACACGTGCAGCATGATCGTTCCGACCAGGTCGGCGGTGGACGCCATCGGGTCGAGCGTCTGCGGCTCGCCGATCATCGCGATGTTGGCGGCGCCTCCCTTGGGCGGAGCGGCCAGCGCGCCACCGGCGGCAAGAGCGATCGCTGCGGACACGACGATCGAGGCGACAGCGGGGCCGGTGCGACCGGTTCGCAGGGCCCGGCGGAGCGATGCAAATCCCGTGGCAATGCGAAGCATGGTTTCTCCTTGGGAGACGCGCGCGTCGGCGCGGCCGACGCCGATTCGCCACAGCCATTTCGCTGCAGCAGCCGCGTGTAATTTAATTACACTCGCGGCGCAGTCTACGCCCTTAGGACGCCACGTCAATGCGGCGCAATCCCGGTGAAACGCCTCATGCGGACGATCCCTCCTGGCTGGTCGCCGGGCAGGTTGCCGGAGGTTCGGCGAAGGGGATCGGTTCGGTGTAATTTACTTTCACTCGGCCAACGGGGACGCGTCTCAGAAGGTGGTCTTCCAGCCGATCGTCACCCCTCTCGGAAGCACACCGACAGTGAACGACGAATCTCTTTGATGTGAATAGACGCCGATGCCGGTGCCGATGGCCAAGCTGGCCAGGACGTCGGTTTGCCAGTGTCCGTGCACCTTGACCCGCGCGATCGCGTCGTAGATCGGCAGCACCACCAGACCCCAGACCGCCGGCTGCTCTGCGCCGTACTCGAGCACGATCGGCGTGACGGCGGTGGTCACCAGCATCACCTCGCCGCTCGGGAAGCTCTTGTTGCCGTGGCCTTGGAACCAGAGGTTGGGATTGTCCGTCTCGCTCGGGCGGGTGCGCGAAAAGACGACCTTCATGGTCTCGGAGGTGGCCGCACCGATGATCATGGCGTCGACCGACTGCCACATGGTCTTGCCGAACCGCGTGTCGCTGCCTTCCCAGAGCGCGGCCCCCAGCGTCAGGACGATGGTGCTGCGCTCCAGAATCAATTGATTGCTTCGATTCCAGATCCCGCTGTCATCGAATTCGACCTTGTGGTCGATTCCGCCTGCGAATGCGGGCCCTCCGAAGCCGCCGAGCACGATGGCCGCGAGGATCGCCACTGCTCGGGCCACGAGCCCCCGGTTCATCTGCATTTGCTCCTAAGGATGGAAAGCAAGGCTAGGAACCGGGACTTAGCACCGCCATAGCACTCACGACTGCGCGGCGAAATGGCGCGAACGTGCTGCCCCTCGATGCCCCGAGGCTCCCGCCGAAGCCGCGAAAAGCGGCTGGACCCGGCAGCCCTTTGTTCGCACGGGCGAGATCGGACAATGGCGCGGATGTCGTCGCACCCGCCCGAAGAGGATTCGCCCCTGCGGCCGGCGGCCGCGCGCCGCTCCGTCACCGCCCTCGAGCCCCTGGGCGTGCCGGTGTTCCGCCTGCTCTGGAGCACCTGGCTGACGGCGAACCTGTGCATGTGGATGACCGACGTGGCGGCGGCGTGGACCATGACCACCCTGACGAACACGCCGATCTGGGTGGCGCTGGTTCAGTCGGCCTCGACCCTGCCGGTCTTCCTGCTGGGCCTGCCGAGCGGCGCCCTGGCCGACATCGTCGACCGGCGCCGGCTGCTGTTCGCGACGCAGTTCTGGCTCGCGCTGACTGCCGGTGCGCTGTGCGCCGTCACGGCCTCGGGATGGATGAACGCGCCGTTGCTGCTGGTGCTGGTGTTCACCAACGGCATCGGCCTGGCGATGCGCTGGCCGGTCTTCGCCGCGATCGTGCCCGACCTGGTGCCGAGGACCCAACTCGCCGCCGCGCTCGCCCTCAACGGCGTGGCCATGAACCTCTCTCGCATCGTCGGACCGCTGGTGGCGGGCGCGCTGATCGCCAGCGCCGGCAGCGTCTGGGTGTTCGCCCTCAACATGGTGCTTTCGCTGCTCTCGGCGTTCGTCGTCCTGCGCTGGCGCCATGAACACACGCCCCATCCGCTCGGAAGGGAGCGGCTCGTCAGCGCCATGCGGGTCGGCCTGCAGTTCGTTCGACAGTCGCCGCGGATGCGCGCGGTGCTGTCCCGGGTGACGATCTTCTTCCTGCACTCCATGGCGCTGCTGGCACTGCTGCCACTCCTGGCCCGCGGCCTGCCCGGAGGCGACGCCGGGACCTACACCGTCCTGCTCGCCAGCATGGGTGCGGGCGCCATCGTCGCCGTGCTGGCCCTGCCGCGCCTGCGCCAGGCCTACGGCCGCGACGATCTCGTGGTCCGCGGCACCGTGCTGCAGTCGGCCGCGACCGCGGCGATGGCAGTGGTTCCGAGCGCGTGGCTGGCGGTGCCGGCGATGGTGGCCGCCGGCATGGCGTGGATCACCGTGGCGAACTCCCTGTCGGTGTCGGCGCAGATGTCGCTGCCGAACTGGGTTCGGGCGCGCGGGATGGCGAGCTACCAGATGGCGATCATGGGCTCGAGCGCACTCGGCGCCGCGCTCTGGGGCCAGGTGGCCACGGTGGGCACGGTCCCGACGGCCCTCTTCGCCGCCGCGGCGAGCGGCGTGCTGGCGATGCTCCTGACCGTCCGCTTCTTCACCGACAACTCGGAGGAGGAGGCGGACATGAGCCCGGCGCGCGACGGCTGGGCCGCGCGGCCGACCGGGGCGCCGCAGGAAGGAGCGCGCATCGTCACGACGGTGGAGTACCTCATCGATCCGGCGCGCGCCGAGGCGTTCGTGCTGCTGATGCAGGAATCACGGCGCGCACGTCTGGGCGAGGGTGCGATCGGCTGGCAACTGCTCAACGACGTCCGTGACCCGGCGCGCTTCGTCGAGGAGATCGTCGACGAATCCTGGACCGAGCACCTGCGGCGCTTCCACCGCGCAACGACCGCCGACATGCAGTTGCGCGAGCGGCGCCTGGGCTTTCATCTCGGCGACGAGCCGCCGCGGGTCAGTCGGTATACGGTGCAGCGCTAGGCGGCCTCGATGCGGCCACCGTCTCGGCCACGTCGCCGATCAGAGCCCGAGCTTGGAGCGAGACACCGGGAGAGGTCCGCGGGCAAGGAACGCGTCGACGATCGCCTCGTCCAGGCGCCACCGGTAGAGCCCGGGGATCGAGATGCCCGACACCTGACCTCGCGCCCTGCGCCTCGGCCCGCTCTCGCCCGGCCCCGGCGCGCGGCGGCTGGCCACCGTGGTGCGGTCGTGCTTGGATTTCGGCATGGCGTGCTCCCGGAAGGCAATGCCTGCATGGTCCGGCGCACCGGGCAGGGACCCTGTCGGAGGACGCCGCGAGACCGCGTCGGCGCCAGGGCCCGTTCCGCCTCGCCTTTTCGCCCGGCGCGGCGTCACACGCGAAGTACGCGCTCCGCGTTGCCATGCATCACCTTCTCCATCACCGTGTCGCTGTAGCCCAGCTCGTTCCACTCGCGAAAGATCCGCTCGTAGGGCAGGCTCGGGTAGTCGCTGCCGAACATGATCTTGTCCTGCAGGCGGCCGCGGATGTCGACCTTGAGGTTGCCCGGGAAGTGCTTCGGCGCCCAGCCCGACATCTCCCAGTACACGTTGCCCTTGTGCAGGGCCACCGCCGTCGTCTCCTCGACCCATGGCCAGCCCGGGTGGGCCATGACGATGGTCAGGTCCGGAAAATCGGCGGCGAGGTTGTCGATCGCCGCCGGGTGGGCGTGGCGGATGCGCGCCCCGTGCCCGCCCGGCATGCCGGCGCCCATGCCGGTGGTGCCGACGTCGATCATCACCGCCGCGCCGAGCGCGGCGATCTCCTCGAACAGCGGGTAGTGGCGGCGGTCGTCGACCGCGAAGTGCTGCATGATCGGATGGAAGTGGAAGCCGACGAAGCCGAGCTTCTCGACCGCATGCCGCGCCTGGCGGATCGCGATCTCCCCCTTGGCCGGCTCGAGCGCGCCCCAGCACTGGATCACGCGCTCGGGATGGCGCTGCCACAGCGCGTGCACGTAGTCGTTGTCGCACGGCACGGTCGCGACCGTCGTCTCGAGGTCGAGGGCGACCAGGCAGACGTCGACGCCCGCGGCAGTGAATTCGGCGATCACCGCGTCCTCGTCCTTGGCGACCCATTCGCGCTTCCAGTAGGAGGCGAGCGCCGCCGGGTACGGACCCTGCGCGTCGATCCAGCGTTGCGTGCCGGGATAGCAATGCAGGTCGACGATGCGCACGGCGCTCTCCCCTATTCCGGCTGAACGCCGATCTGGCTGACCATGGTGCCCCACATGTCGTGCTGGCTACGCACGAACTCGCGCAGCTGCGCCAGCGTCCCCGCCTGCGGCTCGACGCTCTGGTAGAGGCGGTCGCCCCAGACGCGCGTCTCCGGCAGCTTGATCGCCTTGTCGAGCTCGGCGTTGACGCGCACCAGGATCTCCTCGGGCGTGCCGGCGGGGGCGAAGAAGGCGAGCCAGCCGGTGATGTCGAATCCCGAGTAGGTCTCGGCCACGGCGGGGACGTCGGGGAGGAGGGGCAGCCGGATCGGCGAGGTCACCGCGACCGGCCGCAGGTCCCCCTTGGTCACCATGCCCTGAACCAGTCCGTAGCCCTGGATCACCATGTCGGCGGTGCCGGCGGCGACGTCCTGCGCTCCCTGGGCGATGTTCTTGTACGGGATGAGGCGGAGCGGCGCCCCGGTCGCCTTGCTCAGGTACGCCGCCGACAAGCCGGTGAAGTTGCGCGGTCCGTCGACGGCGACGGCCAGTCCGTCGGGGCGCGACTTCGCGTAGGCCACGAGCTCGGGCAGGGTCTTCACCGGCATCTTGCTGTTGACGACGATCGCGAACCCGGGCCGGCTGAGCAGCGCCACCGGGACGAAGTCCTTCAGCGGGTCGTAGGGCAGCGCCTTCATCAGGTGCGGGTTGGTGGCGAAGCTCGCCGCCGTGCCGAGCAGGAGGGTGTAGCCATCGGGCGGCGCCGCCTTCGCCGCCTGCATCGCCAGCAGGTTGGCCGCGCCCGGCTTGTTGTCGACGATGACCTGCTGGCCGAACGCCTTCGCCAAGTGGTCGGCGTAGTAGCGGCCGATCGAATCGGTGAGGGTTCCGGGCGAGGCGCTGACGATGATGCGGATCGGCCGCGCCGTCGGCCAGGCCTGCGCCAGCGCCGCGGGCGCCGCGGCGACGAGCAGGACCAGGGCGGCGAACGGCCGGAGCAGGCGGTGCATGGCAATCTCCCCGTCGTTGTTGTTCGCGAATCGAAAGCGATCAGATGTGCTTGCGCGACGGCGAGCTCATCGCCTCGCCGAGCAGGCAGTCGAGGAAGAGCGGCCCCTGCGGGTCGCGCAGGCGTGGCGCCAGCGCGTCGAGCTGGTCGAGACGCGAAATCGAATGCGCTTCGCAGCCGATGGCCCGCGCCACCGCCGCCAGGTCCGGCGTCGCGAAGCTCGCAGAAGGGTGCGGCTCCAGCCCCCAGTCGCGCATGTGGATCACCTCGGAGCCGTAGGCGCGATCGTTGAGGCAGGCGACGACCAGCCGGGCCTTGGTGCGGACCGCGAAGTCGAGCTCGCCGAGCGTCATCATCAGGCCGCCGTCGCCTTCGAACAGCAGCGTGACGCGATCGGGGCCGGCGGCAACCGCGGCGCCGACCGAGGTGCCGATGCCGCTGCCGACGGTGCCGAAGTCGTTCATCCACAGCAGCGAGGTCGGCGAGCGGTGCTTCATGACGATCGGCGGCCAGCCGGCGATGCCACCGGAGTCGACGATCACGGTGCGCGGGTGCGGCACCAGGGCATCGAGCTTGCGGCAGACGGCGCGGACGTCGAGCGCGCCGTCGCGCGAGATGTCCTCGAACTGATGCAGCCGGACCGCGTCGGAAAGTCCGATCCGGTCGGCGAGCTGCCGATAGGCGCCCGGCCCGGTGCGGGCCGGAACGCGCTCGAGCAGCCGCTCGGCGACGACGCGGGCATCGCCGACGACGCCGCGCGCTGCCGCGTAGTGCTGGTACAGCGCCGAATGGTCCTCGTCGACGTGGACGACGCTCGCCTTGGCGAACAGGCTGCCGCGCATGGTTGTGAAGGAGCTCAGGCTGGCGCCGAACGCGATCACGCAGTCGGTCTGCTTCAGCAGCTCCTGGATGCCTTCCTGGGCGAAGCCGCCCGACATGCCGAGGTCGTAGGGATGGCCGTCGAACAGGCCAACGCCGCGCAGCGTCGTCGCCAGCAGGGCGCCGGTGCGGTCGGCGAGCGCGACCAGGGCGTCGCGTGCGTTCGAGGTCGCAGCACCGCGGCCGGCGAGAATCAGCGGCCGCTCGGCACGGGCGAGCAACTCAGCGACGGCGTCGAGGTCGGCCTCGGCCGGCGGCAGCGGCTCGCGCCGGCTTGAGACCTCGGGCTGCGATGGATCCGCGGCCACGCCTTCGTACTCGAGCGGCAGGAACAGGCCCACCGGCGCACTGCGCTCGCGCGCCAGCGCGAACGCCAGGGCGACGTCGCGGCCGGCGGTCAACGGCCGGATGCGCACCGACGGCACGTCGATCGCCGCCATCAACAGCTCCTGGTCGATGCCTTGCGCGCCCTTGGCGAAAGGCGACTTGCTCGCCGGCGCCCCCCAGGAATTGCCGGCGAGCAGGACAACCGGGCTCGCGCCCTTGCGCGCCGTCGTCAGCGAGGTGATGGTGTTGGTGAGCGCGGGCCCCCAGGTCACCGCGGCGACGCCGACCTTGCCGCTGACCCGCGCATAGCCGTCGGCGGCGGCGACCGCGCCGGCCTCGTGACGCGCCGCGTGGACGGCGATGCCGTGCCGGTCGATCAGGTCCATCGTCAGGCGGATCGTCGCCGCGCCCATCAGCCCGAACACGTCGCGCACGCCCTGGCGCGCGATCGCCTCGGCGACGACGCGATGCACCGGATGCTCCGGAGCGGGTGAGTTGCCTGCCGCCATGTCGCTACTCCACCTTGATGTTGGCCGCGGTCACCACCTGCCGGTAGCGCTCCTGCTCGCCGCGGATGAAGGCGGCGAACTGATCCGGCGTCTTGCCGCCGACCTCGCCGCCGTCCTTGGTGAAGAAGTCGCGGTATTCGGGCCGCTGCACCGCCGCGGCCATCGTCCGGCTGAGCATCTGCACGATCTCCGCGGGCGTGCCTGCCGGCGCGAAGATGCCGTTCCAGCCGGTCGCGGTGATCGCGCCGATGCCGGCTTCGGCGAAGGTCGGGATGTCGGGCGTCACCGGCGAGCGCCGCTCGCTCGCGACCGCCAGCGCCCGGACCTTGCCGCTTCGCACGTGCTGCTCGATCAGCGACCACGGCGTGAAACCGACCTGCACATGGCCGGCGACAAGGTCGACGATGTCGGCGCCGAACGAGCGGTACGGCACCTCGCGAATGTCGATGCCGGCGGCGAGCTTCACCCGCTCGCCGGTGAGCTGGATCAAGCTGCCCGGCCCGCCCGAGCCGTAGTTGAGGACGCCCGGCCGCGCCTTCGCGTAGTCGACCAGCTCCTTCGCCGTGCGCACCGGCAGCTCGTTGTTGACGAGCAGCATCAGCGCGCCTGCGGTCAGGTCGGTCACCGGAAGCAGGTCCTCGAACATGCGCGGCCCCGACCCGGGCCGCAGGATGTCGTTCAGGGCGTTGCCGATGTTGGCGTTGAGCAGCGTGTAGCCGTCGTGCGGCGACTTCATCAGCTCGACCGTGGCGATGATCCCGTTGCCGCCCGGCTTGTTGTCAACGACGAAGGGCTGGCGGATCGTCTCGGCGAGCAGCGGCGTCATCTTGCGCACCGCGATGTCCGGGCCGGAGCCGGGGATCGTCGCGACGATGATGCGGATCGGCCGGCTCGGGTACGGGCCTGCCTGCGCCCGGGCCAGCGGCGCGGCTCCCGCCGCACCGAGCAGGAGGAGAAGTTCGCGTCGGGTCAGCATGTTCGTCTCCGGTGGGGACGGCGGGTCACTTGTGGGTGACGCGGGTCGGGACGTCGTTGAGCGCCTCGCAGCCGCTGGCCGTGACGATCACGGTGCCGCCGATGTTGACGCGGTGCTCGCCGAGGCAGGCGTTCGGCTCGAATGCGAACACCATGCCGGCTTCGATGGTGCGCGGCCGGTTCACGGCGCGCGGCGGCCCCGCGAGACGCACGCCCAGGTTCACCTGCTCGCGGTTCACCATCGTGTTGCCGGCGAGGAAGTGCGGCGCCACCGAATGCACCAGCGGCGTGTAGCCCCAGCAGCCAGCGGTCTTCAGCGGCTCTTCCATCTCGGCGAGGAGCTGGCCGATGGTGATGCCGGGCTTGAGCGCCCTGAGGCCGGCGTCGTAGGAGGCGCGGGCGACGCGCTCGCACTTGATGCTCAGGTCGTCGATCGGGTCGAGCGCGACCGTCATCTGCACCTGCGCCTCCTGGTTGCCGCAGAGAGCCATCAGCTCAGCCTGCATCAGGTCGCCGCGCTCCAGGGTGCGTGGTGCCTCGCCGCGCGTCGTCCAGCGCGGCGGGCCCCAGGAGAGCGTGTGCGGGCCGGAGTTCATGACGATCATCGGGTAGCGCAGGCCGATGCCGTGGCGCAGCATCTCGGCGGTGGCCTCGGCGAAGACTTCCTCCTCGCCGACGCCCACGTCGCACATCGCGGCGACCACCCGGCAGGCCGATTCCGCGGCCGCGGCGGCATAGCGCATCTGTGCCAGCTCTTCCTCGCTCTTGACGAGCATGAGGTCGCTGAACTCCTCGGAGAAGTCGCGGCAATCGGCCTTCGTCGCGGCCGAGAAGTCGAGCCAGAAGCCGGCCGGCACCGACCCGTACTGCTCGGTCGGCGCCATCGAGCGCAGACCGACGATGCCGAGGCGCGCCTTGCCCAGGCCCATCTCGTCGACGAGCTGGGCGACCGCGCCGCCGCTCGCGGCGACCCGGTAGTCGTCGATCCAGAGCGGGTTGCCGCGCGCCGCCGACCACTGCGCCCGCTTGACGCGCAGGGGCGCCCAGGTGACGACGATCGGGTTGCCCTCGAGCGGGAACAGGACGCAGCCTTCGTTGTAGTCGTCGGCGACGTAGCTCTCGTACATCTCGCGGGCGCGGAAGCCGCCGACGAGCAGGCCGTCGAGGTTGGCCTGGCGCATGCGCTCGCGCACCCGGCGCCAGCGGCGGTCGCGCTCGGCGAGAGAGAGGACGGGCGGGTTCGCGCCCTTGCGCGGCGGTCTTGCGGTGGTCATGGCGGGTTCCTTCTGTCTGTAGCAGCGGAGGACGGGGGTTCAGGCGCTGGCGGTGAGCTTGGCGGCGACCGCTTCACCGAGGGCCTTCTTCGAGACCTTGCCGAAGGCCGATACCGGAAAGTCGTCGACCACCTCCAGTCGCTCCGGCAGCTTGAAGCGGGCGATCTCCTGGCGCTTGAGGAAGTCGACCAGCTCGGCGAGGCCCAGCGCGTGGCCGGGCCGGAGGATGACGAAGGCGCACATGCGCTCGCCGAGCGTCGGGTCGGGCATCGGCACGCAGGCGACGTTGACGACCGCGGGGTGCATGAGGATGAGGTTCTCGACCTCCTCGGCGCTGATCTTCTCGCCGCCGCGGTTGATGAGGTCCTTCTTCCGCCCTTCGACCACGTAGTTGCCGCTCGGATGGCGGCGCATCAGGTCGCCCGATCGGTAGAAGCCGTCGGCGGAGAACTGGCGGGCGTTGTACTCGGGCACGCCGTAGTAGCCGCGCAGGGTGTAGGGGCCGCGGCAGGTGAGCTCGCCGACCTCGCCGTCGGCGACCTCGCGGCCTTCGTCGTCGACCAGGAGGACCTCGTCGTCGGCGCAGACGGGGCGGCCGCAGGTCTCGAGCAGCACCGCCTCGGGGTCGCCTTCGCGCACGAACATCAACAGGCCCTCGCTCATGCCGAAGTTCTCCTGCACGAACGCGTTCGGGAAGAGCTGCCGGGTGCGCAGGCGCACCTCGGGCTGCATCCGCTGGCCACCGCTCTGGATGCGCCGCACCGAGGCGAGCCGGGCTTCGGCGATCGAGCCGTCGTTGATCAGGCGGATCAGCAGCGCCGGCACGACCTTGATGTGAGTGACGCGATGTCGCTCGATCAGGGCGAACATCTCCGCCGGCCGGGTGTTGGCATGGACGACGACGCGGCCGCCGTGCAGGAACACGCCCTGGAAGCCCGGGCAGGCGAGCGGCAGGTTGTGGGCGATCGGCAGCACCAGCAGCAGCACCGTATCGCCGGAGATGCCCATCACCTCGGAGGCGATGCGCGAGTTGTAGGCGTAGTCGTTGTGGGTGCGCGGAATCAGCTTCGGGATGCCTGTGGTGCCGCCCGAGAGCTGAAAGATGCACGGCTCCGTCGGGTCGAGGCGCAGCTCGCGCAGCGCCTCGCGCGGGCGCCGCGCCGGCCGCTCGATCAGCTCGGCAAGCGAGTGCTCGCCCGGCCCGGCCCGGCCGAGCACGAGGCGCAGCGCGAGCTGCGGGTTCTCGGCCTGCACCCGGTCCAGAACCGGCGAGAAGGCGAAGTCGCCGTTGCGCTCCGGATAGGCCGCCGCACGCGCCTCCGAGAGGCGGACGAACTGGCTGATCTCGGCGTAGCGATGCGTCACCAGCGCGGCGATCGGGATGCCGCCGATCTTCTGCAGCGCCAGGTAGAGGATGACGAATTCGGCGCAGTTCGGCAGCGTTGGCACGACGCGGTCGAGCGGCTGCAGGCCGAGATCGAGGAGCTGCAGCGCCAGGTTGTCGCTGGCGGCGTCGAGCGCGGCGTAGGTCCACTGCCGGTCGCCGTCCAGGAGGGCGATGCGCTCCGAGTAGCGGGCGAAGGCTTCACCGAGCTCGTCGGCGAGCGGCCGGTCGCGCCAGTAACCCTTCTCGCGGTAGCGCCGCGCGAACTCCGGCGGAAAGGGCACGAAGCCGGGAAGCCGGGACATCTTCAGGTCGAGCTGCTGAAGCCGCCGTCGATGACGACGACCTCGCCGGTGACGAAGCGGTTGCCCTGGATCAGGCCGAGCACCACCTCGGCGACGTCGTCGGCCGTGACGACGCGCTTGAGCGGCGTGGCCTTGGCCCGGGCGCCCATCAGCGTCTCGTACTTGTCGCCGAGCATGCGCTGCATCCAGTCGCCTTCCATCCAGCCCGGCGCGACCGCATTGACGCGGATCGCCGGACCGAGGTTCCAGGCCAGCGTCTTGGTGAGATTGACGACCGCCGCCTTGCTGGCCGAATACGGTGGCGGCTGCGGCCCGGGGCGCAGGCCGACGATGCTGGCGGTGTTGACGACCGCCGGCGCCTCGCCCAGGCGCAGCCACGGCATCGCGGCGCGCGTCACCTGGAACAGGCCGCGCACGTTGACGGCGAAGACGCGGTCCCATTCGGCCATGTCCAGGGTGTCGAGATCGCGCGCCGTCCAGCGCGCCGTGGTGCCGGCGTTGTTGACCAGGGCGTCGAGCCGGCCGAAGGCCTCCCCCACCTGCGCCAGCATGGCCTTCACCGCCGTGTCGTCGGCAACGTCGCAAGGCAGCGCGATCGCCTGCGCACCGAGCGCCTGGGCCTCGGCGACGACGGCCTTCGCCGCGCCCGCCGAGGTGGCGTAGTTCACCGCCACGTCGAACCCCTGGCGGGCGAGGGCCAGAACGGTGCTGCGGCCGATGCCGGTCGCGCCGCCCGTGACGAGGGCCTTCCTGCGCGTGGAAGACGCTGCTGCCGGATCCATGGGTGTCGTCTCCATCGGCCGCGTCTCGGGGCGCGGCTGGTGCAGAGACTAGGCCGGCGGGGCGATGCCGATAAGATGGCAATTCGTCGAAAGCGATTCGATTTCGGCATCCCTTCGACGGGCCCCTTCCCTCGCAAGCCTCCTCATCCATGAAGCTCGAACAACTCCGCCAGCTGACCGCGATCGTCGAATACGGCAGCTTGCGCGCGGCCGCGCGCGGCCTCGAGCTGCCGCAGCCGGCGCTCACGCGCAGCGTGCGCGCGCTCGAGCGCGAGCTGGGCGTGGAACTGTTCGCCCGGCAGACGACGGGCATGGTGCTCACGCACGCCGGGCGGCGTTTCCACCGCCACGCGGCGGCCATCGTCAACGAGGCCCGGCGGGCGCGCGAAGAGATCGCCCAGGAGCGCGGCGAGAGCGCCGGCTCGGTCTCGGTGGCGCTCTCGATCGCGCCGCACGTCGGCATGCTGCCCGGCGCCCTGCCCGAGTTCCGCCGTCGCTACCCGCACGTGCTGCTGCAGATCACCGAAGGCCTGCTGCCCGACGTCGAGGCGCAGTTGCGCGACGGCAGCCTCGATTTCTACCTCGGCGCGGCGCCGCGCAGCGCGCCCGGCGCCGGCCTGGCAGTGCAGCACCTGAGCGAGAACACGCGGGCCGTGCTGTGCCGGCGCGGCCATCCGCTCGCCGGTGCGCGCAGCCTGAAGCAGCTCGCCGGTGCCGACTGGGCGATCACCGCCGTCGACTACAACGCCGAGGACGACATTGCCCGCCTGTTCGAAGGCCATGGCCTGGCCGCGCCGCGGGTCCTGCTGCGCGCGCGCACGGCGATGACGGTGCTGGTGGCGCTGGCGCACAGCGACCTGCTGGCGATGCTGCCGGTGCAATGGGCGGGGTATCCGACGGTCGGCGAGATCCTGCAGATCGTCCCGGTGCGCGAGCCCTTGCCGGCGCCGCCGATCGTCTCGATCCGCCGCCCCGACCTGCCGCTGACGCCGGCCGCGGAGCACCTGTACGACGTGCTCCTGCGTCACCTGCCGGTGCAGGCCCCGGCGACGCGGCGCGTCCGGATGCCCGGTCGCGCCTGATCGGAACTTCAGGGCCCGACCTGCACACCCCAGCGGTCATTCGCGTCCGGGTCCGCGATGTCGACGCGGCTCGCAGCAGCGTGCCAGCGCTCGCGCTGCGATGGCGAAGTCGGGAAGCTCCGGCCGAACAGCCGCGGGCCCCGAACCGTCATCAGCATGGCGATGCGCGCGGCCTCGCGGTGACCTGCGTCGGCCAGCGGAACCAGCGCCTCGAAAGCCGAGGACCAGCGACCATGGGCGAAGTGCTCGATGGCCTGGTCGAACGCGGCCGGGGCGGCTACCTGGGTCGTCGCCTGCAGACTTCGTTGCGACCGCGCGGTCGCGAGCCGAGCCATCCTCTGCGCGAGTGAGTTGCCGGCAAGGTCCATGGTGGCTCTCCATCTGGCCGGGCCGCGCATCGCGGCCTCGGGACACCGAGATTTGATTCCTGGAAGACCGGGGCAACCATCCACTGGATTGGGGACGGCAGGTCGAGGCGGAGCGCCAGGCGGCAGCGGACTCGCGGCTTGTTATCTTATGAATCCTGCTGACCATCGGAACCCGAGATGCAATCGCCGATTCGTACCGCCCTGCCCCAGGACGCAGCCGCCTTCGTGGCCATCGTCGCGCCGATCATCGCCAACACCACCATCTCCTTCGAGCTCGATCCGCCGTCTCCGGAAGGGATGCGCGATCGAATCACCGAGACCCTGCGGCGCTATCCCTGGCTGGCTTCGCTCGACGAGCAGGGTCGGGTGAACGGCTACGCGCACGCCGGGCCGCACCGGCCGGCGCCGGCGTATCGATGGTCGGTCAATACCAGCATCTATCTGCGGGAGGACGCCCGGGGCCGGGGGGTGGGCAAGGCGCTCTATGGATCGCTGCTCGAACGCCTGTCGGCGACGGGCTACTGGCGGGCATTCGCCGGCATCGCCCTGCCGAACGCCGCCAGTGTCGCCCTGCACGAATCGGTGGGCTTTCAGCCCCTCGGCGTGTATCGCAAGGTCGGGTTCAAGCACGGTCGCTGGCTGGACGTCGGCTGGTGGCAGCGCGATCTCCACCAGGAAGAGACGGGAGAACCCCAGTCTCCCCGGACAGGCGTCGACGCGGCATAGATGCCGCCGCCGAGTGGTTGCACTCGGTCGCACAACTGTGCGGCGCCGTGCTGGGTGCAGGCCTTGCCCACGCGATGTTCGATCTTCCGCTGCTCCAGGTCTCGGAGAAGGCGAGGACGGGCGCGGGGCAGTGGCTGTCCGAGGGTGTCGCGACCTTCGGCCTCGTGCTGGTCATCCTGCGCTCGCCCGCCACCAGGGTGGCGGCGCTCGTCGCCTGCTACATCGGCGCCGCTTACTGGTTCACGGCCTCGACGTCGTTCGC
>Ga0068864_100000286_pt1 | contig 44990 bp, 62 predicted proteins | sample KBSSwiS72_FD_66586 | JGI IMG/M metagenome (GOLD analysis project Ga0068864, IMG submission 66586) | Switchgrass rhizosphere microbial communities from Kellogg Biological Station, Michigan, USA - KBS Switchgrass S7-2 | ecosystem: Host-associated > Plants > Roots > Rhizosphere > Soil ...
GTCAAAGCCTTTAAACAAGCAACATACGTCTTACCATTATTAAACCCGCCACTAAAAGCCTGGTTCCTATTAGTAGCATAGTAAAACTCCCGTTGCTCGGGGTTCCGAAATGTGATTTCTAAATCCATTGGATTAAAGAGTTTTTGCTAGAGGGTTCAACCAAGTCCTCAGGGTAAAACTCTCGAAAACCCCACCTTCAATTTTATCCACTAGAAGAAGGCATTACTAGCAAGGAGGCGATTACCAGCCCTGGATCTTAAAAAACCGTGGCCCTTGTTTGTGCCACAAAAGTACAAAGGCCAAAACTTTCGGAGGAGCTCAAACTAAGCTCGTGGCTTCCCTTGGACGGGAACTTTTTACAACAGAGGGTATTTCCGCAATTGTCCCAGACTATTGAGAGGTGTTGTGGTCGCTAGGTTTTCTCCTTTTTAAATTTAGACTTACTTTTATCGTAAAGAAGTCTATGAAGAAACGCCCTTCAGTCCTAATTGTCTACTATTAGGAGGAGAGAACTGTTATTTCTTACTAGATCCTGCTGGCGGAACGGTATTAATCGCCTCAACTAACTTGTCATCGGCGGCTACAAATCTCGTAACAACAGTATCCACCGTCTCTTTCATAGTATCAATGGTTGCTTGTGTTGCGGTTGCATCTGCTTTTAGGGCAGATTCTACAGCGGTCTTTATAGCATTTCCCATTGCTAATAGGATCGAGGCCGCCGAATCATCCGTCTTCTCAATTTTAGCCGCAGCAAGTACCGCGTTATCTACGGCTGCTTGTAGTCCTGAAAAATCACCTGCCATTGTTTCTTTCTCCTTATTGGTTTTTGTCTACTGCTTGTTGCAACTGCTCATTAGACGTCTCAGCTTGTACATTTGCGGCCATAAGCTTTAATGTCAACTCATCAATCGTCTTCTGATTTGTACCATCTAAATAATCAATGTAGCGATCTAAAGATGGAATATCCACATGGATGAAAATATCTATCCTGTCCATTATGTCTCCATTATCTCCCACAAACCCGATCGGTTAAAGGGATTTCCACTTTCTACTAATTGATACCTACCATCTGTATAGTGGACAATAGTACCAATCGGGACTTTCTCTTGCCATCCTGCCATTAAAGCCCGGGTTCTTCTAGGATAGCCGTTAAGTATCATTCCCACAGAGCTTTTAAGGTCGGAGAGGTCAACGGGCTTAGGTTTAATAGGAACTCGAGAAGAAGGAATGAAGGGGATTAATGGGCCATTGTTCTGAGGAATTAGGGAGGCGTGCATCATATCAGTTATGATAAATTGCGGGTTAAATACCATCGCTATAGCACTGATTTCAAAGTTTAACCCATTCATGTGGAATACTGCCTGGCAGCCCATCTTAGAATTATAGGGGGCAGGTACGAGAGTTAAATCTGGGGTGGGAATCGAGTATAACCTGAGATAAGCTGTAGCATCCAAATACGCATACTGCTGTGCAAAATTCTCAGGGGTCATCTCTAACCACTCAAAATAATTATCCCAGTTAGCTGGTATCTGTTTTACACTTTGAGGATTCATAGTCTCAATATGAGAAGCACTTTTTACACATTGGTTCTTTCGTAATATTCTCGCAATCAGGTTCAACACACCCAAGACACACTTCCTTCTCACAATCCCAGCACTTAACTAATACGTCAACAGGACGAGAGCAGAGCTGGCAAATCTTCATTTCTTCGGTTTACCTTTTGAGCGGGCTTTCATCATAATCCCGGCGATGGTTTTAGGGATATTAGCCCCTGATAATTTAGGTAATTTCATCTTACTTGCGGTCATTTTCATTATTTTTCCGTAGATACTCTGATGTTACCTTTAAATTTATTAGCAAGTTTCTTAGCGTCGTACTTTCTATTCATGACGGAATCTTCCCAATTGGCTGCAGATTTATCCATCATCTGATTTAAAACCGACCCTTTAGGAAATGAGGTAGCATCGTCTGAGGCCCGTGTAAGAGTTTGCTTGCCTGACTGAGATTGAGGGCGGAATATTTTCTCGTCATCAATAATAGGAGGCTTCCCAACTCGAGATGGCTTTTCTGAAATCCCGCTTTTCTCCAATTCGTCGTCAGCTTCTTCCTCAGTTCCCATTATTTGCTTTTTTTTACCAATTTTTGAGGCGGCCAAAATCCCCTTGATATCGCTCATAGCCCGAGTCTCCTACCTATCTGATAATTTTTGATGCCTTTCGCACGATTCTCTTTCCTATTAATTTCCGAGCCCCTAGAATACATGACGTAGCCCTCGATAGGCTTAAGTAAATGCTCAGTCGTAATAGGCATGACGGAAAACAGAGCGTGCGGGTTTAATGAGGACTTGACGCTGAAAAAGTGGCCCGCTACTGACCAAAAGCCGTCAAGAAAGCGGTTTTTCTGTACTCGAAGTCTTAATAAACGGAGTTTTTTCTTTTCTCTCCGTCTCCAGTTTCTCGTCTGTAGCGTTCGAGGGCTGGGATTAACTAAAAAGCGGCCCATTACTTGTAGAGAATCAATTTAACTGAATCAGTTTCCCCTATAGAGATATTACCTATAAAAGTAATTTTAGTCGCATCAACCGTATAGTCTATTTCCTGTGTCATGAAGAGGCCATTACGAAACACCTGTAAGTATTTGTACTCCTCTATTAATGGCAGGACAGTACCAGTTAGGCCGGTGTAAGTTACTTCAGTTATGATATAAGTAGGGAATCCCGTTAAAGCAGATCCACAAAATACGGCTTTCTTAAACATCCTAATGATTTCCAGTAACGGAAGGTCCCTTAAAAGGCGCAGAAACTTTTTCAGGACTTTTGGTGGCTTCTATGCCATCATCCTCAAAAGAAATGGTGCCTTCATCTTTCCCCTTATCTATAAATGCTATCAGCTCATTAACATATGACGGGGTATATTCCGTCTTGTCCAAGATATGTCTTTTGATTTCCTTATAAGCCATGAAAGTCATGCGGTTTGCTCCTTTTTTAATTCTGCCTCTTTCTTTAGTATCTCAGGGTGCTCAATTACAGCCCCTATTAATTCATGGGTGATCCTTAAAAGTTCGATCTTAGTAAGGTCAGCCCGCTTCAATTCCTTATTTATGTCTTTTAATCGTTCCCTGGTCATATCAATCCTCCGATTGTATTAACTAGTCCGAATCCCTTAAAATGGCGTCATTATGGCTGACAGCAGATCCTAATTTCTTGGCTACCTCAGTTAAGGCGGGTTTAACTTGCTCGTCATTTAATACCATTTCCACTGTCCCAGAAAGTGCATCAATCCACTCTAACATGGAGGCATGTACGATAGCGGGACTATCAGTTTCAACGAGTAAATATCCCTTGTCAGTTCCTACAACATGGACGCTATTAATTACCTTGACACCTGATTTTTGCCCGTGACCGCTTTGTAAGAACTTATTGATCGACTTCTTAGGGTCTTTCACTGACCACGTTATCATGAATAGCATTTTTCTTGTTTTCCCCCTGTAATTTATCGCTCAAAATCCCTAAATCCGTGGCCGTCGCATTAAACACGTTACAAATGGTCTTTAAGATTTCATGATCCATTGTAGAATGAGTACCAAGTAACATTAAAATCCTAGTACCCGTGTTAATTATCCTGACGTGATGTTCTAATGAATGGATTAGGATATCATTGTCCATTTTTAAAAAGCTGCGCTCTAACTGCACAGTCTTTAGCTTCCAGCAGCTTCCTAATAGCCGTTGTCCTCTCAGGATTATCGGGTAAATGCTCTACGATCTCCTGAGCTAAAACCCCAAAAGGCCTACTTATGACCTGTAACTTTTCGGGGAGGTGCGCATATTCAAAGAATTGTAATAGATACATAATCCTTACTCCCGGTGAACCTTCTCATCGTCCGCTAAGTTAGAAATGGCGGGTCTTACTGAGATGAACCTATAATTCATGAGGGAACAATGTTCCTTACATCTGTTAATCACCTCGCCAATAGGACCAGGGTGATAAAATAACTTGCTTTTTAATGGCGGAGCGGGTCCCGTCATATAGTACAACGACCAAAGCGGCATACCTTTAGGCCCGGCCGGGAATGACTGATTTTCGTTTTCTAATGAGGGTGATGACATATTATTCTTGAGTGATAAGCATTTGTGGACGGGGCAAGAGTATGGGGTTGACGTTTGCGTATTCTGCATCTTTTATTACAATCGTAACATGAGGAATATTGACCCCTGAGTCATCTCTTGACAACAATCCGTTCAACTTTAAACCAATTTCAGCAGCTTTTAAACGTACTTGACTTGTTTCCCCACTTCTCATTTCATTTGCTACGACATTAAGAACTTCCAAAGACGTTAAGCCAACTTTATCTAATTGATCAGAAACGTTATTTTGCGGGTCTTGAGAAATAAGCCCGGCAGATTTTAATGCGGACTTGAAATCAGGACTTTTGGAGGAATTAAATTGTAAAGGATCAATTATTGGCATCGACTATATCCTCTTTTATGACAGGTTCTATTGAGAGAATCTTATTTTCCGTAAATCGCACATCTATACCTATAAAATTTGGCCCAAGGTTTTCAATATTAAGAGAATCTTCTTTTTCACCTGTAAGATTATGAAGCGGGGACTCTTTTAATCTTTTATAGGCATATTCTTCTGAGAACTGAAGACCAAGAAGGGGCATTTTAGGATTCCATTACCTTTTAATAGTACTTCCGTCCTATTACTTCCTAAACCTTACCACATCCGAGCGGGTTTGTCAAGAGCTTTTTTCCCAGTAAATTCAACAACTTAGTAATTTTATCCGTAAGTGACTTATTATTGGTACTTTTTGAAATTTTTCCTTTTAAAATATTTTTTCCAGTTTTTTTATATAAACGTTCGTTTTTTAAGGCGGCGAAAAAACTAAAGTACTAGTACTAAGTGGGGAGTACCCGTTACCTGAGTACTAAGTATAAATAAATGAATAATAGCTGGCACAAATCGCTCGTTTTACCCTTATAATGGTTTCAGTAAGAGCAAGGCGGGTGCAAGCGGCCCGGTAAGAGTCAAGCGCCGGATTCATCGAAGGTAGTTTGATCCTCCTCTTAATGGTACAAGATTTAAAAATCTAGCGGTGGGAGTTATGACCCCTAAGCTAGTGGTATCCCCTAGTTGTTACCGAAAGTGGGGATAATACGAGAACGCGGATAGGATCGGCCACCTGGGATAATTTCCCAAGACTAGCTTAAAATCCGCGCGGATCATGGGACAATTGAATATACTTGGGACGAGGGAAGTAGACTCGTGAGAATTAATAGGGAAAACGGCCCGCTACGGATTATCGGACGCAACGCGGCGCTTCATCTTATTATACGTCACGGGAGAGCGATTACTGAAGTCGAAACTATATGCCGCCACATTGATACCTCAATCCCCATTATAAAAGTGCTTAGATTCCCGTGTGACCTATTCTGATTAGGAACGGGATTTTCTAACTACCAATAGGTGTGACAGACTTATTGGATAGGAGTGCTTTATGTTCAAGAACGATCGGACAAATTTAACTCTCGTCTGGCATTATTTTGATGTGCCCGCGGAGGATTATGAAGACGATTTATTGGACTCTGGGTTTATGTTTGTGAGACAAACATTCACACCGTTGAGACCATTTGAGACATTTTATATTGAATTGGGAGCGCCAATAGGAGGATAAGATTGAAACACCCGAAGTATGAGCATCGAGCAGGGGATAAAGTAACTTGGTATATATTAGCCCCTGCTTTAGTTATGCCAGACAATTATAGATTGTACTGGAATTATGGTTCGCCTAAATTAGATATAGTCCGGTGTGGCGCGCCGATCAAATAAAGAGGTATTACCTTGGCGGTCTAAGGTCCGTCGAGGCAGTAATTCTTCATCTTAGGTGTAAAATTTTGTTGCAAAAGGATGTGTAATAGTGTACTCTATAAGAGTGCTACCAGAAGGTGCTCCGAACACCGTAACTCGGAAAAGGGGAAGACCTAAAATGTCTCCAACCAACGTAACTGAAACTGAAGTCAATGAGATCCCAGTACAGAGGACTCGTTTTGACCTCGATAGCATGGAAGAGGTAACTGTTAAGAAAACAGTACCTTTTACCAATGTTACAAAAGTGGAAGATGCGCTCGCCTTACTTGGTAATAATACCGAGAAATTGGTAGAAGTTATCAATCGCGGATTGCGGGCAGAAGTGGGAGCTAAGGCTGTTAATGATCCCGCTATTCCTTGGATGATCGAAAATGAGGAAGGTGATCTTGTACCATTTACTGGTACTTTGGTCAATGCTACGGATGTAAATGTTCTTGTTTTAAATCTCGCCAAGCAGGTATTCGGCTACTCTAAGGATAAGCCGATCGAGGTAAGAAAGGCAGCTAAAGAGTCTGCTAAGAATTTCATTAAAACCTCGGATGTTATTCGTGAGGGTTTCAAAAAGCAAGCTCTTGCGAGTTCGACCACTGAAACCGAAGCCTAGTTTCTGGTTGTTTCATAAAGAGGCCCTTAGATTAATAGGGGCCTCGAATGGAATAACAAGAGATTCTATTAAATATTTCTTGTGTTCAAATCGACACGCTGATTTTGTCAAGTATCCTTTACATTTTGATGATAAAATGGGAGGATATTTTACTGCTTATTTGTACTATTGTGCAAGTTTAGGACAGTACATTTGAGCTAAGTCCTTATGAATCAATAGGTAATCGTACTATTTAGTAAGTGACTATCTCATATGTTGCTGGTCCATGCGTGGGTCTATTTTACAATTCGGTATGTTTCTGATTCTAAAGAATATAAAAAAAAAAAAAATAAAAAAAAACAACATACCCTATAGTAAGTGACGTAAAAATTACCGATGCTATGTTGTTGATACTAAAGGATTTGTTAGCATCTAATAGTAAGCTACTATATATCTATGGGCCGACGTATAACATCTCAATAGGTCACTTACGGTATACTGAGCTAACACGTTGATTCTAAACCAAATAGACATTTGACACCGTACTATAATGACCTCATACTGGTGGAGTCGGACCATATTTCATACTTTAATCAAATTGAAATTTGGTCCATACTTCGATAAAATGAGGATGATTAAAACATGGCTCGTTCTAGTCCAGTAGTTTTACTGCATTCCCCGCTATTTGAGGAGTTCAACAAACAGTTAACCCGCGCTAATCTGTATTGGACAGATTATAAGATTCGATGGAATCTAACAAACAGTGTTGAATTCTATATGACAAAACGAGAATTCACCTATTGTTTCTTGCTTCATGCTAATATTTCACCCCGCATGATTGAACAATTCTACCGAATCAATAATGATACATTACAAAAGAGATTAGCACACGTGAGAAGTAAGTTGATAAATATTCCTTACACTCGTGATTTTTTCCTCAAGATATTCCCTAATGCTACATATTTACGTGACGCATTAAGGGAATTGCCTGTTAAAGAAATGTTTCGTAAACCTGTAATGAGATTAACGGACGATCAATTAAGGGAAAAAATGAAAGAATACGAAACTGAGAAGTTGCAATCATTAGTTAATGAGATGCAACCACCAGATCGTCCTAGAGAGACTCTCCACGATATTATGATGAGAGGTACTAAATTTTATGACAAAGAGAAGTTTCGTAGATGATCTTGTACATTGGTACAAGATATGGAAGATGATTAGGAGACTTTCGAGATGAATAGTGATTTGAAAGATCCTCAACCAACATCTAGGAGTATTCAAGAAATCCTAGTTGAATTTGCCCGGTTGAATTCTAACGATCAGGCATGGATAATGGCAACTTTGTTAGACTTCGCAGACAAAAATTATGCGGAGTTCTTCACATTGTACGGTTCAATCGTAATTGAGAAGATTGAGGATTTGAGAGGTAATAAGGGATAGTTTGGAAGTTGAAAAATGAGACCAAATATTAAAATTGGCAGCAAAGTACTTCATACGGGCTTAGAATTAATAGGCACCGTCGTACAATCCAAGGGCTATTATTACACCGTTGATCTTTCTCATGACGGGCGTATGTTAATAGTCCACTGTTTAGATGAGGAGTTAGTTCCATTGGACGCAAAAGGATTAAAGGTGGAGGATTAAAATGGCAATGTCTCTCACATGGTGGGAAGATAGCAAATTAAAACGGACTCCTGATGATTTTGACGAGATAGAAACAATCCGTCTTAAATCAGTAGTTGAGATACCTGTATTAGTTCTCAATCGTCCTAAACGATGTAAGTTAATCACAGTTCAACATACCTCATTTCGTAAGTTGAAAAATGGTATGATGACTGATTTTCAGCGGGTTATATGGCCTACGAGGTTAAAAGGATGAAGTTCAACGTACAAGTTTGGACTACAGATCACGGTTTCATACCGCCTAATGGGGCTGTATTTACAGCTGATGAAGCCGTTAGATTATTCCAGCTGTTTGTTAATCAGGTTTATCCTGATGGATTTACAGTTGCTATTATCCCCGAAGGATGGGAATTAGTCAGGAGCAAACCTCAATGAAGCCAATAAAATATAGCATTCAAGTATTCGTTCCAATGTCTAAAGTTTGGACGGGCTACAAGGAGGAAAACGGGAAACAGTTAAAAGAGGTAAGTAAGGATTTGCAGTATTTAAGTAAAAACCTAGTAGAAACTAAGGTCGATCATTTCTTACAAGTTGCCTTAGTTCCTCATGGTTGGAAACTGGTAAAGGAATAAGAGATTAGTCATCAGGATTCATATGAGTCCTAATGATTAATGTTTTTACCTTGGACATTATTATGACACCTTCAATACCATTAGATGACAAACGTAAAATTCACGAAAATTGCTTAATTTGTGAAAAGCCTCTTGAGGAGCCGTTTAGATCCCTGCACTGGAAGTATCACAAAGAGTGTAGGAATTGTAAGTATTGCAATAAAGAGGTCCAATTAGAAATCGTTGATAAAGAGTTTAACAACGGTGAGACTATATGCCATAAGCCGTGTGAAGAACGATTTATGGATGCTGAGTTTCGACAGAGACCAGTAATGATTACACAAGAGAAATTAGATTACCTCAATAGGATTAATCTGATGTTTGAGGCTAATCTGGAATTATCTATTGAGACTAATCAATCTGAAGCCGCTTTATTAGCACCATTACTGGCTGCTACAATGGCATACGATCAGTTATTCCTCACGGTTAAGAGGATGGAAGCCATAACCGCTCAATTCTCAATAGCCCTCTCAAAAGACAAATCGAAAGCTCTCAGTATGATTGAAGCTAGACAAAAGGTCAAGTTTCAAGAGGTCGAGGAATATAGGAAAAAGCAGCAAGAGCCTAAACCTCCTAAAGCAGTAAAAGCTAAGACTGAGCATTTGACGCCGGATGAGAAGATTCACCGGAATATGATAGCGGCGTATCAAAAGATGTTTCCTCATCTTACTGAGGAGGAGATAGTAGATCAAATTGTTAATAAGGCTAAAAGGACAATCTCAAATGATGACCCTAAATGATTGCCTAAGAGATCTATTTGGCAAAGAGAATACAGAAGAACATGCCTTTAATGAATTTAAAGAGATCAATGCTGAGGTCTTTGAAAATGATGATCTCCTCAGACATATGGTTTTAGCATCTATTAAAGCATGGTCAATGTTAGCCGATGTTAATTTCAACCCCAAAGATTTCACGTCTCAGCATATTACTGTTTTAACGCTGGGAATATACCTTGGACGTAGACAAATGAGTGAGTTTTCCTTAAAGGGGGAAACGATTAAAGATGAAAACATTAAATGAGGCTTATAAGACCTTAAAGGATCTTAACGTAAAAGACCTCGCTAAAGTTCAAGTTGACGAAATAACAAGTGCTCGTGATCTAATGTTTGCACTTGTTATTTCTAACAATTTTGATCTTGAGAAGATATCAGAAGCCATCAGTAATATTTCACTGGGATTATATCTCAAAGAGCAAATGTTAAAAGAGGAGGTTAAAGTAAGTGAAACTGACGAACCAATGCCCTAAATGTTTTAGGCGCTTGGATCTTGTTTCCTCGATGAAATTAGGTACTGATACTTGTTATCAGCCCCTAAAAGTCTACAAATGTGGGCACGTATTCATTGAGGATCTTATTACTAAACGATCTGTTCAACAGATCAACGCTTTAGTCGGTGATAAGATAGCAAGATCCTATCAAATAGACGGAGTACAATTCTTTTATGATAGTAATTACTCCGCTCTAATAGCAGACGAGATGGGCACAGGCAAGACCGCTCAAGCCCTATTAGCTCTGAGAAATGCGTATGACCTAATGGGTACTACGCTCATCATTGTAAAATCTGCTATCACATACCAATGGCAACAACAGGCTAGGATATGGTTTCTTGATGATCCAATGGGTAATTATATCATCACGAATACCAAAGGCTTCATTCCTCCTGGATTCAAGAGCTATACAATCTCGATGGATACGTTTAGTAGGATGATAAAATTCGAGACTAAAAACGATACTTCCCTAGATCAATGGGGACGTAGGCATACTAGGCAATTGGATGTAGCTATCGTAAGCCCGCATCTAAAAGCTCTTGGCATAAAATCAATAATCGTTGACGAATGCCATTCCTTCAAAGATCCTTCCTCCATGCGCTCAAAGGCATTGATTGGATTTATAAAGGCTGAGGATATTAAACACAAGTTGTTTCTATCTGGCACGCCGATTAAAAATAGGGCCGATGAATATTTCGTGACCTTGAATCTATTAGCTCCTGAGGAATTTCCTTCATTAGATGCTTTTAAGTCTAAGTGGTTAATGAGGGATTCAGCAGGACGTTACAGCAGGATACAAACTTTTTTGGAAGAAGAATTTCGTGAAAGGATTTCTAAGTTTGTAATACGTCGTGAGAAGAAAGACGTTTCGATTGACCTCCCAGATTTTCAGCGTGACTTCCTATTAGTTAACGTGGATAACGATGCTATGAGGAGAGTGTATAACGAGGAATTGGATAAATTAAGGCTTTTAATGGCTTCCAAGGGCGGTAATCCCTCACATGCGGAGGTTAGCAACAGTTTAATGACGCTTCGCAGATTAACTGGGATGATGAAAATTGATTGGGCTGTTGAAGAAATCGAGGAATTTCTCGATAGTTGCGATATTGAGAAGATAGCAATTGGTGTTCACCATCACACAGTTAGAGATGGGTTATACGGCGTATTGAAAGCTAGGGGACACAATGTTTTAAAACTTAGCGGTGAGGATAATAGCGAAGCCAAAGAGAAAATCAAGAACGAATTTGGAAAAGCTGAAAATCGTATTCTCATCATTAATATGCTGGCGGGCGGGGTTGGAATGGACGGGCTACAAATCTGTAATAACGTGATCGTATTAGAACGACAGTGGAACTCAACAGACGAGGATCAGTTTGAATCTCGTTTTCACCGATCAGGTCAGCTATTAAAAGTAATGGCAAAGTATCCACTGGTAAAAGGATCTGTCGATGAGTTTTTCGCAGATATGGTAGAGAATAAGCGGTACATCTTTGAGAAGACTGTAGGTAATGGTTGGGATCTAATGGGATCTCCTACCTCATGGAAAGCGTTAGTTAACGATACGATTAACGGGAGATTGTAAATGAGAATATCAATGTACACTCGACACATTAAAACGGGCTTGAAATCAGAAGAGCACGATTTAAAGGTAGGACAATATAATGAGTTCTACCTTCCAGCAATTGGTCACGATCACGATGCTTGGATTGTGATTAATCAAGAGGGGAAAGAGCCTACCACGTTACATTTAAAGAGGTAACTATGAATATCGCTGCTAAAGTTGCTAAAAGAAAAGAGGAACATCCTGAGTTGTATTGCCCCGCTAAGAAATGCTTATGGCGTACAAACGATGGTTCCTATTGTCCGAGACACAAGGAGATAAAGGTTGACCGATGAATTAGCAATAAGAGTTGTTATTCTATTGGCAAAACTTGGATGGAATGAATACGTAATGAGCACAAAAACTACTGCAAAGGATATAGATTGTGCTAAAGAGGCTATAGACCAAATAGCTTTAAAGCATGGGGTCAATGTAAGATGGGACGATTAATCGTAACATTCCTAATCTATATCCTTCTCATTGAGTTATTGCACGTGCTGGAAGATGACACTGTTGGTGATTTTTCGACGTATCAAATTAAGAGGAGATGATTACAATGTCGTTTATGGATTTGAAAGGTAAATTAGATGAGCTGCCCGGACTTTACGCGGCTCGTCAAATAATAGACGCTAAGATTACAGAATTGGAGGTTGGTATTAATACCTTGTTTCAACCTCCTGCTGTGAAAGTACCAAACGAGTGGATTCAGATTGAGGCTGAAAAGGTTGAGGCGAACACCAAGGAGGTAAAAGAGAATAATCATTCTAAAGGTCAGAAAAATTTCTGGGACAAATTAACTCCCAGACAGAGAAAGATGAGAATTACTAAAATGAATAAAGCTCGACTTTCTCATCTTGGAATTAAGAGATATCCTAAAACAGGGAGATAAAAAGATGGCCCGCCCAATATCAATAGTCGATGAATTTACGTATGACGATGATTTAGGTAAACAGGACAAATACAAACGACGTAAAATTCAAGAAGGCTTATGTCCAAATTGTGGTCAGCCGAGAGATTATATGGTAACAATTAAACCAAAAGTGGGCGTACCATATACAAAACTGGCACAGCGGTGTAAAAAATGCTCGGATGCTATTAATGAGCGACGGCGTGAGAGATACATGGAGAATAAATAATGACCGAAACCTTGGACGAAATAAAATACGGGATTTACATTGTGATTCTTCTACTAGCTTACATTGGAAGTAGCCTAGAGAAGATAAGTGAGAGGAAAAAATGAGATTTTCAATTAACGAGTTATATCATTTCCTCAGTGAGTTAAAGCAAGGTAAAAAAATTGAGGATGTTTTAATGGCCATGATTCAGTTAGCCATTGACCAGGAGAATTTTAAAAGAATGAATAGAGGGTTGGAGCCTTTATGAAACAAACGTTAATATTAGATTCTAGCCAAATAGATCACTACCTGCAATGTCCTCTCATGTGGGAATATGGTGACGTGGCGCTATTAGCTCCTGCTGGTATATCTGAGAGAGATTCGATGGATATGGGAACGTTTGGGCACAAATTGTTAGAGCTGTATTATCGAGGAATTGCAAAAGGCTTAACCTCGGAAAAGGCTTATAAGGAGGCTTCTGAGATTGGCACTCAGATGAACCCCGCTGATATCAAATTGTCACAGGATCGTAAAAAGGATGTCCTATTAAAATTCCAGTGGTATTGGCTGACCTACGGGATTAAAGGACACGATCTAGTTCCTATCATGAAAAACGAAAAGCCCCTCGTTGAGCTAGGTTTCAGCTATCCCCTATTAGACACTCCAGAATACTTATTTGTGCTGGAAGGTTTAATCGACATGTTAGCATTCATGGACGGTATGAAAGTATTTGTGGATCATAAATTTCAGGAAAGACGGCGGGCACTCTATAAGAAAAGCATCCAATTTAAGAATTATGCAATGGTCAGTAACTCCAATCTTGGGTGCATAAACTATGTCAGAGTTACTGATAAAATGGACGCTACGACATTTGAGAGGAGTATGATGACCTTTTCCCCTCAATTTTTAAGACTTTGGAAAGAAGAATTGATCGAAGTATATATTCAGATAGCCAAAGCTGTAGTCCATCATAAACGAGAGCAACGGTGGAGTAGTTGTGGGGGGAAATTTGGTTATGCCTGTAACTTTGCCCCCGTTTGTGAGGAGTTTCATCCTACCATTAAACAGGCGATTTTAGATACCAAGTACATTAAAGTTCAGAAGTGGGAACCTTGGAAATCGACCGAATCGTTATTGGAGGTGGAGGTATGAGAAAGCCTTGGTATAAGAGATTCCAGATATTTCTACCGTTTTTTAGGTATGATCCTAGTGATTGGACAGAGCATCATTGGGGACCATTCCAATTAAATACCTATTATTTGGGTATCCAATTTGGAAACAATACCACGTTTCTTTTTAAAGTCCGTAAAACGATATCTCCTGAGGAATGGTAATATGAGCATAGAACTGATAGACGGCTTTGAAATTGATATTTCAGCAGAATTTATGGAGGCTTGCTGTTATGATGACTGTACAAATACTCCTACCTTTCGATGTACTGTAGTGTTTGAAGAAAAAAAGGTAGGTGAAACTTTTATCTGCAAGATCCATTATAAGGATGCTTGTGAGTTTCCAGTCTACTTCCTATTACACTCAAGAGTTGTAAGAGCGTTATGTGGGTACAAATAAGATGACCTTCTACATAACATTCGGACGATCGCACCCGCTCAGAGATAATTGGGTCGAGGTTTCAGCATCTTGTATAAATCGAGCACAGGAGGTGGTATATCTAACATTCGGAGGTAAATTTAGTAGTTGCTATTCAGAAGATCAATTCGATAAAACTTTGTTCCCATTAGGAAAATGCGGACATACTTTGGTGGGAGGTTAGAATGATAGTTTGTTTTTACATAGATTTAAAAGATACTGACCCTGAGGTATTAAAAGCTGGGATCCTAAAAATACCAGGGGTTAACGGTGTTTACGATGCTACTGAAGCTGACTATCTTTGTTCTAAGGAGTTTACAACATTAGAAGAGATTGAAGCATTCTTGGAGGATAAGTAAATGCCCGTTTTGAACCACATTCACACCTTTAAAAGAGTAAAGAAGGGAATCTATAATTGCAAAGATCCCTATTGCTCTATCATTATGGAACACAAGCTGCTATTAGGAAAAGCCTCTCGTTGTAATGAGTGCGGGGATGAGATTATTCTTAATAGCGAAGTCTTGCACCTTTCCAGACCTAAGTGTAATAATTGCAGAGATACAAAAGAATCCCGCATCGAGAAAGCCGCCAAGAATTTAATGGAATCACTGGGATCGTTAGAATAAAAAGGGAGGATAGCAGTTGTTTAAGAAACTGGAGATAATTAGCCAATCGTATCAGATGCTTAAAGCGGCCTTAGAGCATGACATGGGACCGTTAACACCAGACAACGTTATAATGTTGAAAGCTGTAACAATTGACGTTGTAACTTATGTAGCAAAAGAAGTTCAACAGGCTTACGAGGATCATAAAAATGACTAAAGAAAGTATTATTGTTACGGTGTTTATTTTGTGGTGTACTTTGATGGCTTTGATATTAGCGGCGACCCGCTATGAGAACAGTGATTTCCACAAATCGTTGATTTTGAGGAGATACTGAATGGCAGAGATGACAGATCACGAGAGAATTCAAATAATAAATAAAACTCTCAGAGTAATGCTAAATTCGCTGGAGGAATTAACAGAGATACTGAAACAATTGAACGAAAGAATGGCTAAATTGGAGGAATTACTAGATGCCCAAAGAACGACTCACTGAGTTAAGAGAACAGCTCATTCAATTAAGAAATGAGTGTCTTCTAACAGATAGTTGGGATGTAGAAGGTTCTGTTCTTCTTTCTCATACTATTCATTATTTGGCTTGTAAAATAGAAGGAGTGCCATATAAAATGGCAACTGATTAAGATGCCCAAAGTAGAAGACATTGAAGATGACGGACTTTTCAGAGGATTATTTATTGGTCGATCTGGGACTGGTAAAACTTCTGCCGCTTGTTCATATCCTAAACCCGTTGAAGTTTGGGATTTCGATGGTCGTATTAGAGGAGTGTTAGGATGCCCTTGGATACCAACAAAAGATATAATTTACGAATACTTTCCTCCTAAAGAGCCTGGGATGATTCTGCGTATCATGAAAAAAGTTGATACGATGCAACAATTGGCAGTCGCTAGACAATTAGCGATTAAAACTTTGGTGGTAGATTCTCTGACGGCGGAAACATTTGCTATGCTTTGTCAGGCTAAACCACTTTTAGCGGGAGATATCGCAAAAGATACGAAGGGGAAAAGAATATCAGGCTACAGAATGACAGGACCAGAGGAATACTCGTTTGAAGCTGATACTACGTATAACCTACTTGCTTCTCTGCGAAGTATTTCTGGTATTAATCTTATTGTTACGGCCCATGTTGTCGCAAGATTTGGAAAGGAAAATCCTGACGATCCTTTTTCAAATTCTATCGAGGTTGGAGAGAAATTATCCGTAAGAGATAAGATTGGTGAGAATGTACAGATTTACTTCGATAACGTTTTTCGGTTTGATAAGCAAATGTCGGGTCAAACTGATAAGCACTCGGTTCGTTTCCGTGGGGATTTATGCAGATCGGTACTTCCTGGATTACCAAACGGAGACATTGACATAACCAACAAGAATTTCTATGAAGTAATGAGGAGCTACGATACAAATGGAAACAACCAAAGCAAGGCTTAAATTACTGATTCACGGTTTTTTGTTCGCTGAGATGGATCTTTGTATCCTCAGTGGAGATTTGTTAACAGCTGATGGAGTATTTGACCTGGATAAATTAGCTGTTAGTATTATTGAAGAGTTCAACATAACAAGTCCTGAACTACAGGAAAAAGGAGAAGTAAAAAATGCCGATCATTAAATTTACCCCGGCGGATGTTTTGAGGAACAAGGTACTCGAAGCAAATTGGTATGGGGCGGAAATTGTTAAAGTATCTGACTGGAAACCTTCTAAGGATGCTGATAGCCATAATATGACTGTCACCTTCTTAATAGAGAAGACCGATGGAAAGGAGATTGACAGACTTTACAATACGAAGGCTATTAGCATGATGATTCCTCTAATCACCGCGGCTACAGGAATTGTTGTGAAACCTGAGGAGTTCAATTTTAATACGGATGACCTAGTAGGTAAAAAGGTCGATGTAAAAGTTGACATTAAAACATATGAGGGCCGTCTAGGGAATGAGATCAATGATTTTGTTCCTTATCAGCGTAGTTCATCGGCCGCCTCATATTAGTTGAGTAGGTAAAATAATCCCCCCTGGTTAACAATGCTAGGGGGGAACAAGGATTTTTCATTTATGGTTATTGGTCATGGTTATAGTAGCGCAAAGGTAATGCTTGTTGCAGACGGCTGTACACAAGAGGATATTGTATCTGGGAGGGCCATTAGTGGCTATAATGAAAATGCTATAAGATCCCTTTGTCAACCGAACGGTTTAAATATTAACGAAATGTGGAAGACGGCACTGATTAAGGAAAAGATAAACCTTATGATACCTGATGCCAATGCCCCATTAGTTACGGATCAGTATAAGACAATCCTAGTTAATGAGATAAACGAAATCAAGCCCACAGTAGTTGTACCTCTCTGTGAGTTATCATTTAACTTTTTAACAGGTTTGAAGTCTATTTATAAGTTCCGTGGTTCTGTAATTCCCTCTGCTGCTAATCTGCTATATCAACCCACCCGCATTATTCCAATATTAGGTCCAAATCCCTATCTCAATGCTGATTATTCCATGAAGTTTATATCCACATTGGACTTTGCTAAAGTTGCTAAGAACAAAGAGGAAACCGGCCCAATCCAAGAAATCGGAAATGTATGGATTGCAAAAAACAGTTCCATGTTGCGGGAATTTTTTCAGAGGCAATACTCACAGGCTAAATTCGTTGTTTTCGACATTGAGACTTATTGCGGGATTCCTACTTGCATAAGCTTTTGCTTTGACGGGCAAGAAAGTGTCACGGTACCGATTATTGATTCTCGGATCTCATTAGACAACCGTGTTTTAATGTTTGCTGAAGTTGCTAAAATGCTGGCATCTTCTATTCCCAAGGTGAATCAAAATATCAAGTTCGACTGGAAAAAATGTGAAAGGTTCTTATTACGAGTTAACAATATTGTGGGAGATACCCTTATTGCAGCTTCCACGCTTTTCCCTGAGTTCCCGAAAAATCTCGGATTCCTTACGTCTCTCTACACCGATATGCCGTACTTTAAAGATGAGGGAAAACAGTACGACCCATCTGTTCATAATAGGGATCGGCTTTATCTCTATTGTGCCAAAGACTCACTGGCAACACATCAGATTTACTCTCAGCAACTCTCAGAAATGAAAGAAGTAGGAGTAGATCAGGTTTATGGGAAGTTGATGAAAGTATTTCCACTCTATAAAAAGATGGAAGATATTGGCATTAGGATTGATGAGGAGGCCCGGCAGAATTTAAGGATTAAGTACGAATCGTTGTTTAACATCCATTGCTATAAGTTCAAAACTCTTGTTAACGATGGATCAATAAACCCCTCGTCTCATGTACAGGTCCGTAAGTTAATTTACGAGGATATGAAATTCAAGCCCGTTGCAGGAATTAAGCGGACTAAGAAAGGCTTACTAGGAACTGATGAGGAATCCTTAGAGCTACTAATGTGGATGAGTCAGTATAATAGTACGATGAACGGGCATGAAATCTTACGTACATTAATTGCCATCCGTAAATTGCATAAGGTCTTAGAGTATATTGACACTGTTATTCATCCTGACGGTAGAATGAGATGTGAGTATAACTTAGCAGGTGCGGTAACAGGACGGACAACCGCTGGAAAAACGACAGATGTGCTTTTAATGGCAAAGGGGAATTCTATAATCTATGAAGACATTGGCCGCAGCTTCCAAACAATCGCTAAACACGGATTTGAATTGGATGGCTCAGAACTCGGTAAGGATATCCGTAGCATTTACGTTCCTAGTCCTGGTTATGCTTTTGTTGAGTGTGATTTATCCCAAGCAGAAGCTCGTGTGGATGCTATATTGGCTGACGATCTTAACATCCTTCCTGTTTTTGATGGCCCTATTGGTATACATCGTCTGACAGGATCTTGGATGTACAACTGTAAGCCCGAAGAAATTAAGAAAAACATTTTAGTAAACGGTGTCGATCGTTATCACCAAGCTAAGACTGGTAGACACGCGGCAGAAAGAAACATCACAGACAAACGGCTCTTAATGATGCTCCATCAGCCTATTAGGGAGTGCCAAAGAATATTACTTGCAATTCATTCAAAGCAGCCGAATATTCGTGGTGTGTTTCATGAGCAGATCGACCACTTTGTAAGGACTACCAGAAAATTAGTTGCACCAAATGGAAGGATCAGGAACTTTTATGGGAGGTATAATAAGGATCAAGTGAATGAAGCTATTAGCTACTTACCACAAGTTATTGTATCAGATCAGTTGAAATTCTCGCTTCCTAAAACATTCGAGAAATGCGATTATGCCCGGCCATTATTAGAGGCCCATGACGGATTCTTAGCGGAGGTTCCTATTGGGCGGGAGGAAGAATATGCTTTAGAGTTTAAGAAAAACGTAGAAACTGGTATCGACTTTCGTAAATGTACCTTAGCAAGAGATTTCGAGCTGATAATCCCTATGGAGTGTGAAACGTCAGCGGAAAATTGGCAGTCTTTGAAGGAACTTAAACTTTGAAATCAGGTAATACGTGAACTTTATTGACCGTTATCTAGAATATACAGCTAATTATGAATCTCCCACAGCATTTTGGAAATGGTCTGCGTATGCTACACTTGCGGCAGTTATTAGGGACTCATGCTTTATTAGGCAGCAGAATTTAACTGTCTATCCAAATATATATGTCCTAGCACTAGCGCAAAGTTCTGTAGATCGTAAGGGTATGCCAACAATGATGTGTGAGAAATTAGTCCGCTCGATTAACAATACAAAGTTAATCAGTGGGCGAACCTCTATTCAAGCACTTATACATGAATTAGGTACGAGTGCTACAAATCCTGAGACGGGTAAGGTTATTTCAGGAGGATCAGCGATTTTCCTAGCTCCAGAATTATCGGCGGGTTTAGTTGGAGATAGTCAATCGGTAGGAATTTTGACTGATATATACGATGCTAGAGGAAGTTACATTAATAATCTAAAAGGTTCTGGCAAGTTTGAGATCAAGAATATCTGTTTAACTATGCTGGCAGCCTCTAATGCTGATATGCTTAAAGGTGAAGGCTTATTTGATGCTAAGGGTATTTTTGGTGGACTATTAGCTAGGACGTTTCTCATTAAACCTGATGAGTTCAGGAAGGGATCATCTCTTTTTAACTGTGACATGGTAGAAATTGAGGCTGGGTTTAAAGAATTAAGTCATATGTTAAAAGAGCTATCTATGATTCATGGCCCGATGATATTAGACGTGGATGCCCAAACTGTGTGGGAGGATTGGTATTTTCCATTTAGGGAATCTTATAGGGGTAGGACAGATAAGAGCGGGGTATCGGGAAGGATTCACACGTCTATACTTAAACTGGCGATATTGTTTTGTCTCAATTTCACTAAAGAAAAAATCATACGAAAAGAGCATATATATTTAGCAATCGAGGAAGCAACATCCCTTTTACCAAATTATCAGGAGTTTGTTATGGGAGCAGGTAAAAATAGTATGGCAGATGTAGGTACAGTGGTGCTGAGAGCAATTTTTGAAAGTAAAGATCACTGTATCAGTAAGAAAAACATGCTGCAAAAACATTGGAATGATGTAGATGCAGAGACGTTAGATAAACTAATTGATACTTTTGTCCAGGCTGATTTAGTTAAGATGGACATAGACAATAGGACTTCGGAAGTAGTATATCGGATGCAACCGAAATGTATTGATATGCTATTTCCCGCGCAGAAAGCTAAGCAAGAGGGAATATGAGTTTACAGGAGCTATTAATCATGAACAGAGACTTTTTGGACCTAATCAATAGGATTCAAGACAAAGAAGTAGGCGAAACCGTAGATGTTAAGGAAGACGAGATCAAACAGTTATATGAATTTACAACTGGTAGAAAATGCGAGCCTAATGATTATAAGATGTTAGATTTCAGCTCCCTAGCTTGGAGGGGACGAAAATTAAAATTAGTGGGGTAATTGGGGCTTCCCGTCCTTTCCTATTATCGCCTTGGTATCATTACCATCGGAGTCTTGCATAAGGGCAGTTCCACCTCTTATACCCATTAATAGGGCTTTGTGAAGTAAACCACTGGCCGGAGAATCTATTGGCATTTTAGTTGCAGCGACGGCTAATTTAGCTATTGCAGGATTTTTAACCAACAATGCTATACTTGCCTCTGTTAAAACAATACCAGACATAACACTTGTTACGGCATGAGTTACTGGTATTCCCATTAGATGTGCAGCAGCAATAGGCGCCGCTAAGACTAACCGCCCCTTACTTAATGAGAGCAGAGAATTATTAACAGGCTCTAATTTAGGAACCTCGGGTTTAAATTTCTCGGGGGTATATTTTAGCTTCTCACCCATAGGCAGAATCTTGTCTGGTTTAGGGATGGTTAACTCTTGCTGTTCTTTTAATGCTGTCATTAGACTTTTTAAACTTCCATGAGTCTCAGGATTAAGAGCTTCTCTATAGATGTTAGAATCTAGCTCTGTTAGGATTTTATCTGGGTTAACTTTTGCCCCGTTGAATCCCTTACTCACGGCTCTGCTTAAAGCTAAGTTTTCTGTCCCTTGAGGATCTATTAACTTCAGCTGACGTAAATCTTCTGTGTTACTGAATGCCCGGTCTGCAACCTTTGTGAAGGGGATTTTACCGTTTGCTGCGTCATATAGATCCTCATGGAGAGAAGTCGCCTCATCTGGTAATTTCGGTCCTTTAATCTTACCTGACTTATATGGTTCTAGAGCGGGTTTAGGAGCCTTTGTTGCTATCTCCTTCATAATATCAGTTTCATCTGCTAAATGTTTAGAGGTTTGTTTTGTGAAGTAGTCAATATTAGCCTTTCTGTCATATTGAGCCGCCTCAAATTCTTCTTTCGCTACCCTATTAGCATCTGCCGCTACTTGTTCTCTCGCCGCATTTCCCCCCTTAACCCTATTCTCATTCATAATATTACTAATAGAAACACGAGTATTTTCTACATTATTTCTCTTAGTTACATCTGCTATCTCTTGGGCATTTCTCTCATTCTTAGCTAGATTTTGAATAGAGGGACTAGTCGCAGCTACACCTTTAGTAAAACCTCGAACTATAGCATTTCCACCCCTAGCTATTAGTGGGGCAATTGCTTGTAACGCGGTATCTGTTGTTACATCTTGAGCAGCAGACATAGGAGTGGGATCTTTCTTTTGTATTGCTTGTTTAACTAGTGCTCCAACTAATGCCCCTGGAACTCCTCCTGTCATGCCACCAATAGCAGGTAGGAGATTTTCTCTGTCACCTCTTCCTTTATCCTGCTGTTCTTGCATTCCCTTGGTAATATCTTGCTCCCGTTGATCCATCCTATTACCTGTTGTTGTATTTACAGGTTGTATTAATTTCTTTGAATCAATAGACGCTGGCCCGGATAATCCTTTCGTGGGATCTGCAAAGCCGCCTCCTACATCTTTCTCATTTAATGTCTGAGTGATTTCATCATCTGTAGCATCATCAGGAAATGAATGGACAACCCCGTTGAATTTTACTTTTCTCGACATTATTGTACCTTCACTAATTTACCATTCACTCGCTTCCATTCTTCTACCTTTTCAGTCTTTTGACCCGTAGGAGCTAACTTGTTAGATGACTTAGAACCGCCCAATCCTTGAGATTCATCAATTACTACTGATGGGTCAATTCCTCTTTTCGACAAGATAGCATTCAACTGATCTGGAGCATACTTAGAGACTACGGGTTTCATGATCTTCTTATACAAGTCTCTAAGTTCTGCTACGTTAGCACGATTTTCCGCCTCCCCTCTTAATGGGCTGTAAATCAGCTTTAAAGCGCGTTCAATATCAGGGTTAGTTAATACCCCTTTTTCATCACTAAACACCCTCGCCAACTTACCGGCTTCTCCTGTTAATCGGTCCTTTACAGCTCCAGCATGCCCAAATCCTGCCTGACCTGCTATTGTTTTTAGGACATTATCATTCATGCCCGAATAGGGAGCAAGCTCTTCTGAATCGTTGATAATCTTATTAATCGACTCCGCGGCATCCAATTTAGGCTTATCAGTCTTTTCTATTAATGTCCAACCCTTAGGAACACTATTTTTTACACCAACACGAAGTTTAGATGGAATAGTATTAATAGTATCTGTGCCTGTGAGATAAAGGTCATTTACTACGTTTGACACATCGTCTACATTAAAGCCGCTAAGATCTCCGCCCATTTCTCCATGAGCTTTTAAAGCAGCATTGCTAGTAAATCTTTTAGTGGCATCTTGTAGAAAGGCTATTTTTTCACGAGACTTAATAAGCTTATCAGTAATGTCACTTCGAGACTTGTTATTAATCCCCGCTAAAGTCTGTTGATTCCCAGCCCTATTATCGTCTACCTGCATTTGGCTAGGTGCTTTTCCTTCTGCTCCACCTTTAGCCTTAGCTAGTGCTAAATCTCCTTGCCTTTTAATCTCTGACTCAGGTGTAGGAAATGCATCTGCTGGTATATCCTTGTCTCCTATTCTTACCATGTTAGCAGGAGTTTGGCCCATATTAGGAATGAGGCCGGGAAGATATGAGGTCTTATCAACTCCAGGATCTTGATAAGCTTCTTTCTTAATTCCTGAAGCCATCCCCTTTGCTACATTTTCACGCATCATTATTTCTCGAGCATCAACAGCAGCTTGAGCTACACGATGGGCAACTTCTAATTTCTGGCGGTGATCTTCGTGCTCCCTCTTATTTTGTTCTTCCTTAAGTTCTTGATCTCTTACTTTTCTTTTTTCTTCTGCCTGATCTTGTTTTTCTTGAGCATCTTGATGTTGCTGTCGAAGTTTTAAATTCTCAGTATGTTGTTTGGCATCCTCTAATTGTCTGGCCCTTTGTTGTGCTAATTGGGCAGAATTAGTCATTGCCTCGATAATAGGATTGTAGTATTGAGCTTCGCCAGACATAATTATCCCCTACCTCCTGTCGATCCGCCCGTTGCCCCGCCACCAAAGATTCTGCTGAAGAAATCAATGATACCACCCATATTATTACCAGTGCTGCTAGAGGAATTGGGACCCATTAATCCTGCCCCAACTCCGCCTAATGCCCCGGCTAGAGGATTACCAGATACGGTTCCAGTTTGATCGGTATGTCCTGTTTGTTTAGTATCAGTTTCTGAGTCGGTGTTAGAATAATTACTGTTGTCATAAGATCCCGCACCTTGGCTCTCATTCTGATAAGTTCCTTCCTGAGTGGTAGCAGTATCTGTTGGCAAAGCGTTAAAGGCACTAACCAAGCCTGCCTGAGCTTTAGATTGTAGCTCACGTTGGAGAAGAGGAATCCCCTGCAAAAAGCTACTTTGCTGATTTAACCGATTCTGCTGTCCCATTACCTCTGCGTTACCAGCAGCAGGTGAGTAAGATAATCCTCTACTTGCTAATACGTTCTGCAAAGCTGTATGTTGAGCGGAGGAAGCATCATTGATATCTTGCAGTCCTCTATTAGTATAACCACTCATATCAGCGGCACTATTAGCTAATCCCTGTGCCCCTGTAGTAAATTGCTGCGCTAATGATTGTTGGAAGGGACTTAAATTATGGGTGGTAGTTCCAGCCTGAGCTGCTGCTCCTGAGCCATAATTTCTAGTGGCCGTTTGTCCAGATCCTCCGCCAGTTTGTACGGCGTGATTAATAGACTGACCAGTAGAATTAGTGTCCTGAGTCCCTTTTTGTTCTTGTTGTTTTTTACCGCCAAAAAATCCAGCTGCACCTGAAATTAAGGCTGGTATGATTGCTGCTGCCAATGCTGCCATATTATTCTCCTATGTCATATATCCGTAATTCTCAGATGATCCGCCAGTTGTAGGATTTTCTGTAGGCGGTACGTCTGTTGCTGCTATACAAGAAATTGGGGAGGAATTAGAAGGAGCTATTATAAAAAACGTAAGCTCATAATTAATGATACAAGTTAAAGCTGCGGTTCTAGTAGGAGTAGCAGATAGGGTAAGAGTATAATAGATGTTACAAGTAAGAGTACGTGTTGCTGTCGGCGTTGCGGTTAATCGGAATGAGTAACCAATAGCCGCTGTTAAAATTTGAACGGTAGGTACAGTAAAAGAGTATTCCCAAAGTTCTGTATAGGAAACGCTATCGCTAAGCTGAACGCCTTTATTGAGAAAATACTGCTGAGAATCGGAAAATGTGACTGTATCACCAATAACTTCGGTGAAAGGAGATGCCGCCGCAAATTTAAATGTAGCTACAATCATTAACCAGCGGCAATTAGTACCACTGATATCTGCTGTAGCCCCGGTTTGAATAGATCCTACAGATTGATCTTCTAATGCTATTGCTTCACTGACCTGCCGTATTGTATACCCGCTGCCAGCAGTAAATGACCCTAAAGAATTACCCTGTGTATTAACCAGACCTAAGAGTAATTCATTGGCCGTAGCTGTTGTAAAGGCGCCCGAAGTATGAGACGTATTAGCAGGATTTTCACTGGAGAAATCAGTAGCATCTAAAGGACTGCTCAGATCCATTCCTGAGTACTGAGCACTTAAAACAGAGGTTGTATTAGAACCATTACTTAGATTAACTGTAACAACGTTAGTAGCATGCCCCGAACAATTTTTACAGTACCAAAAATATAATCCGTTGAAACCATTAACAGGGTCAGTTACACCAGTGCCTATTTGTACATATGTGTTGCTCGCATCATCTGTTATGGATGTAACGGTTGGAGCAGCAGCAAAAAATCGAAATGTAGAAACGCCAATTACTATTAAATTACCAGCCGTTAAACTAGTCGCGGGTAATGATATAGTAGTTGTGCCACTATTGGGTGCGTCATGAACTTCAGCTGAATTTACATACGCCATTAAATCATTGTTGCAGCGGGAAAGTTAGTAGAGTTATTAGTCTTTGCTACCCTTGCATAAGTTCCCCCCGCAAATTCTACCCCACCAGTTCCGTCACCGTCAGGTATTGTTGTCATCATGGCCGCATATAAAGTAGCGGGAGTACCAGAACCATAAATGTTATCTAATGAGTCTAAGGCATCTTGGTCCCCCGCTACAGAACCAGACCCACCTGTGAATCTCATCACAACCCCATTAGCTGAGAAGACTATAGCATCCCCCTCGTTTACTGGGACTGGTGCTCCTAATGCTCCTGCACCTTTAACGTTTCCACCAGATGACGCATCAAACCATGCAAATGCAGCTACGATTTGAGTACTACTGAGTCCAGTTAAAGTGCCGAAATTAATGGCAGTGGCGCATTTCTTGGTAGCAATCATATTAAAAACCTACGTAATCTTCTATATCCCCCGTAGGAGATCCTATTCTCAACCAAAGAGTAGCTTCACAAGGGGCATATTGTCTACGATAGGCAAAGAAAAAACCGCCAATATCTTCTATGACAGTTCCTAATCCTGCGCCCTGAGTAGTCATATACATATTCCAAGCATAACCATACACCTGAGATTTTGTCGCCGTCCAATGAACCCCGTGTTCCCTATTAAAAAACGAATTTCCCTCAGTTAGAGCTACTATTGCGGAGTACCTTATAGGTCTTTCAGCGGTGGTAACTACAAGCCCGGCTTCGTGAAATCGAGTGTTATATACCAGATAGGTAACACCACAATCAAGCCCGGGAAACTGACCGAGTTTAAAGAAATCATTGACACAAGTTGCACAATCAGTATCCTCAGTTAAAAATCCCCGAGGAGTAGCCATCATAAAACCTGTGTAAGTTATAGGATTTCGTATATTAGGAATATCCCAGCCATAACCATTATTACTGGTTTTCTTGTAATCCCCGCCATAAGCTTGGTCAGCAGGAACACAAAGACCTGCTATATGATAATCCTCAACTCCTATTTGATTCTCCTTAGTAGTCGTAATAACATATCCACCAGGAGACTTAGGAAATACTATCCATTGATGAGGACTTGTGTAGCAATAATAGGGCTTCTTTTTGAAAAATACCTTAGTAGGTAATTCTCCCCCGGCATGTTCACTTACGGGATTACCTCGAAGACTTGAATGAAATCCGCTGGTAAATTCAAAATTCCCGCTCTCATTATTATAGATGGAAATATGTAAGGCAGTGCCGTCATTATCAGGGGATCTTAAAGAATACCCGCCATATTTAGCAGTCCCAAAAACTCCTCCCCCGATGACATTACCATTTCCACTAAAATCATTTTCGTTGACTCCGCCGTGTACACCTTCGATTCTTATAGTTTGATAAAAACCAAATAACGGACTATCAATATCTCTAACTTGATTATCTCCAAAATGTGCAAATGCCCAAGGGCCAAAAGGTCCAACTCCCTTTGCTCTATCATCCATTCCTAGACATAAGTAATCAATAATTTGGTTATGGGTCCAAGATTTCCCAACATCTATAAAAATATCGAAAAAACCACCAACTGCTACATCTCCTAACTCAGTGCATATAATATGCCAGGTGTAACCCATATAGTCAAAAAATATAGTACTCCCGAGAGAACTAGCTCGATTTGCTACAGGCATATCAATTATAAAATCATAGTAAGCATATAAGTAGGAACCAGACCAATGACTTAAACCTAATTGATTATATATCCCATAGAGAGATTCATTGACCCTCTGAGCGTTTTGCATGTTATAACCAGGGACGAGTAATCCTTCCTCACCATGAAAATCATCAGGTATTCCAGATGGAATTTGATTTACTATTATTTCATCAACGGCCATATTAGTCGTAAATAAAAGCTGCTAGCTTATTACCCTCCGTTGTAGTTCCAGGATAAAGTACTCCTTCGTCCCCCGTCCCGCCGTCAATATCAATAAATGCTAATACGCCATAGAGGTAATTATCCGTGTAAACATACCAATTATACCCATCCATTTGGATCGTGTAATCCATCGCGAATGGCTTAGCAAAAATCATGCAGTCCCATAATTGGCCGCGGATCATTGGATCATCGCTGTTACTAGTTCCCCACGCTAGAAATGGCTCTATGCGGAAAAAATCATGAGTGGCCCATATGTTGTCACTCGGAAAATTAAACCCGTTAAAAATGTATGGGGCATAAGTTAATGTGGGCATCCTCAGAGATCCAATGTGAGAACCTCCTACACATAAGTCAGTTTCCCACAAAGCCTCATAAGAAACCTGATCTTCTGGAGCAAATGTCCCACTTCCTAATATCAGGTATTTCCTAGGACTCCCCGCACTTTCAAAATCTCCCATAGAAATCCAGCACTGTGTGATTAATCCCTGGACAGGACGTTTTCCACCACAAGAGATTTCAGTGGGGATAAATGGAATTGAGACTATTAATGATGACCCGTGAACATCTGCACTGACACCCACTTTTGCTAATGCGAACTGACTTTTACCAGTTATGAGAACGTACTCTTCGTCAGGGATTGTATTGTAAGCTATTTCTAAATCCATGCCCGTAATAGTCCCATCAATAGACTCCCAGTTCATTGTGAGTGTTTGATAGGCATTAGGAAATACCCCGGCTGTATGACCCAGGTTTCTGATATAAAAGTAGGCTTCCAGATTCTGCGGGCTTCGAGTGAATAGTTTGTATCCACCAGTTACATCACTTATATGAATCCACTTAACTTCTAATAGGTAATCCTTAATTTTCAAGGCGAGATCATCTACCGAAGTGGCAGTGAAGTTATGCCTGAAAGTTTTCCACTTTGAAAGTCCTAATGGCATTATTTTAATGGTACCTTGAAAAAAGTTAAAAGACCTTCCCATACAGCAATGGCCCGTAGGTTTTGCTCCAAAATAGCATTTGCTAGCTCTGTTCTTTTAACGGGGTCAGCGTTCTTATAAATCTCTAAGTTAAACTCTAAGACCTTTCCTATGCCCACAGTTATAGCAGTTATAATAGCTTCTCCAGGTATCATTTTGTTCCTAGTAATTGTGTTTCAAACACTACTATTACCTGTGTGCCTGCGGGTGATCCGATAGACAAAACGTCAAAGATAAGTTCTTCCTCATAGAACAAATCATACGGAGAGTGGTGAAATTTAGCTCCTTTGGATCTTATAGCCCCCGCTGGAAGTATTAATTTGTCATTCGTGACGGGGGGGAAAATACTCAGAGCAGCCGTAAAATCTGTGGCACCTTTCTTTAAAACTCGAACGTCAAAAATATCGCGGGCAGATCCTGGACCCTCATTAGCTAATATATGCCATCTTTTCAGCCTCACTCCAGATTCGACATCAATTAATACACGATTGGTAACATTTAAACCTAAGAGGGGTGTTCCTATCTTAAATATGATCTTAGGGTTTAATTGTTTAAGCGTCGTATAATCATCGTCATCTGCTGCTGTATGGGCATTAGTAATTCTCAGTTGGTGAAAATCCCAGTCGTGGGTAGTTAACTTATCTTTCCACCTTGATATTTCTCCGGTGGAGATATTAGCGTCTTCGGGTGTATTAATGCGTCTCATCTAACAGGAATCCATTTTGCGTCAGTTTCCATCCCAGATGTAGCTACTCTTATTTGGAGGTCGTAACGATGAAAAGAGTCAGAAGTAGGACCAAGCACCAACCTAAAGACACTTGTATTAATACTTTTTGGCAGTTGAATCTCATAAATATCATCTATACCCGGCTTAACAGAAAAGGAAGAACTATATAAAGCAGAAAAATAATTAGGATTACTAATATCATTTTCACCCAAAATAGAGAAAGGTACTGTTGTAGTCGTTCCATTCATTATCATCCTTGTGCGGAAAGAAAATACCTTTCCAATTTTATCGAACCGTGTTGGTCCTAATTGGTCATATTTCTTCGGGACCGGAAGTACTTCAACAATCTCGAATTTATCTGAACCACTCGCTTTACCAAATCCATAGAACTCGAAATTGCCACTAGGACACACAAGTTGCCCACCGTAATCAGTCCCAAAAGAATCAGTAGAAAAATAATAATATACTGTAAGCTTCCCATCGGTGGTAAATATGGCGGAGGGCCCACTTGTGACTCCATCAACAATAGGGGTATAGGTAACATTATTTCCTCGGGTATCTAAAACTAGTGGGATAGTCCTGACTCTTTTTCTAGCAGCGACGCCAAAGTTTGTATTTGGTATTCTAAAATATTCAAGTCTCGATGGTAAAGCCTCGACTTCTTGCGGGACCACGACTCCATAAAATTCAAATGGAGTATCTTGGAGACTTTGCAGAGTCCCTCCAATATCAATACCGATGATATCACTTTTATTAGTGTCGAAGAAATAGTCAACTGTAGTTTTAGTGCTGGTATTGAATATAGCGGTGTCATATAATACGTTGTCAAGATGGGGTGTAAAAAGGACGTTTTTATTACGAGTATCAATCTGGAATTTATATGAAGTATGACGTTTCCTATTAGGTGTCCCATAGTTATTATTTGGTATCACTAGATATTTGGCCGGGACAGGAAGATCCTCGGTAACAATTTTAGAAGTATCAATCCCATAACATTCAAAAGGGCTATCACCAGCAAGAAAACCGCCAATATCCGTACCAATTTGCTCCTGAGTAAAATAATGAATGTGCGTTTGCTTACCATTAAAGTTAACAGTAGTAGTAGCAGGAAGAATATTGTTATTTGAATTGTCAATAAGTGGTGTAAAAGTGACGTTATGACCATAGGTGTCGATTACAAAGGCATAGTTTACGAACCGCTTTCGGGATATAGATCCCAAGTTGCTATTAGGAATGCGGAAATACTCGAGACGAGGGGGTAATGTTTCTATGTCTTGTGGAACAACTGTACCATAAAATTCGAAAAAATTATCACCTGAGAGAGTACCGCCAATGTCAATGCCGATAACATCACCCGCAGCCAGATCGAAGAAATACTCAACGGTTGTTTTTCTATTAGTGTTGAATACCCTAGAACTATAAGGGAAATTATCGAGTAAAGGAGTAAAAGTGACGTCATGCCCATTAGTATTAATTTGAAATTTGTAACTAGTATGACGTTTACGATTTGGAGATCCATAATTATTCGCAGGTATTACGAGGAACTTCACAGGAACTGGCATCTTTTCAGATACAATTTCCTCTAAGTTTACCTGATAGAATTCAAAAGGATGATCGCTATTAACAGACGCTAAAGTACCATTTATGTCAGTTCCTATCTGCTCCTGGGTAAATTGGTGTATGTAGGTCGTTTTAGCGTTAGTATTAACCACAGAGTTGAGAGGAAGTAAGCCAGCGTTACTGTTATCCAAAAAAGGAGTAAAGGTAACGTTATGACCAAGAGTATCAATAATGAACGCATAATTAGTGATACGCTTCCTAGAAATCGTTCCCAAATTATTCGGCTGGATTCGTAAATAGTTGAGCTGTTCGGGACGCGGCTCGTATTCCACAGTAAGCTCATATAACTTAAACCTCGAGAGATAGTTTTTATCGACTATTTTTATGGCATAGCGAAAACCTAAAGTAAGGTCTGCATCATTTAGAGGTATGTATAATGTCGAAAGCCCGTTAGATTTTACGTCCTTAAGAAATTTTAACGTACCTCCATCTTTACCCATGTAAATGCTTATATAGTCATCTCCAGTATCACAGATGATCTTTAAAGTAAAGAGATCCTTACGATTGCGGGGTTGATTATTATGATCGAATACTGTTAGGAAGTAGATGGATTGACCAACAATCTCTGTACCACTAGTATCACTAAAACCTGTACCTTTGTCTAAATCAAACAGCTCTCCTATTGTGAACCCGTGACCTGTGATGTTATACCCTACTAATACGCGGTCGCTCTGAGTTACATTCAAAGATATGGGATCAGTACGTTGTAATCTCCACGTCTTACTAATAAGATCATAGATAAGGAGCCATCGGGTTCCATCTTGCAAAGGCAGTGTAATATATAGACGGGTCTTACCGACAGCCATGGCATAACGAGCATACTGGGATATAACAACTGGAGCAATACCATGACAGTTAATTCCTTGAAAAAGACTTCTCAATTGAGGACTAATTAATTGACTGTTAGATCCACTAGTAGCCCGGACTCCATCAGATCCCATGTAAAAAATAGTACCCGCCGTTGAGCAACAGTCCTTAGTTAATGGTGGATGGTTTTCACCAATCGGGTTGATTTGTACGTCTATTGTACCATCAGGAAGCTCGCCTAAAGTACCAGTAATTTCGTATAAGTTCTTGCTGGTGCCTAATATCAGGACGTTATTAGTTAACTTCTTGAGCCATAAATTCTTCTCTGTAGGATCTCCGAAAGCTTTAATAGTGTAGCGGGAATCAATAGCATCAGGATTAAGACGATCAGAAATGTAAATATATGACAGCGACATGTAAAGCATTCGCTCATAAAATAACCCCTCTATACCATAGATAGGCTCTAAAATTCCATTCCCATCTCCAAGAGGTTGCAATGATTTCAGATAGAGATTAGCCGGCTGACCGATTAATAGGGCCTGCTGATCGCTAATATTGTCCTCAAAAACTCCGCCCTGTGTTACTGTCCCAATGAGATAATATTGACTGAGGGATGGGGTTTCTCCGTCAACAAATACGGAGCGGCGGTAAATCTCAACAAAATTAACCCCAGGCTCAGTACCAGCAGTACTAATAGTCGCAGTGCCATTAATAAAAGTTTCCTGAAAAGAAGGTCTGCCAGGGGGAGATTTAGCAACATATATCCCGTTGTTAACTGTATTAACACAAATATAAGTATATGTACCATTTAATGGGCCACCGTTATTATTATGCTTAGCAATTCCAGGAACGCCCGGTGTGATTAATCCTAGGTTTTTAGGCGTAGACGATCCGTCGTCTTTAAAGCGGGAATTACCTGCTAGGATAAATACATAACCTAAGGCATCTCCAAAACTCGCACGATCATTACCACCCATCGTTTGAGCATCTGCCCCAAAATTACCACTAGCAGATCGAACTACCATCCCCCCATTTTCACCAATTGATACCCATAAGGCTTCGCTGTTTACCAATAACTTCGAGTAAATCTGATCTACGAAGTCAGGAAATGCGCTGGCTACAGAGGTTTGTTGGATACCACGTACAAGGGTCAAACAGCCAAATTCATCTCTCTGTAAATTATCCATCCTCAGTAATCCATCAGGATCACCGTTTACCGCGTCTGAGGAAGGAAACCACCCTTTGGGCCAGTCAGTTCTAGTAATGTTTGCCATTTTTATTGTACGTCGTTTAAGTATCTTCTGAAGTAATCAGTAAGCTCACCAGTAACTACAGGTACAATGAAAGTACCATTTACGTTAGAATCTCCAAAAGAGACGGTATCACTAAAAGAGAGACTGATTACTCCTATACCAAGACTAACAGCAAGTGTATCAGTGAAATCGACAGAATCGCTAAACGCAGAAGTAGCTGCTGTATTATTAAGACTTCCAGCCAGGGAATCGCTAAAAGCAGCGGCATCAGAAATACTAATAAGAAAAGTTTCAAAAGTCTGGATGCGGTCACTGTAAATTATATAGTCTCCTAAGGACATTACACCCGCGGTAAATACAGATGCCGCATCACTAAAAGCTACAGTATCGTTGATTTCAGCTGTTAATTCACTCATCTCATTTTATAGGATCAAAGGTTATACAAATCTCTTTTTTACCCTCAGGGACGATTGCTATAATTGCATCTGCTAATCTCTTCTCGTTAAATATATCATCGACCCTAATAATCAGACGTCCGCTTGGTTTTAGAACCCTGATCCATTCCTCATACCAACCTTTTATTAATTCCTCACTGTTACCAATCCCCCGAACAACTAAATCGAACTCGTCCATTTCAAACGGGAGATTATTGAATTGACACCTGTAATCCCAGTCACCTTCCATATCTGAGGCGCCCACAGTTGTAACATCGAAATTCTCATCTATAAAATGATGTGGAATATCGTGCCCAATAAGAAGTGCCTTATACTGATGCCTGACGGCTTTTATCCTCATGGGCAGAGAATTAGCGGGGATGCGGTATTTCTTATTGGCATACACATCCCAATGGTCACATATTATTGAGCCGTCACAATAAATGCTGTAAGACGTTTCCTCTAAGACCCTCTGACAGAAATAGAGGTCTTCTGTCCACATTTCGGCCTTATTAATACCATCGAGGAAATTATCCCCATCAACTGTTTTAAAAAGGGTTTTCTCAGTATTTTTCGAGAGTTCTTTCAATAGGTCGACTTTTATTAAATTACAGTCCATCCCTAATCCAGTACACTTAAAAAACTCCCCTATTTTCCAATCCCAATACGATCCTTGACCATTGCCCTGAAATACAAGGGGAGCAGAGGGATCGCACTTAGTAGAATAAACACCACCAACCATACCAATAGTCTCATCTTGTTCCATCCGGAATATTAATTGACGTAAACAATGAGCTGGCGGGACTACATCATCACCTAGGAAAAAAAGATACCTTGCATCTGCTTCAATTGCAGCTTTAGCTATAACATTTCTAGCTTCTGCAACTTGCTGCCCGAATACAAGATTGAAATTAACATTATAATTAATAGGAGGATTCATACCCTTAAAGGCGAGTGCCCAATCTAATGGGACAGGTCGCCCTAAAGTAGGTATTCCTATTACCAGGCCGGGTCCTTTTCTATTCAGGTTTTGACTCATTTGCTGATCGAACTGCCTTCATCAATTCAACGTTTTCGCCTTCAGTTAAGGCAGGAGGTTTTACACTTTCGATACCCTCTTTATAACCTACAGCATGTGCTTTTTCAGCGGTAATCTTTACTAACTCATCTTTAATACTATTAGTATTTTTTTCGAGTAGTTTAACAGTCTTGCCCATACGAGCTACATATATAGTTGTAATAGCGCCTACCACGGCAGATAAAAAGGCAAATACTACTGTGACGATTTGTACCACTTCTGCACCTGTTAAAAGTGTAGGCACATTACCCACTAATAGTGTAAGAAATAGCAAAAGTGTTACTAGTAGCTTTAACAAACGAAGCAAAAGTCGCCCTCGCTATCATTGTGCCTGCTGCTGAGGAGTTGAAAAGAGCAGCTTCACCTAATGTAGTATTAGCATTAGATGTAGCAAATACAACTTCTGCTCTCCATGAGGGGGGATTAGCAGTTAGCCCGGTGGTAGAAAAGGCTGATATTGCTAGTCGAGTAACCTCGTTTCCTAGGGCAGAATCTCCCGTGACGGGTGCCACTGTGCCAGATCCTATTCCTATGTAAGATACGTTTTGAGGGGTGGAATGATTTACCGACTGTAATTGTCCAAGCATCCAAGCTCTGCCTGTAGTAACTACGGTATTGTCAATAAGCATTTCCTTAATCAAATTACCATCGAGATCCCCAAGAACGAGCCTTAAAGAACCTCTGAGTTTAATGCAATCTCTAATTTCTTCCATTTCATACTCTCCTTTCGTAATTACTAGGTAAAACAGGCTTTGGTAATCTGTAATTATCAATGCCAGATTCACCTAATGAATAGCGTTTGCTGACGTAACAACCACTGTTAATTTGACGGAATTTGTTAATTAAATATTCGTACTTCATATGATAATACTCAGAAGCTTTAAGATCCTGTCCTCTGCCTTCTTGCATGAATGCTTGCCATAAGACATAAGCTTTCCGAGTCCTGCGGTCAATGTAGGTTGGTAATGTGAGACGATTATCCGTAGTATCTATCTGTTGATAATAAGAGACGATGCACTTTTCCTCATTAACTAATGGTGAGAAGGGATCACCAGAAGTCGTGAAATCATCAGAAGGGGTCGGATAAAATCTAACATCTAAGATATTTGTGGGGTGCTGCGTATAAAAGCGCGGCTTAGAAATCGTTGTTTCGATGTTCGTAATAGCATCTAGAAAAACAGAATTAGGAGACAACGCTACAAACTGATCCCAATTGATAGGCCAAATTTTATTACCTCGATACGTAATTTTGAGGAGGGACCTCAATAAGCATGGAAGCTGATATACTGAAGTCCCACTCTCTATCTCCAAGAAACTTCGATTGTATATGCAATTTAAGTCCGTGGAAATCTGTTGACCAGCGGCTTCATTTAAATCGGCGAGATAACTAGAATCCCAGATCATTGTTTATAGCCCCGGTATCCGATCCATCTGAATTTTATTATGCACCAAATTATGCAACTTGGCTAAATCGCTGATATAATCTTTAAAGCATTTAGACGCTTTGGTAAATTCCTGCTGTTGCTCCCAAAGGTCGGTTTGAACATATTCTTCTATTAGAGCTGAATATTCAAGAGGTATAGGTATAGTCGTGCTATCAGCTAATGTAGGGCAGGAAGCCTTATATAGTACATACATATTCCCGTAACTGACAATTCCAGGCTTCCTATAAATTACTACATAACGGTGATTTATGGGGGAGAAATATTCAGGGGTTCCTATGGAGCATTCCCAATCTTCTCTTATGTTGTCCAATTTCCTGACAGATTCAGGTATCATCCATCTTTTCGTAACACTGTTAAATATAGCAACTACACCTATAAAATCAGGTATGAGAGCCATAAAGTCGTAGTACGATAGATTTTGCACGAATGGTATAACAGCCGTCCCATAGTTGCAGCCCGTGAATGCTATTATCTCATCACTTCCATCTTGTATGCTGTCATTAAGATCAATGGCTGTATAGTAGATGGGATTATTAAAAAAAGCGGCTACCTTAGTTTTAACGGAAAGACGATCAAAAGAGCAGGCTCCTACATTGCGGAGAGAGATTGATAGGAAATCAGTAAAGGATATGGTATCTGAGAAAGCATTAGTTAAAGCAGGGATACCAAGATATACAGATAGGGAATCAGTAAAAGCAACGGTATCGTTAAAATCACCCGTTACGAATGGAAAGCCGAGATCAGACCCTAGAGTATCTCCAAAAGAGATCGTATCATTAAAGCCCAATAAACCTGCGAGCAGTAATCCTTGGGCATCACTATAAGTCTCAGTGTCGGATAACGTAGCGGTGAGGGGTACAATAGACCCACCATCTTCTTTAAACGCGGCTACTATTGTACCATACTGATAAGATCCAGATGTGGTCCAATTAAAAGTATTGGTCCCACTAGCTGCAACTCCTGTTCTATAGCCCGCAGAATGAGTACCATTTCCAAAGAAAGTAGCAAATCTTGTATGAGTGCTGGCAGGATATTCAGAGCCGTTATTACTCCATACAGCAGAACAAAGAGCTGTATTTGTAGCAACTGTAGTTATAGTAATTGTCTCAGCAGTTCCACTACCTGTAGCAGTAGATTCCGAATCAAATGCAGTAGTCTGATCTACTCCTGTGAGGGAGACAGCATAACCCCCGCCTAAACCAGAAGCTTCGGAATTTATATTTGCAGATAACGTTAAAACTATGTTATTAGCACCTGTGGCGGGCGCAGTTAAATACCACTGTTCTACACAGGTTTGTCCTGCACCAGCGGTACCCACAAGTCTACGGCTAATAAAAGTTAACGCAACTCCATTATAAGTGGCACTTGATACTTGGATCGCACTACCAGCAGATCTATAGGTAAAAGCTGCCCATAAGACCCTATTAGATCCCGTACAAGTATGACTCCAAGTTAAAGTAGTACCCGAAGAATCTAATGATCCCCCACCACTTTGCGAAGATGCGTCAAATGCTATAGCCATTTAAGAAATTTTATCCCCAATTTCTAATTTATCGCTAATTTCTAACCGCAATTCTTTTACTAAAACCGATTCTCGAGTTATAGGTGCCGGATCTTTAAAAGCAACCATTATCGTATTATACGGCTCATTATTCGACTCCGGCTTAAAGTTGACCCGATAAAATCCCGATGATTCAAGTATTTCTTTGATCTCATTAGAGTCCATCGGGCATACGTGGTAGTCAGATTTGTAGAGTTGCCGTCCATAAAGCGTGGCTCTCCAGAAATTCCTTTGCTTATTTGTGTCAGCCAGAAATCTTTGAGAACACTCTCGAAACTCAGGATAGGATAAACAGAGGATACCATTAGGTTTAAGAACTCTCACGAATTCACCTAATATGAAATCCCATTTTCTCATTTCAATATGTTCTAAGGAATGGATCATCCATATATCATCAACTTCGTTATCTTGATAAGGCAGTTTCTGGGTTGAAATATCGACCAGTAGATCAGGTTTAACTTGACCTCCTTCTATACAATCAATATTTACAAATCCCTCCAAATTAGATTCACCACACCCGATATTTAAGGAGATACGATCATTTAATAGGGGATCTTTTTCCATTAGCTCATCTCCTGTATCACAAGACGAATATGATCTTTCATCCTAAATTTTACGGCATCTTCATCAGTTATTTCAGGTTTATAATATTTCCTCAGTAACTCTACATTCTCTGTTGATACTGCATCAGGCATCATTAAATGCCCTGTTTTACATCCTGTGTGGACATATATTTCTGGGGCGGGATCCAGCTCATTATTAGCTTTTAAGCAGAAATAAACATCCTCAGTGTGTCCTGGCCCTGTGACAAAATATGGAGGGGACATTTCACGTAACATATCGACTTTAATAAGAACACAGGAAAAACCTACCGCCGCGGTTTTTACTAATCCTGTCTCTTTATCTACAGTCTCTAAATAATCATCGTGGTATCCTATATTTTGCCGGCGTTTCCCGTTAGGCTCCGTTATAGTCCCAAGATCCTTAAAAAACATGGGGTGAAATGGGTAGCCTCTGATAAACGTAATAGCCGCAACTATGTCTTTACCTGCTTGTCTAAGTAATTTATAGCAATCAGGCATAACGATAACATCATCGTCAATAAACATAATATAATCGCAATTATGCTCCAAAGCGATGCGGGCAACGTCATTACGCATATTGTCAATAGACATTCGATAAGGAGTATAAAAAATAAATTCGTCATCTGGAAAATCCTTCTTTATCTCGCACCACATCTTACAATGGGACGCGTAAACAAAGGATGCAACCGATTCGAGGGTATTAACGCCTACAATTGTTTTCATGTTATCAGTAAAATATGGGGCCTATTAAAACAACATAAGCCCCATGAGGAGGGGAAATGATTTACATTGCCCTTAGGAAAGTCTTAATGTACGTCGTAATTACCGTCCGTGATGTTGTATCAAAGGACGAAGATTGTGAAGCAGTAGAAGTATATGCCTCTACAGCGATTATATTCGGGCAAAGAGCAGTTGCGGCCCCGGCAGCAGAACGAGAAATGGCATTTGCGTCGGTTAACGTATTAATGGCCATTACATCTCCGAGAACGATAGCTGTCATTGAAACGTAGGAATCTGTAGAAGCTGCTCTCGTAAAAGTAGCAACCCTGGTTTTATTACAGATTCCAAATACTTGAGCTTCTCCATACTGGCCAGCGGCTAAAACACCGCCAGTAATACCAGCAAAGAAACCTTGTTTTGCGCCCGCAGCTGTAACCGCATTAACAACGTCAACCCCGTCATTAGTCCCGTTCATAACAAAGAAAACGGGTGCTCCTAATGGGATATCAACTGCTAATGAGTTCCTGACAACGATAAAAGCTGTGTCAGCCTTATTTCCAACTTGTTTAAATCGAGCCATGATATATCTCCTTTATATACGATTACAACTACGGAGCTACGAGTGTACGGGCAATCTTACCCATTACGCCTTGTTTCCGACGATTTTGGATAGTAGTATTACCCATCCAAGCCACATGACCTACGCGGGAGTCTGCATTTATTGGTTTAAACATAGTCTTTCCCGAGTCATCTTTAAGCATGACAAAATCCGAATCCTCTTCATAAATGATCTTAAAGAATTCAGGATTGATGAAAAACATTGATCCGTAGGTCGCACTAGACGTAACTCCGGTATAAACGTCGGGAGTTTTATCATCCATTACAACTTTGCAGCCGCGATAAATGAAATTCTCAAAAGGATAAGCTTCATCAATCGGTGAGGTATAGCGGAATTTCTGATACAACGCGTGACCAAAAAGCTCATACGTTGTCTGATCGCAGAGAATTAGCTTAGGTTTACCACCAGTACCTAAGGAACACGTATTGAACAGATTATCCACTTCAAGTAGAAATCCGTCATACGTTGTAGCAGCAGAGGTCTTAGTTTTATTCCTCCACCAGCTAGAAGTGTTCTGATTAATATTCCCGATCAACGTAGAAGTTGTGGGGTCAAAAGCAATCAGCTTAGCTAATGGATCAATAGAACTAGAACCATTAACATTAGAAACGCGAGGAGTAACTAAAGTCCCGGCGCCACCATCAGCAAGAGATCCCCACATAAGTGCCTGTGAGAAATACTCCTGTAATCCCATTTCGGCCTGTTTAATACGAGTCTTAACAAGCCCAACGATCTTTTGCTTATTCTGCTTAACTTCTTTCATCGAATAGGCAATAGGAGCAGCACATTGACGCCACTCATAAATACTATCCGTGATGCCGTCTGTAGGAAGGGTCGATAATTCATCGTACCCATCATAAGAATCCGCAGCTGCTAATGCGTACATGAGGGGAGTCTGGATATAGGTTCCCCCGCTCTGGGATTCATATAAGTCCCGTTTAAGGATTTCATGGAAAAACGCGTTTGTCTGGCCGATATTATCTATCAATTCCTTACGATAGGCCGCTAAGGAAAGACCAAAAAGAGAATCAAGATTTGTAGTTACTTGACTTGGAGCACCAGTGTTACCGAAAGTTATTGCCACTTAAAATTTACCTTTTGTTTCCGCCTGAAGATCGCTCTAAAGCCCACTTTACGGATTCGTCAAGAGACATTCTTCCAACAGGTTTATCTACCTTATTATCGGCATTTCCGCCCGCTGCTGCACGTAATCTACCAGACGTGTCGTTTGCATTCTTTTTAATAGTGTCAATTACCTTTTTAGGGTTAGAAACATCACTTTTACCCGCGGTAGCAAGTGTGTATAATTGATTCACGTAAGATTTGACCGTTGTATTAGGTCCGGGTAGAATTTCTTCTGCAATTTTCATCATACGAGATTCCAACTTCTTAGAATCTCCATTCGTACGTTTTGCTAATTGCTCGAAAACAGAGACAACTTCCTGTTCTATTTTTTGAGCTTCTATTCGCTGGAATTGCGCATTGCGCTCTTCTTTTTCTTCATTCAAGACCTCGGTTATAGCCGGGCCTAGTTTATCGGCGAGGAATTTAAAATCGTCGCCTAAAGCATCCTCTATGATTTTTTGGATGCCCTTTTTAGCAGCTTTGACCTCTTTCGGGGTCTCTGACTTATTTAAACCTGTCCTTTCAGCTAAGGCAGCTATTACTGCTTTAGAGGTTTCAGGGTTTTTCAGAGCTTTGTATAAATCGCGGGCTTCTTTAACCTCGTCATCGGTTAAATCACTTTCAGCCTCAGGACTTTCTTCCTCGTCAGTATCTTCTGCATCCTCATTTTCTGCATCCACTGTATCGTCTTGAGGAGATTTATCAGCCTTTTCAGGTTTTTCAACTGATGTAGTTTCATCGACTTTTTCATCGCCCTTAATGGCTGATTCGATAGATTCTGTGAGTGACATATATATTATCCGATCCTTTCAAAATATTTGATATCTCTTATCGAATTGTTGAAAACGGTCCCCATTGACCCGGCATCTTCCAATCTTAGGTATTCAGCGATTGACACGTCATAATATAAGTACGTGCCACGTTGCTGGAAGACAATCGTAAGTTGAGACGTTTCCTCATCATAGGATAAGCTGTAAACACACTGTGACATTTCATTGGGTCAATTGTTTAGACAGCTGATTTGTTATTTGCTCCTGCGTATTAGGAGTCTGCTGTGCTACAATTCCCTGTGCTGCATTTTGGTCCCCTTGCGGTTGAGCGGGGTTCATAGCCCCTGATAATTGAGCGATTTGCATTTGCAATTGTAGCTGTCTTCCTTGTTCCATCAAAAGAGCCATTTGTTGCAATTCCTTAATCGCCCGGTCATTCCTATATCCAACCCTATTAGCAGTTTCCCGTACCAAAAGAGGAGAAAATGATATCATCGGGAAGTTCGTAAGAGTTGAAAGGAATTCAAGATAACTCTTTTTTTCGTCTTCACGCGCAACCACGGAGAGAGAAGTAACATCCACATTAATTTTATAATCGTACCCATCATTGAGATCTTCAGTAGATATCCATTGCGAGGCATTGGTGATTTCCTGTATAGTTCCTAATAGGTTCTCACCTTCGGGAGAAAATACTTCTGCCCAGATACCGAGGGTAAATTTATCCTTGACCGTAGATAGCACTTCACGGCCAATCTTACTTAACCATACCACAACACGGTCACGATCTTTCGTCTCCCTTATTCCTGAGCGCTGATTAATGATCTGTGCCTGAGTGGCGGTAGTTCGATCAGCAATTCCACGACTTTCGTTAGATGTACCTGAAATTCTATTGAGGTCATCACCAGAAGTTTGTATAGCTTCGGGTAAAGAGTTTCCAAGATCAGCATTTTGTATTGGAGAGATGGCTTCCTTTTGCTTAACTTTAATGAGCCGGCCATCAATGTTTGATTCGAACTTTTCAATCTCCTCATCATCAATCATCCCTTCAACTGCTTGAAACTTACGTATAAATTTTCGCCTGTGATTCCTCAGTTGTTCCCGTGTTTCGTTTATCTCATCCTGAGGACTTAGCCAATGGAACACAGGCGGGACAGGGTAAAAGCCCTCTCCTATTAATCGCTTGTCCGGACGAAAATCAAACAGCGGCAAACGTGAGAACTTACGTTGTGACACTGTAACGCAGGGAGAGTCGAGAATCAAGAGCTGCATTAAGGATCTCATGTCCCATATATGCCATATCTTAATAATACCATCTCTGCGGAACTGATTTTCGTCGTGGTCAAAACTACCTATTTCTGGTTCGTAGGCGGTGGATTTGTCGATTTTATCCTTATTCATCAGCTTCATCGCCAATAAATCGTCTTTATGGACAAAGTCGTAATATCCCACATAAGAGCATCTAGTGAGATACTTGTGATCCACACCTCCAACACGAAAACGCTTAGCAGGAATATGCTTAAAATACACACGCTCATTAATTGGTATTTCTTCGGGATCGTCACGGCGCTGAGATCGTTGTTTTCCTGCAAACGTTATATCGGTGTCTTTATTTAGCAGCGGCTTTTTAACATTGGGGTTGAGTATCCAATCCGCGGCATACCCTACTTCCATAATACCAAATCGAAAAAAGGAGTCTTTGTACGCTTGCTCAATTTCTTCGCTGAAATTATTTCTTGCATCCGAGGCAATCGTGTTAAGCACATCCTCTTTAAGCTGGGCTGAACGCATTGCGGTCTCCAGATTAAACTCAGCATTTCCTGGTTTGGATGAAACATTAAACTTAGGGAATGTCGGTACAAATTGTGCGATTTTAATTTGTATAGTCTCATACACCTTGTTAATAACGTATGGGTTATTATCTAAGGATTCCTGATCTGCCCATTGGAATCCCTCATAATATTTCTCAAGGGCTTTACACTTGAACCTATTTTCCCAGGTCTTATAATACCGATTCCAAGCCTCTAATCGTTCTGACCAAAGAGTATCTTGTACTATTTGTTTCATTAAATGGACCCCGCCCTTAATTCTTTTGGCTTGTTTTTAATCTTTTGAAAGTATTTAAAAGTGTTCGGTTTAACTATTCGACCCGGCTCAGTCTTTCCAGTCCCGTGCATAGCTACGAAATACCTAAGGCAGTCATAACTATGATCTGCTACAGAATCTTCCCTATCGTCAGAATATACCGCGGTCCCATTAAAATACCCAATTAATTTTCTTCGCTGGGATTGCGTTTCGCGGATAACGTGGTAACATCCAAAGGGATGCTGAGGGGACTTCTTAATAAAATATATCCGAGGAGAATCATCTTTAAAGGTAATGGGATGCGATGTTCCGGCCGAACCTGAGAGTAATTCATTGATTCTATTACGTGTAGCAAACTCGTTATTATCAGCGGGAATCCAATACAAAGGGGGACTATAAAGATTCTTATCCATGTATTCATCAGCTGTAGTCCAATATCCCCCGTCTTTTTGTCCCGTCTTCTTAAACATCTGCGGGTCCGACCAATTAGCCGAATAGGTTTCTGCCATAGACAAATCATGAATCGCCTGTCTATGATATGAGATGAGCCTATTAGGCATGTAGTATTCTCTATAAACGACGAATACTCCACCTAGGGCCGCCACCCACAAGCAACAAGTAGGAGCCGTCTCGCCATGATCTAAGACCCGGAATAAATTACCCTTCCTCAGAATCCTATCCATCAAATCTTCTGAGTAGTCTAATAATGAATCCTCACGAACCCTATGAATTTGGGCGCTGCTAATTCCCCACTTTCCTTTTATGTACTTTTCTATCCATTCGTCGGAGTGTTTCATGGCCGCTTGATAGGTTTCCACAGAACCTAAATTAACGTCCCATTCTCCTTCAACGAAGAAAAAGCTTGAATCTCTCTCTACTGAATCAGGGTGGTATTTCCTGTAGATGAAATGATATTGTGTATCAGGATTACACAGCAACATCATATAGGAAGGAGCTATAAGCTTTCCCGTGGGGCTAATAGGCCAGTCGGGGTTAAGATCTAGCAAATCCTTGGGAATGACGGCTTCATCCCATCTTCCTATACGGGCATCTAAAATATCATATATCTGCTCACTAATCTCCTCAGCCTGATCTATACATACAGAATTAATTTCTAGCCCTCTTAATGACTGCTCGTTAATCTCATCAAGGTGCATCCATAATATCTCACTGTGATTCTTTAAGACCGTTTTACCATCCTGGAAATTATGACTTTCAACAAATTCATCAGGGCACAGTTTAAAGAATGTCGCCATCGTAGTATTTTTGAGATCCTTATAAACCTCGCGGGCGAAAACAAAGCGGTATTTGGGAAACGTTGAACAAAGCGTCAAAGCCTTTAAACAAGCAACATACGTCTTACCATTATTAAACCCGCCACTAAAAGCCTGGTTCCTATTAGTAGCATAGTAAAACTCCCGTTGCTCGGGGTTCCGGAATGTGATTTCTAAATCCATTGGAATAAAGAGTTTTTGCTAGAGGGTTCAACCAAGTCCTCAGGGTAAAACTCTCGAAAACCCCACCTTCAATTTTATCCACTAGAAGAAGGCATTACTAGCAAG
>Ga0068864_100000298_pt1 | contig 44119 bp, 75 predicted proteins | sample KBSSwiS72_FD_66586 | JGI IMG/M metagenome (GOLD analysis project Ga0068864, IMG submission 66586) | Switchgrass rhizosphere microbial communities from Kellogg Biological Station, Michigan, USA - KBS Switchgrass S7-2 | ecosystem: Host-associated > Plants > Roots > Rhizosphere > Soil ...
GCCCGCGACCCGCTCGGAAGAACCCTTGCTGCTCGGCATGATCGGCCCGCCAGGCGGCGGCAAGACCTTGAGCGCGCTGCGGCTCGCCAAGGGCATCCAGTCGGTGCGCGGCGGCGACATCCACGTCATCGACACCGAGGGCGGGCGATCGCGCAAGTATAACGACCAGATCCCGTTTAAGATCGTGGAGCTTCCGAACGGGCGGTCGAACGACTTCAAGGACGCGATCATTGCTCAGTTGCCGGCGAACCCCGCCGCCATCATCGTCGATTCCATGTCCGACGAGCACGTCGCCTATCTCGAATGGCACGACGAGATGGTGCCGAAGATGGGCGGCAACGAATGGGCTGCGTGGGCCAAGCCGGCAGCGGCCCGCAAGCAACTGATCAACGCGATTCTCAAGATCAAGGTGCCGATCATCTTCACGTTCCGTGCCCGCGAGAAGACCAAGCAGGAAGGCAAGAAGGTCATCAACATCGGCTGGCAGCCCGTCGCGCCGCTGGAGATCGTCCACACCCTGGATCTGACCTGCATCCTGCCGCCGCGCGCCGATGGCGTCCCGGTCTGGCAGTCCGACAAGATCGGCGAGGATTTCATCATCAAGCTTCCGAACTACCTCGCGCCATTCATCGAAACCGGCAAGCCGCTCGATGAGCGGATGGGCGCCGCGTTCGCGCGATGGGCGAAAGGAGATTCCGTTTCACCGCGGATCGTGGAGCGACACGCGGTGGAAGCAGCAGGCCCGGCCATAACCCAGACCGGCAACCCACCGGCCGGGCCTGCTGACGATGTTCCGACCGCGGCCGAGTATCACCAGCAATGGGCGGCCATCATCAGCGGCGCCACAAACGCCGATCAGTTGTCCGCGACATGGACCGCGCAGACCGACGAGCGCAAACGGATCGCATGGACCGACGAGCATCCGTTCAAGCCGCTGCGCGAGAAGGTCGGCAAGGCGATCGAGTTCTTGAAGCAGCCGGCGTGACGGCGGTAATGGGAAACAAAGGTAAACACCATGGACCAAAAATTTCTTGATCAGGCTGAAGGCTACGAGACCCTTGGGCCACACTATTTTGCGGCGCGCGAGACCGCCCAAAAGTTCATGGAGCACTACGAGCCAAAGAACTTTGAGCCGATGATCAAGAAGGCTGCCGACACCTTCATGGAGGGGATGCAATCTGCCCTTGAGGATTGGTTTCTCAGCAACGTCGAGAGCAACCTGCAGGGTACAATCTGGCGGCAGATCGACGATTCCGTCGAAGCGCTCATGGCTGGCGAGCGCTGGGCGCTGGAGCGTTATGCTCTGGCCGATCGGTACGATTGCGTGAAGATCCGGGAAGCGGTTGCCAAGCACGTCCCACAGGAGCTGCAGGATATGCGGATGAAGGATCTGGAGACCGAGAACGAGAAGCTGCGCAAGGACCTCGAATATCTGCGGCGTTTCCGATAATTGGGAATTAAGGTAATCCAGTGATGTTTTACGTCGGCCTACACCAGCCCAGCGACGCGAAGCGCTTCGACCATGCTTTCGTTAGCGTGAACCGCATTCGCGGTCGCAAAAAGGCAATTGGTGCCGGCGCGTGGATCATGGACAGCGGGGCCTTTACCGAGATCGCCACCCATGGCTGCTATCGCTCGTCAGTCGCCGAGTATGCCGCGGAGATCAATCGCTGGGCCGACGATCCAACGCTAGTTGCGGCTGTCGCGCAGGACTACATGTGCGAGCCTTTCATTCTCGCCAAAACGGGTCTGACAGTCGAGGAGCACCAAAAGCTCACGATAGAGCGTTACGACGCCCTGGTCGATCTTGTCGATCCGCGCATCTACATCATGCCCGTTCTTCAGGGCTACACCGTCGCGGATTACCTGCGGCATCTCGAAATGTACGGAGATCGGCTAAAGCGCTATGCCTATGTCGGCGTTGGGTCGATCTGCAAGCGCAATGCCGATATCGGACAGATCGAACAGATCTTGACCGCCATCAAGCGCTGCCGCTCGGATTTGCGGCTACACGGGTTCGGCTTGAAGACAACGGCCCTGAGTTCGTGGGTCGTGCGGGATTGCCTGCATTCGGCCGATTCCATGGCGTGGTCGTTTGCAGCTCGCAGACAAGGCCGGAACGCCAATGACTGGCGAGAAGCCAAAGCCTTCATCGAACGCATCAGGGTCAAGCCAACTCAATTAAGCTTGGTGTTCCCATGAACAAGCATGGTTTCCCAGGCGTCAGGAAGCGTTGCAGCCCGCAGCATTGGCGCAAGCCGTACTATGCCCGCATCAGCGCCGGCTGTGAAAAGTTCGTATACAGCAGGAATTTTGCGACGGCCGAAGAAGCCGCAGCCGAGTATGTGCGGATGAAGGCCGAGAAAAGCAGCGTTGATGCCCCGGCAGGGAAAGGTTGAGACATGCTGATCAAGATCACCAACGAAGTGCCGACAACCGGCAATTTCATAAGCTGGCAGCGGCTCGCGACCGAGCTTTTCCCCAAGGGAGAGCTTCAGCCAGGTGAACATATTGTCGGATTCGATGTCGGCGAGCGCGGAATCAACTACTTCGTTTCGCGAAAGGGCGGCGATAATGAGTGATCAAAGCGACATTGAACAAGGGGTGCGGTGGTGGATTGATCGAGCCGTCGTTGTGGAACGAGAGCGAGACAGCCTCCGCGCCCAGCTTGCGAGCGCCACTGAGCGCGGGGATCAGTACTACGAGCAGATCATATGTCTCGAAGACCAGCTTGCGATCGCGCGGAAGGCGCTGGAGGCCGTCTGGTTCGATCAGAAGAACATCGGCAACTGCGCGCCGGATACACTGGATCTGGTGAAAGCTGCGTTGTCTGACGAGAAAGGCGACTCCAAATGAGCGAGCGAGACGAGGCACTTCTGTTCGTTTGCGACGAAGCCGCCTGCCGCGAGGATCCGATGTTTTACGAGATCTTCTCGATGGACGATCGGTGGAGCATCATTCGCAAGATACTTGATGCTGCCGTGCAATCCGGGAAACTCACGAGAACCGACGCAGCGTTAAAGACCGCAGAGGGAAAACAGGAATGATCCCGAAGATATGGATTACGGACGAGGTACCGGCCCGGGCGCTATTTGTGAAAGGCCGCAGCGGCATCGATCCGGATTGTCTTGTCGCTTTTGCGGAGGGCGACGCCGAGCATTGTCTTTGGATTGTCGATGACTGCACGAAAACATACGACAAGCCCGACTACCACGTTTGCTCCAAGGGCGCATCTTTCCGCGCGCGCCCCGTCCTTGAACCGAAGAGTTAAACACCACAAAGGGCAAACCCAATGACTGAGATGGATGCGGCCAGAGCCGAAGCGACGCAGGAAGTAGCATCCGAAATCCTCAAGGCGGCGGGACTGGTCATGGAGCGCCACGGCAACGACCCGAACGGGCACGCTATCGTTGCCGCTGGTTTTGCGATGGCTCTGAAGTCAATCGGCGACAGGATCGATCCGCGGATACCTGCTGTTGTGCGACAGATGCTTTAACGAGTTGAAAAGGAAATCAATATGAGCAACGGAAAGAAGCCGATCACCAAAGAGAGACGCTTGCAGGCATTCGCGCTGTTCACGATGGCGCGCATGACTTACGCCAAGGCCCGCGAGTTTGAAGCATCTCTTGGTGAACTGCTGGGATACCCCGAAGAAGAGCTGAACTATCTCGGTTGCATCAGCGACCAGATACAGGAGGGCGGCAAGTTCGACCTCGGCCTTAAGCAGGAGGGCTTTTTGGTTGTGCCCGACAAGTCTAAGCGCAAGTGACGTTGACCATCGGATAGCGAACATGACGAAGTATGCCTGCCCAATCTGCGGAGATCCAAGCATGTTTATGTTTTGGGTTGACCCTGAACCTCCAGCGGGATGCGGCCAGGACATGGACAATTGGGGCAAGTCGCACGCGGTCAAGAACGTGATGGAATGCAAATATCAGATGGGGAAGGCTTGGCAGGCGGCAGAGTTTCGCAAGCTCGTTCCTGATGCATTCGACAGCAACGGCAAGATGCTCAAAGGTGAGCTTGCCCGCGTGCTCCTCGCGTTCGGTGAGAAGCATCCCAAGAAGCCACTTATTCTCTAACCTCGGGACAAGGTAAATGAGCAAGTGGCAACCGATCGAGACGGCCCCCAAGGATCGAGTGATCGAGGTCCGCGGTGACGCCGGTCCTTACGGCATCACATCTTGGACCGGGAAAGCCAAGTGGGGCTTGCCGGACAACTGGCACAAAGACAAATCAACATGGCTGACGGAAGATGGCGCGGTCCTTTGGCTCGCTGGATTCCGCCCTTCCGATTGGCGATAACGAACTGATAAAGCACATGAAGGCGATCACACCAGAACAGTTTGCGGCCGACATGGGGTGGTCCCCGAAGTCTGTGCGCAAGCTTGCCAAGCGCATAGGCGCCTGTAGAGTTCTGACCAATCGTATGGTGTTGATCGAGGAAGACGTCAAGGCGATCCTGGAGGCCACCCGATGCCCCTCAAGCTCTTCAAGCGATACAAGCGAGATGGAAGCTTCATCTGGCACTACCGAGGCACGGTCAACGGAGACCTCTTACGAGGATCTACTGAAACAGCTAACCGCAAAGCCGCCTCGGACATCGCGCGCGACGCCGAAACCGCAGCCCGCGAACGTCGTCCCAATGGACCGAAGAAAGGTCTGACGTTCACGCGGGCCGTTGAGCAGTACCTCAAGGCGCACTCGCTGCCCCCGCGGGAGCGGAAATACCTCGCGAAGATTCTGGCGCATTGGGGCAAGAAGGCGAGCGTGAAGAGCATGACAGCCGGGGCTATCCGTCAGAGCGCGATCGACATCCATCCGAACGACAGCGGCGCGACCCGCAACCGCCAGGTGATCACGCCGACGCAGGCGGTCATCAACCATTGCGCCGAGATGGTTCTTTGCGCCCCGATCCGGGTTCGTAGATTCGACGTCGAGCAGAAGATCAAGCAGCCCGTCACCCTTGAATGGATCGACAAATTCTGCGCAGCAGCCGACCCTGAAACCGCCGCGCTGGCGATCTTCCTGTTCGCGACCGGATGCCGCATCTCCGAAGCGCGCCGGCTGAAGTGGGACGACATCGATTTTATTCGCCGCGTGGTCCTGATCCGGCAGACCAAGACCAAGAGCCAGCGGCTACCTCACATGCCGAACCGGCTGCTGATCGCGCTGGCCAACCTGCCGCGCGATGTGCCGCCGTTCGGGCGCCCGGAGACCATGTTGCGGCGTGCTTGGGACCGGGCGATTGCCGCCGCTGCGGAGGCTGCTGGTGAGGCTGGGTTCCCCCGGCTCACCTTCCACTGCTGCCGCCACGGCTTCGCTACGACGCTCCTGCAGTCCGGCAAGGACGTGGCTACGGTCGCCAAGCTCGGCGGCTGGAATTCACCTCACCAGGTGCTCGCGACCTACGCTCACGCGATCCAGGACGCCACGCTGACCGACGAGCTTTTTGACACGCAATCAGCACGCGGCGAAGTCGGACATAGGAAAATCAAAGGCTTAGAGTGAGGAAAAGACCCGTCCGGGGGGACAACCGCAGAACCGCGGACAATGAAATTCCATTGCAATTACAATGCTTCGCTACAAATCAGCATCGACGATCAGGGCCAAACGAGGGTGAACATGACCGGAACAAATCAAAAAATTAGCACGCAGGAAGCACGCGGCCGTTCTGGCCCTGTTCGCTATGAGGTCGTCGACAAGGACGGCAAGACCATGAAGGGAGCCTTCCGCACGGCTCAAGAGGCGGGCGAGGCTGCGCGTTGGATGTGGCCCGACCAGGAGCAGGACGAGGACCGCACCGGCAAGGGGTGGGACGTGCAGGTTGCGGGGTGCGAGTGATGGGCGACGTTCCTAGCCAAGAAAATACGCCGCCCGAAGAGGCCGCCGTCATTCGGCGACGCTGTTGGGCTTGCGGCTGCAAAAAGACAGCGCGCCTCGAATGGTGCGGCTGGCGCTACTGCATCCCGCATTTTTGGACTTACGTCCTGCGCGATGCTGTTGGCTGGCGTGGCAAGCTAACGAAGCTCCGATGGACTGAAATAGCCCGGCACCGTCGCTAACGCGCTGCATCAGGAACGTTGAGACATTTCAAGGGCCGCGCCAGTCATCGGGACGGCGGGGAAACGCAGGAGACGGTAATGAGCGACGGAGCACAAGTGACGAAACGTGGTGCCTTGGATATGCAGGTTTGCGTTCCAAAATCATGGAACGACGAACAGGTGAAGAGTTTCGCCGACCGGAATAATCTATGCGGAACCGAGCACGGATGGCAGATCCGCCGCCAGGGCGACAAGGCTTTGGCTGGCTGCGCCGAGCGCGTCCAATGCCATGACGATCCGAGCTTCGTTCACATCATGCTCGACGCCTAACGTTGACGGCAAGGTAAAGCACATGCAGATCGAGGGCTTTGAGCAGACCGGAGTTGCCGATGGCGAGCGCGATTGCGTTGGCGCTCTGGACCGTCCGTCACACACTATGCGGCGCGGTCAAAAAGTTTGGTGGCGCCAGGTCAATATCGAATATGACGAATGGGAACCGTACTGTAGATCTTGCGCGCTCGCCCACGCGAACCAGCAATATTGAGTTAACGCGTCGTCAGGGAAAAAAGATGCGACAGACATTCAACATCACGCCATACCGACGCGAGGTCTTAAATCGCATGTTTGAGGCCGGACGCCCTCTAACCATCGCTGAGGCTATGGATGGACATCCCAATATCATGCCGACGTTGTGCCGTTACGGATGGGCGCGCTACCAGCATAAGCCGCCGCGAGGCTACGTCATCACCGACGAGGGTATGAGGGCTATCGGTTTTGAGACAGTCGAAGCCGAGATCCACTAATTAGACAGGTAGCGAAATGAAAACAGGGAATCCAACCTTGGATGCAGGCCCAGAATGTCCGCAGTGCTGGCAACTGCGCAGCAAGTCTGTGATCATGAACACCATTCGTGTCGGCCGCGTCGCGGCAAAATATGAATGCCGTAGTTGCGGGTACGAGATCCCTCTCGTTCATAGGTAGTTAAAGCTATGTCTGATTGGTTGTCGATCGATACCGCGCCGCGAGACGAAACGCAAGTAGAGTGCTTGTGGCCGGGGTTCGGAACGCCCCCCGGGCGGTTGCATCAGGGAGTCTGTGTCTACAAGCGCGATTGGTATGCGCTCGGAAGGCCGGTTCAACTAGAAATATGGTGGACCGGACCGGAGTTTAAAAACCCGACCGCGCTGGCGCCGACACATTGGCGGCCTTGCGGTCATCAGCAGTTAAAGGAAGCGCCATGAGCAACGTGATTGGACTGCGCCGGGGCTTCTCCTCGCCAGGGTTTGAACAGGGCAAAATGAGTGAGTTCGACCAGTTCGTGAATTCGGTCATCAGTGTGGCCGAGCTGCCTGATCGAACCAGTCCAGACGACGAACCTGACATGATGCTCGTCACGGCCGAGGAGCTGAAGACGATCCTCTGCATCCGCCTAAGCGAGGCTTTGGCTTCACGCTAACATCACATCAAGGAGAATCATGACGAAGCCAATATACAAATCCGTGGGGCGGCGCCTGATGAAATGGCGCCCGATCTCGACAGCACCAAAGACCGGCGAAGTTCGACTTTTGGCTTGCCCCCAAAGCCTGGTCGTAATGGGATTTTGGGGCTATGGAGGAGTCACACGGAAGGGCCAGAACTGCTGGCGCCATAGTGGCAACTGGAGACCCCTACGGGTACAGCCAACCCACTGGATGCCAATGCCGGAGTCACCCTAACGATGACTTATGGCGACAGCCAGTTTGATCGTGATCTGCGCGGATATCTGCGGCTCAAGAGCCCGCGGAAAGACACCAGAGACATCGCCGAGCTGCTGGGCATCGGCGAGGCTCGAGTTGTCGAGATCGCGGCGTGGTGGTCGGATGCAACGTGCGGCATGGAAAGATCGCTGCTGGACTTCACGCAATCCGTGATCCTTAACGGTGAGATAGCGAGGGAATCATGAGAAGCGGGATCAAATCGACCGAATGCATGTTTGGTCGAAATGGACCTATCGTTTTCCCGCACGTTTGCCTGTGTAAGCTAAACGGAGAATCCCATGCTGAGCACCAACTATTCCCCGGTCGTCAACATGGTCTGCCGCGGCATGATCCTGGCGACGGTCGCCATCGGCTTTTGCGCCATTCCGATCGGGATTGCGTTGATGATCTGCGACACGGGAGAGAAAGCCCCACGCCCTGTCTCGAGCGCGGGGTGAGGGACGGTCAGGTGGTCGCTGCCGGCGTATTGGCGGCGACGGCCTCGCCGAGCTGCTTCGCGCGGCCGCTGATCGCGTTGGCCAGCGCAGTGATGCGAGCGACGGTCGCGGGATCGGTCGTATTGGCCTTCAGGTCCGCTACCATCTTTGAGAGCGTGATGAGGAGTTGTTCGGCGGAATCGTCGGCCGCAGCATTGGCAGCCGCTGCAGCTTCGGCCTGGTCGAGGGCGTCGGTTTCCATAGACATGATGATTTGTTCTCCTTCGAGGATCTGGTCCAGTTTGTCTTCGATGTCGTCCAGCCGGCTCAGGACCAGAGCATCCGGCGTGAAGTGGTGAAATATGTCGATTCGCATGTCAGCTACCTCAGCATTGGCATGTGAAACCCGCCGCCGCCCATCACCATCTGGACCAGCCAGAGGATGACGATCAGCGCGACGATGACCCAGAGTATCTGGATCACCCTTTCCGGAATCGGAAGGCCGAGGACATCTCGCAGAACCCATAACACGAGATAGATGACAAGCGCGAGAACGCAGACATAGATCAGGAACGTGATGACAGAGGCGAGCATGGTCAGTCCTCCTTGTGATTCACCGGCCGAACCGCGACCGCCAGATGCTTCCCGTATTGACCCGGAAGCCGTGACCGTGGCTCGGCGGGGCGCGCTCACGCATCGAAACTACGCTGACCGCCAGGATCGACATGCCGCCGGCAACATGGCCAGTCACCACCAACCCGGTTACAATCACCGACGGATGGGCGAGCCAGTAGTCCTGAAAGAATATCGTGAGCAGGACGTAAACCGCATCTGCAAAGAACGTGACCTTGCGCCAGTGCATCACCCGAGGTCGATCCGTCCGGTTGAGATGAAGGTCATTCTGCGCCTGCCGGATGACGTACATCAGCAACAGCACGCCGGAGAAGGCGACGAGATCATAAAACGCGATGACGAGTTCATTCATTTCTGGTTTTCCTGAGTACGCCCACTTTGTTGAAAGCCAGTTCGATAAGCAGGCAGAGATGCTTTCCGCTCATCCCGACGCCAAAGGCCACGAAGCCGATGGGGAACACCGCCAACATCTTCAACAACTGCGGTGCGATAAAGTTCGCCGCCAGCGCGCCCATGACGATGTATTTCACGACGTCCCATGCCGTAGCCTTCTCGAGTTGCCAGGCGTGGACGAGACCGCCGAGAGATCCAGCGGCCATGCACTGCACATTGAAGAGAGCGAGCAGGTCATCCATCCGTCCCACCGCTGGCCATCGCTTCCAAAGTGCTGGTCAAGTAATAGAGATCGCGCGGGGCGAGTCTGATGGACGGCACCTTGGCGTTCCGCGGAAGCCAGCCGCAGGCTATCAGCCCCTCCGCGATGAACTCGCTGCACGTCCACGCGCGGGGGTCCTGCCAGTTCTTGCTGCTGAACGGGCCCCAGAAATAGACGACCGAGATCGGGTCGTAGGGCTCGTGGAGATGGCTGCGGAGGAACGCTAAAAACTTGGCGTGCTGCTCCGGAGTGGTCTTCAGGAGAACAAACGTCTCCTGCTTGAAGCCAGCGTCATATCCCGGTTGCAGCTCCTGCACACCGCCGAGCAGATGCGCGCCGATATAGGTTCCGTCCGCGGTCACCGCGTCGCAATGCGACATCTTCAGTCCGTACTGGGCAAGGCCCAGCAGCCGGACAAAGATGTTGTTCTCCTGCTCGACGAATCGTAGCGTAGTCAAACTATTAACTTCAATCGAAGTACGATGAGATCAACCATCTGTGGAGCCTCTCTCGCTCTGTGGGTGGCCAGACCCGGCCCGATCGTTTCGACCGATTGGGTTGGGTCGCTTGCATTAATCCTGCTCCTCTATCGTGATGCGATAGGTTTTCCCGGCCTTGAACTCGATGCGCTCCTTGAGCAGATTGAAAAGTACATACTCAGGTTGCTTGTCTCCGTGGATGGTCATGAGAACCTTGGAGATCCCGTTGGTGTAGTCAGGCTCTGAGCATACCCCGATGATCTGCATGTCAGTGCCTCGCATATACCGCGAGGGCGATGCCAATCGTGATCAGGCTTACCATCCATCCGGCTAGGGCATTCATGCCGACCCCTCGGCCAGTCTGAGCGGACACATACGCCTTGAGCGGCTCGATATCCTTGTTCGTCGCTAAGCTACCGCGCTCACTCTTGACCAGATCGAGAAGCCCGTTCGCCTTCTCGTCCCGAAATGCTTGGATCTCGCGCGCCAGTTCCAGCGCGCGACGGTCCGCCTCCTCCTTGATCGTCAGCGCCTTCTCGCGCTCGATATTGACTTCAGTGTAACGTCGATCGCGTTCGGCCAGTAACCGGTCATTGAGCGCGAGAACCGTCTCAAAGTGCTCCTTCAACGACACCATTTCGGTAGGCTTTGCCTCGGCCATTGTCACACCACACCAGCGATGACGCAAAACCCGAGGGCTATCCCACTCCACGGAAAGACAAACCCGCCAAGCCAGATGCAGGCCTGTTCGAATGGCGAGGCATCCCAGCGGATTTTCACGACTTGCCCTCAAGGATAGAGTTCAGCACTGCCTCGCTGATCAGCCCGGCTTTTCCCATCCGCTCAACGGCGACCCGCGCCAGCACTTCGTACCGGCCCCACTGGACACCGGCGCCCGCGTGGCCCTGATCAATGTCGCTGTCGCGCATGTCTTGGGCGATCTGCTGCAGCGTCCTCATGCGCAGCCCTCCCCGTGCACCGGGCAGCGGTCAACGTCCATGCCGAAGGGCGAGTTCTTGCAGTAGGGGCACACCGGCTTGGCCTCGGGCTGCCCCCGGATCATCTCGACGAGGCGGGCATACTCCTCGTCATAGATCACGATGCTGCTGTGGTGCCACTGATCCTCCAGCAGCGCCTTCGGGCTCAGCCGGCATTGGGTGGAGCGCTCGAAGCGCTTCACCATCGCGTTACGCTCGGCTTGGGTGATCGGGCCTCTGCTCATGGTATCGGCTTGTTGAAGTCGTCGAGATCAGCGTCGAAGTCGGCCCTGATCTTGGCAAGGTCGGCGGCTGAGATCGGATGGCCAGCCGCAGCCTGCTTGCTCAGGCTGATGAGCTTCTCAATGCGGGGCCTGACATCCACGCCCGCTTCGATCAGGGTCGGGAGCAAGACGAGGCCCTTCTCGATAAGATCAAAGATCTTAGCTGCGTTCACGTTCATGTCGCACCTCCGACTCTGATCCCGACTGCGGCGGCAGCGGCCTTGATGTTCCTGTAAAGGTCAGTCAGTTGATTGTAGATCTTAATGGCGTTGATCTGGTCGTCGTCATCAACGAAGTCACGCAATTGCTTGACCAGCGGCTTGATCTGCCGGGTGTAGACTTGAACCCTGGCGATGTTGTCGCGGCAGTTCACGTCTGCAGCCCCGTCGACGCAGGCTCTCTTGTAAGCCTTGAGAGGTCCCTGGACGAAAGTGTCGAGGACGAGTTCAACCTCGGCCTCTTGGGTCCGGGTAACCGGGTTGTCGATGGTCTTGGTGGCCAACTGCAAGCTGGCGCAGCCAGTGAGCGACAGGGACAGCGCGACGATGAGGAGGATTTTGCGCATCACGCGGCCCTCGCCAGAGTGACGGCCGCGGTCGTCCCCGCAACCACGGTGGTATTGCCTGGCAGCGAATCGGCGAGCTCGCGGCCCGCTATTGTCGGCTCCATGACGACGGCCTTGACCGGGCTGTCCGGCTGCTTCGCGATGGTGTCGACGACAGTCACCGCGTTTTTCTGGGTGTGCGTGATAAGCCCCCATGCGCCGGAAACGAGCGCGGCGACCACCGCAACCGTCGTCGGGCTATTGATGACGCTGGTCACCTGATCGATGGTGAACCAGCCCTTCGCGGCAAACCAGCCGGCGACGCCGCCGCCGAATGTGGTGATCAGCCACCGCACTGCGCTTTTGACTTGTTCTGGATTCGGATTCATGGAGGTCTCCTGTTGTGGGGAGACCATGCATTTTCGGGTGGAACTACAGCAACGCACCCGCCGCCGTTACGGCCCTGTTCAGGGCATCAACGCATTGATGTACGGCGCGAGGCAAGCGGCCATGTGCTGATTTCCGAGCGCCGACATGTGCCCGCTGTCGCCGTAGTCGGGGCCCGGATTGGTGTTCAGGCCGGGATACGCCGCGCAGTCCGCCAGCGTGTAGCCACCGCCCCCGCGGATCAGTGTGTTCGCCGCCACGATGAAATTCTGATAGACGTCGTTGCGCGGTAGGATGGTGCTTACGACCACACCGGTCGCACCGGCGGCGAGCGCTGATGTCGTCAGGCTGTCGACGCCGGCCTTTACCGTGGCGGGAGAAACAGCACCAAAAATCACCGTGCTGGTGATCGAGCTGCTGGCGGTGCCCGGGGTAATCGTGACCTGGGTGGCGCTGTCGACCGTCAGGATCGTGCTGAGCACCGCGATGTCGGACTTGTAGACGTACATGCCCGGGGTCAGGTCGGCGGTCGTCGGCAGTCCGGTGATGATGGCGTTGCCGTGCGACGTGCCGTTGCGGAATCCCGGACCGCTCAGCGGATCATTGCCGCCGCCGTGGATGACGACGACGCGGCCGAGCTTGCTCGAGGGGATCGTGGAAGCAACACCTGGGAACAACCCCATCGTACTGGTGTAGGCGAACGGCGCATACGGGTTGTTGGTCAGCGTCGAGCCCGGCACCGAGAAACTGAGCATGCGCGTCTGGGCGCCGTGGTTGAGTAGCGCAGGAAGATAGCCGCTATAGCCGTACAGGCCGAATGCGATGTAGCCCGCTGCGATGCTGTCTCCGAAGATCGACACGGAATACGAGTTGAACCCCGTGGTGCGCGGGTCGATCGAGAATCGGTTGTAGAGAGCGGCCCGCCGCGTTGCCGCGTCGCTCTCCGAGAGTTCGGTGTTCCACACCATCGCAGCAGACAACATGCCATCGAATGACCGGCCGTTCGCGCCCGCGACGGAGGCAAAAAGCGCGCCGATTCGCATCAAAATCACCGGATCGGTGAGCGCCGAACGTGAAGCTGTCGAGCGGGCCTGCTCGTTGACGTAGACCCGAACCCCGTGCGATCCCGACGTGATCGTCAGAACCTGCGGCATGGTCGGGACCATGTAATCAGGCGAGGTGAAATCGAACGCCGTCGCGTCTGACACCTGCCAGCCGCCCGGCCCGGTATGCGAGCCATCCCCCGCCGCCTGGCTGTTGTTGTAGATTTCCAGAACGCTCGGACCACCCGATTTTGCGAAATTGACCAGCGCGCCGGCGGAAAGTCCAGGAGCGCCGCCCTGGTTGCAGTATTGCGACGATGACGGCCGCACCACCATCATCACCGTCCAGGTGTTGGCCGTGATGCCGAGCCCCGTCGTTACGGCCTGGAGCCACGCGAGCGCGCCGGATTGTGAGCCGCCCTGGAAAACGAGCGACCGGGCTCTGCCGATCGCCAGATCCTTGATGTTCGGCGACTCCGTCGGCGTTCCGACCAAATTGGCAGCGCCGGACCCCATCTGCTCATTCCAGATTGAGACCTGACCGATGGTGCTGCCGAGGAACGTGTCCAGCGCCGTGGTGTCGAGATTGTCACCGGTGAAGCCGATCGATTGCGACACCGTGCACGATGTCTTGCAGGCCGTCAGCGCCGCTCCGGTATATGCGGAGCGCAGCTTGACCGTGCCATAGGCTAAAACCGGCTGCGGCGAAATATCGGCCGGATGGAGCACATCAGCGAACGCGTTGAACGGCAGCAGGCAGAGCAGAAGAAATCCGGCGCGCGCGATCATCAATTGTTCCTTATCCCGTAGACCTTGATCGTTCCGGTAGAAATATTGCCGGACGACATCTGGAAGCGCAAGCGGGTCACCGCGCCCTGCCCGCCGTTCCAATACCCGGCCACGTTGATGGAAGTCGGGACAAAGGTGGCGGTAACCGCAAGGACACCGCGGCCCGTCATGAACTTGTTGACCGACGTCGAATTCACGTTGTTGAGGAACAGCGTCCCGTTGAAGCCCTTGCCGGCGCTATTCGACATCGTCGAGAGGGTTTCGACATCGATGGCGGTCGTCAGCGCCGTGGCGTTCAGGTATGTGGTTGCCTGGAACGATCCGCCGCTCTCCACCGTGGCGTTGAAACCGACGCTATCGGTGGCCGGGACGATGTTGTCGAACACGAACACGTAGTCATCGAACGCGGACGTGAACGTGCTGGTCGTGAGCGTCGCCGAGGCGCTGGCGGTCAGCGTTTCGATATACTGCCAGCTTTCCGCGGTGTTGGCGGTGCCGCCTTGGGCCTTGGCCAGTGGCGTGGTCAATCCGCCGTTCAGGGCCACGGCGGGCGTAATTGCCAGATTTCCGGCCGTGGTCGCGATGGTCGGGTTGCCGCCGTTCGAGCCCGTCAAAGTCACCTGACGGTTCGCAGAGGCCGTGCTCACGATGTTGACCTGATCGCCGCCGCCGGTGGTGATCGCCAGCCCGGACGTGCCCGGCGTGGAGAGATGGGCAAGCGAGCCGCCGACCGATCCAAGTGTGATCGTGGGATTCGTGTCGTGATTGATGAAGAAGTTTCGGAACGAATTGACAACACCGGTGCCGGCGCTGTTCAAGTTGATGGTGCCATTACCGGCAGCATTGATGACGATCGGAACGTTGGTCTCCCCGATCGCCGTGATGTTCACCCCGTTGCCGGTGGCTTGGCCGACAATATTGATACCGGTAATGCTCGAAGCATTGCTGGAATCCAGATTGAGCACGGGCGTCGTGATGCCCAAACGGCCGGCACTCAAGAGTGTCGTGCTGGTACCGGTCAGGGCAACGGTTCCGGCAATCGCCGCGCCGCCGGTAATTGATGGCCCAGTGATTGTCGGCCCCGCGATCGTTGGGGCAGTCGCCCGCACAACGCTGCCGGTGCCGGTCGTGGTCGCCAGCGTCGGAACGCCGTCGTTGCCGATCCCCGACAACACGCTGTTGGATGCGACGGGCAGCGAGAAGACGGCGCCCAGCGTCGTGGTCGATGGATTCGGCAGGTCCGTCCCGACGATGGCGCGATAGGCGAGCGGGCCGCCCGTGGCGCCGGTCGACCATAGCGGCAGCGATGTTCCGCTGGCGGCCGAAAGGCCCGTGCCGCCGTTCAGGACCGGCAGGGGAGATGCAAGGTTGGTGAGCAGTGTTGCGAACGGGATGGCCTGCGACGGGCCCGAGCCGCTTCCGGTGCCGATGCGGCCGATGACGGTCCGGTCGGGGACCGTCGGGAACTGCTGCGCCGAGGCGCTCGCGGCGAGCAGCGAAAGGGTGATGCCGGCTATGGCTGTTCGGAAAATTCGCATGCTGGAAGGTGGCAAAACCACCCTTTCCAGCAACGCACCGTCAGGGTTGCGCAGGGGCCTGCTGGGCGCGTTCCATCCGCGCCCGCTGTTCCGGCGTGGCCGTTCGGTAGAAGTCTCTCAGCGCCTTCGGGCCGAGCCGTGTGGCCGGGTTCAGCGTGGTCTTGACCACCCAACCCTGATAGCTCGCGTCCATCCCGATGCCGGTCATGGCCTTCTGCGCACCCGGGATGTCGCCCCGCAGGATCTGGCGCCGGATGTCCGGCATGGCCTGGTTCACCCGGAACTCGAACTGCGACTTGTTCGCGTACATCTCGCCCACCGCCATACCGCCCGGCGCGCCCTTGGCGAAGGTGACGCCTGCAAATGGGCCGAGCGCCTGCAGCGCCGCCACCTTCTTGTCACCCTCGCCTTTCACGAGATCGGAGAACGCACCGATCTGGCCTTCCGGCAGCTGCGACCCGGCGATATGCGCCGCGATCTTGCCCATGTTCGACAGGTATTTGCCGGGGGTATCGGCGTCCGGATCGTAAATCTTGCGGCCGAAACCCTTGTCGTTCGACATGACCTGCCACACCGGGCGCGCGATGGTGCCGAGCTTGCGCCGCATCATGTCCAGCGGTCCGGTCATGTAGCCGATGAATTCTTCGCCGATCTTGCCGGCCGGGTTGCGCATGTAGATCGCGGTGCCGTCCGCGGCGTTGCCGATGTGGATCCGCTCCTGTTTCCCGGGCTCATTCTCGCTGGTCGAGGAAAGGTCGGACAGCAGCCGGAGCGGCTGGACAAGCTCGAGCGGGTGTTCTTTCACCGCCTGCATCTTGGCGAGGAAACGGGTCGCATAGCCCTGGTATTCCTTCTCCAGCGTCGAGTCGTTGGTCATGACGTTGAAGGCGTTCTGCAGCAGCGAATTGCCGATATACATCAGCGCCATGTCGGCCGCGACCACGGTCATGGCCTTGCGGCGAGCGAGCGATTTGGCATAGCCTGCGGCCGTCGGATTGACCTCGCCCACGTCGCGCTCGATCTGCGCCAGCACGTCCTTCGGCAGGCCGGTGAGCATGTCCTTGATCACGCCCAGGTTGCCCATGGTGAACGAGCGCGAGAACATCAGCATGTTTGCCACCTTGGTGGCAGCGTCGCTCATTGCCTCCTTCGGCAGCGCGCCAGCATAGCGATTGGCGAAGTGCGCAGCCATGCGAGACGATGTCTGCGGATCGATCCCCTTGGCGATCGCGTCGGCTCGGAAGTTGACATAGAGCCCCATCTGCAGGTCGGCGATGCGGTCCCACAGCAGCGTGTTGTGCCAGAAGTCGCCGGCCTTATCGATCGCGGTCTTGACGGCAGTTCCGGCGCCCTCGTCGAACAGGCCGGGCACGAAGCCGAGCACCTTCGCCGTCCACGAGCGGCCCGGCGTCAGGTCGGGCGATTCCATGATCGAGGTGATATCCTGGTTGAAGAAGCGGTGGCCGATCGGGACCAGTCCGCTATCGATCGCCTCATGCATCAGCGGCACGTTGTTCTTGGCGCGGTTGCCCTCGAAATAGACCTTGAACGTCGCCACCTTGCCGGGCATCGCCGGCAGCGCGCGGCCCCACTCCACCGCGTTGTGGATCATCGGCGAGTTCATGATCAGGCTCATGGTCTTGCCCTTGAGCGCCATCATGCCGCCGTAGAGCGGGCCGGACTGCTGGCTGAGCACCGCGCGCAGCGGGCCCTCGAAATCGCCGTGGACATAGAGCGGGACCTGCTCGAAGACGGTCTTGCCCTCGGTGTCTTTCAGTATCTCGACCTTGCCGTCGACCTCCTGAAACTTTGGCCGCCAGGTCCGGAACGCGGGATGGTCGAGGGTGAACCATTTGGTGTCGCCGCCGACCGGGATTGCCCCCTCGACGACCGTGTCGGCGCCGGTCTTCTCGCCATAGGCCTTGATGTTGTTGATCAGCGTGCGGCCGGCGATGGCGTCCTCGAGCTGCGATGTCGCCAGCGGCAGCACGCGGATGTCACGCGCCAGCATCGCCTCATCGCCGTATTTGGCCTTGGCCGCGGCCTCGGTCTCCTGCGATTCCAGATATTTGCGCTTCAGCATGTTGGCGGTCTTGGTCTTCAGGTTCCGGCCGATGCCGTCCAGCGCCAGCGCGGTTTCCTTCGACCCGGCCCCCATGGCGTTGATGATCATGCGCGGCGTGTAGGCCGGCAACCCCTCGCCCTCGACCATGCCGACATCGCGCGCGCGAACCCATGCGTTCTGCGCCCGGGCGTGCTGCTCCTCGACCACCGCCCGTTCTGCCGGGGTCAGCGTCGCAAGCCCCTGGTGCTCGCGCATGTGTGCCGGCTCCCCAAGCTGGAGCGAGACGCTCTCCTCATCCGCTGCGGTCCACATCCGCGCGCGCTGCTCCGGGGTGAAGCGGTCGGCGATGTCCTTGTCCATCCGCGACCAGTCCCAGCGATTGCGCCGCAGCGAGTTGGCGAAGTCCTTGGCGATCGCCATGCTGTCGGTGGTGCCGCGCGCCATCGGGGCGGTCAGCATCTGGGCATCGCGGCCGATGTCGAACAACGTGTCTCCGGCGGCCTTGAACGTCGCGGCGAGGCTGCCCGGCGGACGGGTGGGAGAGACGGCGGGAGAGACGTCGGGCGGGTCGGTCGCGGCGGCACCGAGATCCCCGGGCTTGCCGCCGGTTTCCTCCAGCGCATCGAAATCCTCTCGCGGGATTGGATAGCCGCCAACGACGACTGGCTCCTCTGCCTTCGGCCGAATGCGAACCTTGGTGAATGAATCTTCAATGCTAAGATCGGCTTTCTCACGCGCTCCAGAACTGCGATATCCGGACACAAATTCAGCATCGGGAAACATTTCACGGAGTTGCGGGATGAGCGAACGAACGAATGCTGGGCCACTGGCATTGGCGCGGCCTTCATTGGAAGTGTTGTCGATATAGAGCTCCTTGCCACCTTCACGCTCGGTGAGAGAGATGTACCCGGTGTTTTTTCCAGCGGTTTCGATGTTGAGAAGGTGGGCGGGGCCTTCTTCAGATTGCCGAGATTCCCAATGGGTCAGTTTAGGTGGCTCTGCGGCAATCCGCGGCGCCGTGATCTCGTGCTTGAGAAACGCATCGGCCTGCGCGTCGTGCACGGCCTCGGCGGGGTGGATGCCGTCTTCCGACCACATGCGCTTGAGGTTGGCCTCGGCGTGCGGCGATTCCATCACCTTGCCGGCGTTGCTGAAATCCTCTGCGCGCGGCAGCCCGCCGACGGGCTGATCCAACACGCCTTGTGGGGTGGCGGCCGGCCGCGAGAACCGGCCCATGCCGGCTTCGATCATCGCCCAGTTGCCGAAGTTGATGATCTCGTTCTTGGCCCGGTTGGCATGGCCCTCCGAACTGCCGAATTCCTCGACAAGCTGGCCGAACGCCCCGCCGGCGCCGTGGATGCCGGCTGATGTCGCCCGGGTTATCCCTTCCCAGAGTTGTGCGGCCGGCATCAGCACGGCCTCGTTCGCCATCTGGATCGGCCCGCCACGGCCGCTCGCGGGGTCGTGGAAGATACCCAAATCGATCAGGTGATTGAGGGTCTCGTCCTCGAACCCGGTCGGCGTTCCGGTGCCGAGACCCTCCTTGCCGCTCTGAATAGCGGCCATCGTGATCCGGCTCAGCACCTGGCCCGCGCGCACGCGATCTAGGAACGCCTCGGGCACGGATGTCTGCAGCGCGTCCGGCATCCGATCGCCGAACACCTGGTCGTCGCTCATTTCCTGCGGCTTTCCGAATACTTGTTCGTCGGACAGTTCGGTCACGGCTTCACCCAGCCGGTCCCGGTCCATTTCATCTGTCCCATCGGGGTCATGTACGTGCTGCCGGCGGTGCGCGGCGCGTCACGGGAGATCGGCACCTCTTTGGTCTCGATGCCAGTGATCTGGCTGCCGTCCCCAGTCAGATTGACCGACTTCGGCGCCGTGGCCCGTTCCTGCAGATCCTGCTGCATGCTGGAGGACCATTTCGCGATGCGCTTGGGATCTCCGAGAAAATACGGCGATGCCGGATCATAGGCCAGATGCGGATCCAGCCCCTTCTTCTTCAGGTCGGCCTCAACGCGGCGCGCGTCCATCTCGGCGTTGTAGACCTTGGGATCGCCGATCGCCGGCGTGTAGGATGGGCCCGCAATCGCCGTGCCGTAGTTCTTGAAGAACTGCCCGCGATCGTGCTCGAGCGCGGCGCCATCCGGCGTCTTGCGCGCGACCACCTCGGCGCGGAACTGGTTGAAATCCTTCTCGGACATGCTGCCGGGCTTGCCCGGGTCCAGCAGGCGCGCGTCCCACGCCTTTTGCATCACCTTTTCAGGGTCGGCATCCGGTGCGCGCATCTCCCGCAGCAGGCCGACGAACGTCTGTTGCGACAGCCTCGCGTCGGTCTCCGGCTTCAATTGCCGGTCGACAAGGTTCAGCAGGTTGTTCTTGTCGGTCTTGGTCAGCGTCGTGTCGTTGAGGATTCGCTTCGCGGTCGGATCACCGGCGAGGCGCGGGTCCTGCGAGCGGACGTCGATCAGGTATTGATTGGTGGCCTCTGTGCTCTTGTCCTGCGCGATCTCCTTGTTACGCCGACGGTTGGTCTCGTAGTCGTAATTGCGCGCGCGGATTTGCTGCCGCGCGTTGCTGGCCAGCGTCTTCGCCTCGGCGCCGTCGATGTAGTCGGGATATTTCTTCGTCCATTCCTCGGCGGTGCGCTCCGGGTCGCCCGATTTCTGGATCGCGCCGATTGCGCCATATTTGACGATGGCCGCCTTGGTCGAGGTCGAGACCTCCGAATTGACGCGCGCGGCATCGACCGCGGAGATATTCGGGCTTGAGCCCACGATGCCGCCGACCGAATGGTCGACGCTTTCGAGCAGGAACGGCACCGACGACGGGTCGTTCAGCGCCGTGTTCGACATGTGCGCGGCGGCCTTCTGCACATTCTGGCGGACAGCGACGCCGGCCAGTGTCGACATGTCGGCCGACGTCTTCTGAAACATGTGCTCGCGCAACGCGGCGGCGTGACCCTCGGCCCATTGCTGGCTTTTCTCGGTGGTGAACCCGCCGCCCGTGAAGTTGTCGAGCGCCGGCTGCAGCACGGTCTCGCGGAATTTGGCCGCCACCGACGGGTCGTTGGGGTCGGAATTCTTGGCAAAATCATTCCACTTGTTCGTCAGGTTGTCCTGCATCTCCGCAAACGTCGCGGCGCCGTGGCTGATCTCCTTGTGGTCCATGAAATTGACATAGGAATCCCCCGCCGCCGTGATGCCACCGCCGATCTTGGAGCCCGCTTCCCGGTACGCCCCGCCCACGTAGGAGCCCAGGCTTTCGGTGTCGCGGCCGAGCTGCTGCAGCGCCGAGGCCTGCTGATTGTAGAAACCGCCGACCCTCCGCGCCGTGGCCGCCGTCGCCTCGACGCCGGTCTCCGTCGGCCTGAGCGCCAGCGCCGGGGTTTCGAAGGTCCTGATACTTGCCATGATAATACCTACAGCGCGAATGGGAGGATCGCGGCGCCGATCTTGAACGCCGAACTGAAGAAGTCCCCGGACGCGGCGAGCTCGGCGGCGTCCTTGGTATCCGCCGCAAGCTGGTCGGTTTCTCCGGCGATCTTCTCTTCACCGGCCGCCGTCACGCGCGCCGCGCTCGCCAGCGTGGTGAACGAGTCCGCCTGCTCCTGGTAGCCGGCCTCGGTGATATGCCCCTGCTGCCCGAGCACCGCGCGCGCCAACGCGCCTTGCTGGGCGCTGTCGCGCAGGATGTCGAGCGCCGATCCGGATTCGGCAAAGCCTGCGCCCGCGACATCCGCCCGCTGCCCGCCGATCTGCAGATAATTGTTGCGGTCGAGTTGCGATTGCTGGATCGCGGTCGACGCCTCGGTGAATTGCTTGTTCTCCTTGGCGAGACCCGACGCGAGATCGTAGTTTTCCGCCTCGGCGAGGTCGCCCTTTGCCTTCAGCCGCAACCCCTCGGCCTGGATGTTGAGGCCCTTGGCCTTGAGGTCACCCTCTGCCAGTTTTCCGAAGCCGCTGAACAGGTCGGAGACCGCGCCGCCGACGTTGCCGATGGTCGAGGTGCTGATGCCGGCCATGGCTATTGGTCCTTGGTCTGGAGGTTGACGGCCGCCACCACGATATTCGCCGGGAACGGCCGCGACACCCGCCAGCACATGCTGTTGTCGTAGGCGTCGTCGTCCTTGATCCCCTCCTGCGAAATGCCGGTGAACGTGGTCAGCGCCGGCAGCGATGCGCCGTTGTCCTGCTTGGTGTTGGCCGGTGCGAGTCTGGCAAAGGTCCCACCGACATACAGGCCGAGCGTATTGACCAGCTTCATCGCGTAGCGGTGGGAGCGGCTGAGTTTGCCGAACGCCGGACCGTTGCGCGCGCCGCTGTCCGCGGGGAGGATCGGCCGCACGATCTGTCCATCGCTGTTGTAGGTAAAGCCGACCACGATCTGCGTCAGCGGCAGCGCCGCGGCGAATGCGGCCGTGAACAGGCCGCGGCCCGCACCGGCCGAGATGCTGTCGCCATAGGGCACGGTCAGCGACCCGTTGCTGACCACGAAATCGGAAAAGGGCTTGCCCTCGCCCGGGTCGCCGCAATCCAGCCCGCCCGCGAAGACCTGCACGGTCTTGCCGTTCAGGTGCCACAGGCCGTTGATGGTCAGGCCGGTCCCGGTGTCGATGACCGACGTCGGATTGACCGCGTTGTCGAGGAACCACGCCGCGGCCAGATCCGTGACCTCATCCGGCGCATCGGTCAGGATTTCCACATGCCGGATACTGGTGGCGGTGTCGTTCGTGACCATGGTCAGCGCATCGAGATTCCCACCGACCGACGGGCCCGCGCAGACACTCTCGACCACGCGGCCAGACCCCAGTCTGTGGGGATGCCAGGCGTAGAATGTCGGCGGCTGCGCGCTCGCGAGCGAATCCCGCTTGTAGGTAATGCCGAACAGCGCGCCCAGCGTATCGCGGCCCCAGAGGATCGGCGTCACCGCCGATGTGTAGGCCAGTTCGGCCACGCCGGCGCGGATGATGTGCTGGGCCTTGTCGGCGAGGTTCGGCGCGGAGAACTTGCCGGAATACACATCCGGGAAGTATTCCAGCAGTTTCTTCGCCGAGCGCTGCGCAAATACGAGGGTGTGCTCGGTGCGACAGGGCGCGATGTTGGCGCTGCCGTGGCCGGTGACGTTGCTCGCCGCGATGTTGCTCGGAGCGATCGGCCCGGCGGTCGGCGCCTTGACCAGCCATTCGCCGGCCTGCGTTCCCATCTTGATCCCCTGCAAGTCAGGGTCCATCCACAGGATCTTGTTCACGCCGTTCGAGTTGAAGGTGTACGAGATCGCAGCCGCCGGCGACACCACACCATATTGATCGGTCGGCGCGAAGTTGATGGTGCCGCCGTCGATGCCGTTCGCCACGCACGCATCGAAGCGGTTGCCGACGGCGCCGCCGAGATAGAGCCGGCCGTCGTTATAGACGCCGCAGGTCGGCCATCCCGTGGTGTTCGAGTAGACGCCAAACCTCCATGTCGCGATCGGGTTGGTGTTGAGCAGCGAGGCCGCCAGCAGTTCGACGTTCACGCCGGCGCTCGCGGCAGCCGACGACGCAGGCGAGACCACCTGCACTTGCGAGATGGACCCGGTAACCTGGACGAACGCGGTCGGATTGTTGCTCGTGAACGCGGCTGCCATGGTGACCCAGATATATTTGAAGGTCGTCACCTGGTCGGCGGAAATGATCGTCATCGGCGGCCCCGTCTTGATCACGACGTTGTCGCCGGGGATGTCAATCAATCCGACATAGGAGGTGCCCAGAATGGTGCCGTTCTGTGATGAGGCCGGGGCGCTGTTCGATCCGTAGAGAACGAGGTATACGTTGGCCTGGATATCGTTTCCGGTGGCGTTGCCGGACGTGATGGCGCGCATGTAACCTAGATCGGTCGATGGATACACGGTCGCCGATGCGACCGCGTAGGCATTTGGGACCGCCCCGGTGAAATTCTGTCCGACGAAATGTGAGTAGGCGAAGACTGTCGCCGTAGCGAAACTGTGCGTGATCTGCCGTTGCGCGGACAGCGCCGACACCTTGTTGAGCACGCTATCGAACGCAGCGGAGAGCCCGCCGCCACCCGTCATGCTGCCGATATAGGCGATCCCGGCCGGCGCGGGCGGAACGAGATTGAGCAGGCTCGTGACCTTGCCCCAGGTCCAGACCGCCGAGCCCGAGCCCTGCGCGGGCAGCAGCGACCAGTTCTTGGTATCGGCGCCGGGAATGTTGCCGGTGTTGGAGGCGACGAGGGACTGCCAATAGGTATTGGCCCCGGCAACGCCGCTCGGATTGTACGAGACGATGTTGCCGACGGCGTAGGTCGTTCCGGAAGCCCACGCCACCGGTTCCGAAAACAGCCGGATCAACCGCCCGATGTCGGTAATGAGAAAGCCGCGGCCGCCATTGATCGCGGCGCTGGCCGCCGTCGCCTGCCAGAATGTCGGGCTCCCCGCCGGGACGTTGCCGACGTTCTGATCCTGCAGCGACACATAGTTCACGGCCGCCGACGTGACGAACGCACCCGCCGCATAGGCCTTGGTGGCGCTGTAGGCCGGGAACGACACGGTCAGCGTGACGATGCCGGTGGTCGCGCTCGGCGTGAGCTGCGCGCCGTTGCTGACGGGATCGAGATAGGGGCCGTCATTGAAGATCGCCGCAGCAACGGCAAACTGCGGGTCGGCGACGTCGGAGGGCTGTGTCGTGACCGTCAGCGCCTGCGGGGCGACCGTCGGCGACAGCAGGATGTCGGTGGTCTCGGCCTGCACCGGACGGATCGCCGACCACGTCCCGCCGGTGTAGGATGTCGCCAGTTCATGCACCCGCGCCACGGTGGCGCCGGTCACGAGAGCGCCGAGCGTCGCACCGTTGATGGTGGCTCCGGTGATCGCATCGGTCAGTGAGAAGTGTGTGCTGTCGATCTTGGTGGCGAGGAATTGCCGGTTCTCCAGCAGCGGGGTCGAGGCGCCGGGGAAGATCAGCGTGTTGCCGGTGGCCCAGGTGGTCGCCGTGGTGGTCTGCACGACAGCGGGGTTTGCCGCCGATACCGCGACGACGACCTGTGCGTCATTGGTGGTGACCAGATCCTTGCCGCGGCGAAAGCGCATGTAGCCGTCGGTGAACTCGACCGTGACCGGGTCCGACTGCTGGAAATCGAACTTCATCCCGCGGCCGGTCCCGCCGGCGCGGGTATGGCCGGCATGGGCCGAGCCTGGCCGCCGCGTCCATGGCCCGATCTCCGCGGGGAATGAATTCAGGCAGGTTTTCAGCGAGGTGCGATAGTCCGGCTTGTCGAAGCGGCCCTGGGCGAACTCGGATATCTCGCCGCCGAGGAATGACCCAACGACGAATGTTGCATCCGCCATGGCGCTAAAGCCTGCAGCTGATGTAATCGTCGATTGGCGGATCCTCGTAGCCCTGCTCGATCGCGTTCTGCGTCTTGGCGTCGCTGATCCACTTCGAATAGACTTTCGCGACCATCTGGAATTGCGAGGCGGACTGGGTGACCGTATCGCAGATTGCCATGCCGATCCGGGCCGCAAGCCCTTCGCAGAACATCGCATGCATCAGCCGCACGTCTGTGACGTTGGCGACGAACCGCAGCGAGATCGGTCCCGTCTCGCTCGAAACGATGAACCCGTTCTCGAAATTCCAATCGTTGTAGGTATAGCCGGAGGGCGCGCCGAGCCACGGCGTCGTGCCCTTCGGGTTCTGCGGCGCGATGCGCAGGAAGCCGGACGGCAGCTTGAAGGCGCTTCGGGACGATCCCGACAGCACCGACGACGGCCCGCCGAGTGCATAGATGACATTCAGCTTGGTCAGCGCCACGCCGGCTGGAAACTCGGCGCCGCCGATCTCCAGCCATTTGGCCGAGCCGGCGCCGCCGACGAAGACCGTCGTCCACGGGCAGAGCACGCCGGCGCTGCTCCAGTGGATACCTCCGTCGAGCTTTGGGTCGTGGTTGAGGTTGCCGCCCGCGATCGAGGTGTAAATGATGCCGTCCGAGCCGGTGGCGGTCGCGGCCGCGCCATAGGTCGTTGCGGCATTCCACAGCGCAGGCGCCGACGATGGCGTGTTGCCGGTGTTGAGGTCGATCAGGCTCATGTAGGCGACCGACAGGTAGGTCACGACCTGGTTCTTGAAATAGATGGCCGTGGCGCTGTAGGCGGTCGCGGTGCCGGGGACGTCCGAATTGCTGTCCTGCAGCGACATGTAGACGCGATAGGTGCCGTTGCCCGGCGCGGTGTAGACGAGCTCGCCCGGGTAATAGACCGTCGAGGCCACATGCAGCGGGACCGCCAGCGGGCCGAAATACGGCTCCCAATACGTCGTCAGCAGCGGATCGTTGGCGATGTTGTTCGGGATGCGGGAGATCCACAGATTGCCGGACTGGTCCGCAACCACCGAGCCGACGAAATAGGTTACGCCAGGCGCCCACAGCGCAGGCGCCAGCAGCATCGTGTTGCTGTCGATGGCGCGCAGCACCGTGCGGCGGATCGCGCAGGTCCAGTAGTTCGCCTCGAGTTCGGCCTCCCGGAGTTTGTCGTAGCAGGCCGCGATCTCGGAGGCGCCGCGGCTTTGGGGGTCGTCAAACCCCAGCACCGAGTCCATGCGCGTCTGGCCGCAGTGCTGCAGCGCGCGCTGACCGATATCGACCGCCGTCTGGAATGCGCTCATGGCGCGGACGATGCGGTGGGCCCGTCAGGCCAGCAACGCACCGTCAGGCGGGAACGCGGCAGATCCGGGCGTAAACCGCGGTGAAGGTGGCGATGACGAACTTGTATGTGCCGGGCGGCAGGTCGACCGTGACGAACCCGGTGACCGCGGCGAAGGCGGTATGGACCGGAACGAAGGTCGTGCCGTCGGCGCTCGCCACCTGGAGGCCCATGGTGCCGGTGCCGGTGGCGTTGGCCATGATGGCGTATTTTCCGCCCAGCAGCGTGAATGTCGCTGTCGTGGCCGAGATGTTGGAGAATCCTTTGGCTTCGGCCGCAGTGCTGGTCATCGCTACGGACCCATCGATTGCGCCGCGATCTGCAGCGCCGAATTGACCGCCGAGCGCAGCAGCGTCAGGGAGGGAAACTTGGTCGAGTCGTAGGACAGCGTCAGGTCACCGCTGGCCGCAGCACCGAGACCCCTGCCGTGATTGAACTCGGACTGGTCGTTCTTCTTGGCCGGCGTCGCTTCCAGCGTGACGTTGACGAACCTGTTCTGCGCCATGTCTATCCCTTGATGTCGAAGCCGGCGGTGGTGACCTGCTGGGCGTTTTCGAAAAACCGCTCGAACGCCTCCATCGCCTTCAGGACTTCGACCTTGGTTGGCGTCACCCCATCGAGCACCCGGACCTCGAACAGGTCGGTGGCGGTCGACGACGTACCGGTGGTGAAGTCGGAATACTTCGATCCCTCGATGCCACGGGCCAGGCTGACGTAATGGCTTGCCATGCTCTCGGTCCCTTCCTTCAGACCGTAAAGTTGACGGTCATGCCCATCTTGCCGGTGCCGGTGGTGATCGCGGTGGTGACCGTGCCGACGATATCGAAATAGCCGCCCGGATCTGACGAGAGGCCGACGGCCTGCCACAGCGGCTGGTTGCGCTTGAGCGGCGTATAGGTGCCGCTCTCGTTGGTGACGTCGGTGATGGCGACCGCGGTAATCGTGACCGCGGACGCGAAGAAGTCCTGATCGATCGCAGCGGCAGCCAGCAGCGCGGTCGGCTTGCCGCCCTCGCCGTCGGTCGCATAATAGAGCCCGATATCGATGGCGCCGGCGGCCTGCGTCTCGGTGTCGAACAGGATCTGCTTGATCTTGCAGTTCGACGGCACCCGGACGAACTGGTAGGTCGCGTTGACCGAGGACGCGGCAACGCCGACGACGTCGCCGGATGAGACCGATACCAGCGGCGCGGGTCCGCCCTCGCCGGCGGTGTTGGGGACGACGGGATTCGCATCGAGGTTGGTGATCGGAGTGGATTTGACGTGATCGACAGCCATGGTGCTTGCTCCCTTACGGCGTTACGTCAGCGGCGGCCGAGGTGTCGGCGCAGTCGCATTCGAGCAGTCGGCCGGGCTCCAGCCTGACCGCGCCGCACGACATCATGGTGTAGAGCTGCCAGGGCAGGCCCGAGAGGTCGGGACGCTGACGGACATCGTCCTGCCGCTCCATCCACAGGCCGAGATAGAGGCCAGATTTCGCGAACGGGATGTTGGATCGGACGCTCGATGCCGACGGCAGCCGCTCCGAATAGACGATGTCCCAGCCCAGAAGGCGGGTGACCTTGCCGTCGGTCAGAACCGGACGCTCGGAGAATTCGGTCGAGACCACCTGCACCTGATTGAGCAGGTCGGATTCGCCCTGGCTGTTGGTGACCCAGGTCAGCGTCTCCGCCTCCATGTCGACCTGCGCCTTGCGCATGATGCGCTTGGCTTCGATCATCTTGGCGACGGTGAGGCCGGAGGCCGCGGCCGAGCCGAAGGTCGACGCCACGGTCCACGAAGACGAGATCGAGGCCCAGGTCTCGGATGTGAAGCTGGCTCCGTCGGTGCCGAGCAGCGCGGTGCCGAACGCGGCCGCGATGAGGCGGTCGTCATATTCGCGGTTGACGGCGGCGGCGGTCGCGGCGATTTCCTGCGACTGCGGGTCGATGGTGGTCTTCAGCTTGTCGAAGGTGTCGATGAGCTGGGCGCAGTCGCGATCCACCGGGGTGACCCAGCGCCTGACGAAGTCGATGTCCTGCCGGCCGATCGGCGCGAAGCGGCCCGTAGGCGGCTTCATCTGCACCGCGCCGGCGTACTGGATCGGGGAAGCCTGCTTGCCGACGTGGCTTCCTTCCATGACCCGGCCGCGCAGCTTCGAGGTCTTCTGCTGCAGCTTCAGGTCGAGGATCGTGGAATATTGCGTCGTGAAGAGTTTCGAGAGGTTCTCGGACATGGCTTTCCCGCCTTCGAGGATTGGTGAACGTCAGCGGTCGTGTCCGGGCGAGAGATCGCGCGCGGGGACCTCGGCGCGAAACCTCGCGCCTGCAAACAATCAGCCGTGTCCTTGCGGGGGCCGTGACTTTTAGCGGTAGACCGGCCGTGTCCTTGCGGGGGCCGGATGGTGACGGGCGGGACCATGCCCCGCCCGAACATGTCAGATCAACGCACCGGGGTCATTTGTAGCGGTCGGGGTCGAGCCTGACCTGAAGCTGGTCGCGGGCATCCTGGATCCGCCGCAGCGCCGCCGGGTTGTTCATGTCGGCCGCCTGCAGCCCGCCCTTGGTCGGGTGGGCGCAATAGGTGCTGCCGCTAATCACGCAGCCCTTGGCGTTGCAGGCCGTGGCGCAGGCCGTGCGGGTCAGGCCCGGAAATGGCTCGGTGCGCTTCGGCTCGGGGGCGGCGGCGCGCTTCGTCTTCTTCGTGGTCTTCTTCGTGGTGCGCCTCGGCGCCGGCGCGTCGAACTTCACTTCGTCCTCGGCGACGTCGCTCATGCCACAACTCCCGTGATCATCTGGTTCAGCCGATCCATCTCACGCCGCTCGGTGATGCCGCCGGCGAGATAGCGCTCGGTCCATGCCTTGTCGGCCTTCAGTTCGTTGCGGCGCGAGACCGCGCCCTCCATCGTGACCACGTCGCCCTTGCCCTGGGTGCCCGCCCCCTCGAAGGTGTCCTCGCGGGTCGACGCGCCGATCTTGCGCATCGCTTCCATCACGGCCGCATATCCGATCTGGCCCTCCAGCGCCTTGACGCCCTCCTGGCTGATGCCGAGCCGGCGCGCGCCCTCGATCGCCTGCAGGTGGTTGTAGTCGAACTTGTCGCCCCAGTTGGCGCGGAGCGTGGTCTTTTCCTCGGTCAGCTTGCCGGCGGCGAGCGTACTTTCGGTTGCAGCTTTCGATTCCAGCGCTTTCGCAACCGAGGCCGCGACAGCAGCGGCTGCCGCCTTGCTCAGCCCGGCCTCATGTGCGGTCGCGCGCAAGGTGTCGGCTACCGTTGCATCTGATATCGCTGAGAGGTCATACTCCTTGGCCTCCTTCGGCGCGCCGAGCCGCTCGTGAAAGGCGCGGATGTCCTCCGGCCTGGCATCGGGCTTTGGCATCTTGACCAGCTGATCGGCCGGGACGCCGAAGTGCCGTTCGAGATCGCGCGCGACCTTGGCCGCGGCGCCGAACGCCTCCTTCGGGTTGTCGAGCTTCCAGCCCTTGTTCTGGGCATGCCCGATGATATCGGCCTCGACACCGTCGTGCCATGCTGGCGCGGGCGGCGGGGGCGTGGTCACAACAGGCGGCGGGGTGGTCGTAACGGTCGTATCAGTCATGGCCGTGTGCTCCTTTAGCGGGCCGGGTGTATTTCTCGACCAGTTGCTCCGGCGACAGGTCGAGATGGTCACGGATGCGCAGGTACACCTCGCGGCGGCCCTCCAGCACCCATGTACGGTCGCGGTCGCCGGGGACGACGCATGTCTCGGCGGCGCGGCAGAACGGAATCAGGTCGGTCAGGATCGCCTCGCCGGCCGGGGTGTTGAACGCGAGCTGATAGGCGCGCTTGCGGTCGGCGACGATCAGCAGCGCTTGTTCTGGCGTCACTGCGGGACACCCTGCAGCACGCCGGCCTTGGCGGCCACCGCGCGCGCCTTGATGATCGCGGCCTGCGCCGGCGCGGCATCAAGCTGCTGCTTCTGCGCGGCCTGCTTGGCGCGCATCTGGCGCTTCGCCGCGACGGCCTGCTCGTCGGCCATCCAGCGCTCCGGCACGTTGTTGATGCGCGCGATCTCGGGCGTCGCGGTGTCGAAGTCGAACGGATCGAGCAGGCTCATGTCCTGGGTGATGTTGACCAGCTCGCGGACCTGCTCGAGCGTGCGCAGGAAGCCGGCCGCGTTGCCCGCGCTCGCGGCGAGCGACAGCGGCGAGGTGTCGGTGACCTCGGCCTGGTCGATCAGGCTGCGGCGCTGGCCGCGCGCGGCCTCGACCAGCCGCGGTGGCACCGGGTCGGTCATGCCCATCTCGAACAGCAGATCGAGTTCGCGCGGCACCATGCCGCCGACATATTCGGTGTGCTGCCGGCCGAGCGTCGGCGCCACCAGCATGCCCTTTTCGTTGACCAGCTCGATCACCTGCGTGGCGGTCATGTTCGGATGTTCGGACAAGACCTTGAACAGGCTGACCAGAAACACGTCGTCGATGATGCCGCGCTCCTCGCCCATCATCTTCTCGGAGATCTGGATATCGCCGGTCGGCAGGGTGTGCACCAGCAACTTGCCGTCGGCGCTGACGCCGCCCTTGTTCTGCGATCCCGGCCGCATGTCCATCGCCACCACGCCGTCATCGGCCATCAGCAGCACCGGGTCGGCGGCGCGGTGGCCCTGCTTCAGGAATGTGGTCTTCTCCGCGTTCAGCGTCTTCAGCGACGGCAACACGATCATGGCTGGGCCGCGGCCGTAGACCTCGCCCGGGGCCTGGTCATAGCGGCTGACCGCATAGGGGAAGCGCTGGTAGCCGCGCTCGGCGGCCATCAGGCAGTGGCCCTCGACCGAGACATAATGCGAGGTGAACGGAAACCGCCTGGCATCGGCCGCCTGCGGATCGTAATCGTCATCGCGCGGCTTGACGCAATGCAGGAACACGAACGCGGCCTGGCTGTCCTGCTCCAGCGCCGGCACCAGATTTTCCGGCAGCGCGTCGCGGCCCCATTTCTGCACCGCCTGATAGGCGGTGAGCCGGAACCAGCGGATCATCCGGTCGACCTTGCCCTGATGGTTCTCGCCGTAGAAGGTCTCGCCGAACGGCACCGATTTGTAGCGCAGGCCCTGGCCGCCGCCGAACCAGCGGTTGTCGAAGCGGTCGATATACATGGTGGAATTGCCGAACGCGCCGAGCGACTGCCAGTTGTTGTAGTTCTGCGCCGCGAAGTTGGCCGCCGCCGAGTAGCGCATCCGGAACAGAAGCTTGGTCGTGCTCTCGAACCACAGCCGCGAGGCGCGGTCCTTCATCACGTAGTCGTCGCCCATCAGGCCATGCCACTGCATGTTGCGCGGCGTCACCAGTGAATCGGCGATCGCGCAGAACCTGTGCAGCGCCAGTGCGCCCGTGGCGTCGACCTGCTGCTGCGTTTTCTTGCCGCCGGGGGTCTCGTAGCTCTGGTAAAAGAAGGTGTTGCGCGAGGTCGGCAGGATCAGCTGCGCCACCTCCTCGCAATGGGCCCCGAGCATGGCGCGCGCCGACTGGAAGTAGCCGAATTCGCGGATGATGCCGGCCACGATCCGGGATTCGCGGTCGCTGATATAGCGCGCGGGCTTGCGAGCCTTCGCCGGGTCGTCATAGGGGACGATATCAGTGGACGAGGCGCTTGGCATCGGGGTCCTGCGGATCGAATGTCGGATCGAGCCGGCGATCGGCGACCACCCAGCGCTGCACGCATTTGAACAGTTCGACGCGGTCCTGGTCGTTGAGCTTGAGCCGGTCCGCCAGCCTGCGGAAGTCGTCGCGCAGCGCGGTCTCGGTGCGGTAGATCACCGCGTCCTTGACCCGCCTTCCCATCCTGTCGATGACGTCGGCTATGACCGCGCCCGACTTCGCGACCTTGGCCGCGCTCACCAGACACGGCAGCGACGGTTCGGTGAAGCCAGGAATGGCCAGCGGCAGGATCACCGCCATGGCCTCGTCATAGGTGTGGGCCAGCACCGACAGCAGGACCATCCCGGTGTGGCCCCTGGCCTCGGCGAGCGCCCGCACCTGCCAGCTGCCGCGCAGGTCGAACGCCACGATTTTCTCAATAGCCAGCACTCTTGGGGCCTCCGGTCATGCCGAACAGCGAGGTCACCGCCAGCGAACCCGACGGGCCGAGCTGCTGCTGTTGCTGCAGCATCCCCATCCGTTTCTTGCGCTGCTCCTCGGTCTCGCCCGCGACCTGCTGCGCCAGCGTGTTGCCGAGCCCGAGATCAGCCCCGGCCGCCGACAGTCCCGGCATCGGCCTCGCCATGGTCAGGCCGTCCCGGCCCGGGCGGGCGCCGGCTTTGCGGCATCCTTGGCATCCTCGTCAGCCTGCTTCCTGGCCTCGGCCGCCGCGGTCTCGGAGGCCTTGGTTGCGAGTGCGAGCGCGGCCAGGGCCGTGTCATGGTTCGACTTCGCAGCCGACAGCGCGGCGTTGGCCTCGTCGACCTTGGCCTCGGCCTCGACCAGTTTCTCCAGCGCGGCATATTCGGCGTGCTTCTCGGCCGGCATGTCCTTGAACGGCGAGCCGTAGCCCTTCTCGATGTGGCCGCGAATCCGGACCGCGTTCTTGCCGAAATGGGCATCCTCGAAGCCGCGGAGCTTGTCCTTCGCGGTCCCGGCCGAGGCGCGCGGAGCGGGATCCGGCGCAGCGACCATTGATTTCTTCGTCGGCTCGGGATCGGGCTTTGCAGGCACGGTGTCGTTCTTGTCAGCGGACATGGGCAAAACTCCGGAAGGGGTGCATGCTGACGGTGGGCGGGATCAGATCGACCAGCAACGCACCGTCACTGCCCAGTGAAGACGTCGAAGTCCGTGCCCATGGCAACGGCGCCGACGGCGGCCTTGGCCCGGAAGCCACCGAGCGCCACGGCGCGCGCGGCGCGCTTCATCATCACCGCGGTCCGTGTCGCCGACATCAGGTCGTCCTTCAGCTTGACGATCTGGCCGTCCTTGCGGTGATAGAACCGGTATTCCTCGAACCATTCCGACAGTTGCGCCGCCACCTTGAGCCGGCCCGACTTCATGCGCTCGTCCATCTCCAGTATCCCGGCCTCGGTCGAGATGCCGCGGTGATCGCCCCAGTTCGCATGCTCGCCCAGCATGACGAGATCCTGCTTCCGGTACATCGCTGCCAATGGCTCGCCGCTCCCCTTCTCGCGGTCGCCGCCGTCCTTCGGCCAGGCCACCGGGACCGCAGCCCCGACCGGCTTCATGGCGGCGGCATGCTGGATCGGCAGCGCGTCGGCAACGCGATAGCAGTGGTGGACGTGGATCACGTCGTTGTCGCGGTCCCACAGGATCAGCACGGCGGCGAACGGATGGCCGATGCCGAAATCGATCCCCCACAGCTTGACCCAATGCGCCGGGATATACTCGATCGGCGGCTCCGAGATCGCCCCCTCCGGCATCATGAAGATGCGGCCGCTCCCCAGCATCGGCACGCCCTTGGCGCGTGCCTCCCGCTCATGCGCCAGATAGCCGGAAAGCATGCGCTCCTTGGTCTGCACCGAGATGTGGGTGGCCTCGTCGATGGTGATCGTGGTGACCTCGCGATCCTTGTCCGGCTCGTCCAGATACCGGATAACGACATCTGAGCGCCCTTCCAGCGGCGTAAAGGTCAGCCAGGCAATGCCGTCGCGCTCGCCGATGCGGGTCAGCCCCTCGCTGTAGATCGCAAGCGGTGGCTCCTCGTCGAACCATATCCAGTCCAGCCCCTCGCCCTGGAACTTTTGCCGCCCCTGCTCGTAGCTCTTGAACTGCGCCGTCGAGATGCCGCCGGAGATGTGCCGGACCTGGATCGTGTCGTAGGCGTCGGTGACGCCGCGCGCGAGCGACACATCGACAAAATCATCCTTCGGAATCATGCCGGCGCCAAAATCCACCTCGACACCGTACTGCCCACATAGCTTGGTCTGACAGACGTTGCGGGTATCCAGTGATGTCACGCCGGCGATCCAGCCCTTGGTCGGGTGATCAAACCGCCGTCCTTGCCACCAGTCAGGGTATCGTCCGGTCAGGTGGCACGCCGCCTCGAATGCTCCAGTCTCCGACTTCCCGAGCCGGTTGCCGGCCATCAGCAGGCGCTCGCGCTTCGTCCGGCCCAGAGCAAGATGAACCTTCTGTTTGTGATACGGCGAGAAGCTCAGTATCCGGCCCTGATAGGTCAGTTTCGTCGCCGCCGCCTCCAGTGCCTCGGCAATCGCAAGCTTGGCCTCGCGGTCCTCACTGCCCATCAATCACCTGGAACTCGGCATCAATCGGCTCCGGAAGGCCAAGCAGCTTCGTCGGATCATGCCCAAGCCTGACCAGTTTCTCCGCGGCGCGCCTGATCCTGTCCTCAATCCCCTTGTCAGTGGTGTCGGTGACCGTCTGCTTGACGCTGATCTTCTGCTCGACCGTGTGCCCCGCCAGTCCGACCAGATGCACCGCCGCCTTCAGTTGGTCCTTGTCGCCATCCCGCCGTGCAATCTTCTTGATCGTCGCAATCCCCAGCAGGGCCGAAGACCGAATTTCCTTGATCGCCAACTCGTTGATCGCAGCCAGGATCTTCTCGTTGTGGAAAAGCCGGTGAGCACAAACCCGCAGAGCCCCGTGACTGAAATCCGAGTATCCCGCCGCCCGGGCAATCTGCCAATCTCGCGCCAGAGGGAACTGTACCGCAGCAACCGCAAACCGCCGCTGTGCCGGGTTCAATGCCAGCATCGCCGGCCCAAGGCTCTCCTCGTCCAGATCCGGTATTTGCGAAGTTCCCTTGGGTTCCTGAGCCATGCCGTAACAAATTACGGATCAACCCGGATCAGCAACGCACCCTGAATTTCCAAAAATCGGCCGCCAAATTTCCACAAGTCACTCTAATTCCTGGGAGAAGCCGCGAAAGAGGGAGGGAAGGTCGATTTATACGGTGGGGTCTCCGATCTGCCCCCACCCCACCCCTACCCCGGTCTTTTCTCAATGATACCAATGATATACCGCTTCGCATATGCTTCGCAGCCGCGCCAGGCATCATCTCGATCTAACGACCCATTAACGCGAATGTCCCCATGCAAGGGACAATCAATCGAGCAATATCAATGGGTTGCATGCAGCGTGTGTCAGTCACGTGTCAGAGTGATGACTGACTGCCAGATCGTTGACAAAGTCAACGGTTAGGTCATGCAGCAGATAGACGAGGTCATTCCCCACAACTGTCAATCCCGCATGCCTTGAGATCGTCTGACCATCAGGCGTCTGGCTGCATCGTTGATCTCGCTGAGCGTCTGGCGCAACGGGAACTTGATACCGAGAGTGATGATATCATCGCGCCTGATGCGCTGGATCTCGGTGAGATGGTCTGCGATTGATTTGAAGTCCTCGACCAGAGGCATGTGCATCCTCGCGCTTGCGCTCGTCAGCGGTCCTCGCTCGCAAGTCTCGCTGTGGAAGGATTGGGGTGCGCGCGCGATGCGGGACGCGCGATGAACTTGCTGTGGATTTTCGCGTCTGTCAAATGGCCTGATATTCCTCAATGATTTCAGCGGCGATTGTTCGTATACAAACGATCTGTTTGGCGTTTGGTGCGTTGGTCGGGCAAATCAGCGACTTTACGTTCTTAAAGTGGATGAGGAAGCACGATCGGCCGCAATCTCGCTCCTGGCGAAGGGCATGGCCACACCGAGCCAGGTCGCAGCGCTTGCCGGCGTGTCGCCGCAGCTCGTGGCATATTGGATCAAGGCCGCGGGGATCGACTGGCGAAGGGCGTGGTTACGTCGACAGGCTGGGATGTGGCGCCGGGAGATTGCGGCGCTCAATGGCAAGGTGATTCGCCCGCTGACGAAGAAGGAGCTACGGCACCGTGCGAGCCTCGCAAAGACAGGTTGGGACGCAAAGGCGCACGCGAAGAATGGAAGCGCGCATGGATGAGCCTCGGGTGTGGCAGATCAAGTGCCCAGCCTGCGAGCACATCGGCACCGTCTATCTGACGCAGAGGCGATTGCGTCAGGTCAACCTCAAATGCAGCAAGTGCCAGGGAAACGGCGAGGCCTGATTTTACATCTGTAACATTTTGTGATCACATTCCATTTGACATTTGTAAAATCCGTGCTACCTTGCGATGGTCAGCAACGGAGCAACGCAGATGACCACCACCGAGCAAGCCCGCCGCGAAGCCGCCCTTGAGCAGGCCATTCGCAACGTCGCCCAGGCCAAGCGCGAGGGCCGCATCCTGTACGTGACCACCGAGCTCTACCGCCTGCTTGGACAGGAGTCCTGAGCCATGCAACACGATCACCACGTCTCTGCCTGGATTGAGCACATCCTGATCCAGCTCGAGCAGGCCCTCGGCATCACACGGCCCGCAACCTGATCTAACCACCAACCAGAGCCCGTTGGCGCGGGCCAAACCTAGAGGACAAAACGATGACCACACTGAACCAGCTTACCCGAGATCAGGCCAAAGCGCTGCATAGCCGCCTCGTGGCTCGCTACAATGACCGGATCATGACCGATCGCGAGATTAGCCGCTTGGCTGTGATGTGCTGGCGGGCTTTCAATCGAGCCTACGGGCTGCCTCACATCAACGTCGCGTTGTGAGGTTGCCATGTTCAGGATCCGGCCGAAGATTGAGAAAGTGGCCGGCGGAGTTGGCGCCCCGCCGGCCTGTCACCCATCCACGCGCCAATGGCCTAGAGGACCCAAGGAGCAGACAGATGACGAGCGACGATACCACGAAACGGGCGGCCCTGAAGCTGCTGGAGCGGGGTATGGTGACCCAGAGCGAGGCCGCGAGGCTAGCCGGTGTGTCCCGGCAGCTCATGCGCCACTGGGCACGGGAGATCGACGTGGAGGCCGCGCGGGAGGCTGTGCTGGCCAACCTGTGGCAGCGAGCGCCGCGCCAGCGCTGATTTGCGTCGGCGCGCCGCGGCGCTCGCCTTCCCCGCCTTGCGCTGGTGCCGTTTTAGTTCCGCTTCTGACATCAGAGAGAAGCGCCTTTTGCCCATTTCGCGGGCCTTTTTCTTCGTGAACAGCCACGACGGCCGCTTGGAACCAACATTCGCTGGTTGCCTCGGCTTCTTGCGCTTCATCAGCTGCTCACGGGTAGCCGCGAACCGCTCATCGTCGACCACCAGCACCAGCGCCATACCGGTGCCCTTGAGCATCTTGCCGAGGCTCTCCCATCCGAACTTCCGGCGCAGCGGGGCAGCGCGGTCACGGGTTGGCTTGCCGGGCGTCATGGTGAGGAGCTTCTGAACGTTGCCCTTGGTGAACTCTCCGGCCATGTCGATTTGCTCGAGCGTGGTGTCGAGATCCTCGATCCGGTCGAGGAACGCCTCCTGGAGCGCCTCGTAGTCGGTGATGACGCGGTAGAGCTCGTAGGAGGCGGGCTCGGTCATTTCAAGGCCTCGGAGCAAAAGGCCACGCTCCCATGACCAAGCCGGCCATGAAGATCGCGGCGAATGGGACCACCAAAATCATCGTCAACGCTGTGGGCTTGGTTGCGAGCCCTATGGCGACCCCAGCCGCAGCGCCTGACAGCAAGGCCATGACCATTTGCAACAGCACAATCATTTCATGGCCTCGTCGATCATGGCCCGCCATCCAGCCTTCCACGCTTTGCCGGCCAGCCAGTCGGCCTTCTCGCCTCCGCAGTCAACGGCGGCCATCATCGCCTCTGTCGGCTCGCACATGGCCTCGATCGCGGCGCGGGCTATCTCCGCACACTGCGCGTCTGTGGCTATGAGCAGGCATTCTCCGGTGCTATCCCGGGATAATACCTCCCCGATCGCCCTCGCCACTCGCTCTCGCATCTCGCTCATTTTCAGGTCTCCGGTGGGGAGCCAATTCAAGGCAGCGTGGATCATCGTGTTCACCAACAGCCGCGAGGGCCGCGGTGACCATTCCAACCGTTACGACCGGCGAGGGCATCGCGGCGATAGCGGCGCGGGCTAGAGCTTCAGCCTCGGGGTTGCTCAAGGATGGCTTGATCGAACGGAGTATCTGTCCGATTCGCTCAACTACCTCGTTCTCGCGTTCGGCGCAGTCCAGCACGAGCGCACGGTTTGCGGCCGATAGACTGGCAAGCTGCCGGCCGTAGTCCATCCCGCGCGAGACCGCACAACCGCCTTCGCCGAGGCGCCCATCATCACAGCCGTTCCCGCCGGCCTCATGCGCTGCCACGTAGAGCGGGCAGAACTCAATTCTGGAATGCGGGCAATCGCTCATCGCGTCGCTCCATGATCGTGCCAGGTGCACAGCCGAATCCCAAGCTTGCGCTGGTACATGTAGACGGTACGGGCCGACAGCCCCAGCGCATCGGCGAGAATGAACGGATCGACGGTCGGATTGGCTCGGAGGTAGGCGTCACGCTCCGCGGTGAACATGCGCGCGCGGCGGATTGGGAAGAGATCGGGGGCGTGTACGGTCATGCCGCCCTCCGTTCCATGACCCTGTAGGCGAGATGGCTGTGTGCGGGGCAGTACGACAGGCCCCAGACCCGCGGGTGATTGCAGAACACGAACGGGCCATCGCCGTAGGCCCAGCGGCAGCCGTCCGGAGCAAGGTCAACCAGATCGACGTTGCCGGGGCGGACGTCGGCGATGCGCGCCACGAACGGCGGTGGCGGCTTCGGTCCGCTCGCGGCCTTGCGAGCCTGGATGTCGGGGCGAGGCTTGCTCTGCGCCTTGGCTGGCTTCGTGGTCCGGATTACGATCTTCCGCGGTGTGGCGAGCCCAATGCGCTTGCCCCGGCCGATCGCGGCGTTGCGGCTGAACCGGGTTTTAAACCGGGCGTTTATCGCCGCCGCTGCCTCGCTGTACGGCTCTCCTCCCGTCTTCACGAGATCGGTCAGCATCGCGTCCTGTTCGGGTGTCCATGTCATCGCTTGCGTCCCAGCAATGCCGCGAGCTCGGGGCTGACCGTCAGCCCACTGCCGGACCCTTTTTGCATTTCGAGCGGCTCGCTGGGTCTATCCTCAGATAGAGAAGGTTCTATCCTTTGGTTTTGGTTAGCATTGCTATTGGATTGCACATGCATCCGTTTTGCTCCGGGTTTGCTCTTCCATCTGATGTCTGCCGCGAGTGCTCGTTTCTTCCTCAGCTCCTGCACCTGGAGCCACGTATCGGTCAGCCTGCCTTGCGACACGAGGCCGCCGATCGCCGTCATGGGTCGCATGACCTTTTCCTTGATAGCCTGCCACCGCCGCGGCGTGACCCCGCCGATGATCGCGAGTTCGGAGTCGTCGTCCTTGAGCCGGCCGCCATGCCGCCACATGACGAACAGCAGCCGGCAGTAGACGCCAAACTCTTCCGCCGACATGTGCGTTGTGTCCGCGAGCAGCGCGTCGGTCTTCAGCGGCATAATCGGCAGTTCGGCCATGGGATCACGCAGCTTTCCGCTTGGTCTCGGCTCTCAATTGGCGCGTCATCAGGTCACGCAACCGGCTTTCGAGTTCGACGCGCCGTCTCGACCGAGGCCTCGCGCGCGCCAATTCCGATTTCGTTCGCTCGATTCGCTCTCTGGTCTTCATCTTGTCTTCCTTCCTCATCCTGTCCTGCTCAATGGTGGAGGGCTCGTGATCCGGACAGACCAGACCATTCCCCGCCGGTGAGGCAGGGTTGGCGGTCGTCCGGGGGTCGTCTGCTCAACGGAGCCAGGGACGCTTACCGGAGGCACTGACTGGCGGATGCATCAGCGGCCGGAAGACTTGTTCGCTCAATCCGAGCGTGACGAGGGGCACCTTCCTTACGACCAGACCCCGTGTGGCGCTGTCATCAACTTCCGTCCTTGCGCCTTGCGTGACATGCCCCGGACCGGTCTCCGTGTGAGGGCATGCCGAGCAGGTCATGTCTGTGTTGCCTCCATGCGCTCTGCGGCCTCGCGCAGCACCTGGTTGACCGTTTGTGGGCCCCACGGCTTCACCACGACGCGGCAGCCTTCCGGCGCCAGCGCGCGCTCGACCCAATAGGCGCAGACGAGCTGGCAGTGCCGGTCTGTCGAAATGATCGTGGATCGCTCGAGGAAATCGAGGACGGCCTTGATGCGGTTGTCGAGATCGCCACGGGGGTGGCCCTTGGGCGGGCACAGCGCGAGATAGGCGCTGAACGATCCCAGGATCCGACGCTGCATCCAGCCGCGATGGGTCATCAGCAGCACGCCGGCAGCGTCGCGCCACTTCACATAGCTCGGCGCGAGGTGCACCTTGCCGGTCGTTGCCTTCGTGCTCGATCGCCAGATGCGGTTGACCGACGGCGGGTAAGGCAGATCGAAAGACAGATCATCGTTGGAGGTGAGCACATCCATCAGGCGACGGCCCTCGCGATCGCTGCTTGCCCGAGCGGCGTGTCAGCCAGCATCCCCAAGGCCGCCATGTACGTTTCGACGATGGTCTCATGTTCAAGACGGTCGTTGGCGTCCTGCTTGCGCATCCTGATGACGGCCCGGAGCGCCTTGACGTCGTAGCCGTTGCCCTTGGCCTCGGCGTAGACGTCGCGGATGTCATCGCCGATCGATTTGCGTTCTTCCTCCAGCCGCTCGATGCGCTCGACGATGGATTTGAGTTGGTTGTTCGTGTCCGTCATCGCATGAAGCTCCAGCTCGGGTTGTCGAGGCATTCCCGCGGGAATGTCTCATCCATCACGCGCCCCATTCTGATCTGCTCGATGGTGGCCCGCAGTCCCTCCAGCAACCCGCGTTCCACCAGCACGTAGCCGGCGGGGATTGGTCCGGCCGCTGCGGGGGAGGATTCCACAGCGGCCGGTTCACCTGCGCCATATGCCGTTGCTGGCACGCTCTCACCGGGGCTGTTGTGAGGCGCTGAGGATGGCGCGGGTGAAGTCTGGAATGGGTTTGCGAGGTCGAGGACGGGATGCATCATTTGAACCAAATCCCGGTTGGCGCGACGTAGCCGAATAGTGAGTTGAGTACGGAGTTACCGGCTGATGGCGTGGTCCAGACAAAATCTGCGGCAACCTGCCGCATTGCCTCAATTAAGACATGATGCCGTCGCCGTTGTGGCGCTCGCTCTGAGGTTGCAACGGCGCAGCGTGCACGGGGGCAGTCATGGGGGATGTTGTTCTGTGGTCTCATGCCCGCGCCTCGACGACAGGGCGCGGCACGTCGGCGGGCCAGTCACAGCCATCGGGCCATTTGTCGGAGAACCAGCGCAACGCGGTCTCCAGCCGGCCAACCGTGATGTCGGCGCCCTCTTCCTCCAAGGCCTTGAGCCGCTTGCCGTCATTCAAAGCGCGGGAAGAGACGGTGGATAGGGGCACACCTTCGGCCGCACCATATGCGCGCGCGACCTTGAGCAGTTGTTCAATTGCTGACATGGGCGCAATATCGGTAGGTGTACCGGTTTTGTCAACGGTAAACTTGCCGGATGCACATCTATGGCGTTCCGGTCATCCTACCGGAATGGATCATGAGACACTTCTGGCCAACATCGAACGGCACCTAAAGGCCAAAAAGGTCAGTGCCGACGCCATATCCAAACTCGCGAAGCGTCCGGACGCTATCCGCAATCTGCGCCGCCGCGTCAAAGGCGAGTTCGACGGCAGCATGACCCTCGACACCCTGATCGATATCGCGCGCGCTCTCGATATACCGCCATGGGAACTGATGCGGCCGCCAGGAGCGGCCGCGAGCGCGGACGAGCTGCGCGACCTCATCGACCAGCGCATTGAGGATCGGCTGGCGGCCTCCTCAAATACCCCCAAAAGAAAAATCCGGTAGCACTACCGATTTCTCTTGACCGGTACGAATACCGGTTTTAAGGTGGCCTCCGTAGCAAGGAGCCGCCGACCATGTCCGATATCCCCTTCACCCAGTATCTCCGACCGAACGGCCGCGCCGTTGAGGTGTCGATCGACCGTCCCGAGGAAATCTCCAGCCTCGCGCGCCGCATTATCGAGAGCGGCTTTCAGTTCGAATGCGAGGAACTGACTACCGGCCACGCCTCGTTCACGATCGCCGGCCCGGATGGAGACGAGGACATCGAACTCGTCATGAATGGCCCGGGCGTCCCTGCTGCCGTTGACGAGCTGGTCAAGCGCTTCGCCGCCAAGATCGGGGTCACCGCATGACCCTCACCGACAAAATCATCGCCACCCTTTTCGCCATGCTCGCGGCGCCAGCGATCGCCGTGCTGATGGGGCTCGTGTTCGGCGGAGTTGGATCATGAGCGCGGCCCGAGGCTGGAACTCATGGACGAGCACGGAGATTTCGCGGCTGCGGCGCAATTACCCGACCATGACGCCTGCGGAATTGGAAGCCGCATTCCCGAACCACTCGATCAAATCGATCCGAACGACTGCGAGCCATCACAGGATCAGCAAAGACGTTGGCGCCCGCAAATGGCTCCGGATCGCCGCAGCTCACGTCCCGGTTTGTAGTTTCGCAATCGCGCTCAGGAGCATCTGATGACCCCCGCCCGTCACCGCACCCTCGCCACGATCCGCGCATGCGACACGGCGCCGCCGACCGACAGCCGCAACGTCCTGTTTTTCGTCCTCTCGGACTTCGGCTATTGCCGCAAGACCGGCCGCAAGATCGGCATGGAGTGGGTTGCCCGCGACCCCGCCAACATGAGCCGGCGTGAGACGCTGATCGACATCCGCTCGGGCGAGCTGCCGAACGTCGTGCAAATAATCGAGGTGGAGTTCACCTCCGCGGGCATCAGCTCGCGAGATGTGACTGAGGATATGCTTTCCGAGGTGGAGAGCGTCTGCCGGCCCGAGCATGCCGAGATCATGTCGAAGTTCGATCGGGCTATCGCGGCCCTCGACCATCTCGTCGACGAACGCAAACATTGGAGCGCGTGATGCAACCGCGAAACTCTGACCCTGTCGTTCTCGTCCACACGTCCATCCCGCTCCTGACCGGCGCCGTCGTGTCCGTGTTTGCGATCGCGATCTGCTTCATGTGGGCCGTGTATCTGTTCTTGGCCCTGGCGCGGACGGTGGCGCCGATTCTTGAGGGGATTTTCGGATGAAGATCACAGATCCAGGCATCTACCGCGACGTCTCGGACGCCGACTACCGCTCCGATCCGTGCCCGATTGCGTCCCTCACGCAGTCGCTCGCCAAGATCATCACCGAGCGGTCGCCGTGGCACGCCTGGACCGAAAGCCGCAGCCTCAACGCGGATCACGAGCCGGAAGACGACGCGAAATTCGATCTCGGCAACGCCGCGCACGCGCTCATTCTAGGTCGCGGCAAGGATTTCGAGGTGCTGTCGTTCAAGGACTGGCGCACGAAGGATGCGAAAGCCGCCCGCAAGGCAGCCGCCGAGGCTGGCAAGATCGGCATCCTCACGGAAAACTATGACCGAGCGTTCGACATGCGCAAGAGCGCAGAAACTCAGATCGCCCGCCATCAGGATTGCAACGCCTTCACCAACGGCACGGCCGAGGTGATGATCGCGTGGGAGGAGGACGGCGTTTGGTTCCGATCGCTGGTCGACTGGCTGCACGACGATCTGAGGACTATCGACGATTTCAAGTCTACCGGCATGTCGGTGGCCGAGCACGTGCTCGGCCTCCGCGCCGAGGCCGGCGGCTGGCACATCCAGGCAGCATTCATCGAGCGCGGCCTCGACATCCTCGACCCCACCGGGGCCGGGCGCCGCCGCTTCCGCTTCATCGCCCAGGAGACGGACGATCCGTTCGCGCTCAACGTCATGCACATGACGGAACACTGGATGACGATGGGCCGCAAGCGCGTGAATGCGGCGGTCGATATCTGGAAGTCGTGCATCAGGACGAACCGCTGGCCCGGCTATTCGCGGCACAGCATCACGCCGGACTATCCCAGCTTCAAGGAAAAGCAGTGGCTCGAGCGCGAGCTCTCCGGCGAGTTCGAGCGCGTGCCGTC